>Ga0067045_1002406_pt1 | contig 181442 bp, 153 predicted proteins | sample TerdegcTABiofilm_FD_59184 | JGI IMG/M metagenome (GOLD analysis project Ga0067045, IMG submission 59184) | Combined Assembly of (Gp0054472, Gp0054536) Wastewater bioreactor microbial communities from Singapore -Terephthalate degrading...
CCCTGCCGATAAAAACAACTGCGATAGCCGGTGTGGCAGGCGGCGCCGCCGAGCTGCTCCACCTTGACCAGGACGGCATCGGCATCACAGTCTAGAAAGATTTCTTTGACCAGCTGCAGGTGCCCTGAGGTCTCGCCTTTGCACCAGAGTTTCTGGCGGCTGCGACTGAAAAAATGCACCCGCCCGGTGGCCAGGGTCTGCTCCCAGGCTTCCTGATTCATAAATCCCAACATCAAAATGTCGCCGCTGGCGGCGTCCTGAATAATGGCCGGCACCAACCCAGCCAGTTTCGTGAAATCCAATTCCATCCCAGACCTCGTGGCTATTTTTCCATGTCATTGTAACAATAATCTTTTTTCCTTGAATCCGCAACCGCCAATGATACATTAAAGAAAAACTCACCTGTTCCTCATGACCGGGCGTCCGACAACCGGGACCGGCCTGCAGATTGAGTCCATGCCATCTTTTTCCCAAGCAAGGCAGAACCTGCCGCCTCGAGGTGTGTATGAGCAAGGTCATCCCCTTCAGTGAACTGAGCCGCCAACACCGCCTGAACCTGTTGGAACACAAACGGCGGGAATATCAGGAACGGGAACAATATCTGCACCGTTTGCGCAAACTGCTCTTTCAGGTGGAAGGTCAGATGCGCCAGGCGGAAGCAGAACAGATGGAACTCTATCACGCCGTGTTGGATGGCTTCGATCTGCAGATCAATTTCCCCAACCTGGGGGACCGCATCGGACTGCAGCGCCTCTTCCGAGAACACCCGGCCCTGGTGACCCTGACCGCCTTCCTGGAAGACCGCCTGACCCCACAGGAATGCTACCAGCGGCTTACCGAATTGAAGAAGGACTGAACCGACCAGACACCCCGGAGCGCCGCCGCCCCGGCCGACAAAAAAAATGACCGGATGGGGGAGGCATCCGGTCATCGGAGTGGGGGAGAATCTCACTATAAACTTCGATTAAGGGGGGATTGGGGGGTCCTTAACAGTTCATAGTTGCCTTTTTATATTGCAGGACCTGTGCCAATAACCGGACAGGCTCTAAAATAATTTTATTTATCATAATTATTCATAAGTTATCTGCCGATGCTATTTTTTCGCCTCTCAATGCAAATATAAATTTTTGAACCGAAAAGGGGGCAAAAAAAGTAGATCAGGTGGATATCGAATTATCATATTGATATATCTTATTAATTTTGGTTTAATTTTTTGGCCGCAAAACCTTCCAAAAACAGTTTTTTTAACCATGCTTTAGAACCTGTTCCCAAACCTTGTTGGAAGCCGGGCAACCGCCCGGCTGCCAGAAGACTACCCGCCGCCTCTTGAAATTACTCACCCCTCTCAGGGAGAGATCATTGAGATGAGGAAGGGGGTGGCCACCGGCTTGGACAGGAAAGGGAGGAAACTCCGTCACTCCTGTCGTCATAACCCCTCTACTTCCATCATTAAATTTTTTGCTGATCCGGGCTGTGCCCCAAAACTTGGCCCGATACTAATGCCCACCGGGACCGGAGCCGGGGTGGGGCACCCTTGTTTTCTCCGGCCCGACCAGGTAAGATGATGGTTAACCCCAGGCCGGGAGAGAGGGATAATGACCAAACATCGCATCATTATCGGCGACTGCCGCTGCATGCAGGAAGTTGCCGACGAATCCGTGCACCTGGTCGTCACTTCGCCCCCCTATTGGCAGCTGAAGGATTATGGGCCGGCCCACCAGATCGGCTACCATGATTCTTATGAAACGTATATCAACCACCTCAACCTGGTCTGGCAGGAATGCCATCGGGTGCTCCTCCCCGGCTGCCGTCTGTGCGTCAACATCGGCGACCAGTTTGCTCGGGCTGCCTACTACGGCCGGTATAAGATCATCCCCATCCGGACGGAGATCATCAAATTCTGTGAAACCATCGGCCTGGACTACATGGGGGCCATCATCTGGCAGAAGGTTACCACCTGCAACACCAGCGGCGGCGCCACCATTATGGGCTCCTTTCCCTTCCCCCGCAACGGCATGTTGAAACTGGATTATGAATTCATCCTTATCTTCAAGAAGCCCGGCCGGACCCCACCGCCCTCGCCGGCGGCAAAAGAGCAGTCCCGCCTCACCATTGAGGAATGGAACGCCTACTTCCGGGGCCATTGGGTCTTTCCCGGCGAGAAACAGACCAGACACCTGGCCATGTTTCCCGAAGAGCTGCCCCGCCGCCTGATCAAGATGTTCACCTTCGTGGGAGAGACCGTCCTGGACCCCTTTTTGGGAAGCGGCACCACTATTCTGGCGGCAAGGAATTTAGGGAGAAATTCCGTGGGGTATGAGATCAACGAAGAGTTTTTGCCTCTGATTCAGAACAAACTGGCAGGTGGCCGGCAAGCTCTCTGGGACGGAGCTCAGACGGAATTGCTCCGCCAACCGCCGGGAAAACACGATTTTACCCAACGCCTGCAGGCCCTGCCCTATATTTTCCGGGACCCCAACCGTTTTGACAAACAGGCGGATCCCCAGAAACGCACCTATGGCTCCAGGATCGCCCTGGCGGCCTCGGAGCAGCAGAGCGGCAGTCAGAGACGCCGGAAGGCCTGATGAGAAGCACTACCGCCCCGGTTCCAAGAGCTTGGGCCGCTCAGGACTCTCTGCAGGGTACGCTTTCTGGTGGCGGGACCTAACCCGGCTCCAGGATAACATATGGTGAATACTGATTCTTTCCCGGCCCGTCTTCAGCAAGGGGCCCAGGACCTTTTCCCGGAGGTGCAGCGGCTGCGCCGGGAGCTGCACATGTATCCCGAGCTGTCCAACCAGGAGGAGCGCACTGCGCACCTGGTGGCGGAGTACTTAGGCGGCTTGGGATTGGCCGTGACCACCGGGGTGGCCGGTTGTGGGGTGGTGGCGGATCTGGAGGGGGGCAGACCCGGTCCCACGGTGGCCTGGCGGGCGGATATGGACGCCCTGCCCATCAGCGAACCGCCATACAGACCCTGGTCTTCTCGCCATCCAGGCATTATGCACGCCTGCGGCCACGACCTGCATATGGCCATTGCCCTGGGCGCGGCCCGGCTGCTGTGGGAGTGGCGGCTGGAGCTCGGCGGCCGCATCCGCTTCATTTTCCAGCCAGCGGAAGAAGGTCTGCCGCCGGGGGAGGTGGGCGGGGCCGAATTGATGGTGCAGGCCGGGGTGCTGACCGAACCCCGGGTGGCGGCCATCTGCGGCCTGCACGTGGCCCCCATGTTGGCGGTGGGCCAAGTGGGCTACTGCACCGATGTGGTTATGGCCGGGGCGGACCGCCTCCGGTTGGAGATCACCGGGCGCCAGGCCCATGCCGCCACGCCGCACCACGGGGTTGATGCCATCGTAGTGGCGGCCCAGGCCCTTACCCTCCTGCAGGCGGTCATCTCCCAGGGGAAGGACGCCCGGGCTCCGGCGGTGCTCACCTTCGGCACCATTGCCGGGGGCAGCCGCTTCAATATTGTGGCGGAACGGGTGGTGTTGGAGGGCACGCTGCGCCACCACGAGGCCAAGGTGCGGGAGACGGTGTTGGCCAAGGTGCACCGGCTTCTGGAGGGTTTGATGGCTGGAACGGGGGCCAGCTGTACCTTGATCAGCGAAGCGCTGTACCCCGTGCTCCGCAACGACCCGGAGCTAAGCCGCCGGGCCCTGGCCCTCCTGCGGTCGGGCCTCGGTCCCCTGGGACTGGTGCCCATGCGACCCGTCATGGGCAGTGAGGATTTTGCCTTTTTTGCCAGGGAAGTTCCGGCGTTTTACTTTTTCCTGGGCACCCGGGGACCGGGGGTAGAGAGCCAGACCCTGCACTCCCCGGATTTTGACCCCGATGAGGGTGCCTTGACCGTGGGCTTGACCGCGGCGGCCCTGCTGTTGACCGGCCTGAGCGGGAACTGGCATCCACAATGACTATAGATCTTGTTCGCTGACCACTGACGATGCCTCTCGCCCTCCTGGACACCTTTGCCTCCTTTCGCCACCGCAATTACCGCCTCTTTTTTCTGGGTCAGACCATTTCGCTGGTGGGCAGTTGGATGCAGGCGGTGGCCCAGGGTTGGTTGGTACTGCTCCTCACCGATTCGGCCCTGATGCTGGGACTGGCGGGGGCGGTGCATACCCTGCCGCTGCTGCTCTTCTCTTTTTGGGGAGGGGCCACAGCCGATCAGGGGGATAAGCGGCGGCTGCTGTTGGCTACCAACGGGGCCGGATTGATCCTGGCCCTGACCCTGGGCTTACTGGTGGCCGGGGATTGGGTGGCCGTTTGGCAGGTGATGGTGCTGCTCTTCGGCGTCGGCACGGCCCTGGCCTTTGACATCCCAGCCCGGCAGTCTTTTATTGTGGAGCTGGTGGGCAAGACCGATCTGCCCAATGCCATTGCCCTGAATTCCAGCTTGTTCAACGGCACCCGGGCCCTGGGTCCGGCCTTGGCCGGTCTGCTCATCGCCGCCCTGGGGGTGGCCAACTGTTTCTTCCTCAATGCCGCCAGTTATGTGGCGCCGTTGGTCTGTCTGTCGCTGATCCGGCTGCCGGCCCGACCTCACCTTGACAACCGGGTGCGGACCATTGCCGGGACCAAGGAGTTGTTTGCCTTCATTGCCCGGCAGCGACCGGAGTTGGGTTGGATCATGGGCCTCCTGGCGGTCAACTCAGTATTTGCCCTGTCCTATACGGTGCTCATGCCCATCCTGGCCCGGGATATTTTCCAAGCCGGTCCCCGGGGTTACGGTTTTCTCCTGGCCGCCAAACGGGGTAGGAGCCTTTTGGGGGGCCTTGGTGCTGGCCGGTCTGATCCGCCGCTACCCGCCCATGATCTTTTTTTGGGGCGGTCTGGGCCTGATGCTGCTGGCCCTGTTTCTCCTGTCCTGCACCCACAGCTTTCCCCTGGCCCTGGCCTTCCTCTTTCTGACCGGTTTCGGCATGACCATCGCCATTTCCACCGGCAACAGTCTGGTGCAGCTCCACGTCCCTGATACAATGCGAGGCCGCATCATGTCCCTGTTCGGCCTGACGTTTCTGGGTTTTACGCCGGTGGGGAATTTCCTCTACGGGCTGCTGGGGCATTATCTGGGCCCCTGCCTCACCATCCGCCTGGGAACAAGCCTGGCCGCCCTCCTGGGCCTGGCCTGTTTCCTCCTCCGCCCGGGACTGCGGCGGCTTCACTTCAGCACCGACAGCGGAACCTAAAGGCGGCGAGGCCGCCGCGCCACCCGGACTGCTGACCCCTAATACCTTTTTCCCTCTTCCCTCTCCAGATCAGCGGCCACTCCCGGCAGGCCGGAAAGGAGAATGAGGGCGCTGATGGTCAAGGCCACCAGGGCCAGGGAGACGCCCCAAGCCAGGCCGGCCAGGTCAGAGACCCAGCCCATGAGGAACGGGGAGGGCACATCCCCGAGGAAATGGATGATGATAATGTTCAGGGCCACGGCGGTGGCCCGGCGGCTGGGTCCGGCGACGCTGACAATGAGGGTGGTGAGGAGCCCGGGGTTGAGGAAGAGCAGGAAGACCGAGACAAAGAGACCGGTCTGGTAAAGCCAGGGTTGGCTGGCCACAATGGCCAGGGCCCCGAAGGGCAGGGCCAGGGCTACGCCCAGCCCCGAGACCAGCAGGTGGCCTTTGGGGGTGCGACGGTAGAGCCAATCGCCGCTGCAGCCGCCGGCCAGGGTGCCCAGCCCCCCGGCCACGGTGGTCACCAGGGCCATGAGCAGGTTGGCCTCTTTCAGGGACAGGCCCTTATCCACCTCCAGGAAACGGGGCATCCAAAAGGCCAGGCCCCCCAGGGCAAAGGTGAGAAAGCCATAGCCCAGGGTGACCCGGACAAAGGTGGGGATGCGAAAGAGGGCCAGAATCCCTTGCAGGTGCGAACCCCCGAGGGTATGGGAGTGGCCGCTGCCGGAACCGGCTCCCAAGCCGGGGAGGGTAAAGATCAGGGCGGCCATCACCAAGCCTGGCAGGCCGGCCAGGAGAAAGGCCCAACGCCATCCCCAGGCCGCTCCTACCTGGCCGCCGCAATAATAGGCCAGGGCCGCGCCCACCGGTATGGTGGTGTAAAAGAGCCCCAGCACCCGGCCCCGCTGGGAAAGGGGCAGCATATCCGCCAGGTAAGCGGGGGCGAGGGTGCCGAAGGAACCCTCTCCCAGCCCTACCAGACCTCGAGCCGCCAACAGGGCGGGATAGGAGGTCACCCAGAAGGCCAGACTGGTGGCCAAACTCCAGAGGGCTGCCCCCAACACCATGAAGAGACGCCGGCCGAAACGATCGCCCAGATAGCCGAAGACGGGCGCGGCGATCAGGTAGACCAGGAAGAAGGCGCTGCCCAGAAACCCGAAGGCCTTATCGGACAACCCCAGATCCTGTTTGATGAGGGTATTGACCGAAGCGACGATGTAACGGTCGAAATAATCCAGCAGGTTGAGGGCGGTGAGGACCGCCACGGCCCAAACCACGGTCCGGCGGGGCAGAACAGGCTGCATAGGCTTATAGTGGCAATCGGCTGCCCAAGGGGCAGACTGAAGGGTGAACAGCCATGGGAGCTCTCTCCTTTTGCAGGGGCAGCCTGGGCACCCTGGCATCAGGACCCGGGCCACCCTGGGGGGCGGTTGCCTCACATGGGGTGGGGTTGGCCGGTGCTGGCCAAAACTTCGCTCCAGAGACGGCCGTTGGGATCAATGCGTTTCCGGGCCGAGACCGCCAAGGAGATGGGCACATGGGTGAACTGCCCGTTCCAATAGCCGATGAGCATGTTGGTCCTGCCGGCCATACCGGCGTGAACGGCGTGGTGGCCCAGGTTCAGGCAGAAATAGGAATCATAGGGATTGGCCCGGACGCTGCGGATGGTGTAGCTGGGGTCGATGTACTTCAGGGTGATATCCATGCCGATCTTTTTGAAATGGGCGTTGATCTGATCTTTCAGGAAAACGCCGATGTCGCCCAGGCGCGGATTGCCCGAGGCATCGGTCTCCCGGGATTGCTGGCAATATTCCTGGCCGGCCCCTTCAGCCACAATGATCACACAGTGGCGCCGGCGCTCCAAGCGCAGTTGGATTTCCCGCATCAGTCCGCGCAAGGTGAAGGGTACTTCCGGCACCAGGCAGAGGTTGACATCGGCATTGGAGAGAGTGGCATATGCCGCAATGAAGCCCGATTCCCGGCCCATGAGTTTCACCAGCCCGATGCCGTTCCGAGCCCCCAAGGCCTCCACGTGGGCGGTATAGATGGCGGTGCGGGCCTCGGAGACGGCGGTGATAAACCCGAAAGAATTCTGCACGAAAGAGATGTCGTTATCAATGGTCTTGGGGATGCCCACTACGCCGATCTTCAGGTTGCGATTCTTGATCTCCTGGGCAATGGCCTGAGCCCCCCGAAGGGTCCCGTCACCGCCGATGGCAAAGAGTAGACCTATGTTCATCCGCTCCAAGGTATCAACCATTTCACCGACGTCCTGATGCCCCCGGGAGGAACCCAGGATCGTCCCACCCTGGAGATAGATGTCGGTGACGACGGTGGGGTTCAATTCCAGGGGGGGATGTTGGTACTTGGGAGAGAGCCCCTCAAAGCCGTACAGGAAACCGAAGATGCTCCGCACCCCATAATGGTAATAGAGCTCCATGACTATATGTTGGATGACGTCATTGATCCCCGGACAGAGCCCACCGCAGGTGACAATGCCGCATTTCAGTTTGGAGGGGTCGAAATAGATCTTTTGCCGGGGACCGGCCATCTCAAAATAGGGCGGCTCCTGACCGGAGGTAAAATAGGGCTGGAGCTTGCTGATTTGGTATTCATAGAGCACGTGGTCGTCATCGGTGACGAAGCGGGCGTTTTTTTTGGGAGTGTCAATACGGCATTCCCCCAACCGCTCGATGGCGAAATCCTTTAACTGCAATTCCATGGAGATTCTCCTGACCTGAAGGGTTACCTTATGGTAACACACCGTTTGCCGATGGCCCTCTAAAAAATACTAGGCCGAGGGGCGTTGGCGCCGATTCAATAAAAGTGGGCAGTGGGCAGTTGCCAGAAAAACCGGCTTCCAGTTTCTGATTTCTGGAATAGCTTCTCTTTGAGGCTCTCTGTTAGTGGGGCGGGCCTTAAGTTCCCACCCAAGGCAGCCAAAGGCAGCGACTTTGATTTTTCTGGTTGGCGGGTGAGTTAAGGCAATCCTGCGGGCTCAATTTCCCCAGCATCGCCGGCTGCGGATCCAGATGCCAGATCCTGAAAAATGATTCCCTGGCTTGCCAGGGCCGAGGTAATTATGATATTTTGCCAAAATTACAGCCATTACTACAAAAAGAGGCAATATCTAACAGATGTGGCGATTTTTTCGGAAAAACCCGCCCCCTGATCCCAATACCCCCTTGCAGACGGAGCTGCAGGAATTAAAAAAGCAGCTGCGGCGTCAGAACCTCCTGTTGGAAGGGCTGAAGACCGAGGTGGCCAAGGCCGTCCTGGACCAGCGCCGCCCCCAGACCGAGGCCTTCTGTGCCATGGCCGATGCCTTGTTTTACCATATCCAGGCATTGGGGGCCAACCAGAACCTGAACAGCGCCCACCTGGAGACGGCGGAAATCCTCTGGGACCGCTTGGACGACGCCCTGGCTACCCTGGATCTGGAGATGATCCGGGAAAGCGGGGTGCCCTTTGATGCCAGGATACATGAGGCAGTGGCCAACCAGGCTTTTGGCGGGTCTGATTTTATTGTCACCCAGGTAATTCAACCGGGCTATCGGTTGGGACCTCAACTGTTACGGTCGGCCAAAGTGGTGGTGGATAATCCGGAGAGTCACCCCGAGGAGTGAGATGGCAAACCCCATTTATGGCATAGATCTCGGTACCACCAACTCATCCATAGCCCGCCTGGAAAACGGTCGAGCCGTGGCGTTGCCGGTGGAAGAAGGACAGGCCTTGGTGCCGTCAGTGGTCTCCTATGATGAGGCGGCCCAACAGGTTATCGTGGGCCGGCAAGCCCGCCGGCGCCAAGCCGCCTTCCCCCACCACACCATCCGTTCCGTCAAACGGCTCATGGGGCAGAACAGCACCGTAACCCTGGGGAGTCAGCACTTTACCCCCGAGGAAATTTCTTCGTTTATTTTAAATTATCTGGCCTTTCAGGCCGGAAAGCTCACGGGTGAGAAGATCAAAAAGGTGGTGATCACGGTCCCCGCCTATTTCAACGATGTCCAACGCCGGGCCACCATTAAAGCCGGGGAGTTGGCAGGGTTGGAGGTGGTCCGGATCATCAACGAACCCACGGCCGCCGCCTTGGTGTACGACTATGCCAGCATGGCCGGCGACCAAAGCCCCTATATTCTGGTCTATGATCTGGGCGGCGGTACTTTTGATGTCTCCATCCTGGAGGTAAAAGGGGAAATCAAAGAGGTGCTGGCCTCCAGTGGGGACACCGCCCTGGGTGGGGATGATTTTGATCGCTGCTTGGTGGAACTCTTCCAGGACTTCCTGCTGGCTCAGGTGGATCAGCCGCAGGAATGGGGCCTCCCGGTGCAGATGCGGCTGCAGGATATTGCCGAACAGACCAAGGTCATTCTCTCTGACCAGCCTTTCTGCCAGGTTGCCGAAGCCGCGGTCTGGGTGGTGGACGGCAAGCCCTTGAATCTGCGATTGGAAGTCAGCCGCCAGCAATTGGAGTCCTTGACGGCCGAGCTAATGAACCGAACCATCAGCAAGGTCTTCGATGCCCTGCAAGAGGCGGCCCTGTCCCCCGCTGACATCGGCAAGATCCTGTTGGTGGGCGGGGCCACTCGCATGCCCATGGTGGCGACCCGCCTGCAGGAGATCTTCCACCGCCCCATCTTTCATGCCATTGACCCGGATCTCTGTGTAGCCATGGGCGCTGCGGTGCAGGGCGGTTTGATCAGCGGAGCCCCCCTGGGGCATATTCTCCTGGACGTAACCGCCCATACTTTGGGGATTAAAACCATCGATCAAATTGATCCTGACACCGGCGAAGCCGATTACTTTTCCCCCATCATCCGTCGGAACAGCCGGATCCCGACGCGTCAAGCCGAAGTATACTATACCGTCGTAAACTGCCAGGAAAGCGTCACCATCGAGGTTTTTCAGGGGGAAAACAGTTCCTGCCGCCGCAATGTGGCGGTGGGCAGTTTCACTTTTCCCCTTAAACCGGCTCCGCCGAAATCACCCGTTATTGTGGAATTTGCCTATGATCCCGAAGGGTTGGTCCACATCACCGTAGAGCAGAAGGACAAGCAGAACCGCAAAGAAGTGACCCTGGATATTCGGCACAAACGGATCCTGCCAGACGATTCCGAGGAGCAGGGTCAAGAGTCCCTGCGGGTCGTCAATTACATCGTCGAAAAGGCCACCAGGCTGCTCCAGGCCAAGCAGCTCCCTCAAGAGGAGCAACAGCGGCTACAGGATCTGGTAGCCGCCTATGCCGAGGCCTTACAGCAGGAGGCGTCCGGCCCGGAGGTGGACGCTTTAGAAGACGAACTCCTGGCAACCTTGGAAGAAATGGAAGAAAGGCTGCCCTTCCTTGAGCAAGGCTAAAAAGCGTCTGGCCAAAGAGCTGGACAAGCTCTGGCGGGCCGGAAAATACTGGGATTGGCTTGAACAAGTACACGCCGCCGACCTGGTCAAAGAATTTTCCAGCCAGTGGCAGGAGGCCTGGCAGGTACTGAGTCGCCAGGCCCTGCGATTGCCCAAGCATCTGGATGAATTCTGTCAGCGGCTGGCAACCCTGCCCCAAGCCCCCGATTTGCCGGATATCCTTTTCATCAGGGAGCTGGCCGCAGTTTTAGCTGGCAGTCCCATTTCCAGCCAACTTGGCCAACTGGCTGGTTTGAGTCCAGCCGCCCAACTCCTGCGCACCAGATTGCTGGAATGGCAACCCAACCCCAAGGCGGAGCGGAAGATCCAGCGGTTGGCCCGATTGTGCCTTCAGCAGCCGGAGCAGGTGACCGGCAAGACTTATGACGATCTCGCTGCCGCGGTGCACCCCAACCCCCTGGCCAAGCTTCTGAACCTGCTGAGTGTGGCCATCAATCGCCTGCGGCGGTTGAATAGAAAAACCGGCATCTCTGTCTCAACTCTGCAACAGATTGAAGACGACTGGCATTTCCTGGATAAGGAATTGCAGGGTCTGACTCAGGCTGTGGTCCCTCTGGTCCGGGACGTCTTGCTGTATCCCCTCTGTTCCCAGATCTGGGAGTGTGTCAGGAACGCCTGGGAAAATGACCGGATGGAGATCATTGTCCATCTCACCACCTACCTACCGTATCTTGCCGGCCTGACCTTTGGACCTAATCTGGGCGATCTGAAGCTTTATGCCCAACAATACGCCCATAGCCTGCCCCGGGAAAACGAGCTGATCAAACAGCTCAGAGAGAGCCATTCCCAAGATGTGGAGAGTAAAGCCCTGGCTCTGGGGAGGGCCAGGAATATCCTGAAAGAACAGGTTTCTTTCGATCGCAATAACCTGGAAATTAATTTTTCCCAGACTTATCTCGCCTTCCTGCGAGATTTGGCCCGGTTGCAGCCCACTCTGGCAGCGCGGGAGCAGATCGAACTGCAACGCACCCTGGACCGGATCCTGATAGAGGATTGGCAGCTGTTCTTAAATGAACCGGAAGAAGAAACCTTCCTCAATCTGGCCCTGCGGTCGGGAGCGGGCGGGGCCAGAATAAGCATCGTCGCCCTTTGGCGCCAGGAGATCCATCTGGAACCGGACCTCCTGAAGCTGGCCCGGCAAAATCTCCGGGAGCAGCCGTATCCGGGCGATGAGATCATTCTCCACCTCCTGAACCTGCCCGGGGTCCTGCCGTTCCCAGAAGTACACCGCCTGAAGCCGGTTTTCCAGGCTTACCCGCAGGAGCAGAAACTGCGGCAGCTAGTGGTGGACAGGGTAACCCAAACTCTGAATATAACCCTCTGGTTGGCCAGTAATCAATTTCTCCAAGGAAAAGCCCCCGGCAGGAAAAAAGAGAGCCAACGCCTGTATCGCGGATTTATGGAGCGGTTTACCGCAGAGCTTCGGAGAGTGGGCGACTATCCGGAGCTGCAACCCCTGCAGGATTTGGTGGTCGCGTTTCCCGAAGGGTATTTTACCCCCATGGGCTATCAGCGGCTCATGGAAAAAGTCCTGGAACGGAGCGGCGATCTTGCCTCCTTCTTGAGAAATATGGAAATTTACTCACAGACACACAGTTCCGGCGAAGGCATCCTTGAGATATTGTTCCAGGATTGGTCCTATGATTTTATCTCCCAGCAGGACGATCTGTTGTTCGCTTTCCTCACCCAGCGCAGATCTCTCTGGGAAGGCGCATCTCTGGAGGAGTTGCAGCGGGTGGTGGAAAAGTATTGCCGGATTAATATGAGACTTGATGAGGCTAAAACCAATTTTCTCCTCCACCTCCTGAACCTTTTGGAACAGCGCCTGAAGGAGGGGGATCCTGAGGCCGCCAGGCTGCACGATTACATTTTCACCATAATTTTAGCAAATCGCCGGATCGCCAAACGGCCGGGACGGCCGCGAGGGCGGCGGCGATGACCAGGAAGCAGGCCTTAACCTTGTTACATCTGGAAGCCGACGCCACCCCCGAGGACGTGGAGAGGGCCTACCTTCGGCTGGTGCGGCGCTTCCCCCCGGAATTCCACCCGGACAAGTTCCGCCAGATTGATGAGGCCTATCGGTTTCTCTCCTCCTGGTCCTATCGTCTGGAACACCTCTTGCGGCCGGAAAAAGTTGCTGCGCCCGAACATGGCAATTTTCCTTACCACCTGGAACCGCCCACAGCGCCTGACGAGACCCTTCTGCAGGCTTTTCGGCAGCAACTGCGGCGCTCCCACCTCTGGGAAGCAGAGCCACCGTCCGAAAAGAAAAAAACCCGGCAACGTCGGGGAAAATAGGGCCGACAAGGAGGCTCCAGGTTAAGGGATGCCCAGCCCTGACCGCGGCTCGGCTCCGGGAAGGACGGACTGGCGCCCCCCTGGCGATTCTTTGCCAAGGCCGGAAGTCGGCGGGAGGCGCCCGCCTTCGCCTGTTCCAGAGGCCCATCCCCTGCCGGTCCGGGAAGAAAAGACTGGCGCTGATGTATTTTTCTTGACTATTGGATTTTTTTTATTAAGTTATGTAGTATACACGCCATCACTTCACAATTTTCCAAAAGGAGGGGAAGGTATGCGGAGCAAAATCGCGATGGTTCTGGTTCTGGCGCTGGCCATGTCACTTCTGGCCGGGGCGGTGTTTGCCGACAAACTCATCTGCATTTCCAATAAAGACCTGAAGGGCGAGGTAACCGTAGGGGAATGCCTGGCCCGGGGCGATAAGTTTGCCGTCGTCGACAAATACGGCGTTCCCCAGGTATTGGAAGGGGAAGCCCTGGCGGTCTTCAAGGCCCTCAACCCCGGCGCCTTACAGATGAAGGCCTTTGGGATGGGCAACATTAAAGCCGCCCCCGACATCCCGGTGATCCAAGATCGCACTCCCTAAGGAGATAACGCCCTCAGCTTTTCCGGGTGGATTGGGGAAATAAAAATCGTTTCCAGAGCCCCCATAGGCAACTATGGGGGCTTGTTGCTGGCTTGGAGCCATTGAGCTAAGTTAGGCCCAGGTCCTGATTCCCCTTCAGCCCTCACCATCTCCCTCCCTCCTTGACGCGGCTCATCACCCTTTAACCCCAGAACTTATTCCCCCTTGCCTCCCTCTTGCGGCCACGGTCCGGCTCCAGCAAATTTTTTCGGGAACCCGGAGAGGGAGATTTTTAAGAAATCTGAGAATAGGCCGATAATACAAATGTAAGGGTAAATAATTAGGATAAGCTGAGGAAAAAAACGGTGGAACCGGGGCGCAGGCAGGCTTCGTCACCTCTAAGGTCAGATATCGGCATGAAAAAAACCTATCAGATTTTGGTTGCGGATGATGAACCGGCGGTGCGTCAGGTGCTGCGGGACCTGATTGTGGCATTGGGTCAGGAATACACCGTTTATACCGCCGCCGACAGTCACGAAGCCCTTCATATGATCCAAACTCTTCCCCTGGACCTGGCCTTGGTGGATATTTTTATGCCGGGTTTGGACGGCTTTGGCCTCATCCGGGAGATACGCAGCAAAAACCCCTATCTAATGATCGTGGTGATTACGGGGCAACCTTCTTACAATATGGTCTTGGAGGCCTTGCGCCTGGGGGCCTCAGACTTCCTCGCCAAACCTGTGTCTCTGGCGGAACTCCGCAAGATCTTGGGAAAGCTGAAAGGGAGAAGCCAGCCTGGCCAGACTGCCGTGACTCCTGTCGAAAGTCCCCCACCTGCCCGGAGCCCCAAAGGTCTGGTGCTGCCCGAGCAGAATTTTCTTCGGGTCATGAGCGAAAAATTAGCCGAAGTCCGGACGCCCCGGGAGTTATACGCCTTCTTAACCGATATGGCCCTCTCCCTCAGCGGCGGCACCGGGGCCAGTTTCTTTCTCTATGACCAGGAGCAGGGACGCCTGCAGCTGGTGTCCCATTGCGGCAACAGTCATGGGAAGCTGTCCGGCTGCGATCTCGCCAATAATCAGCCCGTCCCCGATCCGGCCCTCCTAGACAGAGATATTACCGGAAACAGTACCGCTTCCTGTTTCAGCATCCCCATAAAAATACGAGGAGAGCTCTTGGGGATATTACACGTGGGCAAGCCATCGGAGCAGCACTTTACTCCGGAGGTGATTGACCAGCTGCATCTGCTGGCGGACCGGTTCGTCCTGACTTTGGAAAACCTGACCCTCCAGGAAAGTGTCTTTACGAATCTTTATGATACCTTGCGGACTCTAATCAATTCATTGGAAGCGCGCGACTCCTCCACCCGCCACCATTCCGTCCGGGTGACGAGTATCGCCGCCAGGTTCGCGGAGAAAATCGGTTTGCCGGCGCCCTTGGTGGATTCTCTGCGCCGGGCCGGCCCCTTGCATGACATCGGCAAGATCGGCATCCCCGATGCCGTGCTGCTCAAACCCGGACCCTTGATCGCCGAGGAGATGGAGATCATCAGACAACACCCGGTTATCGGCGCCAACATTGTTGAGCCTCTGCACCTTCTCCCCCGGGAGCAGGCCATTATTTTGCACCATCACGAGCGTTGGGATGGCAGGGGCTATCCCCATGGTCTGGCCGGCGAAGATATCCCCTTTCTCTGTCGGATTATTGCCCTGGCCGATTCCTATGACGCCATGATCTCCGAACGGGTCTACCGCCCCCGCCTCTCCCATGACCAGGCCCTGGCTGAAATTGCCGTTCATGCCGGCAGTCAGTTTGACCCGGACCTGGCCCGGCAATTCATCCAGGTCATGAGTCGGCCTCTGGCCATAAAAGAAATCCAGAGCTTAGATTCCGAATTGGCCGCCGACCAACCTTTTCTGTCAACCCAGCGATTTCAAGAGATTCTCAAGACCATTAGTCACAAGATCATATTCCCGAAGGGTGGTAAAAAATCCCTATCCATTTATCATAATTAGTGAAATCCAAAATATGCCGCGGTCGGCGATGCTGCTCTTCCCGGCCCCGGGCACTCCCTCATGGCTTGGTGAGGGGGAGTCGGCAGCACGAACGATGAGCAGGCAAGACTCAAGACTTCGGGGGCGAGGCCGGGAAAGGGATTGATTGGGCCGGGGCCGCCGGGAAATCCCTTGCTGCGGCTTGTGATCCTCAGATATAATGAGACCGTTGCCCCAGACGCCAGGGAGCAACATGGCGACCCCCGCTGCTCCGATCCCCGAACTATAATCAGATTTCGCCTGCAGCCTTGAGGATTGTTGCGGCTACCCGAGGACATCCCCCCGGGGGCAGGTTTGTTTGGCAGAAGGCGGACAGTTGCTATGAAAGGTTTACCAAAGGTTATGGCAGGAGAGTCGGGCCTGGAACGGTCTGCACCGGAAGCCGCTTGGGAACATCTCTTGGCGGCCATGACCAGCTATTACCGCCAGGCTGCGGTGGGGCGCCGGATCACCGGGATTATCCACACCTTCAACACTCCGCTCCAGGTCATCCAGATGCAAGCGGAGCTCATGGCCCGCAAGCTCCAGGAGGAAGAAGCCGCCCTGGCCCCGGAGTTGCCGCCCCATCTCCTCCCGGTTTGGCAGGAATTCTTTACTTACCGCCAGCGGAAAAATAGTCAGTTGGTTGATATCGCCCAGAAGCTGCAGCAACTCATCAATTGGCTCCGGTACCGCGGCCTGCATGAAGATCAACACGGCCCCCAGACGATAAACCTCAATGAGCTGGTCCAAACGGAACTGCAGGGCTATGAGATGGAGCAGTTTTTTAAGAACCAGCTAACCCGGCAGTGGCAGCAGCAGGATTTCTTGCCTCCCATTGTGGGCTATTATGTAGACTTCAGCCAAAGCTTCTGCAACCTGGTGGACAACGCCCTGGAGGCCCTCCAGGAGGTGGCGGCGCCGGTCCTGACCATCGCCACGGTGATGGCCGAGGGCCACCGCATCATTGCCGTCGGCGACAATGGGCCCGGCATCCCCCCGGAGCAGCAGTCCCGACTCTTCACCCCCTTTTTTACCACCAAGCACACCAGCGAACGACCCCGGGCCGGTCTGGGCCTGTATTTTGCCCAGGAGCTGCTCCGCCCTTACGGCGGTAGGATCAGCTTCACCAGCCAGCCCGGTCAGACCTGGTTCCGCATCATCCTCCCCTAATCGGGTTCAGTGGGGCGGGCATTATTGCAAGGCCTGCGCCACCACTTCATAGGCTTGGGCCAAGGCGGCGGGCAGTTTTTCCTTCCTGGGCCCCCCCGCCTGGGCCATGTCGGCCCGGCCGCCGCCTTTACCCCCCACCAAGGCCGCCAATTCACCGACGATCTTGCCGGCGTGGAGGCGATCCGTCAAGTCTTTGGTGACCACGGTAATGAGCATGGCCTTATCGCCTTTGGCGCTGCCCAGGACGATGACGCCGCTCTTCAGGCGGTCTCTGAGCTTATCGGCAAAGTCCCGCAAGCCCTTGGGATCGGTAACGTCCACCTCCAGGGCCAGGACCTGGACGCCGTCGATGCTCCGGACCTGGTCCAGGAGATCGCTGGAGCGGGCGGCGGCCAGCTGCCCTTGCAGGGTCTCCACCTGTTTTTCCAATTCTTTCTGGCGCTGGAGGAGTTTGTCCAGTTTGCTGAGGACCTCCCCCCGCCCCGCTTTCAACCGCTGCGCCACGGCCTGGAGTTCCTGGCTTTCTTCCTGGATGGCGGCCAAGGCTGCAGGACCACAGACCGCTTCGATGCGGCGGATGCCGGCCGCCACGCTGGATTCAGCCAGAATCCGGCAGAGGCCGATGTCGCCGGTGCGGGAGACGTGCGTCCCGCCGCACAACTCCACGCTCACCCCGGGCACTGCCACCATTCGAACCTGGTCGCCGTATTTCTCGTCAAACAGGGCCATGGCCCCGGCTTCCAGGGCCTCCTGGAGGGAGGCCTGGCGGATCTCCACCGGCAAATTCTGCAGGATATCCTGCATGATGTCCACCTCGATCTGGGCCAGGTCGGCGCTGCTCAAGCCGGCAAAATGGCTGTAGTCGAAACGGAAGCGGTCGGGGGCCACCAGGGAACCGGCCTGTTTGACGTGCTCACCCACCCGGTGGCGCAGGGCCGCATGGAGCAGATGGGTGGCGGTGTGATGGCAGGCGATGCGCCGCCGGCGTTCGGCGTCAATAGCCAGCTTGACCGTCTGGCCCACGCTGACCTTGCCCTGCATCACCTTGCCTTTATGGATGATGACCTCGTTGGGCAGCTTCTGAACATCCTCCACCAGGAAGAGCAACCCCGGCGCCATGATGCTGCCGGTATCGGCCACCTGACCGCCAGATTCGGCATAAAACGGCGTCGCCGCCACCACCAGTTCCAGCTCACTCCCGGCCTCAGCTTCGCTGACCGGGGCATCTCCTTGTATAAGGGCCAGGACCTGCGATTCAGCCTCAAAGGTATCATAGCCCACAAAGGTCGTCGCCGGCAGCTGTTGCAGGGATTGATAAGCCGGGGGCAGTTCGCCGGGCAGGCCGCCCTTCCAGGACTGCCGGGAGCTCTGGCGCTGCCGGGTCATGTGTTCCTCGAAACCGGCCACATCCAGTTCCAACTGCTGCTCCTGGAGGACGTCGGTAATGAGATCCAGGGGGAAGCCGTAGGTATCATAGAGCTTAAAGGCTACCGCCCCGGGCAGGACCCGCTGCCCTTTGGCCTTGAGCTCCGCCAGTTCGTCACTCAGGATCTTGAGGCCATGGTCCAAGGTTTCGGCAAAACGCTCTTCTTCGTTGCGGACCACTTGATCAATAAAGGTCCTGGCGGCGTTCAGTTCCGGATAGACGTCGCCCATCAGCTCGATGACCTTCTGCCCCACCGGCGCCAGGAAGGGGTTCTTGAACCCGAGGAGGCGGCCGAACCGGACGGCCCGGCGGAGGATGCGGCGGAGCACATAACCCCGGCCCTCATTGCTGGGCAGGACGCCGTCGGCGATCAAAAAGGTGACGGCCCGGCTGTGGTCGGCAATCACCTTAAAGGCCACGTCCAGGGCCGGATCCCGGCCGTAGGCCTGCCCTGCCAGCTCTTCGGTGCGGCCGATAACGGGCCGGATCAGGTCGGTATCGAAGTTGGTGGGCACCCCCTGGATGACTGCTGCCAGGCGCTCCAGGCCCATGCCCGTATCAATGCTGGGTTTGGGCAGGGGGTGCAAATTCCCCTGCTCATCCCGGTTGAACTGCATAAAGACCAGGTTCCAGATCTCCAGATAGCGGTCGCAGTCGCATTTGCCGATGCCGCAGTTGGGCCCGCAGGCCCGATCTTCCCCCTGATCGATAATGATTTCGGAACACGGGCCGCAGGGACCGGTATCACCCATGGCCCAGAAATTGTCTTTTTCGCCCAAACCGACGATGCGTTCCCGGGGGATATGGATCAGATCATGCCAGAGGTCGGCGGCCTCGGCATCATCGTAATAAACCGTGGCCCAGAGGCGGTCAGCCGGCAGCCGATAGTGCTCGGTCAGCAGTTCCCAGGCCATCTCGATGGCCCCGGCCTTGAAATAATCGCCGAAGGAAAAATTCCCCAGCATCTCAAAGAAGGTATGGTGCCGGGCGGTCTTGCCGACGTTCTCCAGGTCGTTGTGTTTGCCGCCGGCCCGGACGCACTTCTGGGCGGTGGCCGCCCGGGAGTAGGGGCGGCTCTCCTCTCCCAGGAAGACCCGCTTAAACTGCACCATACCCGCATTGGTAAACAACAGGCTGGGGTCGTGGGCCGGTATCAGCCCTGAGCTGGGCACCCGGGTATGGCCTTTGCTCTCAAAAAAGGCCAAGAATTTCTCTCTGATTTCTTTACCGGTCATGATCCTTCTCCCGAGGGCTCGCTGGGGGTCATCGCAGTGGGTTGGCCGAGGCCGAAGGTGGCCCGTACCTGTTGTTCCAACTCCGCCAGCAGTTCCGGATGTTCCCGCAGGTGGGCCTTGGCGTTTTCCCGCCCCTGGGCCAGACGCTCCGCGCCATAACTATACCAGGAACCGCTCTTTTGCACCAGATTAAGATCCACGGCCAGATCCAGGACATCCCCTTCCTTGGAAATCCCCTGGCCGAAAATAATGTCAAATTCGCACTCCCGAAACGGCGCCGCCAGTTTATTCTTGACCACCCGGACCTTGGTGCGGGCGCCGATGATGTCGTTGCCGTCTTTCAGGGGCATGCCTTTGCGCACATCCAGCCGCTGGGAGGCATAAAACTTCAGGGCATTGCCGCCGGTGGTGGTCTCGGGGTTCCCGAACATAATGCCGATCTTCATGCGGATCTGGTTGATAAAGATCACCGTAGTCTGGGATTTGCTGATGGCGGCAGTGAGCTTGCGCAAGGCCTGGGACATCAACCGGGCCTGGGAGCCCATCTGGGCATCGCCCATCTCGCCTTCGATTTCGGAGCGGGGCACCAGGGCGGCCACCGAATCCACCACAATGGCGTCCAGGGCGTTGGAGCGTACCAGGATTTCAGCGATCTCCAGGGCCTGTTCGCCGGTATCGGGCTGGGAGATGAGCAGGTCCTCGGTCTTGACCCCGAGACGGCGGGCATAGTTGAGGTCCAGGGCATGTTCCGCATCAATGAAGGCGGCCATCCCCCCCAGACGCTGCGCCTCGGCAACAACGTGCAAGGCCAGGGTGGTTTTGCCGGAGGACTCCGGCCCGAAGATCTCCACCACCCGCCCCCGGGGGATGCCGCCGATGCCCAACGCCAGGTCCAGAGAGAGGGAACCCGTGGGGATCACGGCGATATCGGCAGTCTTTTCCTCCGCCCCCAGGCGCATGATGGAGCCCCGGCCATATTGTTTTTCTATCTGATTCACGGCCTGTTCCAAGGCCTTGGTCTTGTCACTGGTCATTGTGGGGCTGGCCATAGGAAAGATTCCTTTTTTGTAGTTCATAGTTCGTAGTTGGTAGTTCTCTGGTTCCCGGTTTCCAGTTCCTGGTTTCTGGAAAAATTAGATTCAGTGGGGCGGGCCTTAAGTGCCCGCCCACGTTAGCCAAAAGCAATAACCTGTATGTTCTTGGTTCGTGGGTGACTTTTGTAGGTAATGGCAAATAAAAATAATCTTTCTTTGGTGGCACAGGCTTTCCAGCCTGTGCAAGCCCTTACCTGACCTGCGGCAAGCAGAAATTATCATGGGGCGCAGGCCACATATGGGTCATGAAAGTTGCCCCGCGGCAGCCAAACCGATATGCTGGAGCGGTGTATAGACGGCGCCCTGGGGCCGCAGGGAGGATTGGTAGAGGACCATCCCGGTCACCGTAAAATCCTGAAAGGCCGGCAAAACCAGATTTGCCATCTGCCGTTGCAGCTCCTCCCGCCCCCGGCTGGAGCGGACCCGGCCCAGGGTCAGGTGGGGCGTGAAAGACCGCTTTTCCGCCGGGAAACCCAGAGGTACGAACGCCTCTTCCAGTTGCTGCACCAAACCGGCTAAAACATCGGTCTGGCCGCCCAGCCCCAACCAGATCACCCGGGGATTTTTGGGGTTTGGAAAGGTCCCCACCCCCTGGGCTTGCAGGTGGAAGGCCGGGGTCGCCGCGGCCACGGCGGCCGCCGCCGTGGCGATCTCCTCCACCTGGGTGTCGGTGATATCGCCGAAAAACTTGAGGGTCAGATGAATATTGGCCGGAGTCACCCAGCGGACGTCGGCGCCGCTCTTTTTCAGGGCTACCTGCACGGTCGCCAGGCCGGCCCGATAGCTGTCCGGGACATCAATGGCCAAAAAGGCGCGTATCATCTCAACCTACCCTCTTCCCTTTTCCCTCATCCCTCATCCCTAATCCCTGCACTTCCAGCCGGAGCCAGTCCAGGGCGGTTTGGGCGGTGAGGATCTTGATCTCTTCCCGGGAGCCGAAGAAGCGGCAGTGCCGGGTCTTGACGCCGGTGGGCGTGGCCAGCCCCATGAACACGGTGCCCACCGGTTTCTCGGGGCTGCCGCCGCTGGGACCGGCAATGCCGGTGACCGCCACCGCCAGATCGGCCCGGAAGCGGTGGGCCGCGCCCTGGGCCATGGCCTGGGCCGTGGCCGCGCTCACCGCCCCCTGGGTCTCCAGGGTGACGGCCGGCACGTCCAGAAAATCCATCTTGGCCTGATTGCTGTAGGCCACGATGCCGCCCAGAAAGTAGTCGGAGCTGCCGGCGACGTTGGTGATCCGGTGGCAGATGAGGCCGCCGCTGCAGGATTCGGCCACCGCCAGGGAGAGCTGGCGGCGGCGCAGTAATTCCCCGACGTTTTCTTCCAACTCGGCCGACCCCAGGTAGGCATCCCCGGCCTGGGCGGCCAGGTCCCGGGTGACCGCGTCCATGGTCGCCTCCAATTCCTGGGAATTTCCCCCGCGCAGCGTCAAGGACAGGTGGGTCTCCGGGAAGTTGGGGTAGTAGCCGATGCTGAGGCCCTGATGCTGTTCACAGAGGTCTTGGGCCACCGTCTCCAGGGCGGTCTCATGCATACCGAAGAACCGCAGGGTGCGTTGGCAGACGGCTTCGCCGCCGGCCGCGGCCTGCAGCAGCGGCGGCAGGACGTAGCGGTCAAAGAGCAGGCGCATCTCCCGAGGCACTCCCGGCAGGAAGTAGAGGAGGGTGCCATTATGGCGCAGGAAAAAACCGCAGGCCGCCCCCTCGGGATCCAGGATGCAGGCGCCCTGAGGCACCAGCGCCAGACGGGCAAAGCGCTCCTCCCAGGCCAGGCCCCGCTTTGCCAAACACTCCCGCAGACGGCCCAGGACATAGTCATCCTGATACAGGGGCAGCCCCAACACCGCCGCAGCCGCCTCCACCGTGATGTCATCTTCGGTGGGCCCTAAGCCGCCGGTAATGATGACGAAACGGGAGCGCCGCAGCGCCTGCGTCAAAGTCTCCTGGAACAGGGGCGCCGCATCGCCCAAAAAGGTGATACATTGCACTAGGAGGCCGGCCTCGTGCAACCGGGCGGCAGCATAACGGGCATTGACATCGGCCACCCGGCCGCTGATCAACTCATCGCCGCTGCAGATAATTTCGCCCCGGAAGTCGCGGTCCTCTACAGGGGCAGCCATCGGGACAGCACCACCAAAGAGATACCGGCACCCACTCCGGCCAAGACGTCATCCAGCACAATGCCCAGGCCGCCGGTGAGCCGGTCATTGACCCAACCGATGGGCCAGGGTTTAAAGATATCAAAGCTGCGAAACAAGAAAACCCCCACCATAATCTGCCCCAGCGAGCCGGAACAGCCGGCCAGGGCAATGAGTTGACCCACCACTTCGTCAAAGACAATTTCCGGCGCATCCTGCCGGCCGATGGCAATCTCCGCCTGGCCGCAGGAGTAAATGGCCAGAGCCGTGAGGCCGACGATGATGCCGCTGTAGACCAGCCCGTTGGCAGGACTGAGCAGCCACCACAGAGGCAGCGCCGCCAGGGAACCCCAGGTGCCGGGCATGAGGGGCAGGCGGCCCACCCCGAACCACGTGGCCAGCAGGACCATCAAGGCTGCGGTCCCAGGCACGGGCAATCCCTTGGATCATGAATGCGATCGCCACTTACTAGTTGAAAATACATGGCTATGCCCCTGCTGTCAAGGGTAACCGCCGGCCAGGCCCAAGAGACTCAACCGCCCCCAGGTCGGCCCATAGTAACCCTGGTCAGTCGGCCTCATACACATAGTCCCCCACCTGACCCTCCACCGGCAGGTAGTGGGGCATCTCATTGCTCAAGATGACGCCGGGAATCCCCTGGGGAAAGGCCTCGCAGGTCATGACCTTGCTGTGGACAGACTGGTGGTGAAAATGTTTGCAGGAGATGCACAGGGGGATATTGATCATGGCAACTTCTCCGCTCTCGGGGAAATCTCTGGTTGGGCTTGTCAATTCTTGGTGGTATTGTTATATCATAGAACCCTCTATGAAGAGAAGAACACCGAGAGGCGCTTCCCGAGACCGGGTATCAGGGAAGCCGATCCAGAGACCCGCCCCACGAAGGAACCGTCGTAAGGCTGGGTCAAGTTGGCTTTGACAACTCACCACGGTGGTTACCGCTGCATTGCCTATGGGCGGGACCTGCTGCGGACCGTTATCTTGGCTCCTCCTCTGCCCCATCTCCTGCCAGTCTGCCTGATTGCGGTGCTGGCGGCATTTATTCAGGGCCTTTCCGGCTTCGGGTCGGTACTGGTGGCTCTGCCCCTGTTGGTCCTCTATCTGGACGTCCGCATGGCCGTACCTTTGGTAAGCCTCTGGGGCATGGCCATCAATCTGCTCCTGCTGCTGGACCTTTGGCGCCAGATCCGGGTGGTTCGGGTCCTACCCCTCACCTTGGCGGCCCTACCGGGCATACCCCTGGGGGTGTATCTCTTGCGCCATCTCCCGCCGCGATTTCTGGAGCTGCTCCTCAGTCTGTTATTGCTGGGTTTCGCCGGGTATTTTTTCCTGGCCCGCCCTCGGACCAGGGAATTGGGGCGGGGCTGGGAGGTGGCGGCGGGGTTTTTTTCCGGCTGTCTGGGGGGAAGTCTGGCAGCCAGTGGTCCGCCGGTGATTATCTATACGGCCTTGCAACCCTGGGGCAAGGATGACATCAAGGCGACCTTGACGGGTTACTTTTTTCTTTCCGGTGTGTTTATTTTAGGGGCTCAGGCCGTCAACCGGTTCTTTACCAGGGAGGTGCTCTTTTACGGCCTCATCTCCATCCCCTTTATCCTTCTGGGTTTTCTCGTGGGCTTGGTGGGATATCGCCGCCTGGACACCCACCGGTATCGCCAGGTGATCATTGGACTCATCTCCCTGCTGGGGCTCCTGACCTTGGTCAAGGCCCTGAGTCGGTAACTGCCGGCGGGGAGTCCTCCAGACCGGAGGGCTGTGGTATTCTGCCGCCGAAATAATAATAGAGGAAGCCCTGCTGGGCCAGTTTGCGGGGGTCGTAGAGGTTGCGGCCGTCGAAGATCACCGGCTGCCGCAGGCGGGCCCGGAGGCGCGGGAGATCGGGAGTGCGGAACATGGTCCAGTCGGTATGGATGAGGAGGGCCTCGGCACCGGCCGCGGCCTCATACATATCGGCGGCATAGGAAATGCCGGGGTGGTCCGGGCCCAAGAACTCCTGGGCCGCCTTCACGGCTTGGGGATCGTAGGCCTGGATCTTCGCTCCCTCCTGCAACAGGGCGGCCACGATCTCCATGGCTGGAGCCTGCCGGACATCATCGGTCCACGGTTTGAAGGACAGGCCCCAAACGGCCAAGACCCGGCCGGCCAGCCGGCCCTGGAAATGATCCCGCACCAATTGCAGGAAATACTGCCGCTGCCTCTGATTGATGGCCTCCACCGCCTCCAGGAGTTGGGGGGTATAGGCCACCCGGCGGGCGGTCTCGATGAGGCCCTTGATCCCCTGGGAAAAGCGGAGGCCGCCATAGCCCAGACCGGGGAAAAGAAAGAGAGGACCGATGCGGGAATCGGCCCCCAACCCCTGTCGGATGAGATTGATGTCCGCCCCCAGAGCGGCGCAGATATGGGTCAGTTCATTCATGAAAGAAATCTTCGTAGCTAAAAAGGCGCTGGCCGCAAACTTGATGAGCTCCGCCGAAATGACGTCCATGACGATGATGGGCCGGTTAGTCCGGACAAAAGGGGCGTAGAGATCCCGCATGATTTCGGCGGCCCGGGGGCTGTCACAGCCGATGACGATCCGGTCCGGCCGCATGAAATCATCAATGGCCGTGCCCTGTTTGATGAATTCTGGGTCAACCACCAGATCAAAGTCCAGGCTAAGACCCCGCTGAGCCAAGGTCTGGGTCAGGGCGGCCCGCAGCCGGTCGGTGGTCCCCACCGCCGCGTTGGATTTGTTAACGATAATTTTATAGTCCAGCATAGCGCGGCCGATGTCCTGGACCTGGGCCAGCAGGGCCGTGGCCTCAGCCGGCCCGCCGGGGGCGGCGGGGTCCTGGCCGGAAACCAAATAGATAATCAGGCTATGGCGGACGGCTCTGTCCAGATCCGTGCTGAAAAACAGCCGGCGATCCCGACAGTTGCGACGGATGAGGTCTTCCAGACCCGGCTCATACACCGGCAGCCGCAATTGATCCAAAGCGTCAATAACGGCCTCATCGGCGTCTACACAGATCACCTCATTGCCCATCTCCGCCAGGCAGGCAGCGGTGATGAGGGCAATGTAACCGGTCCCCAGGACGGCAATATTCATGCGACCCTTCCTCCCCGCAGGGACGTGGCGGGAGTATCTCCCCAGGAGAATTTTTTTACCACTCTGCTAAAGCCGCGGCCCCGACGGGACCCAATCAATGGACACCATCTGCAGCTCGCCGTTTTCCAAGACGTCAATGGTCTGCTCCGAGAGGCAGGACTGGCCAGGCCCATAGAGCTCCGGCGTCATGGTACCGCCGATGATGATGCACCGGTCAATGACCGTCCCCCGCCGCACCTCGTGCCGATCCACCAACTTGCGTTCCCGGATGGGGATCTTGTCGCCGTTTTTGGGATAGAAGGCATAACGCCGCCAGAGCACCGAGTTGCTGATTTTGGCGTCCCGTTCAATGGTCCAGCCGTCCCCGATAACGGCGTAAGGGCCGATGGTGGCGCCGTTTTCAATGATGCAGTCATGACCGATGACCACCGGCGGGATAATGGTCACCTCGGCCAGATTCATGACGACGTTATTGCCTAAATACCCCCAGGGGTATTTTTGGTAAGGCAGATCCAGGCTGATATGTCCATCCAGAATGGATTGATTGATGCCCAGGTAATCGCGTTTGCGGCCGACGTCGAACCATTGTCCTTCATAGCGGACGCCCCAGAGCGGGTAACCTTTGGGCAGCGGGGCATAGGACAGCTGCCCCAGCAGGGCCGGAAAGACATGTTTACCGAAGTCATAGAAAGGATTGGTGATATCCGTGGCCGCCGCGGTGCGCAGCGGGTCAAGTTGGCGGATCAGATCCATTTCAATGATATATACTGAGGCATTATTGAGGTTGGAGGGGGAGTTGGGATCTTTTTCCAGGAAAGCCACGATGGGGCCGGCCTCCGACAGGAGACCCTCCAGGCGTTGACTGGCACCCAGTTGCACGGTGCCGAAATCCTTCCGGCGTTCCCAGGGTACCGGGGTCAGCAGCATGGTGAAGGCCGCCCCCTGGCGACGGTGCAGGTCATACATCTGCTGCAAAAGTTCGGCCCCCAAATCGGTGACGATATCGCCGCTGGGGACGATCAGGGTGGAGCCGGTAAAGGGCGGCTGCACCAGAGGTTCCTCGCCAGGGGCAACTACTTTGGCCTCCCGCCCCAGGGCCTGCTTGCAGACCCCGCCCAGGGTGCCGCTGGGCTCCTTCTCCTCGGCATAGGAGATCCGGGCGCCGAACAGCCGGCCGTCCCGGAAATAGGAAGTGATAGTGTCTTTGAGGACACAGAGATTCATGGAGATCTCGGTGATGCCCAAATCCACCGCTCGGCGGACCCAGAGCTCCACCATGGGCACCACGCCGCCCAGGGGGAACATGGGTTTGGGCAGGTGGTGCTGGGGTATGGGGTCCATGCGACTCCCCAAACCGGCGGCCAGAATGGCTAATTTAATCTGGCCCTGGAGATTATGCCGATAGGCCCAGGTTTTCTGCAAGATTCCATCAAGCTGAACTGGCATGGTTCCCTTCTCACTGCTTTACAGGGTATTCCTCGGAACCGGTTCCCTGCCGCTGCGGTCTTCCCAGGGAAGGGCTGCGTTTCCAGGTCCCCGGTTAGATAACGGGTTTGCCGACGTAGAAGTACTGGATACCTTCCCGGGCCATGACAACCGGATCGTAGATATTCCGGCCGTCGAAGACCACCGGATTCTTGAGCTGGGTTTTCAGCTGGCTCACCTCGAACTGCCGGAAGACCTCCCATTCCGTATTGATCACCAGGGCATCGGCGCCGCTCAGGGCCTCGGCCGGCGTCCGGGCATAAAAGATTCTCTCCGGATAGGGGTAATCCTGGTAATAGCGCTGCACTTCGGCCATGGCCGCGGGATCATAGACCCGGAGCTGGGCCCCTTGATCCAACAGGCGCTCCATGACGGTCAAGGCCGGGGCCTCCCGGATATCGTCGGTATTGGGTTTAAAAGCCAAGCCCCAGAGGGCGATGACCTTGTCATCCAATTGGTGGTCAAAATACGAGCAGACGGTCAGGATGAACCGGTGCCGTTGGGCCTGGTTGACTCGATTGGTGGCTTCCAGGATGCTGAAGGTATAGCCATACGTCTTCCCCATATAGATGAGCGCCTTAACATCTTTGGGAAAACAGGAACCACCGTAACCCAGACCCGGCAGCAGAAACCGTTCGCCGATGCGGCTGTCGGAGCCGATACCGATCCTTACCTGGTTGATGTCTGCGCCGGACAGGGCACACAGGTTGGCAATCTCATTCATAAAGGTGATCTTGGTGGCCAAAAAGGCATTGGCCGCGTATTTGGTCATCTCCGCCGAGGCCACATCCATGAAATAGAGGGGAAAATTCTTGTCGGTCCAGTAGCGGTAGAGTTCGGCCATGAGGGCCTGGGCCTTGGCACTCTCCACCCCCACGACCGTGCGGTCCGGCTCCATAAAATCGCCCAATGCCGAGCCCTCCCGTAAAAATTCCGGGTTGGACACCACATCAAATTCCACCGAGAGGTGGCGCCGGGCCAGCTCTTTGCTGATGAGACGCCGAACCCGCCGGGCGGTTCCCACCGGCACCGTGGATTTATTGACGATGATCTTGTAGTCCCGCATGGTGCGGCCGATCCCCCGGGCCACGTCGTCGACAAAATGAAGATCCGCCGACCCATCCTCCCGGCTGGGGGTGCCCACACAGATAAAGATGATCTGGCTGGCGGCAACCGTTTCCTCCAAATCCGTAGTAAAACTCAGACGACCGGCCTCCAGGTTCCGCTTGACGACATCCTCCAGCCCCGGCTCATAAATGGGGATCACCCCCCGGCGGAGCGCTTCGATCTTCTTGGGGTCTACATCCATACAGATCACCTGCTGCCCCGTCTCGGCAAAACAGGCCCCTGACACCAGCCCTACATATCCTACCCCGATCATGGCTATCTGCATACCTGCAGTTCCTCTCTTCGCTTCAGAATTTGATTAAGACCAGACAATGGCCACCCTTATGCTGACCATATTACGACAACGTGCTCATGGTCTGGAGTGACAATGCTTTCATTTCGGCAAAACAACTACCCTTGCATTTCTCGGCCTGAGCTCGGGTGCAACCCTCCTCGGTTGTGACAAATTGTCGCAATTTTGGTTTTTTACCAATTACAGTCTCTTTTGTCAACATGGACGGCAAGCCCGGCGCCCTTCTTCCGGCCGCCCCCGGACCTCGGGGTTGGGGATAGATCGGCCGTCCCTCCTGTGATACATTCCAATACCAAGAAAATAAGGTTGCCAGTTGTCAGAAAAATCGGTTTTTGTTTTCCGGTTGCCAGTTTCCAGAGGAGAATCTCTTCTAGTGGGGCGGGCCTTAAGTGCCCGCCCAAGTTAGCCAATGGCAACGACCTTGATTTTCATAGTTCGCAAGTGACTTTTGCAAGTAATGGCAATCAGCAGGAAAATCTCGTCTGTCGGCCGAGCTGTGGGGGGTGAAGCGATGCAGAGCGAGTCCTGGGTAGATATCGATATGCCTGTTCTGAAAATGATGCTTGCCTGTGCAAGGAAGCCTGCTTCACTGGTTTTCATGATCTCAGCTGAGCCGAAGGCTCATGATAACTGGTTTCCGGTTTCCGGTTTCCGGTTTCCGGAAGAGATTTTCTTCTAGTGGGGCGGGCCTTAAGTGCCCGCCCAAGTTAGCCAATGGCAACGACCTTGATTTTCATAGTTCGCAAGTGACTTTTGCAAGTAATGGCAATCAGCAGGAAAATCTCGTCTGTCGGCCGAGCTGTGGGGGGAGAAGCGATGCAGAGCGATTCCTGGGTAGATATCGATATGCCGGTGCCATGGCAGGAGGCGGTGGCGGCAGCCTTGGCCACCTCGGGCGTGGTGATGGTGGTGGGCGGTCCGGACAGCGGCAAGAGTACCTTCTGCCGCGCCGTTCTGGAGGCAGCCCGCCGGCAGGGTCAGCCCCTGGCCCTGATAGATGCTGATCTGGGCCAATCCCATGTGGGGCCGCCCACGACCTTGGGGTTAAAATTTTTCCCACCCCATCCTCCGGACTTCTTCAGCCTGGAGGCCGATTTCCTTTATTTTATCGGCCAGACTTCCCCCCCGGGACGGTTGTTGGAAATCGTCCTGGGTTTGCAGCGTCTCAGCGCGGTGGCCTTGAAAAGGTGCTCTCTGGTGCTGGTCAATACCAGCGGATTTATCAGCGGCCCCACGGCCGTACGCCTGAAGTTGGCCAAGGCCGAGGCCCTGGCGCCCCAACTCACCATCCTCCTGGGCCGGGGTGATGAGTTGGTTGCCGTGTCGTCGCCTTTGCGGCAGCTTTCGCCCCGAACCTATACCCTGGAGGCATCTTCCCAAGCTCGGCTCAAGACCTGGTCAGAACGCTGGCAGTATCGGCAGGAGCGGTTTGCCGAATATTTTGCCGGGGCCCACCCTCTCAGCCTGCCGTGGTCCGGCAGGTTTTGGCTGGGGTTTCCCTTTGCCCAGGCGCCGGTGGTGGCCAGCCCGGAGCGGGAGCTGCTGGCGTCCCTGGCGGCTACCGAGCTCCGGTGGGTGGAAAGGGGTGGTGGATACGCCTATCTGGTTACCGGGGCGGCGTTGTCGGACGAGGCCCAGACCCAGTTGGCCGAGTACCTGGCCCCGGACCGCCTCTGCTGGGCCTCCTGGAGCCAATTAGCCGGACGACTGGTGGGGCTGTTGGATAAAAACCTGTTGGCAGTGGCCCTGGGAACGCTGCTCTCGGTGGCCTGGGACCGGGAGGAAGCCACCATCCTGACGCCGCTGCCGGCAGCCCAGTTGCCGGAGGTCCGCTTCGTGCGCTTGGGCCGGCTGCGGCTGGATCGCACCGGCCAGGAGCTACCGCCCCTCTGAACGCTTCTCGGAGTCGGCCCTGGCCGCGGTAGGGAGGGCAGCCAGCCGTCGGCGCAGGTGCTCCAGGGCCGATCTCTGCTCCGCCGGCGGCACGGCGCGGCGGACAAACTGCCGCAGCCATTGCTCCACCTGCCGTCGCTCCCGGGGAGCTGCCTTTCGAGGCGTCGAGGCGGACTCCTGCACCGGTTCGGTCAGGAGCGCCAGCAGCCGCAGTTTATCGTTTTCCGACAGATCCCGGCTGCCCATCACCAGGCGCAGGAAGAATTTCTCGGCTGCTCCAGTCAAGGCCGGATCACCGTGGCTCAGATGGGTTAATTCCTGCCAGAGCAGTTCGTAGCGGCCCTGTGCGGCGGCCGCAGGAGCCCGGCCGCTGTATAAACGGATGGCTTCCACCCCAACGATGCTGATCATCCGGGCCCAAAAGAATCGCCCCAGGAGTTCCTTGCCGCCGGAAAAAGCCGCCCGCCGGCCCCAATACCAGGGGTTGGCCAGGTTTTTCACCATCCAGACCCAGCGGCCGATCTTGTCCAGGTGGTATTGCCGCAGGAAGCGGTAGAGGGGATGGGAAAGGCACAACTGATACATATCATGGCAATAGAGGATGGTCTGGAGCCTCAAATCCTTGAAGGCTCGCAGGGGCAGGGTCGCCAACAGTCCCTGCAGTCGGGCGCTGATCCGGACCTGGAGATTGACCAGCTCCGCCAGGGAGGCTTGCAGTTCCGGACGTTTGGCCTCGGGGTGATAGACGGCGGCGATCTGTTGGATCAGGTCCAGGGATAGATTCAGGATGGCTTTGAAGCTCACCTCGGTGTCGGGCCACAGCTTCAGGAGGGTTTGACGCCGGTAGGCCCTCACAATTTCCAAAGCCCGATGATCCTCCCTCCTCATTTGGTCAACCGGCAGGGAAAGGTCGTCGCCGTCGTCAGCGGCGGTATCGAGCTGAGCCAGGATCCGGCGTCTGGTCCACCAACGCACCGTCAGCAGGGAGGCCAGCCAGAAGCACAGGGCGACCGGGATGATCAACCAAAGCCAGGTATCGGACATAAAGGAGTTGCTGCCAAGCCCCATGTTCCTTATCCGGGGTCTGACGCCGCCCCGCCGTCAATCCAGCCAGGCGGCATATAAAAAGGCCAGGGTCAAGGCCAGACCCAGAGTAGCGTGAGTCTTGATGGTCAGGGCCTGAATGGGGATAAATTCCTCGTCGGTGGGGTCGGTCTGCCGAGCCCGTTGGATGGCATTGACAGCCAGAGGCAGCGCCACCAGACCGGCGAAGAGATGGCCGGGAAAATCCAATAATTCCATGAGGAAAGGCAGACTGATAAAAGGGGCCAGCATCAGGCCGGCATAGACCAAGCAGGCCCGTTCCAGCCCCAGCCGCACCACCAGGTGCTCCTTGGCCGCGGCTGCATCCGCCTCCAGATCCGGGAACTCGTTGATCCAGAGGATGGCCGTGATGAGAAAGGCCAGGGGCAGGCCCACGTAGAACCCCGCTGCCGTCACCTCACCGGTAAGGGCGTAATATGACCCCAACGTCAGGAGGGGGCCGAAGGCCAGGAAGATGGTCATCTCTCCCAGACCTTTGCTCATTAACTGAACCGGAGCGGCGGAATAGAGGTAGGCTGCCGCCAAACCGACCAGGCCCAGGAGTGCCACCCACGGCCGACCGGCGAAGATTAGCACCAAGCCGCAGAGCACCCCCATTCCCAGGCAGGCATAGGCCAGATTGCGGACCGTCGCGGCGCTCAGCTCCCCGGTCTGAATAACCCGGCTGCCGCCGCTGTAGGGCGTGGCATAGCGATTCAGGGGGTCGCTCCCGAAGGAATCATAGTAATCATTGATGAGGTTGCCGCCGGTGTGCAGGCCGGCCACCCCCAACAGCGTCAGGGAAAAATAGAAAAAACCTCCCCAGGCCCCCTGATAGACCGCCAGGGCGCCGGCCAAGGCCACCGGCATCAGGGAACCGGTAAGAAAGGGCAGTCTGGCCGCCCGTACCAAAACACCGAGGCGCATATCTGCCTCCTGTTCATTGTTTATTGGCATATCCCCAGGATTGCCTGTACAATCCGGATAGAACCAGGGTCCCTCCGGAAATATCCGACGAAGCCCAGGAGGGTTTGAACCGGCGCCAACCTGGTGTCGGGTTTGTGGCAGCGAAACCAGCCACCCACTCCACTGAGGAAAGAAAAATCCACATGTTACCCGCTGAGGCCCGGGAGATACTCGTCTGGCATCAAGGAGCCCTGGGGGATGTGCTGGTGGCCCTGCCGGCTCTCACCGCCCTGGCCCGGCATTATCACCGGGCCCGGTTTACCCTGATAGGGGGAGTGGCACAGCTCTCGCTGCTGGCGGCGACCCTGCCGGTGGCTGCGGTCTGGTCCGGTCAACAAGCCGTCTGGCTGGAGTTATACCAAAACGGTGGTATATCCAAAACCCTGGCTGCCCTGCTGGCCCCCTTTGATCTGGCCGTGGTCTTCACGCCCCAGGCCGACCCCGGCTTCTTGGAGAGACTGGCGGCGGCCGGGGTTGCCCAGGTGGTCTGGCTCCCCAGCTTTCCCCCGCCGTCCCGGCGTCAGTCCAGCAGCGCTCTACAGGCCGAATGCCTCCAGTCCCTGGGGCTGGCCGCCCCCCCGCCGCCGGGGCGTCTGGTGGTCCCGCCGGCGGCCGCAAAGGAGGTCCGCCTGGAGCTGGCGGCGGCGAGCCGCACCTCCCCTCTCCGGGTGGCCCTGGCCCCGGGCAGCGGCAATCCCCTGAAGAACTGGCCGCTGGAGAATTACCTCCAACTGGCCGCCCATCTGGAAGAACACCGGCAGGCGGACATCTGGTGGCTGCTGGGCCCCGCCGAAACCTCCCTGGCCCCGAGACTGGCCCAACATTGCCAGGAGCGGCCCCATCAGTCTTGTCTAACCGGGTTGCCCCTGGAGGGGTTGGCGGCCTGGTTGGAAGCCATGCACCTGTATGTCGGCAATGACAGCGGCGTCACCCATCTGGCCGCGGCAGTTGCCGGTCCCCGGGTGGCCGCCATTTTTGGGCCGTCGGATCCGCTGGTCTGGGCTCCGCCAGGGGCCCTGGTGCTGACGGCAGCGCTACCCTGCGCCCCCTGCAGTCAAGGGCGCCAGATTTCCTGTTCCGCCCCCCGGTGCCTGACTGAGTTGATGGTGGCCGCAGTCGCAGCAGGAGTAGAGCGGCTGCTGGCCGCGCCCCCCTTACCTGATGGGGATACCCCTCTACCCGTTGCCGGCAGAGATCATTTTAACTGACGCCGGTCTAAAAGAATGCGGATCACCCCGCCGATGACCACTCCCAGACCCATCAGCCCCACCAGACTGTACCAGGGGCTTTGGAAATAATAACCGGCCCCCAGGCCGATCACCGTGACCAGAGCGAAAAACCATAACAAGCGTTTCTGCAGGACCCGCAGTTGCGTTTGGGGTTGCACCATACCATGACTCCTCGGGACGGCCGCCGGGAAAATGGTTCCTGGCCTCCGGAGCCGCCGCCCTGCCGGCCCGGGAAACCGGCCACCCACGTTGAGATACACCCTGTCTTGGACCTTAATACCTGAGACCACTTAGTTATATCAACCGCGGCCGCCGGTTTAAAGCCCTGAAGCAGCCGCCGTCGCCCTTCCCGGCCTGGCCTGCAGCCGTGGTGGACGGAGTGGTATTCCCCTGAAATCGTGCCCCTGGGGAGCGAACCTCCTACGGAGCCAGCCAGACCCGCTTCTGGGCCAGCACGCGACGCCGAGTGGCCGACAGGATCTCTTCCAGGTCCGGGTTGGCCGCCAGGGCTGCCAGGGCCTCCTCCATCAGCTGGGGCTGTTCACAGATCAGGAGGAGATCTTGACCGGCTGCGACGGCCAGGGTGGCCGCCTGGGCCATCGACCACCGCCGCCGGATCGCCCCCATCTCCAGATCATCGGTGCAGATCAGACCGGTAAAGCCTAATCGCTGCCGCAGCTCCTGAGTAACCGCCACCGCCGACAGCGAGGCCGGCAGGTCATCCCAGGCCGGTACCACCAGGTGGGCCACCATGATGCCGGGAACCCCGCCGGCGATGGCCCGCTGGAACGGCAGCAGGTCCCGCTGGCGCTCTTCCTGCCCCGGATCGGCGGTGGGCAGGTCCAGATGGGAGTCAAGACGGGTGGTGCCCAGGCCGGGGAAGTGTTTGGCCACCGGCAGCACCCCTCCCGCCCGATATCCCTGGATGGCGGCCAGTCCCAAGGCGGCCACCTGCTCGGGTTGGGAACCATAACCCCGTTCCCACAGGGGGCAATCCGGAGAACGGGGGACATCCAGGACCGGGGCCAGATTCATGTTGATCCCCAGACTCCGCAACGCTGCCCCCACCCGTTGGGCGGCCTCCGCCACCACCTCGGGTCTGGCCGCGGCCCCCAGGGAGCGGGCCGCCGGAACCTGGGGGAAGGGAGGCTGCAACCGCTGCACCGGTCCACCCTCTTGATCCACCGCCACCCACAGGGGATAGCCGCTGGCCGCCAGGGCGGCCTCCTGGCAGGCCCGCACCAAGTCGGCCACCTGCTCCAATCCGACGATATTGCGGCGGAAAAGGATGATGCCGCCCACTTGCAGTTCTTGGATGAGCCATCGGGCCGTCGCATCCAATTCTGGGCCAGGAAGGCCCACCATCAAGAGTTGTCCCCACGGAGTGGACATATCTGCCCCCTTGGCGGCTGCCGCCACCCAATTCTCCTGGCCGGCAAGTCCGCAGCCCGGCCTATAATAATTTTTCCTTCACCAAATATTCCATGGCCCGCTGCGCGTAGGTGGTCATGATCGTGAGCATCCAGGTCAGGTTGGATTGGATATCCGCCAGTTGCCCTTCGGCCACCAGCCCCCGCAAGCCGGTAAAAACCGTTTTCAGCCGCACCATCTCGCCTTCGCTGATGATGGATTGGCACAGGGTGATATCCTGATCCAGGGCCCTCAGGTAATCCTGGAACAGGCGGCGGGCCCCCAGCTCTTCGGCTCCGGTCATCCCTTGGAGCTGCTGCAGCAGGCTGGAAGCTACCTGCAGTTCGGCCTTCATCCGATCTGCCAGATGAAACCCCAGGATGGCCTCCCGGGTATTAGCGGGAAAAACTCTTTCCATGTTATTCTCCTTGGTAATTGCCATGACCTGCCGGTCACCCGCGAACCATGACAATAAAGGTCCTTGCCTTTGGCTACCTTGGGCGGGCACAGAGGCCCGCCCCACTAACTGAGAGCCTAAAAGAGAAGCTCTTCCGGAAACCGGAAACTGACTTTTCTGACCACTGCCCACTGCCTTCCTGAAAGGGCAACCTCATTCCGGCAGGCCGCGCACCACCCCCTGGAGGAGTTGGGCCAGGGCGGATTCGGCCTGTTGCACGACGGCAATGACTTCGTCAATGGAGACCGGCTGCATGGCGTCGGGGAGGTTGACGTTGCTGATGACCGATATGCCCAAAAGCCGCAGGCCGGCGTGCACTGCCACGATGGCTTCGGCCACGGTGGACATGCCCACGGCATCTGCACCCAGCAACCTGAGCATCCTGGTTTCAGCCGGAGTCTCCAGACTGGGGCCTTTCAGACCCACATAGACGCCTTCCTGCAGGCGCAGGCCGGTTTTCAGGGCCACGGCCACGGCCAGATCGGCCAGGTCCCGGTCATAGACCCGGCTCATGTCGGGAAAACGAGGTCCCCATTCTGCCAGGTTGGGGCCCACCAAAGGATTGTCCCCCAAAAGGTTGATATGATCCCTGATGAGCATTAAATCACCGGCCCGGAAGAGGGGCCGCAGGCCGCCGGCGGCATTGGTGAGAATGAGGATTTTTACTCCCAGGGCCGCCGCCAGCCGCACCGGAAAGGTGACCTGGAGGAGCGAATACCCCTCATAGGCATGAAAACGGCCCTGAAAGAGCAGGACCGGTCGGCCGGACAGCTTCCCCAGCTGCAGTTGGCCGGCATGGCTGGGGGCCGAAGATCGGGGAAAATGGGGGATGTGCTCATAGGGGATGGCAACGGCCTCCTCCAAAGTGGCGGCCAGACCGCCGGCGCCGGTCCCCAGAATGATGGCGCAATGGGGTTGCCAAGTCAGCCGCGCCTCAACCCAGGCCGCCGCCTCTTCTACCTGTTGTTGATACACTGCCGTATCCATAACCTAATCCCTTTCCGATAGCAACGCCACCTTTCCAGGCGCAGCTTTGGACGATGACCAAATGATTCGTCAAAAAATACAGTTCGTAGTTTATAGTTCGCAGTCGGCTCTTGGCCAGGGGGGCGGGCCTTAAGTGCCCGCCCCAGGCGGCCATTGGCAGCGACTTTGATTTTCCTGGCCTGCAAGTGATCTCTAATAAGCAAGGGCAAGCCCTGTGGTCAATGATCCCCGCCCCCTTGCCGGCTGCTCCGGGATGCCCCCCTGGCAACGGGACAACCCGGCGTCTCCCTCAGGCCGAAATAGTATTAGATATTTATCAAATAATGTGGTATTTATAAAAACTAAAAGAGTATAAGGGGTCATTTTTCGTTCATGGCACGGCCACGTAAATGTCGCTGGGTTGCCTCCGAACCGGGGGTAACCTTCTTCAAACCCCAGGGGATCCCCATGCGGGCGTTGGAACAGGTAGTGATCAGTGTGGACGAGTTGGAGGCCCTACGCCTGTCGGATTATCTGGGTCTGAATCAGGAGGACGTGGCCCAGGAGATGAACGTCTCCCGTCCCACCGTGACTCGGATGCTGGCCAAGGCTCATCGGGTCATTGCCGAAGCTTTGGTGTATGGGAAGGCCATCAGGATTGAAGGGGGAGATTACCTGGTGGCCCGACCCCAATTCGTCTGTCAGCAATGCCAGCATGTCTGGGAAGAGCCTGGCGACAATGCGACCGCCGATCGCACCTGTCCACAATGCCGCAGTGGGGCGGTCCAGCGGGTTTACCGCTGAGACGAAACCTTTGACGTCACCTTGAGGCTCCCGGGGGGGATCAGAGCAGGGGGATGTCGGTCTTTTGGCTGGAGGGGAGAAGAATCATGGCAGTAACGTATCGCGATGCTGGAGTGGATATTCAAGAGGCCTCTGATTTCCTTAAGAATATCCGCTCCTTGGCCAAATCCACCTTTCGCAGCGGTGTCCTGGGGGAAATCGGTGGTTTTGGCGCCTTTTTTCATCTCAATGTCCACAAATACACCGATCCGGTTTTAGTCTCCTCCACCGATGGGGTCGGCACCAAAATAAAGATCGCCATCGCCCTGGATAAACATGACACCATCGGCATTGATCTGGTGGCCATGTGCGCCAATGATATCATTGTCCATGGCGCAACCCCCCTCTTTTTTCTGGACTATCTGGCCATGGGACGGCTCCGTCAGGAGGTGGCCACGCAAATCATTCAGGGTATCAGCGCCGGCTGCCTCCAGGCCCGCTGCGCCCTTATCGGCGGCGAGACGGCGGAAATGCCGGGTATGTATCAGGCGGAGGATTATGACCTGGCCGGGTTTATTGTGGGCGTGGTGGAGCGCAACCGCATCATCGACGGTTCGGAAATCGCCGTCGGCCATCGCCTCATCGGTATCGCCTCCAGCGGCCTGCACGCCAACGGCTTCTCCCTGGTACGCAAGGTCCTGCTGGAACAACAAGGCCTGTCGCTGCATGATTATGTGCCGGCCTTGGGCCGCACCCTGGGGGAGGAGCTCCTCCAGCCCACCCGTATCTATGTGGATACCATCCTGAATCTGATCCGAGACTTTCCGCTGGCCGGATTAGCCCACATCACCGGCGGCGGTCTGACCGACAACCTGCCCCGGATTTTACCCCAGTCCTGTCAGGCCGTCATCCGGCCAGGACAATGGCCCCGGCCGCCGATCTTCTCTCTGTTGCAGGAAAAGGGGGATATTCCCCCAGAGGAGATGTGGCGCGTCTTTAACAACGGCATCGGCATGGTCATGGTGGTGGATGAAGAATATGTCCAGGAGATTCTGCAACGCCTCACGGCTCTGCAGGAAACCGCCTATTGCATCGGCGAAATCGTCCACCGCAAGCCGGGCAGTGACCCCCTGGTCTACGCCTGAGGTCGGCGCCGCACGACCCTCACCCTGCACATATCTTTTGACTTGAACCAGAGAAGGACGCAGGCAACCCTGCGCACTGCAGGAGGGAGCAATACTGCTTTCTCATGCCAGAAGATCATCCTGCCTCAGGAAGGCGGGTGTATCCCCTGACACGGCTGTCAAAATTCTGTCAATCCAGCCCGTCCACCAACTCCTCAGGCCACCTTCTGTTCCCGGCTCGGAGGCTCTTCCACCGCCTGATCAAAATAGGGCCGAAAAACATCTTCGTTGAGACGCAGCATGATATTGCCACATTCCAGACACAGGGCGGTATCATCATCCAGACCGGCGATCCGCTCTTCTTCCAGCTGACAATGAATGCACTTATATTCATACACGGGCATGATCCCTTCCTCCTTGCCGTTGCGTTGCTTTTTTCACAATAAATTAATGCAAACCACATGCCAACGGGGCAACCCTCCCACGCTGACATTCTTCGTGAATCTAAACACCATCTCTTGGCATTCGGTGAGGCGGATAAGAGAATTCGGTTAGATGGCTTAATTATTTAATATATTAGGAAGTTATGGCCGATCGGACCGGCGTCGGCGGCACCAGGGGCAGGGTTCGGGAGGGATGGCCCCTGCCCGCCATCCCACCGATCCCCGCCCTCCGGCGAAGATGGATGCCCCTGGCCGCCTGGCGCCACCGGCTCGCCAGGGGGAATTTTTCCCCTTTTGAGGTGCAAATGTCACCATTTTGACCATTTTGTTCAGTTTGAGAAAGGGGCGGCCATCCTCCCTTGGGGTCTGCCGCGGCGCCGACGGGGGGCTGGTTCTCAGGCCCTGGTCAGGTAGCCGGCTTGTGGTCATCGGGAAGCCTCGGCCATGACGTCAAGGGGAATTTGACGGGCGGGATAACTCCCGCCCCTGTCCAGGAAATTTTCCCTCTCCCCCGGCGCTCCCCGTCAACTCGAGGCCCATTTCCGGATGGACACCGGCCACCGGGTCAATCCGGATTTCCCTTGCATCTAGGCTAGAAAAGACATAATTTAATCTCATGATGGATCAATTTCAATTGGTGGTACCCTTCCCTCCCAATGGTGATCAGCCCCAGGCCATCACCCGACTGGTAACCGGTCTGCGGCAGGGCGCCCCCCATCAGGTGCTCCTGGGAGTGACCGGTTCCGGCAAGACCTTTACCATTGCCAATGTCATTGCTCAGGTCAATCTCCCAACCCTGGTGTTGGCTCCCAATAAAACTCTGGCGGCCCAATTGTATGGGGAATTCAAGGAATTTTTTCCCCATAACGCCGTAGAATATTTTGTCAGCTACTACGATTATTACCAGCCTGAGGCCTACATCCCCCAGAGCGACCTTTACATCGAGAAGGATTCCTCCATCAATGAGGCCATAGACCGCCTGCGCCATTCGGCCACCCGCTCCCTCCTGGACCGCAATGACGTCATCATTGTGGCCAGTGTCTCCTGCATCTACGGGTTGGGGTCGCCGGAGGCCTATCAGGGTATGCTCCTCTACCTGGAGACCGGCATGACCAAAAGCCGGGAGGAGGTCCTGGCCAAGCTGGTGGAAATCCTTTACGAACGCAATGATGTGGATTTTCACCGGGGCACCTTTCGGGTCCGGGGTGACCGGGTGGAAATCTTTCCGGCTTATGAGGAGGACCGGGCCATTGCCATCCATTTCTGGGGTGATCAGGTCGAGGCCATCCAGGAGATTGACCCCCTGCGCCGCCAGAGCCGAAAAACCCTGGAAAAAATCGCCATTTACCCGGCCAGCCATTATGTCACCCCCGAGGATCAGCGGGAGCGGGCCCTCCTGGCCATCGAGGCGGAGCTGCAGGAGCGGGTCCAGTGGTTCAAAGCCCAGGGAAAGCTCCTGGAGGCTCAACGCCTGTGGGAACGGACCCGCTATGACCTGGAAATGCTCCGGGAAGTGGGGTTCTGCCACGGCATCGAAAACTATTCCCGGCACCTCACCGGCCGCCGTCCCGGCGAGCCCCCGCCCACCTTATTGGATTACCTGCCGCAGCGTTCTCTGGTGGTCATTGACGAAAGTCACATCACCATCCCCCAGCTCCGGGGCATGTACAACGGCGACCGGTCCCGCAAAGAGACGTTGGTGGAATATGGCTTCCGCCTGCCTTCGGCCCTGGACAACCGGCCCTTGAATTTTGAGGAATTCACCCAGCGGGTGCGCCAGGTGATCTATGTCTCCGCCACCCCCGGGCCCTATGAATTGGCCCAGGCGGCCGGGCAGGTGGTGGAGCAGATCGTGCGGCCCACCGGCCTCATGGATCCCAAGATCACCGTAAAACCGGCCGGCAGTCAGGTGGATGATCTCCTGGGGGAGATTCGCACCAGACTGCAGCGGGGCGAACGCGTCCTGGTCACCACCCTGACCAAACGTCTGGCCGAGGACCTCACCGAATACTACAACTCCTTAGGACTGAAGGTCAGGTATCTCCATTCTGATATCACCACCCTGGAACGCATGGAGATCCTCCGGGATTTGCGGCTGGGAGTCTTTGAAGTCCTCATCGGCATCAACCTCCTGCGGGAAGGACTGGACCTCCCCGAAGTCTCCTTGGTGGCCATCCTGGATGCCGACAAGGAGGGATTCCTCCGGTCCGAACGCTCCCTCATCCAGACCTGCGGCCGCGCCGCCCGCAATATCAACGGCGAAGTGATCCTCTATGCCGACACCATCACCCCTTCCATGCAGCAGGCCATCCAGGAAACCAACCGCCGGCGCCGTCTGCAGCAGGAATACAACCGCCGCCACGGCATCACCCCCACCTCCATTCAAAAGGGCATCCAAGACATCCTGGCCTCGGTCTATGAGAAGGATTACCTCAACATACCCATGGCCGCCGAAGAAACGGTGCCTTACCTCCTCCCCCAGGACATTCCCCGTCAGATCGGCAAACTGAAGAAAGAGATGCAGGCGGCTGCCAAAAAGTTGGACTTTGAGCGGGCTGCCGAGTTGCGGGATCAGATCAAAAAGCTCGAAGCCATGGACCTGTGGTAATCAGGGACGGGAGGCGGACCTGTTCAGTGGGTCAGTGGGGAGCTCTGGCTGGGGCCAACCTGATAACCAGGTCTCAAACCGCCCGTTTGCCGGTGGGCCGCGGCCCCGGGGAGAATTTCAGGCGGCCGCTGGCCTTGCCCTCGGCGGTTTGGAGGAATTTGCGCAGGAGTTCCTGTTGCCGGGGGGTCAGATTGGTGGGCGTACGCAGATCCAGTTCCACGATGAGATTCCCCCGACCGTTTCCCCGGAGGATGGGAACCCCTTCGCCATAAATAGTGAACCTGGCGCCGGGTTGGGTTCCCGGAGGGATGGTTAGGGGCACCGAGCCGGTGAGGGTGGGGATCTCCAGGTCAACCCCCAGGGCCGCTTCCACAAAGGAAAGCTGGGCCCGATAGATCAGGTTGCTCTCCTCCCTCTGGAAAAGGGGGTGCGGCGCCACCTTGAGGTCCACATAGAGATCGCCCGGGGGACCGCCGCCTACCCCTGCGTCCCCTTCACCCCGCAACCGCAGACGGGTGCCGTCATCAACTCCGGCGGGAATCTTGAGGGTGACCCGCTTCTGCTGCCGCTCCAGGCCGCCCCCCCCACAGGCCTGGCAGGGGTCGCCCAGATCCCGGCCGGTACCGCCGCATTGCGGGCAGGTGGTATTGAGGTGGAAGAAACCATCCCGATGGGTAACGGTGCCGAAGCCGCGGCAGAGGCTGCAGGGCCGGGTCTGCCTCCCCCCGTCCTGACGGCCGCTGCCCTGGCACTCCTGGCAGGGCACCGCCGGCGCAATCTCAATGCTGGTCTCTAACCCAAAAACCGCATCCTGAAATTTAATCTCTAATTGATAATATAGATCCCGGCCGGGCCGACGGGGAGACCGGCTCTGGGGACGCCCCCCCACCCCAAAAAAATCATTGAATATATCACTGAAACTGCTGAAAATTGAATCAAAAGTGGAGAATGTGGAAAAATTCGTGCCCGCCAGGCCGGCATGGCCGAACTGGTCGTAAAGGAGGCGTTTCTGGGGATCCCGCAGGACCTCATAGGCCTCGGCCGCGGCCTTGAATTTTTCCTCCGCCGTCTTGTCCCCTGGATTGCGATCGGGGTGGAATTTTAAGGCCAGGCGACGATAAGCCTTTTTGATCTCTTCCGCATCGGCGTCGCGGGCAATACCCAGAACTTGATAATAGTCAACACACTCCCCCATACTGCCAAAACCCCCTACCGACTGCTGCTTGCCTTATACCCAACGGCTGCTGGCGCCTCCTCAGGCTTTGCCTTCCATAAAGGAAATATTGAACATGTCAGGGGGCTTGTCAAGACCACAGCCCCCCGGCTCGTCATCCTATTTTTATCAACCTGTTCCCAAACCCGGGCTCGGCACCGAGGGAACGGCCAACCAACGGCAAAATACCAGTCATTATTAATAATTATTAAGAAAATAAAGTTGCCAGTTGTCAGAAAAATCGGTTTCTGGTTTCCGGTTTCTGGAAGAACTTCTCTTTTAGGCTCTCTGTTAGTGGGGCGGGCCTTAAGTGCCCGCCCCAGTTAGCCAATGGCAGCGACCTGTATTTTCCTGGTTCGTGGGTGACTTTTATAAGTAATGGCAATTAGTGTCCATCCGGAAAGGCCCGAGTTGAAAGGCGCCCCTATTGTAGGGGCTTGATTTATCGAGCCTCGGCACCCTCGGTCACTTTTGCACCCGAAATTTCCCGATGGGCATAAATTACTTGCCCCCCCCAGGAGGGCAAGATTAAGGTGCGGGGAGTTGGCAATGGCTCGGCGTCAAAAATAAAGTCGGCGGTTGCCTTCATGTCCATGCCTGCCCCGGGGGCGGTCCACCTGGTGCGGAACCAGGCGGCTTGGGGCGTTGGCGGATGACTGCCCCCTGACCCTTAGGTCCCGCTGATCTTCCCCGACCCCGGGGGCGAATCTGCCAACTCCTGGAGTCTGGCCCGTAATTCCGGTTCCAAACCGACCACTTCCACCACTTTCAGGCGGTCTCCGGCCCCGCTTTTCAGGCGCAGGCGCTGCTGGGGAACCTGGAGTCGGCGGGAAAGAAATTCCAACAGCCTCTGGTTGGCGGCGCCTTTGGCCGGGGGCGCTGCCACGCGGATCTTCAGCCGGTCGCCATGGATGCCGACGACCTGGGTCTGGGCCGCCCCCGGGGACACCAGGAGTTTCAACAGCCAGCCCGTGCACGTGACCTGCAGCCACTCCCCCATCAGGCTGTGACCTCCCGGCTTAGCCAAGGACCCATCCCGCCCTTGCCCTGCTGGGGTGCCGGCCTTATTCCCCGGCCTCGATCTCGGCCAGGAGGCGTTGATGGGTCTCCAGAACCCCCCGCACCTGGGCGGCCAGGGTGACCTTCAGCCGTTTCAGCTCATCAATATCCTGGCGGACCCGCCCCTGTCGGGCAAAGGCCTCCTGGAGGATCTTTTCAGCCTTGCCTTCGGCTTCGTGGACAATCAGCTCCGCTTCTTTCTGGGCATTGGCCTTCATGGCCTCGATGACCTGTTGGGCATTGATGAGGGTGTCTTTGAGGAGCTGCTCCCGCTTTTTAAATTCCTGCAACTCCCCCCGCTGCCGTTCCAGATCAGCCCGCAGCACCGAGTTTTCCTGTTGCCAGGCCGCCGCCTGGTCAGCAACCTGCTCTAAAAAAGACCTGACCTCCGCGGGGTCATAACCCTTGCGCACCACCGTAAACTGCTTCTGGCGGATGTCCGCCGGGGAGAAGCTCTCCATCGTTTCCATATGATCTCTCACACCCCCAGGCTTATCCTGCGGGCCAGATCCAGAAGGGTGGCCACCAGGAATTTTTGCAGAAAGACAATAACCAACAGGGCCGCCAGCGGGGCCAGGTCCAGGCCGCCGAACTGAAGCGGCAGGATCCGCCGGAACAATCCCAATACCGGTTCGGTGACATTGTAGAGAAAACGGACAATGGGATTGTACGGGTCCGGGCTCACCCACGACAGAATGGCCCGCGCAATGATCAGCCACATAAAAATAGTTAACACGATATCAACAACATAGGCCAGGGCCCCAAGGAAATTGGCCAACGCAAACATAATTACCTCACTTTTTTCACGATCACTCCCCGCCGTCCTCCACCGCCGGGGTGGGTTTCCAGCCGCCGCCTTGGCTAAGATCGCCGGGCCAGCTTCAAAAGCTGCTCAGGATCTCTTGGGCCCGTCGTCGGTCCGCGGCCAAGCCTCGGGGGCCGTCGGCATTATCTGTAGCCGTGAGGGCTTTTTGGAGCTCCCCCTTGGCCTGCTCCTCCCGGCCCGCCTTCAGGAGGGCCTCCGCCAGATAGAGGTGGTTGGTGGAGTTGTGGGGAGCTAACTGCACGGCCCGTTCCAACAATCGGATGGCCTTGGCATTATCCCCCACCGAAAAGGGGCGGCCCGGGGCCTCATAGAAGATGCGCCCCAACACCCGGTAAGCCCCGGCCTGGTCATAGGCCGGATCGAGGGCGGCCGCCTGTTCCAGGGCAGCCATGATCTGGGGCAACAGGCGCCGTCCGGCCAGGCGGTTGGCATCGGCCAAACCGGCCAGATTCAGACCCAGCCAATAATGCCCTTCCACCCGACCAGGGAATTCCTTGAGGATGGTTTGAGCATGCTGTTGGCCCTGTTCATAGTAGGGACGACGCTCCCCCCCGTCCGTCAGGTCCCCCAGGAAGAAGCTGGCCCGGGCCAACCGTGCCAAGACCAGCAGGCGCTGTTCCCCGGCTGCCGGCAGCAGGCTCTCGTAGAGGCTGTACGCCTGGAGGGCCGTCTCTTTCTGCACCGACGGCTGCAGCAGCAGCCCGTCAGCTTGAGCCAGCGTCCCCGCCTGGGCCGGAGGCGCCGATAGTATCAAAAGAAGCATTATCCTGCTGCAAAGCCAGCTCGGTCTAAGAACCCGCAAGTGTCATCTCCTCCAGACGCAGGCCCATGGGGCCCAGATAGGCCTCCCGTTGCTCCAGTTCCCGGGAGAGGGTCAGGTGGCGGAAGGCCTCCTCCAGATTGCCGCTCACCGACCCGCCCTTGATGGGCGTGACCCGTCCGTGTTGATGGAGATAGCCGGTGCGGATCTCCCCGGAGAGGGCCCCGGTCACCGGGTTGGGCTCCAGGGTAGAGAACCGCAACAGGTGCAGGACCGGCTCCGCGGCCAACATCTCTGCCAGGGTCGCCCGTCCCGGTGCCACCCGCACATTGGTCAGGCCGCCGGTGGGCTCGGTCTTTAAATAGGCGGCATAACGGCAGTCCACCAGATGGCGTTGAAAGACATTGTCTTGGATAATGGTCACCGGCCGCAGGGCCAAGCCATGCTGATCAAAAGGCCGGGAGGACAGACCGCCGGGCAGCCAGGGATCGCTGCTGAGGGTCAATAGGTCCCGGCTGGGCCGATCGATCACCGGTCGGCCCGCCTGGAGGCGGGACCAGCCCTGAAAAGCCGCCTCACCCCCGGCCTGGGCACAGAGGTGGTGGAAGATGGTGTCCAGGGCTTCCTCGCCAAAAATCACCGGGTAGCTGCCGCTGGGCGGCAGTTCGGCCCGGACATTGTCCACGGCATAGCGGCAGTAGCGGCTCAAGACCGGACCGATCTCCAGGTTCCGGAGGAACCGGGCTCGACGGACTCCCAGGCTTTCAGCCTCTTCGTTGGCCAGGGCCGCCAAGATGGCGAAATGGACTTCCACTTCGGTTTCCGCATAGGCCCCCTGCAACCCCTGATGGTTGCAGAGTTCAATCTCCCGATAATGGCAGAAGATTTCGGCCGAGGCCAGTTCCGCTGGTCCTTGTCCGGTCATGGTCTGGATCAGTTCATGGCGCACCTGCCAGAGGGCCTGACGGGGTTGATCCCGCAGGCCGGGGTCGGTTAGATCCAGGGCTTGATACTTCTGCCCGGGGCCGGGCAGGGCAAAGGGAGGATTCAAGGCCAGGGAAGCCCGCTCTTGGGCCTGGGCGATCTCCACCTCGGGATCGTCTCCCGGGTTGAGGGTAAAGGTCGATTCCCCCAACCAGGTCTTACCGTCCTGATCCAGGTGTTGGTGGATGGTGACCTGAAAGGTTTCCGTCTCCACCCGCCGGAGGGACTCCAGCTGATCGAAGACGAGGTACAGCTGCTCGCTGGTCTGGACCCGGCGTTGTATCTGCCAACCCGTCAATCCGGCCCGAGCCAATAGGGCCGCCAACTCGGCCATGGTCATGGTTGCCGCCCCCTGTCTGTCCACCAGGGTATTTTCTCCATTGGGCTCTTTCGGTCCCGCGGGGCAATCCGTGAACATTCGCTTGCCCCGATTCCGGGACGGCTTCTCAGCCGGCCTTCTGCACATAGGCCTCCACGGCCTCACTGATATCAAACCCCGTCGGGATCAACTCACCGCCGTGCCGCACTCCCTGGTGGGTGAGCACCAGCCTGCCCGTAGCCAGGTCCCTGAGGGTGACCAGAATCAGGGGAAACTCCCGCCGCAGCTCTTCGGCCCGGATGCGGGCAAAGAGGGGTTCGGCGTCGCCTTCCTGTTGTTTGATCTCCGCCAGGCTGAGGCGCTGCCGTTTTTCCCGGTAAGCCCGCCACAACGGCTGGAATTCGGGCCCCTGCAAGGAGAAGTGGCAGAAGGTTACCGGCGGTCCTTCATCCAGAGCCGGAGTGGCCAGGTGAAGCATCGCCCCGGCCTCGGCCGCCCCCCCCTCCATGAGCTGCCACATGACCTGGCGCCATGTGCCCTTGGGGCCGCCCGGCACCGCCGGATGCAGGTTGAGGGCCAAGAGCTGCTCACACAAGAGGGGGCTGAGGACCAGCATATAGCCGGCCAGAACCACCACCCGGGCTTCATAGGCCGCGATTTTAGCCAGAACCTGGGCATCAAAATCCCGGCGCCGGGCTTCCACCTCGGGCCGCCCCTGGCGGATCGCCTCCCGCAACGGTCGGGAGGATACCGTCAGCAGAGGCAGATTCAGAGAGCGCACCAAGGCGTGAAACCGGTCGGCCGCCGGCGTCTCCCCCGGCTCCCGATCGCAAAACACATAGGCAATGCGACCGGGAATGAACCCCGCCGCCATCTGCTGGTGGGCGGTGGTTAATAACGCCATGGAGCCCTGGCCCCGACCACTGGAGAACCATCCGAAGGAAAACACTTCTTTTGCCTCATGCTGTCCAGGCGGACCCGACAGTAAATTCTAAAAAATTTATCAAGATTACCCCCCCCGGTCAATGGTTTTTCCCGCCGGGGTCGGGGGCTGGTGCTAAACCGAGTCCGGGCGGACCAGTTCGGCGCTGTAGATAAAGGCCCCCTCCCGCCGCTGCCAGCGGCCGCGGTGCTTTTCCAGGATCCAGCCGCTCTCGCCCTTGCCGCCGAAGGGAAGGCGCAGGGGAGTAAAGGTGAAATCCGGATTCAGATAAACCATCCCAAAGGTCTGGTGCAGCAGGTCCACCAGCTGGGGCGGCGCCGTGCCAAAGAAGGAGACCGCAAAGAGATAGCGGGTCTGCACCGCCCGCTGGATGCCCTCGGCCCCGTCCCGCACCTTCAGGAGGGCCAGAAAAGGACCGAACATTTCCAGGTCGGGGACCTCGGCCACCTCACAGATGATGGGTCGGATTATCTCCCCGGTAAAATCCGGGGCAGCAAGATAATGGGGATCTTGGAGGCGAGCCACTGCCGCCTGGAGCAGCTGTCGGGTCCGCTTTACTTTGATGGGACCGATCCAGACCTGGGGATCCTGGGGGTCGCCCACCGGCATTTCCGGAAGCAGGTCCATGAGGGCAGCCTTGACCTGGGTATAGATGGGTTCGGCAATATAGGCCTTTTTAATGGTGGTGCAGTATTGGCCACCATTGATGAAGGCCCGTTGCAGCACATAGCGGGCCGCAGTTTCCACCGGGCTGTCGGCCCCCAGAATGGCTGCCGGCATGCCGCTGGGTCCGGCGAAGAAGAGCTTCTCAAACTGATGGGCCTGGGCGGCATAGAGGCGCCCCACTTCGCCGCCGCCGGAGATGAACAGCACCTGCACCCGGGGATCGGCCACACAGGCGGCGCCGAAAGCCCGGTTGTCCAGATCGGGGTTGGGCTGAAACCAGGGGTAGGGAGCCAACAGCTCGGACAGGAGCCTGGCCGTCCTGGGGGTCTGGGAGGAAAAACTCATGCGGAAGATGTTCCCGCCTAAAACGGCGGCCCCTCCCACTCGGGCCAACATCACCGGCGCGGCGTCATAGGGGAAGATGGCCGCCACCGTGCCGTAGGGGGCCTTCCCCTCGACATACGCCGCCTCTTCGGCCATGCTTTGCAGGTGCGCTGCGGCCATCTGAATTTCAATGGCCGCCACCCGGCAGGGGGTGCCGATATCTTCCCCCGCCGCAGCCACCAGGGCCGGCTCCTGAGCTGCCAGCTTGGCCCCCAATTGGGCCAACATCTCCAGCCGGGCCCTTAGGGCTGCCGGGTCTTCCTCCCTTGTCAGGGTGCCTTTGCCAGTTCCTGTCGTCGTGATCATGGTCGCGTCTCCACCTCTCCCTTGAAATTTCCCAAAGTTTACTATATGATCAAGTCGCAGGGCAAATCGGCCTGTATGCGTTGCGAGGTCCGGCATGCTTTTCCTTATCTGGTGCTGCGGCGTCATGGCCTTCTGGCTGGGAGTCCTGTTGGCCCGGATCAACGGCTACCCCTGGCAACCCCTGAAAAGTCTTCCCCTGGTTGTCGGCCTGGCTGCCCTGCAGGCGGTGTTGCTGGTCCGGTTGGGCCGGGGAAGGACCGTGGCCGGTGCCCTGGCGTTGGGATTGCTGCCCTTGTATCTGGGATTCTATGCCCAGAGCGGCCACTGGGTCAGCGAGGTCTGGATCCTGGGGCTGTTGCTGAGCTTTGCTGCCGGCAACGCCCTCCTGGCCCACCGCTGGCACCAGGATTGGCTGCTTCCGTCCGGTGGGGCTGTGGCCGCCTGCGGAAGCAGGACCCTCCAGGCCCTGGGGTTTACGCTTAGTAACATCCTCCTCGTGGTCGGACTGCTCCTCGTCTGGTATTTTCCGGCCAATCCCCTGCCGGGGCGGGATGGCGCCTGGCTGCTGGCCGTCGGCGCCTTGGTCAACCAGGAACTGGTCAAAAGAAAATATTATGCCCAGCCCCAAGGCTGCCGGATACTGGCCTGGACCGCCGCCGGATTCTGCCTGGCTTTCTCCCTCTGGCTGCTGTTTGTCTGTATCGGCAGGACCAGAGGCCACTAGCAGCACCTTGATTCGACCGAGACGATGCTCCGCCTCCACCCTCGCACCTCGGCCTGCCCAAGAGAGCAGCTTAGGGCGCCCGGCGGCCCCAGCCGCCTCCTGTCCCTGGCCCTCATCTGCCTCCTGCTCTCCGGCTGCGGCCTGAGCGTTACCCAGGTGTTTGTTCCTCTGGCCTATGCCGGCATCGGCACCTGTATTGCCCTGCTGGTATCGCCGTCCCTCACCGCCGCCCTCATCGGGTTCGGCCTGGGCGCGATTATCGGCGCCGCGGTTTACAACAACTCCCTGAAAGCCGATATCATGGAACGTCAGGATTGGCACCGTTGGTTTCCCGATCGAGGGTAAGGTTAGCAGGCGGCAGGCAGGAAAAGGTTTGGGGGAAGCTCCCGGTGGCCGCCGAGACAGGACATCCGGGGCGCAGCTTGGAGGAAAAACCCGGGCAAGCTCTCCACCCCGAAAGGAATAACCATGTTCGCCTTCCCAAGACATGACCGGCGATGCTTCGGGGCCGTCGGCCTGATATTCCTGCTGCTCTGGCTGGCCGCGGCCCCCCTGGAAGCCCGCTTGGTGGAGGATAATTTTTTCAGTCCGGCCCTGGCCGGCAATCTTCTGGGGGATGCCGCCCACCGGGCTGTGACCGTCTACCTGCCGCCGCAATACGATGGGGAGCCGGCCCGCCGCTTCCCGGTGGTCTACCTCCTCCACGGCTTTAAGGCCAAGAACCAGCTGTGGACCACGTCGGCGCCGCCGGGGCAGGGGCTGCATCTGGCGGAGTTGGCCGATGATCTCATCGCCCAGGGCCGTATTCCGCCCCTGATCATCGTCATGCCCGACGGCTCCAACGCCTATGGCGGCAGTTTTTATCTGAATTCCCCCGTCACCGGCAACTGGGAAGATTACCTTTGCCGGGACCTGGTGGCCTACATAGACGCCACGTACCGGACCATCCCCCAGGCCGCGGCCCGGGGGCTGGCCGGCCATTCCATGGGCGGCTACGGCGCCTTCCTCCTGGGGATGCGCCACCCGGACATTTTCGGCGCCGTCTATGCCCTCAGTCCGGCCTGCCTGGTGTTTGCCGAACATTTCCTCAATCTGCAGCGGGACAGCCTATTGGCTGCAGCCGAACTCCAAGACCGGCAGGAGTTTTCGAATCTGGATTGGCGCACCCAGGTGGTTATTGCCATGGCTGCGGCCGCGGCTCCCAACCCCCGGAACCCGCCTTGGTTCGCTGACTTCCCCCTGCGCCGCCTCAACGACCGCCAGGTCCTGGATGAGGCCGTCTGGCAGCGATGGCTGCAGAGCGACCCCGCCTCCCTGGTGGAGCAGGCGTCAGATCATCTCGCCCGGCTGCGGCTGGCCTTTGACATGGGCACGGCCGACCGGCTGCTCCCCCAAACCCGGCAGATACACGCCGCCCTGACCCGATTGGGGGTGGCCCATCACTATGAAGAATTCCAGGGAGACCACGCCTCCCGGTTGCGGGAGCGGCTGCGGGAACGGGCCTTACCCTTTTTGGGCGATTTTTTTCAAAGAATGAATAAGCCCAAGAGGCGTCCCCCGGTAAAGATTGATCCGTCGGCCGCCCCCTGGCTCCAGCCCCGGGCCAAGGCCTGGCGGTACAGGACCGCCTGGGCCCAACTGCAGTAATAGAAGGCGATCTCCGCAGCCCGGGCCTCCTTCTCCAGGGGGTGGCGCCGGTAGCCGCAGCGCATCAGTCCCATGGCCTCGCGCCACTTATCTTTCATCTGTGCCGGACACGCAGCATTATCACACTGTCTTTCATCCGGGCACGCATGGTTTCCAAGGAATTGCCATTAGTTACAAAAATCACCCGCGAACCAGGAAAATCAAGGTCGCTGCTGTTGGCTACCTGGGGCGGGCACGGAGGCCCGCCCCACTAAAAGAAAAGCTCTCCCGGAAATTGGCAACCGGAAACCAGAAACCGATTTTTCTGACAACTGACAACCTTATTTTCTTAGTAATTGCCATGACCTACAAAAGTCGCCCGCGAACCAGGAAAATCAAGGTCGCTGCTGTTGGCTACCTGGGGCGGGCACGGAGGCCCGCCCCACTAGAAGAGAGCCTAAAAGAGAAGCTCTTCCGAAAACCGGCCAGAAACCGATTTTTCTGATGCGGGGGGGGTAGGGCCGGCAAGGATGCCGGCCCTACGGACTCCCCTCTAACCTCTACGAACTATGAACTACGAACTTTATTTTCTAACTTGTTGCCATGACTTAAATAACACACCCGCAAACCAGGAAAATTGGTGTTGGCCACAGGCAAGGGCTGGCGCAGGCTGGAAAGCCTGCGCCACCAACTGCCTACTGCCCTCTGCCTACTGCCTACTGTATTTTCTGGGTTTAGCTTTGGCATGATAACTCTCGCTCCGACAGCTGTAGGGACCTGCCCATGGAAAAATCCAGTTTTAAAGATGACTCTCCCGGAAGTCGGCATCCCTTCGGCCGAGAGACGTCTGAGGACGCCGGAGGGCAGAAGGGCGGCTGGTGGCGGCCGGTCCTACTGCTCGCCGTGATCGCAGCCCTGTTGGTCCTGGCCCGGGGCCTGGGCTTGGGAGAGAAGCTGGGCGATCTGAGGGAGTGGATCCGCAGTTTAGGAGCCTGGGGACCTTTGGTTTTCACGCTCATTTATATCGGGGCCGCGGTGGCGGCTGTCCCCGGTTCGGCCCTGACGGTGGCGGGAGGGGCCCTCTTCGGCTCTTTCTGGGGGGTGATCATCACCCTGCATGCCGCTACCCTGGGGGCGGCGCTGGCTTTTCTCGTTTCCCGCTACTTCGCCCGGGACGCCATCGTCGGCTGGCTGGGAAAGAATGAGAAATTTCAGCGCCTGGAGCGACTCACCGAAGAGCATGGGGCCATCATCGTGGCCCTGACCCGGCTTGTCCCCATCTTTCCCTTCAACCTCCTCAACTATGGCTTCGGCCTGACCAAGGTTCCCTTCTGGACTTATGTTTTTTGGTCCTGGCTCTGCATGCTGCCGGGCACCCTATTGTATGTGGTGGGCTCCGATGCGATTTTTCAGGCGGTGGCTCGGGGGGAGGTGCCCTGGCCTTTGGTGGGCGTCCTTTTGGCAGTGCTGGCGGGGCTGACGGTCCTGGTGCGCCTGGCCCGGCAAAAGCTGCACCTAAAGGAATTGCATGTTCAGGCGGCCGCGGCCGCCTCGGTTGCCGAGGCGGCGCCGCCATTGCCGGAGCTAAAGCCCTTGGACGAGTATAACCAGGCCCTGGTGGACCAGGTTCATCCGCCGGACTGGCGGAACCCCGAACCAGCCCCCCGCTACAACCTGGTAGTCATCGGCGGAGGCACCGCGGGGTTGGTGTGCGCTGCGGGCGCCGCCGGTTTGGGGGCCAGGGTGGCCCTGGTGGAGCGGCATCTCCTGGGGGGAGACTGCCTGAACTACGGCTGCGTGCCTTCCAAGGCGATTATTCGCTCCTCCCGGCTGGCGGCCGAAGTGAAAGAGGCCGCAGAATTGGGGGTGCGGGTGCCGTCGGGCGTCCAGGTGGACTTTCCTGCGGTGATGGCTCGCCTGCGGCGACTCCGGGCGGAGATCAGCCGGCATGATGCGGTTAAGCGCTTCCAGGACCTGGGGGTGGATGTCTTCCTGGGAGCCGCCGCTTTTACCGGACCTGACACCGTGGCAGTGGGGGGGACAATCCTGCGGTTTGCCAAAGCGGTCATCGCCACCGGGGGCAGGGCGGTGCAGCCTCGTCTGGAAGGCCTGGCCGAAGCCGGTTTTCTCACCAATGAAACGGTCTTTGCCCTCACCGAGCGGCCGGCCCGGCTCCTGGTCCTGGGCGGCGGGCCCCTGGGCTGCGAATTCGCCCAGACCTTCCAGCGTCTGGGCTCCCAGGTGTGCCTGCTCCATAAACACCACCGCCTGATGAATCGGGAGGACCCGGCGGCAGCAGAGCTCCTTCAGAAAAGGTTCCTGGCGGAAGGTATCCGTCTCCTTCTCAACGCCAAACCTCTGCGGGTGACCAGGACGGCCACGGGCAAAGTGGTATATTATGAAAGCAACGGGCAACCCGGGGAGATCGAGGTTGACGAGATCTTGGTGGGCGCCGGCCGGGCCCCCAACGTGGAAGGCCTCAATCTGGCCGCTGCCGGCGTGAAATATGAGGGGGGCAGAGGCCGGGGGATCATCGTTAACGACAGACTGCAGACCTCCAACCCTAATATCTACGCAGCCGGGGACGTCTGTCTGCCCTATCAATTCACCCATCTGGCCGACGCCGCCGCCCGGATCGTCATTCAAAATGCCCTGTTTTTTGGGCGCCGAAAATTCTCCGCTCTGACCATTCCCTGGTGCACCTATACTGACCCGGAAGTGGCCCACGTGGGGCTGTCCGAGGCCGAGGCCCGGGAACGCGGCATTGCCGTGCAGACGTTCATGAAGCCTCTACAAGAGGTGGACCGGGCCGTTCTGGACGGCGAGACCGAGGGGTTCGTGAAGATCCTGGTCAAGGCCGGGACGGATAAGATCTTGGGGGCCACCATCGTCGCCCGCCATGCCGGGGAGATGATCAGCGAAGTATCCACGGCTATGGCCGGAAAACTGGGACTGGGGGCCCTGGCCGGGGTCATCCACCCCTATCCCACTCAGGCGGAGGCCATCCGACAGATTGGAGACCTGTACAACCGCACCCGGCTGACGCCGTTGGTGCAGAACCTCTTCCGCCGTTTTCTGGCGTGGCAACGCCGCTGAAGAACGGGCGGGTAAGGTTTAGCCCCTTAGCCCCCCTTGGCCAGAAGGAAACCGTATGACTTTCCAACCGAACCTCTGGACCCGCTTTGAATTCGGGGGAACTCCCGTCTACCTGAGAGGGGATAAACCGGACTGGTTTGTCCCTAATGAGGCCGGCGACAGGATTCTGCAGGAGTTAGCCAAGAACGGCGACAACGGCCTTACTCTCCAGGCCCGGCGCTTCCTGGCCCGCCTGCCCGGTGGCTCGAAGCTTCATTATGAAGGGCGGGCGGCCCATCTTCGCACCGAGCACCTGCGGGAATTATGGTTTCATATCACCGACCGCTGCAACCAGGCTTGCCGGCACTGTCTGTTCGCCTGTTCTCCGGCGGCCCGGACGGAACTTTCGGCAGCCCGGATCCGGGAACTGGCCGCCCAGGCCAGGGGCTTAGGCTGCCGGGTTTTTGCCCTGACGGGGGGCGAACCCCTGGTCCATCCCGACTTTGAAGGTATTGCGGACTATCTGCTGGGGTATGAGGACGCCCACGTGGTGGTCCTCACCAATGGCACTCTGCTCCCGGATTATGCCCGGCCCCTGGCCCGCTGGCCCGCGGACCGCTTCCACCTGCAGATCAGCGTGGATGGACTGGGCGTCCAACACGATCGTCTGCGGGGGCGGGGAGCCTTTGCCGCCCTGGCCGTTAATCTGGCCTGGCTCCGGGAGCGGGGCTTCCCTTTTACCGTATCCATGTGCGTCACCTCAGACAACATGGACGATATCCCAGGTCTGGTGGATTTCGCCGCTGAACATGGCGCGGTCAATCTCCACTTTCTGTGGTATTTTATCCGAGGTCGGGGCACCGCCGCCAAGTTTGCCCCACCGGCGGACATCTTCTCCAGACTGGTGGAAGGGGCGGCACGGGCGAAGAAAGCCGGTCTCAGCATTGACAACCTGGAGGCCTTGCGGGCCCAGGTGTTCGCCCCCAGCGGCACTGTCCACGACGGCGCCGGGAGCGCCTGGGAATCCCTGGCCGTAGGCCCCGACGGCAGGCTTTACCCCTCGCCGGCCCTGGTGGGAGTCAAGGACCTGGCCACGGACCTGCACCCGGATCTGGCTGAGGCCTGGCGGCGCAGCCCTGTCTTGGAGAGAATCAGAAGCTGTTCGGCGGCCTCTTTGGCCTCTCCCTGGCGGTTCCTGCTGGGCGGCGGCGACCTGGACCACAGTTATCTTTACAGCGGTCATTTCCTCGGTCAAGACCCGTATCTGCCCCTCTCTGAACAACTGGCCCTCTGGCTCATCGCCCAGGAAGCAGCACCTTTGACCGCCAATGGACTTCCGGGCCTGCGTCTCAAAAGGGGGGATATTCTGGCCAGCTGCAGGCCCCACGGGTCAGTGGCCCTGACCCACAGCAATTGCCTGCTGGCCGCCGCCACTCCAGACAGCCGTGCCGTGGTCCAGGAGTTTTACCAAGCGGCGGCGGCAACTACCCGAGAGGACATCCTCAACCCAGTCTGTTATCCGGAAGAAGCCATGTCTCATATCCCGGCTCCCCACCGCTTCCGGGGCTATGGCTGCGGCAGCCCGGTCCTGGATGCAGATTTGCAGCCCGGCGACAAGGTTCTGGATCTGGGCTGCGGCACCGGCGTGGAGTGTTTCATCGCCGCCCGTCTGGTAGGACCCCAGGGGCGGGTCGTGGGGGTGGATATGTTGGAGGCCATGCTGTCCCGGGCGGCCCAGGGGGCCGAAGGCGTGGCGGCAAAGTTGGGTTATCGCAACTTGGAATTCCGAAAGGGTTTTTTGGAGGAACTGCCCCTCCCGGAGGCCGCCTTCGATGTGGTTTTATCCAACTGTGTCATCAACCTCTCCAGCCACAAACGCCGGACCTTCGCCGAAATCTTTCGGGTCCTGAAACCGGGCGGACGCCTGGTCATCGCCGATGTGGTCTGTGAAACCGAACCCGACCCGGCCCTTAAAAATGACCTGGTATTGCAGGGGGAATGTCTGGCCGGGGCGCTGACCCAGCGCGACCTGTTCGGCCTCCTGGAGGACTCGGGCTTTACAGCCGCCCAGGTCCTGAAACGCTTCCCATATCGCGTGGTCCAGGGCCAGCACTTTTTCTCTATGACCTATACCGCCCGCAAACCGGCTGGCCGGGAGGTACGGCGGGTCATGTACCGCGGGCCGTTTGCGGCCCTGGTGACCGGCTCGGGTGAGATACTGCCGGCCGGGATAACGCAGGAGATCGGCCTGGAAGAACTTTCGGCCGATCCCCCTGACCTGTTTGTCTTTGATGAGGCCGGAGCCGTCACCAACATGGCTTTATCGCCGCCATCCTGCTGTCCCGGCGCCGCGGGAGAAGGTTGGCAACCAATCGACCCGTCCCGGACCCAATCCATCAGTCCCCCGGCCGAGGCCGCTTCTGGCCGGCCCCGTCCTGTTCCTGGAGCCGGGCTGTCGTTGGTCCAACCGGCCTTGGCAGGGGACCCCGTCCCCTCGGTCCGGCCCGAGACCGGCTGCCTGGTCTGCGGGGCGCCGCTGATCTATGGGACAGCAGAAACCCCGCGCCCCTGTACCCTTTGCGGCGGGGTCTTCCCGGCCGCCGCCCATTGCCAAGAGGGGCACTTTGTCTGTGACGCCTGCCATACCCGGGACGCCGCGGTTTTCCTGGAACATTTCTGCACCGTTACCACTAAAACTGATCTTATTGATCTTCTCCAGGAAATCCGCCGCCACCCGGCCATCCCGCTCCACGGGCCGGAGCATCACCTCATGGTACCCGGCATCATCCTGGCCGCGTACCGAAATCTGGGGGGGCAGGTGTCGGCCGCCATGCTCCAGACCGCTTTGCATCGGGGCGGAGCCATACTGGGTGGGTATTGTGCCATTACCGGCGCCTGCGGCGCCGGGCTGGGGGTGGGCATCGCCTTCAGCCTGCTGCTGCAGGCCAGTCCCGTCAAGGCCAGGGAACGCCAGCAGGTGCAACAGCTCACCCAAGCCATCATCCAGGAACAATCGGCGGCGGCGGCGGCCCGCTGCTGCCAGCGGGATAGCTGGGTGGCCCTGAAAAAAGCCGCCCAGCTGTCCCGGGAGTATCTCCCCTTCCCGTTGCGGGCCGACTTCCCACTCCGCTGCCGCCAGGCCCATCTGAACCGGGAGTGCTTGGGCGCCGCCTGCCCGTTATGGACAGGAGCATGACCTCGCCCCGGGTCCCGGGGCCGACTTGGATCTTTTCCCCAGGGAACCGGAATCCCTGGAGAAGCAAGCCGGGAGAAAAAATCGCTATTGCTCAGGCCAATTACTGGAGCGATAAGAAAAAATTATGAAAATGGAAGAGCATCACTGCGAACTGGGTCTGATCGGCCTGGGAACCATGGGCCGGAATCTGGCCCTGAACATCGCCGCGCATGGTTGGACCACGGCGGTTTATAACCGCACTCCGGAAAAGACCCGCGAATTTATGGATCAAGAAGCGGCCGGCTACGCGATCTGGCCCGGCTACGACCTCCCTGGTTTTATCCGGCTGCTCAGAAAGCCTCGGACGATCTTGGTGCTGGTCTCGGCCGGCCCCGCCGTGGACGCCGTCATTGCCGAACTCCTGGCGCATCTGGAGCCCGGGGACCTCATCATCGATGCCGGAAACTCTTATTTCCGTGATACTGACCGCCGTGAGCAACATCTGGCTGCCCACGGCCTGTTATTCCTGGGGTTGGGAATTTCCGGGGGAGAGGCGGGAGCCCGTTTCGGCCCCAGCCTGATGCCCGGTGGGCCACCTGAGGCTTACCAGCGCCTCCGTCCTCTCCTGGAGGCCGTGGCGGCCCGGGTTCAGGGCGAACCCTGCGTCGCTTATCTGGGGAGAGGCTCGGCCGGCCATTATGTGAAAATGGTCCACAACGGCATCGAATACGGCCTCATGCAAATCATCGCCGAAACCTACGACCTGATGAAACATGGATTGGGCCTGGACAACGACGCCCTCCACGAAGTGTACGCCCGCTGGAACCAGTCCGAGCTGCAGGCGTATCTCATCGACATCACCGCCCGCATCTTTCAACAGCAGGACGACCGCACTCCCGGCCGCCTCATAGACGCCATTCTGGACGTGGCCGGCCAAAAAGGGACCGGCCTCTGGACCTCCCAGGAGGCCATGGAGCTGGGGGTGCCGGTTCCCAGCATTGATGTGGCGGTCAGTATGCGGGCCATGTCGAAGTTGAAACAGGAGCGGGTGGCGGCCAGCGCCACCCTGGGAACCCCCGCCCCCTTGATTCCGGACGATCCCGAGGAATTCCTGGAAAAAATCAGAGGTGCCCTCTTCGCCGGCATGATTGCCACCTATGCCCAGGGCCTGGCCTTGCTGCAGGAGGCTTCCCACCGCTACCGCTATCAGCTGCACCTGGAGCAGGTGGCCAAGGTCTGGCGGGGCGGCTGTATTATTCGGGCAGGACTCCTGGAGGACATTCGCCGGGCCTACGAGAGCAACCCAGGGCTGCCGAACCTCATGGTGTCCGACCAGATCAGGCCACAACTCCTGTCCCGACAGGCCGATTGGCGGACCGTGGTGGCCGGCGCCGTCCGGGCCGGCATCCCCATCCCCGGGCTTGCCGCTGCTTTGAGTTATTTCGACGCCTACCGCCGGGCTCGGCTCCCGGCCAATTTAATCCAGGCCCAACGCGACTACTTCGGGGCCCATACCTACCATCGGGTGGACGCCCCCGGCACCTTCCACACCGATTGGCAGGGAGAAGCGGGGTCGGGCAAGAAGGACGCGCCGGTTGCCTGACCTGGCTATGCCGCCGCCCAACACCCTGGGGATTGTGAATAAACGAGGGAATGGCAGAGGGTTTCATGGACAGCCGGACGGAGCCTCCTTTCTATCAAAGTTCTGGGAGCTCCTGATCTATCTGGAAAAAACCTTTTTGGACAGCTCACCAACTCATAATGACGATCTCAATGGGGAGAACTATCTGAGCCTCACTCAAAACCCCAATAACTCCGGCCAGGAAAAGCCGGTCAGCAACAGGAGCCGCCCATGAGTGCACCCAACCTACCAGGAGATCAGATTTCCGAAGCCGTGGTGGCAGGGACAGCGCCGGACCTGGGCATGCCGTCCCCATTCTGTCTGTTTGAAGGCAACCTGGATCCTTGCCTGATCGTCATCTTCGGCGCCTCGGGCGATCTTACTTCCCGGAAGCTCCTGCCGGCCCTGTATAATCTTTATCTCAGCCAGGCCTTGCCCCAGCCCTGCTGTGTGGTGGGGGTGGCCCGGACGCCCTGGAGCCGGGAGGAATTTCAAAGGAAAATGCAGACGGCCATCGCTTCCCAGGCCAATTACCATCCGGAGGAATGGGCTAAATTTGCGGCCGGTCTGGATTATTATGCCATTGATTACCACGGGGCGGCTTCCTTTCAGGGGCTCGCCGCTTTTTTGCAGGACCTCAATGAACGCCACGGCACCGGCGGCAACCGCCTCTTTTACCTGGCCGTGCCGCCGTCCCTGTATCCGACCATCAGCCAGCAACTGGGACGGGCGGGTCTGGGGGAAGAAAACACCAATGGACAGGGCTGGTCCCGGATTGTGGTAGAGAAGCCTTTCGGTCATGATCTGCAGAGCGCCATGGAGTTAAACGCCACATTGCACCAAAGCTTCCGGGAGCACCAGATTTTCCGAATGGACCACTACATGGCCAAGGAGACCGTCCAGAATATCCTTATGTTCCGTTTTGCCAACGCCATTTTTGAGCCGCTCTGGAACCGGAACTACATTGATCGGGTGGGCATCATCGCGGCCGAAAAGATCGGGGTGGAACACCGGGCCGGCTTCTACGAGCAGGCCGGCGTTCTGAGGGATATGTTTCAGAACCACATGATGCAGCTTCTGGCCCTGATCGCCATGGAGCCTCCCTGCCGTTTCGAAGCGGAACAGGTGCGGGATGAAAAAGTGAAGAGTTTCCGTTCATTGAAACCTTTCACCACCCCGACTTCCGTGGATAATCTGGTTCTGGGGCAGTATGAAGCCGGAGCCCTCGCGGGCGTGCCGGTCCCCGCTTACCGGGAAGAGCCCGGGGTAAGTCCCGATTCTCTTACCCCCACCTTTGCGGTCATGCGGGTCTTCCTGGACAACTGGCGTTGGCAGGGGGTCCCGTTTTACCTGGCTTCGGGCAAGCGCCTGCCCCAGAAGCTGACCCAGCTGATCATCCACTTTAAAGAAGTGCCCCATTCCCTCTTTGCCGACATCCGTCTGGAAGCCATCGCGCCCAACCGTCTGATCCTGGGGATCCAGCCCGAGGAGAAGATCACCCTGACTTTTGAGACCAAGAACCCGGGCGCCACTATCTGTCTCCGGGCGGTCACCATGGATTTTCATTACTATCAGAACTATCACGGTCCCACGATAGATGCCTATGAGAAGTCTCTGATTGATGTCATGCAGGGAGACCACATGCTGTTCTGGCGTCAGGACGGCGTGGAGCTGTGTTGGTCTTTCTTCACCCCTCTGATCGCGGCCTGTGAAAGCTGTGCGGACCGAAAAGACCTTATTCACCCCTACAAGGCCGGCAGCTGGGGACCGAAAGCGGCCCAGCCGCTGATGCACCGGATTTTGCCGGGACTGTGATTCCTGAGTGATTCCCTGCTGAGGTGGGTGAGACTGGCGGCGGGCAGTTCGGGGGGCTAGTTGCTTCTGGCCTTTAATAGTATACAATAGTCCATAACCCTCGGGTGAATCGGGAGTAGGTGCGCGCCAATTGGAATCTCGCCTCGAATCTGTAGTCTGTCCGGGCTGTGCCTGTTTATGTGACGATATCGATGTAACGGTGGCGGCTGGAAGGCTTTATCAGGCAGCTAATATCTGTCTGTGGGGCGCCAGTAAACTTTTAGGGCATAAACGGTTTCATGCTCATAAAGAACGCCGCCGACTGACCCACCCCCAGCTTCGCCAACGGGGGCGGTGGGAAACGGTCAGTTATGAGACCGCGGTGGCCCGGACTGCCGAGATCCTTACCCAGGCGCGGCGACCGGTGATATATGGTCTGACGAACACCGGCTGTGGTGCCCAAGCCATGGCCCTGGAACTGGCCCGCCGGGCGCGGGCTCGGTTGGAACCCGCCGATCTTGCCTGGAAAGGCCCCTATTATCAAATCCTCAAAGAATTCGGGGTGGTTCTCACCACCTTGGAAGTTATCCGGGACGAAGCCGACACCCTGGTTTTTTGGGGAGCCAATCCTTTCCATTCCTGTCCCCGCCATCTGGTGCGCTATTCATTTTTTGCCCGCGGCCGTTTTACCGACCGGGGCCACGAAGAGCGGCGGTTGGCGGTGGTGGATATCCATCCCACGGAGCTGGCCGAGCTGGCCCAGGTCTTTCTCAAGGTCAGGCCGGGGGAGGAGTTGGCGCTGTTACAGGATCTCCTCAGCGATTTGGAGGGGCGTGCCCCGGCCTCCAGCAAAGGGGTTCGCCGTCTGGCCGCCCTGCTGCGGGAAGCCGCCTTCGGTGTCATCTTTTTCGGTCGAGGGGTGAGCTACGGGCCGACGCCACAGATCCTGGAGGGGTTGGCCGCCCTGACGGCTCGCCTGAATGAGCAATCCCGCTTTGTGCTCTTTCCCCTGAGTACGGATTTTAATGCCGCGGGGTTGTCTCAGATCCTGCTCCGGGAGTTGGGGAGTCCGCTGGCACCGGATTTCGCAGAATCTCCCGAGGTGACCTTCTACGCCGAACCGGTGGCCTGGGACCAGGTTGACGCCATCCTGGTGGTGGGCGCCGATCTCTTCTGGTTCCTCAGCCCCCAGGAGATGCAGGGGTTGCAGAGCCGCCGGGTGCCGGTGGTGGCCTTGAGTCCCATGGCCAACCGCACCACCGGCCATGCCCAGGTGATCCTGCCGGTGGCATTGGCGGGAGTGGAGACTGCTGAGGTGGCCTATCGCATGGACGGTCTGCCGTTGCAGTTGTCAGCCCTGGTGCCTTCGGCCCTGCCGTCTGATGAGGAGGTGTTGGAGGCGGTGGCCACGGCCGTGGACAAACGTGTGGGGGGGCGGTGATGCGCTTGGCCATCGTCGGCGGCAAGGTTTTTGATCCGGCTGGCAATTGGCAGGGCCAGGAGCGGGATCTTTATATCCTGGACGGCCGACTGGTGGAATACCTGCCGGCGGTCGATGTCGTGATCCAAGCCCGGGGGTTGGCGGTCACCCCGGCCGGCCTGGAAATCCGCAGCGCCGTCGCCGGATTTGGACAGAACTACCTGCGGTTATGGGGAGTTTGGCCCAGTCCCCGGGAATTGGGCCAAACCTATGCTTTGCTGGGCTACACCCATATCCACGAACCCTACCTGACCTTCCAAACAGCCAACTATGTCCATCGGGAGTTGGCCGCCATTCCCTTGGTGGATACCTCGGCTTCCCTGGTGCTCAATCTCCAGGAATTCGATCTCTGGCTGCGGGATCCGGCCAGGCACGCCGAGCTGGCCGAGACTTGGGCTTATCTCCTGGAGCACACCCGGACTCTGGACCTGCGGCTGGTGGAACCCTGGGTGAAATTCCGGCAGGATTTCCTGCGGCCGCGGGGCCTGCAGACGGCAGCCGTAGTGGAACAGCTTCTTTCTGTGGTCAACAAGAGAGGCCTGCCCTTGACCTTGGAGGCCACCCCCGAATTGTTGGCTCTGGACCTTCCGGTCCAGCCGGGGTTGCACCTCAGCAGCCTGGGACCGGCCCTAACCGAGCCGGGCTCGGTGGAGCGGGCCTTGGCCCTGTTGGCCCGGGGGACCTTTGCCGACATGGGCCTGCTGCCGCCCACGTCTCGCCCCGGCTTGCCGGCCCATCCGGTCAGGGTTGATCTGGGATGGTTCCAACCCTTTGACCTCATGCCGCCGGTGGACCCCCAGGTGGCCGGGCGAGCCCTGCACCTGGCACTGGCCGGGAAAGAATACCAATTGGCCTTTTCCGTCGCCTGCTTAGGGCAGACTCCACCCAGCAGCTTTCCCCATATCTTCACCTGGTTAGGGAATGCCGCCAACCGCCGTCAGGATTGGGGGGAGGGCCAACCGGGGGAGGAAATGACGTTTTATCAATGGCTACGGGCGACGCGCACCCTGCCGGCCCGCTATCTGGGGCTGGCGGATCGGGGCCACCTCCAGCCGGGGGCCCGGGCGGATGTGGCCCTCTATGACCTGCCCCAAACAGGCGGCTGGCCGGAAAGCTGCCGCCGCTGCCGTCTGTTGCTGAAAGCCGGCCACGTGGTGGTACAGAATTTTACCCTGGTTCAACCGGAGGCGGCTAAGGTCACATATTATCGCCGAGGGCCGGGGACGCCCAACAAATTGGCGACGGAGTTCTGCCGGCAACGCACTCTCCGCCCGGAAAATCTGCGGGTCCGCCGTCTGGGGCCGGGCCGATGGCAACAGGTGGCCTGATGCCTACGGTAGCAGCAATCCTGGAATTCCTGCCCAATACCGATTGCGGCCAATGCGGTCTCACCTGTGCCGAATTCGCCGCCTTTCTGCACCGCCGGGAACTGTCGCCCGAGGACTGTCCGGTGCTCCATGAACCTGACTACGCCGGTTATATTGAGGCGTTACACGAGGTGCTGGGGGAGCCGGAAGCCCCACCGGCGGCGGGAATGGTAGTCGATCCAGAGAAATGCATCGGCTGCGGCATCTGTGTCACGCTCTGTGAGTATCATCTGGGCAATTGTGCTGATATCCGGGCCGGACGGGGGCCCCGAGACTTGGAGGAGATCATCTTTCACCTCGTGAACGGCAAGGTCGTGGTGGTGCATCAGGAGCGCTGCACCCGCCTCCTGCAGGCTGCCGAAAAATGCAGCAAGTGCGCTCAACATTGCCCCACCAGGGCCATTACGCTATATTGAGCACATGGAAAAATTGTCAATTCCAGGGCTGGAGCCACAGTTTCGTCAAGAGGTAGCCCGGGAACCGGGTTGTCAGCATCTGCAGCGCTGTTTTGCCTGCGGGGTGTGCACCGCAACCTGTCCGGTCAGTGCCGTGACGCCGGAATTCAGTCCCAGTCTTATCCTCCGGCAGATCCTCTATGGGATGCGGACGGAACTGTTGTCTTCGCCGGCTTTATGGTTCTGTTTGGGCTGCGCCCGGTGTTCTTTCCAATGCCCCCAGGATGTGCGCTTCTTGGATATCATCCAGGGTCTGAGGAATCTGGCTCTCCGGGATGGCTTTGTCGCCCCGGCGTTTGCCGCCCGCTTTCGCCAGGCCGAAACCCTGCTCCTCCGCCTGCGCCGTCTCCTGCTGGCGCACCTGGTGGCCGATACCCAGTGTAAGGTCCCTCTGGCCGAGCTTCTCCTGGAGATTGTCCAGGGGCTCAGAGAGGGAGAAGGCGACGATGCCGCTGTCTAAAAAAGTCATGGTAGCCCCACGCCCTCTGAGTCTGCCGATCCAGCCGCGGGTGGTAGTTATCGGCGGCGGCATCGCCGGTATTCAGGCCGCCTTGCAGCTCAGCGCCATGGGCCTGCCCATCTCCCTGGTGGAGGAGCGGCCTTCCCTGGGTGGGGTCATGGCCCAGTTGGATAAGACTTTTCCCACCAATGACTGTGCCATGTGCATCCTGTCGCCCCGGCTGCTGGAAATCAGTCGGCACCCGTTGGTGGACCTGATGACCTCCAGTCGGGTTGTGCACATTACCGGGACCCCCGGGAATTTTCAAGTTACCATCCACCGGAACCCCCGTTATGTGATCCCGGACCGCTGCACTGCCTGTGGGGAGTGCGTCCGGGTCTGCCCGGTGCAAACCCCTGACCCCTATAATGTGGGCCTCAACCCTACCAAGGCCATCCGTCTACCCTTTCCGCAAGCGGTGCCCCTGGCTGCAGTGATAGATCCCCAGGCCTGTCGCATCTTCCAGGGGAAGAAGTGCGGGGCCTGTGCGAAGGTCTGTCCTGCTCACGCCATAGATCTCTCCCAGAAGCCGGAAGAGCTGATCCTGCAGGCCGGGGCGGTGATTGTGGCCGTGGGTGCGCCGCCCATCGCCGGGGAGGAGCTCCTGGACAGGCGGCCGGCCAATATTGTCACCAGTCTGGAGTTTGAGAGGCTCTTGAGTGCCACCGGCCCGTACCAAGGCCAATGGTGGGGGGCGGAGAAGGCCCCCTCCCGTCTGGCGTTCATCCAGTGCAGTGGCTCCCGGGATCCCCGTTTCGGCAACACCTACTGTTCCGCCGTCTGTTGCACCGCCAGCCTCAAGGAAGCGGTGATCGCCTCCGAGCTGGCGGGAGGCCGGCTCCAGGCGACGGTTTTTTATATGGACCTGCGGACTCCGGGCAAGAATTTTGAGCGCTATCTGGAGCAGGCCCAAAGCCACGGGGTGCGGCTCTGCCGGTCTCGGGTAACCCAACTTCAGTCGGGGCCGGAGGGAGAAGTCCTGGTCACCTATACCAATGGCCAGGGGCGACCACAGACGGAGGCCTTTGACCTGGCGGTCCTGGCGGTGGGCCTCCAGCCCGCACCCGCCTGGGGGGATCTGGCGGCGGCCTGGGGCTTGCCCCAGAATCCGCACCACTTCTTTGCCACCGCCCCGGGCAGTCGGGTGCAATCTCAGCGGCCGGGGATCTTCCTCTGCGGCACGGCCCTGGAACCCATGGACATCGCCGACACGGTGACAACGGCCGGCGCGGCCGCAGCCGCGGCTTCCCAGCTCCTGGCGTTGGCTTTGCGAAACATCGAAGCGCCACCGAGCCTGCCGGCGGTCTCGGAAAGGGAGAAAGCCCCCCGTATCGGAGTTTTCCTCTGCCACTGCGGCACCAATATAGCCGGGACCCTGGATCTTGCCGCCATCGGGTCCTTTGTCCAGCGGCTGCCGGGAGTGGTCCATGTGGAGGAGGCGCTCTTCGCCTGTTCCCTGGATACCGCCACCCGTATGGGGGAGATCATCCGCGCCAAAAATCTGCAGCGACTGGTCGTGGCGGCCTGTACGCCCCGGACTCACGAACCGGTCTTCCGGAAGGTGGTGCAAGAGGCCGGCCTGAACCCAGGCTATGTGGTCATGGCCAATATTCGGGAGCATTGTGCCTGGGTGCATCAGCAGGAAAAAGAGCCGGCCTTGGCCAAGGCCAGGCACCTGATCGCCATGGCCGTCCGTCAGGCTGCCTGTCTGGAACCGCTGCGGTTGCAGAAGAGCCTGATACTCCCCAGCGCGCTGATTATCGGCGGCGGCATGGCCGGGCTGACCGCAGCCCTGTGCCTGGCCGACATGGGATTTCAGTGTCATCTGCTGGAACGGCAGCAGGTTTTGGGAGGGCTGGCCCGGCAGCTCCATCATACCCTTACCGATCCCCAGCCATTGGAGCTGCTCTTTGAGGTGTTGGCACAGGTCCAGGGCCATCCCAATATCAGGGTGTACACCGGCAGCGATTTGGTCCGCATCGAAGGGTACTGTGGTCAATTTCGCAGCACGGTGCGGCAGCGCCGCAGTTCCGGGCCCCAGCTTCTGACCCTGGAGCACGGCGCCGTTATCGTCGCCACCGGCGGTCGGGAGTTTAAACCGCACGGCCGTTTCCTCTATGGGGAACATCCCAGGGTCCTGACCCAGCTGGAGTTGGCGGCCCATCTCCAGGGCGAAACCCTGGAATTGCCGCCAACCCCGGCCATAGTCATGATCCAATGTGTCGGTTCCCGGGAGCCGGAGCATCCGTATTGCAGTCGGGTGTGCTGTGCCACCGCCATAAAAAATGCTATACTGATAAAACGACGCCGCCCTTTGGCCGAGGTGGTCATCCTCTATCGGGATATCAGAACCTATGGATTTCAAGAAGATGCTTACCTCCAGGCCAAAGACCTGGGAGTGAGGTTTGTGCCCTACAGGCCGGAGCACCCGCCTCGCCTGGTGGTGGGGCGGCGGCGCCGCCTGGAGGCGGTGGTCCCCGATGAGTTGGTGGGCGGTGAGGTAAGTCTCCCGGCCGATTACGTGGTCTTAAGCGCCGGTATCGAGCCTCACCCCGAAGCCTCCCACGTGGCGCAGCTACTGGGCCTGCCCCGCACCGGAGAGGGTTTTTTCCTGGAGGCCCATCAGAAGCTGAAGCCGGTGGAGACGGCAACGGAGGGTATTTTCCTCTGCGGTCTGGCCCATTCGCCCCGCAATCTGCCCGAGACCATCTCCCAGGCTCAGGCGGCCGCGGCCGCGGCGGCCCGTTTGCTTTATCAACAAGCCCGATGGAGCGGCGAGGAAACGGCCAGCATCGCCGCGGGGACCTGCTGCCGCTGTCTGAGTTGTCTAATCACCTGTCCGGTGGGGGCAATTCGATTGACGCCTGGCGGCAAACCCAGGGTGCAAACCCATCTCTGCCAGGGCTGCGGTACCTGTGCAGCCCACTGTCCGGCCTTGGCCATCCAGATGAACCGTTGTTCCGAAGCGGAGTTGACGGCATTGATCAACGCCTTCGGCACCGCCACCCAAGAGGAGTAAAAACCGTGCGGGAAAGTTATTGCGGCATCTGCAATGAATGCCAGTTGGGAGACTATGAGTTTTTAGAAACCGTGACCCTCATGAAAGAGTACATCGAACGGTTTCGGGCCAACTATTGGACCCACTGTTTTCCTCAGGAGGAAGGCTTCAATTTCGCCGAGTTCCGAAAGGGCCTGGATTGGCTGTTAACCCACAAGGACTGCCCCGGCTGCAAACAAGGGCGGGGGACCGCCGACTGTCCCATCCGCAACTGCGCCCGGAGCCGGGGGATTGAAAACTGCTACGAATGTCCCGATCTCAAGGATTGCCAAAACTTCCAGTTACTGGAGCTGGAAGTCCCCGACGTCAAGATCAAGCTGCTGCGCCGCCAGATGCAGTTCCGGGCCAGGGAACACCACCGCATTATAGAAGAGGCCGGGCGCGCCAAGGGAAAGAAGTAATCCCGCCGGGTGCTGCGGCCGACAGGGACCCGAGACGCCTTGACCATCCCTGAGCTCACGGCTGCGGTAGACTAATCTGGACCAGGGCAGACCCCAACAGCGTGATCACCGCGACCGGCAAACCGGTGCATCAAGCTGTTCAGGAGGTCGTCAGCCACCGGCTTTTACCCACTTCGCGGCCGACTCCTAAACCATGGCTTGCTCCCGGATGGGGCAACGGACCGGCATACCGCTTGCGACTTCCTACCTCTGACCTCACCCTTATTTTAATAATCTGCCGAGACCTCGCTGATAATAACCCGAGACAGGGTGTTTCCGGCTCAGGCCCTGTCCGGACCGGTGCCTCAAGTCATCTCCGGGGGGAGGTCGGTTTGGTTTTCTCCCTTGCGTCCCGGCGGAAAAACGGCCCGCTCTTCCAGAAAACGTATTAACCGCGCCCGAATTATCTGCCCTTCTTCGCCCATCCCCGCCAGGATATATTCAGTCACCCCCGAGAGTTCCACCCGAGATACCACGGTCGTCCTTTTATTCCTTTTGCGCATTGACTTCTCCCAATCGAGGAATTTGGAAGAATGTTTTTCAAGCGGTATGCCAAGCTATAATGAGCTGAATTTTCTTAAAAATCTACTGGCAGAGGAGTTTTGCGGGTCTATACTTTTATCGGAAAGCCTAGACTAATCTTTAAAATTTTCGCAGTTAGATAGGAGGGATAGGTCAAGTCTGGGTCAAGGGCGTGGGAAGGGTTGGGACCGGCAGGGGCGGAAGCCGAAGATCAAAAAAAGGGAAGGCGCAACGACAGGGGGAGGGGAGAGATCAGTGGGGGAGATTATTCATCGTAGCGGGCCAAGACCATAAGCCCCAGCAGGAAGCAGATGAGGCCGCAGGCAATGATGATGGCCAGGGAGGGGATGGCGGCGGCTGACCAGACGGGTCGGCGCAGGAGTTGATTGACGTGGGTGAGGGGGAGGAGAAGGATTATTTTTTGCATGAGCCAAGGCATCTCTTCCAGGGGAAAAAAGGTGCCACCGAAGAAGGCCATGGGCATGATGAAGAAATTGGTCACACTGGCGGCATCGTCATGGGAGCGGGAGATGAGCCCGATAATAACCCCGAAGGAAGCGGCCAGGAAACAGTTTAAGAGGACGGTCAGCACGAAGAGAGAGGTCAGGGGCAGGTGGCTGCCCACCAGATAACCGCAGCCTACCAGGATAATGGTGGCGAACAGCCCCCGGGCCATACCAGCCAGTACCTGCCCCCACATGATGGCCGCGGCGCTGACAGGTGCCTGGAGATAAACCTGGAAGTTGTGGAAAAAGAGGCGGGCCACAGTAATGCCGTTGGCAATCCAGGTATAGGAATTGATCATGGAGGTGACGGCAATCAATCCCGGCATGAGAAAGTCCAAATAGCTGCCATGTGCCAGGACGACCCGTTGACCCAGGCCGACGCCAAAGACCAAGAGATAGAGCAGCGGCGTCAGCATGGTGGAGAGGACGAACCCCAGCCGGCAGAGTCGCCGTTTAAAAATAAGGATTTCCCGTAAAAAAATCGGATACCAGTTCATGGCGTTGGGAACGGAAAAGGAGAAGCGGCCCTGGGGACGGCGGGCTTGCCGAAAACGGGGTCAATCTGCATACCGTCTTTGACGACCGGCCGGAAGGAAGCGGGTGCCGGCAGGCCTGCCCTTATAAGGCCGCCTCGTCGGTCTCGCCGGTGCGGATACGGACCGCCTGCAGGACAGGCAGCACAAAGATCTTGCCGTCGCCGATGCGGCCGGTGCGGGCCTGAGCTTGAATGGCGGCGATGATTTCATCAACTCTATCATCGGCGGTAACGATTTCAATCTTCACCTTGGGAATGAAATCCACCTGGTATTCCATGCCCCGGTAAACTTCCCTCAGGCCTTTCTGGCGTCCGAAGCCCTTGACTTCGGTGATAGTCATACCCTGGACGTCAAGTTGCTGCAATGCATCTTTCACTGCCGCCAATTTAAAAGGCTGGATGATGGCATCGATTTTTTTCATGGCTTCGCCTCTGACAAGCCCGGAGATAATTACCAAGTCTGGAAGTTATTATATACTAAATACCGGTCCTTGCGAACCTGAAAGAAAGCAAAATATCATGAGCGGATATAAGTGTCCGGTTTTTTAGGACATAAAATGTCCGTTTGGTTTTTCTGTCACCCTCCTTCTTTTTTCTGCCTCTTCTTTGGCCCAGAAAGCGACAAAGCCAAAGCCGCCGCCCGAGGACCTTTTTCTTGTCCAATGGCGGCCCCTCTCGGTTGTAACGTATAAGGATTTTTCTTCCCGATGACAGCCTGAGTGCCATCCAAGTGTTTCAATACCGCAACGGCATGTTTCACCACATGATGGCCATAGGGTGATTTTTCCATGGTTCGCGGCGGCTCCGGGCCTGAGGTGAGTAGTCAGGGATCGTTTCCACCCCTAACTCTTACAGAGCCCAGTCAGCCCGGGCACGACGTTCCCACCCACTTTGCCGCCTAGTTCCGGATCAGTCCGAGGTTTTTTTCCGGGCCGGCCAGCCCTGTTTATCATCCACTTGATTGAGGCCGATGAGGAAGCGGGCCAGGCGCCACCCCAGTTGGGCGGCTTTGCTCTGCCAGGTGCGTTGGTAGTAGCGTTCCAGCCAGGCGATAAGGTAGGTGAGACCGGTCAGGGCCAGGGCCAGGGCCAGGAGCAGGGCGGGACTGCCGCCGCCCAGGAGGCCGAGCAGGAGCTTGGCCGCCAGAAAGGCCAGAAAGCCGCGGATGGCCAGTTTGAAGAGAGAGTTGATCATAAGTGGAGTCAAGGGTCAGAGGTCAAGGCTGAGGGGGAAAGCATAGCCACCACTTTGGTGGTCAGGGAAAGAAAAAAGTCGTTTTACAGCCTACTGCCCTCCGCCTTCTGCCTACTATAAAAAAGGGCGGGACCGGCCCGCCCTCGTCAGGGTTATTCTTCCTCTTCTTCCTGGGGTCGGAGGTGTTCAGGGATGACGGCCATTTTGATGATGATGGGTTTGAGGAAGCTCCATTTGATGCCCAGCTCATAGACCTCTTCCAGGTCGCGGATGGCATCCCAGCAGTTGTGGCAGGGGGCGATGACCAGTTTGGCGCCGGTGGCGATGATCTGATCCCGTTTCACCTTCATGCCGGTGTTGCGCCACTGGCGGTAGCGGCCGATGCCGTTGAGGCCGCCGCCGCCGCCGCAGCAGAAGTTGTATTCCTTATTGGGATACATCTCGATGAAATAGCCGGGCTCGACGATGTAGCTCATGATCTCCCGGGTGATGTCTTTGAGGCCGTGGTTGCGGATATAGTTGCAGGAATCCTGGATGGTGACCGGGATCTTGAGCTTTTTGGCCGGGTCGATCTTGATCTTGCCGGTGCGCAGGGCTTCGGCCAGCCATTCCACGTAATGGATGTAGGGGGCCGGGGGCCGGCCGTCTTCCCGGCCGACCCAGTAGGGGCCTTCGATGACGGTGCCCCGGTGGGCGTGGCCGCATTCGGTGCCGATGACCCGTTTGGGTTTGAGGCGTTCGATGGCGTCGTAAACGGACTGGACCTGCAGTTTACAGCCTTCCCAATCGCCGGCGAACATGGTGAGAGACGTCTGTTCCCACCCGAGACTGGGGACGGTCCAGTTCTCCCCGGCGATGTGGAAGAGGATGGCGGCCTCGGCAATGTCCTCGGGGTAGTGTTTGGGTTCCCGGGCATTGACGGTGTACATGATGTCGGCCCCTTCTTTATCCACCGGGATTTCCAGACCGGGCCATTCATCCTGCTGCTCTTCGGCCATCCATTCGCAGGTTTCCACCCAGTCTTCCGGGGTAACGTCCATTTGGGCCCGGAAGACCCGGTGCATGCCGGAGCCGATTTTCATTTCCCAGGGGACAAAGCCCTGGGAGAAGCAGAGACCGCGCAAGTAGCTGAACATGACGCCCATGTCGATGCCGTAGGGGCAGAAGGAACCGCAGCGGTTGCAGCAGGTGCATTTACCCCAGGCCGTGTCCATGCACTTGATCATATGGGCCGTGTCCACCACGCCGTTCTTTTCGACTATCTTCCCCAACGTAGTGATGATCTTATAAGACGGCACCTGGGTGGGGTCTTTCTTATTGGCCAGGTAGAAAAAGCAGCTGTCGGCGCAGAGGCCGCAATGGGCGCACATCTCCAGCCAGGTGCGGATGCGGGATTTGCAGGTGTCCTGCAGAGTTTTCTGCAGTTTTTCCACATCCACCTCCAGCTTTTCCATCTCCTGATAATATTGTTTGCCCCCTTTGTCAGCCAGGACGGCGTCCAACTGTTCCTTGGTGTTGATGGGGGTGCGGTTGCACAGGATTCCTTCGGGCATACTCGTTAACTCCTCCGTGGGCGGCTTCCCATGGTCTTACTGTTGATTCAATAAGAATTCTTATTTAATAAGATAATACCAAAATATTACCATGCAAACCCTCCCTTGGCTTTATAGGCCCGTTTGATGCCGAAGTCCATGCCGAGTTGGGCCCGGGAGAGGAAGTAGCCCACCACGTGGAAGAGTTTGGTAAAGGGGATGGCGATGAGGAGCGCCATACCGCTGAGGATGTGGGTATAGTTCCAGAAGACGTAGTCGCCGAACTGATGAGCCGCCATGAAGCCGGAGAAGAAGGGCAGCACCGTTAAGACCAGCAGGAAATAATCATAGGCCGTGGTGATGATGCGGACTTCCGGGAGGCCGATACGGCGGATGGCGATAAAGACCGCAGTCACCATGACGCCGATGGTCAGGGCATCGGCCAGGAGCATGGGGATGGTGGGCCAATTGATCCCCCAGCGTTCCTTCAGGATGACGGCATGCCCCGCCAAAAAGAGGGGGGTAACCACCAGGCCGATATGAAAGATGAAAAAGATGATGGTATAGAGGGGCTTAGCCCGCCAGCCGTGGGAGCCGAAGGGGACGAGCCAATGGAAGATGGAGCTGAGGGCGCCTTTGATCCCCAGGGACGGGTAGACCCGGTAGGCCACCCGGTCCAGGCGCCAGTCCAGCCCCCGGATATAGAGGACCACCCGGACCGTCAGGCCGATGAAGAAGATGGCAAAGGTTATCCACAGGAGAGGACCGGTAATAAAGTTATACATCGTCGTTTCCTCCCAACCGCCCTGGGGCGGCCTTCCAGACTATTTGATGAGGTTGTCTTCGTCCCGGCCCGTGATATAGAGCCAAAACCCCAGGATGCTCAGGACGATGACGCCCATAAGATAGTAGACCGCACCTTTGGTAAAGAGCATGAAGTCATGGAGCGTATAGAATTCATTTCCCATGGCAGGTATCCTTTAGTGTCCCCAGGTTTGGGGGTGGGGTTTCAGTTCATGTTCTTCCAGGTCCCGGGGTTCATGCTCCTTGAACTCGGGATGCTCATAGAAGATGGGCATGCGGGAGGCGATGAACCGGAAGACCAGGAGGCCGACGGTGACCACGAAGATGGAGATGACAAACTCATGCCACCGGGGGAAATAGCGCATTTCCGGGGGCAGGTGCCAGTTGAAGGCCACCAGAGAGACGTTGAAGCGGTTCAGGACGATGCCCAGAACGGTAAGGGCCGCGGTCCAGCGGATCAGCGTCAGGTTCTTTTCCCGGACGGCGATGGCGTAGAGGAAGGCCGGCAGGGCCACAAAGCCCAGGAGCTCCACCAGGAACCAGGCGCCGTAGCCGGTGAGGAGATATGACCAGTTGTTGTCCAGGGTTATGCCCACGACTTTGATGAAAAAGTAGAGGACCAGGACCATGGCCGCGCCTTTGGCAAAGCCGTAGGTGACGCCGTCGTGCTCTTTCAGGTAGGTCTCGTCCATCTTATCATGCATAAAATGATGGGATAGGGTGGATTCAAAGATGACCATGGACAGCCCGGCGGCGATGCTGGAGACAAAGAAAAAGAGCGGGATATACGATGAATACCACAGAGGGTGCATCTTGGAGGGCGCGATCAGGAAAAGGGCGCCCAGGGAGCTCTGATGCATGGTGGAGAGCACCACGCCGAAGATGGTCAGGGCCAGGGTGGCCTTGACGATGATATCCCGGGGTTTGCGGATGCCCAGCCATTCCAGGGCGGAGGGCACCCACTCGATGAAGAGGGTGATGAGATAGAGGAAGACGCACAAGCCCACTTCAAAGAGGACGGAGGTGGGGCCGGATTGCACAAAGAACGGATAGGGCAGACGCCAGGGGCGGCCGACGTCGTAATGCAGGGCAAAGACCACCAGGGCGTAGCCCAGGAAGGCGGTGAGGATGGCCGGCCGGACCGCGGAGTGAAAGCGCTTCAGGCCGAAGACATAGCAGGCGGCGGAGGTGGTATAACCACCGGCAGCCAAGGCCACACCGCAGAGCAGGTCAAAGCTGATCCAGAGACCCCAGGGGTAGTTGTCGGTCAGGTTGGTGACGGCGCCCAGGCCTTTGGTAAAGCGGAGGATGGTGACGAAACCGCCCAGGAGCAGGATGATGCCGACGACGATGTTAAAGGGGGTCAGGTATTGCTTCAGGTTTTCGGTCTTCAGGGTGGACATGTTATTCGCCCTCCTCGGTCTGGCCTTTGCCGGCCTCTGCTTCGGCCTGGGCTTTGGCGGCTTCTTCCAGGGCCTTTTTGACCTCCCGCTCGACGGCGGACTTTTTCTCGGCTTCGGCCTTGGCCAGGGCCTTATCTAATTCCTCTTTGGCCTGGGCCTTGGCTTTGGCCAGGGCTTCGGCCACCGCCTGTTTCTTTTCCTCGGTGGCAATCTTCTCCCGGCGTTTGTTGATGGCGTAGATACCGGTGAGGAGGACCGGCCAGGCGGCGGAGATGATGGGCACGGCGGCCAGGGCGCCGGAGGTCAGTTCCGGGGCCGGGGTGACGCCCAGGTCCTCCCGGAGGCCGATCTCCTTGAAAGGCACCCCGGAGATGTAGAGCCAGTTGGTGCCGCCCATCTCCCGTTCGCCATAGATGTGGTTGACGTAGCGATCCGGGAAGGCGGCGAAGCGCTGGCGGGCCACCGCCAGGAGATCCCGGCGTTTGCCGTAGACCAGGGCCTCGGTGGGACAGGCGCCCACACAGCCGGGCACCGTGGCCCTGCCGGAAGTGATATGGGGGTGGCACATATGGCACTTCATGACCCGGGGGGTCAGAGGTTCGTTGTATTCGTAGGTGGGTATTTCAAAGGGACAGGCGATCATGCAATAGCGGCAGCCGACGCAGACCGATTCATCCCAGATCACCGCGCCCTGGGGGGTCTTGGTGAAGGCGGCGACAAAACAGGCGGAGGCGCAGGCCGGTTCCAGGCAATGCTGACATTGATCCTTCCGGAAAACCGCGCCGGCTACGCCGGGGATCCGGTCATAGCGGTTCACCACCGTAAAGACCTTGGCATTGGTGCGGCGTTTTTTCTCCAGGACGCTGAGATCATCAAAGGGTTTGTCCGGCTGGGGCAGACCGTTGATCTGATTACAGCCGGCCTCGCAGCTGCGGCAGCCGATGCAGCGGGTGGCATCGAACAAGACGCCGTAGCTGTCGGGATATCCTTCAAAATGTTTGACGCCGGCGGCCGGCGCGGTTTTGTTGACCGCAGCCCCCATCCCGGCGGCTCCCAGCAGGCCCAGAAACGTTCTTCGTTGCATGGACTTACTCCTTCTCTTGATGGGATAAAGCCGCGTGCTGCGGTTTTTTCTGGTGGCACTCGGTACAGGCCGTGGCCACAGGTTTGATCCCCATGTCTTGGTGGCAGCTCATACACTGGCCGTGGTAGGCGGCCTGGAGGCCGGGCCGGCTGATTTCCGCGGCGCTGGCAGCCGCCACTCCCTGGGTCTTGGCGTGGCAGGCGACGCAGGCCGGCGGCTCCGCGGCGGCCGGGCTGTTGTGATGGCAGGCCTGGCAGAGGGTGCCGGGGAGGGAGTGGAAGTAGTTGGCCAATTTGCTGTCTTTCATGCCGTTTTGCAGGGCGCTCAGGTGCTTGGCGTGATCCATCTCCACCGGCTGGAATTTATTGGATAATTCTTTGATGACGACTTTGTCGGGCAGCTTGGCGGTCAAGAAGGGATCGGGGCCGCGGCGCCGACTCTGCAGGAGGCTTTCGGCCAGGGCCGCCTTCTGCTGGGGCGAGGCGACGGCTCCGGCTCCGGGCATATGGCAGAGCTGGCAGGTCTTGGTGTCAGCCGGCCGGGCCTGGACGATGCTGTTATGACAGCCGGCGCAGCTGGCTTGCTCCTGTTTGGCCTGATGGCAGCCGATACAGCTGCCCTCGGCAGTGCGCCGGTGCATAGCCTGTTCAAAGGTGACGAAACCGCCTTTGTCGCTGCCGCCGCGGGTGTGACAAGTGCTGCAGGACTCCATGCTGGCGTGATGGCAGACCCGGCAGGAGTCGGTGTAGTTCTCATGGGCTTGATGATTGAAGGGCACCGGCGGCAGGGAGGCGCCTTGGCCTTCGGGGCCGCCGTTGGTTTTGCCTTCATAGCGGACCAGGGTGGCGTTGGGCTGCCCCCGCTTCAGGCGAGGGACTTCGCCGCCGGGGAGTTTGGCCACCAGTCCCTGGTTCTTCTTGGCCAGCTGAGCCTGGGCCTCAGCCCCATGGCAGGCGGCGCAATCCAAAGGCATGGCGGCCTGCAGACCTCGATTGGTCAGGGTCCGATGGCAATTGAGACACTGTTCATGGGAGGCCTTCTGGAGACTGGGCAGATCAGCCTGGGCCTCAGCCTGGTGGCAGTAGCGGCAGCTGCCTTCCTGGCCCTTGGCGTAGACCAATTTCTTGGTGGCCGGGTCCGGCACATGGTGGCAGGCGCGGCAATTTTCCGCCTCCCCACTGCCACCGACGATATTTTTCGAAGCCAGATGCCGATAATGCAGAACCTTATCCATACCGGCATCCAACCTGACCACATTCAGGGGAGCTTCAGCGTTGTGACAGGAACGACAGAAGCCGTCCTGAGGGCCGCTCTTCTTGCCCGCGGCCACATAATCGTTGTGGCAGCCGATGCAATTCCTGTGGTATAGGTCCTGAATCTCATCGGGCTGGGTGGTCTTCCGGCGCTTAAAGGCAAAAGATAACTGATCGCCCTCCTGCAGATGACAGGTGTCGCAACCTTTGTTATCTTTGGCCAAGGCATTGGTGTGTTTATCATGGAAATACGTTACCGGCGGTAGTTCCAACTTTTGGAAAGCCGCCAGGGTGCGTATGGTGATCTGGTCCGGCTTTCCCACCATTGCTGCCTTCGGGTCCACATGCTCAGCCCAGGCCAGGCCGCCGATACAACAGAGGCCCAGCACGACAATCCCAGCCCATCGCCATGACGATCTTTTTTTATCCATGAACCCCAATCCTTAGCTGAAACTGATGAGCGCTGCTGTGTCTTCCTTGTGAAAACTACCACATTGATTTCTCTCCGTCAACAGTTTAAAAATGCCACAGGATATTTTCGGCCAAAACCTTACTTATTGAATTAATTTAATATATCTTTATTTTCCTTGGAGGGTCGGCAACAGCAGACCGGGGCGGAGACGGATTTTTTTCCAAACTTTTTATATGTTGAATTTTTCAACAGATGGTGGCGTCAAGGAACAGGGAGCCATTTCCAGATTGGAGGCGGTGAAGCCAGGGAGGGGTGGGTTCAGCCCTCAAGTTATTGACCGGAGGGCTGCCCCTGTCTGGGCAGCCGCCGGCGGCGTTGGATGGATTCCTTTGGTTCAGGAGGCCCCCAGGCGGAGAAATCCCCGGGCCAGGGAAAAACTGGGAAAGGCAGGGCGGTCGCGGCTTTATTCCAAGGATTCGCCCGGCTGGTTTTTGATGACCCGCAAAGAGGGTTTGTCGTTCCTGGAGCGATGTCGGACGATCTCCCCTTTGGCCAGGTAAATGACCTCTTCGGCGATGTTGGTGGCGTGGTCGGCGATGCGCTCCAATTCACTGGAAATGGCCGGGAATTGGATAAGGCAGTCCACCCGTTCGGGATGCTGGCGGATGTGGTCCTGCACCCGGGCGTATACCTGACGGTTGATGAGATCAATCTCTTCATCGTGGTCGCAGACCCGTTGGGCCAGCTCCGAGTCCAATTTTACCAGCGAATCCAAGCTGTTTTTCACCATGGCCAGCACTTTTTCCGCCATGTCGGTGTAATCAAAGGGGATCTCTATCTTGGAGCAGGCGGCTAAAGACAGGGCCCGCTCGGCAATATTCACCGCCAGATCGCCGATGCGTTCCAGATCATTATTGATGTTGAAGACGGCGATGATGAACCGCAGGTCTTTGGCTACCGGTTGATGGAGGGCCAGGGTTTTCAGGCATTCTTCTTCCAGGACCACTTCCATGGCATCTATCTCTTCATCGGTATCAATAACCTTGGTGGCCAAAGCGGTATCCCGATAGACCAGGGCCTTGATGGCATCCCGGACGTTTTCTTCCACCACGGCGGAAAAAGACAGGATCTTTTTCTTGATGGCCTCTATTTCTATTTCCAATGTCCTGGGCATAGGGCATCCTCGGCCGGCGATGGGCTTTTCACCCGCCTGGCCTGAGCATTTTTTTCACAATATAACAAGAGAGCCGTCCCCTCGGCAAGGGAAAACCGCTCAGCCGAAACGGCCGGTGATATATTCTTCCGTCTGCCGGTTGCTGGGGTTGGTAAAGATCTGCTTGGTGGTGCCGAATTCGATGATGCGGCCGGCGAAGAAGAAGGCGGTATAATCCGATACCCGGGCGGCTTGCTGCATGTTATGGGTGACGATGACGATGGTGAAGCTGCTTTTCAGTTCATGGATCAGTTCTTCGATCTTGTTGGTGGCGATGGGGTCGATGGCCGAACAGGGTTCGTCCATGAGGAGGACTTCCGGTGCCACGACGATGGCCCGGGCAATGCAGAGGCGCTGCTGTTGGCCGCCGGAGAGGGCGGTGCCCGGCTTGTGGAGGACGTCTTTTACCTCATGCCAGATGGCGGCTTTGCGCAAAGCATCCTCCACCCGGTCGGCGATCTCGCTCTTGCTGAGGCGGTAGTGCAGCTTCAGGCCGAAGGCGATATTGTCGAAGATGCTCATGGGAAAGGGGGTGGGCTTCTGGAAGATCATCCCCACCCGGCGGCGCAGTTCCAGGAGATCGGTTTCGGGACTCAGGATGTTTTGGCCGTCCAAGAAAACCTCCCCGGTAGCCCGCTGGTCCGCGTACATCTCGAAGATCCGGTTATAGACCCGGATATGGGTGGACTTGCCACAGCCCGAGGGGCCGATGATGGCCGTGACCCGGTTGGTGGCGATTTCCAGATTATTATCGAAGAGGGCCTGGTGGGGGCCGTAAAAAAAATTAAGGTTCTTGGTCAGGAGTTTGGCAGCTGTACGCGGCTGTTGCTTGCCGATAACTGCTGCAATATCAGCACTTTTTATTAAACTGGGAGTTTCGTTTATCGCCTGCAGGCGGGTGGCCATCATGATCTGCGTTCTCCAAAGATGCCGCGGGCCAAGATATTGAGGATCAGAACCCCGGCGGTTATTAACAGGGAAGCGCCCCAGGCCAGGCGCTGCCAATCTTCGTAAGGCGACATGGCATAGTTAAAGATGGTGACGGTCAGGTTGGGCATGGGCTCCAGGAGGGAGGAGATCATATAGGGGCTGTTCAGGGCCGTGAACAGAAGTGGGGCGGTTTCGCCGCTGACCCGGGCCACCCCCAGCAGGATGCCGGTCAGGATGCCGGCGCGGGCCGCCCGAAAGACGATGGAGACCGTCACCCGCCAGCGGGGAGCCCCTAAGGCCAGAGCCGATTCCCGCAAGGGGTCGGGCACCATTCGGAGCATGTCCTCGGTGGTGCGGGCCACCACCGGCAACATGATGATGGCCAGGGCCACGGCTCCAGCCAGGCCGGAAAACTTCCCCATGGTCAACACCAAGAGACCGTAGACAAAGATACCGACGATGATGGATGGCATCCCGGTGAGGACATTGGCCGCAAATCGGCAGAGATCGGCCAGTCTGGATTGATGGCCAAACTCCCCCAAACAGACGCCAGCCAAAAGGCCGACGGGCACAGCCAATACCGTGGCCAGGAGCGTCAACAGGAGCGTCCCCAGAATGGCGTTGGCCAAACCGCCGCCAGGAATCATGGGAGGCGCGGGCAAATGCAAAAAGAAGTCCAGATTAAGGGCCGGCAAACCTTTATAGGCCAGTATGAAGGCAATCCATAGCAGGATAATAATCCCGCTGCCGGCCGCCAGGGTGGCCACGATATTGACCAGCTGATTGAGGAGACGGCGGCCCGTGGCCGGTCGGGGTTTCATATCTTGAGGCTCCAGCCCTTGTAGAGTCGCCGCAGCATCCCCTGGGAAATTACCTGGACCAGAAAGGTAAAGACAAACAGCACCAATCCCAGGGCGATCAGGGAACTGAGGTAGATAGGTTCGGTGGCCTCGGCAAACTCGTTGGCCAAACTGGAGGCGATGCTGTTGCCGGGGGCGAAAAGGGAGAGGGAGATCTTATGGGTGTTGCCGATGACAAAGGTGACGGCCATGGTCTCCCCCAGGGCCCGGCCCAACCCCAAAAATATCCCCCCCAGGATGCCGACGCTGCCATAAGGAATGGTAATTTTATAGGTTACTTCCCAGGTGGTGGCTCCCACGCCGTATCCCGACTCTTTGAGCACGGCTGGCACCAGGGCAAAGACATCCCGGCAGATGGCGGTGATAAACGGCAGGATCATAAAGGCCAGAATGATGCCCGCCGTGAGCATGCCGATGCCCATGGGCGGACCGGAGAACAGGGGCAAAAAGCCAAAATACTTCCCCAAAAAAGGTTGGACATACCTGGCCATGAAGGGCGCCAAGATGAACAGGCCCCACATGCCGTAAATAATGCTGGGGATGGCCGCCAGCAGTTCAATGAGGTTGCCCACCACTTTGCTGACCGTGGGGGGAGCCAGTTCCACCAGGAATAAGGCGATGACGATGCTCATGGGTACCGCCAGCACCATGGCGATGATGGTTGACATGACCGTGCCATAGATGCTGCTGGCCGCACCGAACTCCTGGGTAACCGGATTCCAGACCTCGGTGATGAAAAAACGCCACCCGAATTTCTGCAAGGCCGGCCAGGAGAGGGTGAGCAGCTCCCAAAAAATGGCCACGATGATGCTGGGCACCACCAAGGCGGCGGCCACGGTCAGCCAGGTAAAGATGGTGTCGGCGTAGGGCCGGATTCTGGTCCGTTTTGCCGACGGCAGGGCAAGATCTTTGACCTGAAGCATACTTTGTTACCCCCGCAGCCCGGGCTGCCAGCGTTCTTTTGGGCAGCCACGCCTGGCCGGCGCCGGTGGCCGACCCCAGGGGCGCCGCGACACCCCCAAGGTCGGCCAGAATTGCCCAGGGAAGATCAGGGCCATAATTGCTTCAGTCCGGTGCGCTCGGCCAGACGCACTTCTTTGCTCCAGCCGGCCTGGATGAGATTGACGACATTTTCCGGCATGGTGACAAAATGGAGTTCTTGGGCGATGGCATCGCCGTGTTTAAAAGCCCAATCAAAGAATTTCAGGACTTCTTTGGCCTTTTCGGCGTTCAACTGTTCTTTGTGGACCAATATGAAGGTAGCCCCGACGATGGGCCAGGTGTTGTCTCCGGGCAGGTCGGTGAGGACCATATAAAAGCCGGGGGCATTTTGCCAATCAGCGGCGATGGCGGCGGCTTTGAAGGACTCCAGACTGGGGGCCACGGCCTTGCCGGCCTTGTTGATGAGCTTGGCATAAGGGATCTTGTTAATGGTGGCATAGGCATATTCCACGTAGCCGATGGCACCGGCCACCTGCTTGACATTGTTGGCCACGCCTTCATTGCCTTTGGCCCCCACCCCGGTGGGCCAAGAGACGGCCTTGGCATTGCCCACTTTGGCCTGCCATTCCGGCGACACCTTGCTCAGATAGTTGGTAAAGATCCAGGTGGTGCCGGAGCCGTCAGCCCGATGCACCACGGTGATGGCCAAGTCGGGCAGCTTCACCCCGGGGTTGAGTTTGGCGATGGCGGGGTCATTCCAATTCTTGATCTTGCCCATGAAGATATCCACCAGCACCTGGGGCGACAGGGTGAGCTTGCCGGCCTCAATTCCCGGAAGGTTGATAATGGGGACAACCCCGCCCACGAGCGTGGGGAATTGGAACAACCCTTCTTTTTGCAGCTCTTCGGATTTGAGGGGATCATCGGAAGCGCCAAAATCCACGGTCTTGGCCTTGATCTGGGCAATGCCGCCACCCGAACCGATGGACTGGTAGTTTACCTTGACCTTGGTCAGCTCATGGTATTTATGAGCCCATTTTCCGTAGACCGGATAGGGGAAGGAAGCCCCGGCCCCGCTGATGGCTACCTCGGCCTGCCCGGCCCCGGCTGCTACCAGTAAGGCCAGAAGCGCCAACAGACCTACAAACGTTTTCATTCGATACATCCTCCTGTAAGCGATGGTCATGATTAGAAGCTGACTTTAGAATAAGCGCCGATTATTCAGGACAGGACAGGAAAGGGTTAATTTTCTGTTAGATTGACCGACTCGGGCGGCAGGGGGAGGTGGAGGGTAAAGACGCTGCCCTGGCCCAGGGTGCTGTCCACGGTGACCCAGCCATTATGGGCCTGGGCGATGTGTTTGACGATGGCCAGCCCCAAGCCGGTGCCGCCCACCCGGCGGCTGCGGCTGGCGTCCACCCGATAGAAGCGTTCAAAAAGTCGGGGCAGGTGTTCCATGGCGATGCCCCGGCCCTGATCCTTGACCCGGATGAGGACCTTTTCCGGCCCCCGTTCCACCGCCACGGTCACGGTCGTCTGCGGGGGGCTGTATTTTATTGCATTATCAATGAGGTTGACCACCGCCTCCTCCAGGAGCCGGGGGTTGAGGGGGACCAGGAAATCTTCCGGGCATTGCAGGACAATCTGGATCTGCTTGGCCGTCGCCTTCACCTCGCTGGTCTGGATAGCCGCCTGCAGGACCGGTCGGAGCGGTTCCAGGGAGAGGGTCAAGCTGCCCTCTTCCTCTTCCTGTTCAATGCGGGACAGGGTGAGGAGATCCTCGATGATCTGGTTGAGACGATCGGCCTGGCGGGCGATGATGTGCAGGAAATTGGCGGCAGTGTCCGGTTCATGGATGGCTCCGGACTGGAGGGTTTCCACAAAGCCTTTGATGGAGGTGATGGGGGTGCGCAGTTCGTGGGAGACATTGGCCACAAAATCCCGCCGCACCCGCTCCAGGCGCCGCATGGCGGTGACATCGTTCATGACCACCAGCGCGCCGATGGCGTTCCCCTGGGGGTCCAGCAGTTTGGAACCGCGCAGTTGGATGGTCCGTTCGCTCAGGCCGTTGAGGCTGATCTCCCCTTCCACGGGTTGAGAGGCCCCCCGAGCCCGCTGCAAAAAGTTTTGCAACTCCTTGTGGCGGATGATCTCCTGGAGGCTTTGACCTTTGGCGTCGTCCGGGTTGACCATGAGGAGGCGGGCTCCGGCTTTATTGAGTGTGATGAGCCGGTCGGCGTTATCCACCGCCACCACCCCTTCCACCATGCTGGCCAGGATAGCTTCCTGTTCCTGGCGTTGCTGCCGGATGGTGCGGAAGCGTTCATCCAGCTGGGCCGCCATGTGGTTCAGGGCCTCCGCCAGGTTGGCCAACTCCAGGGAACCGGATACCGGCACTTTGGTGCTCAAGTCGCCGCGGGCAAAGCGTTCGGCCCCCTGGTTAATGGCGGCCAAGGGGCGGCTGAGGCGTCGGGTGTGATAGAAGATCAAAACCGCGGCCATGAGGGCGATGGCCAGACTGCCCCCCCCCACCTGTAAATAGATCTCCCGGAGCTTCGTATCCACATGGGTGACCGGCAGGGCGGTGCGGATAACCCCCATCAACCGCTCGCCCTCTTTGACGGGCAGGGCCAGGTAGATCATGCGCTCCTCCAAGGTATAACTGCGCCGGGTGGCAATCCCCATCTGCCCTTGCAAGGCCTTCCGGAATTCCGGGCGATCGGCGTGATTTTCCATTAAAGCCGGATCGTAGTCCGAGTCGGCCACAGGTCTGCCATCGGGCTGGAAGACGGAAAAGCGGACCTGGGTCTGGCGGCCGCATAAAAGGGTAAGTTCCTGGAGGCGCTGGTATTGGGCCGATAAGAGCAGTTCCCGAACCTGGGGCTCGTGCAGGCGGGCCAAGCGCAGGAGCATGACCGTGACCTGGTCCAGGTAAAGCTGACGCCACTGTTTGGTAACATAGAAGGTTGTGGCCATCAAAGCCGTAAAGGTGATGAGGAGAAAGGCGGGAAAGAGCTGCCAGATGAGTTTGCGCCGATGCCTGCCCATTATTCTTTAAACCTATAACCGACGCCCCGGACCGTCTCGATGTAATCGCCGCACACTCCCAATTTTTTCCGCAACCCCACCACCTGGACGTCCACCGAGCGGTCCGACACCGGGTAGTCATTACCATGCACGCCGTTGACGATCTGGGAACGGGTAAAGACCCAGCCGGGACGCCGGGCCAACAGGTGGAGCAGGCGGAATTCAGTGACGGTGAGCTCCACCGGCTGCCCCTGCACCAGGACCTCGTGACGCCCGGGATGGATGAACAGATCGTGGATGGCCAGGGGGGTACTCTCGGTCACGGTGGCGGCCGTCTGCCGCCGCAATACCGCCCGCAGGCGGGCCAGCAGGATGCGGGGGCTGAACGGTTTGGTGACATAGTCGGCGGCACCCAGCTCCAGACCGGCGACGATATCCGCCTCTTCCCCCTTGGCGCTGAGCATGATCACAGGAATATGCTGGGTCTTGGGATCTTGTTTCAACAGGCGGCAGACCTCTAAGCCATCCACCCCAGGGAGCATCAGGTCCAACAGGATGAGGTCGGGTTGATCGGTCCGAGCCGCTTTCAGGGCAGCCTCCCCGGAGACCACAGCGGTCACCCGATAGCCCTCTTTGCTGAGGTTATAGCGGACCAATTCCAGGATGTCCTCCTCATCGTCCACTACCAGAATATGTTCCTTGGCCATCCTCGGCCTCCTTGAGCTGTACAGAATAATTAGTGCCCATCCGGAAAACGGCAGAGATTTCTTTGTGGGGGCGTGATAAATCACGCCCCCACCGACGCTTTTCGTGACATGTCTTGCGTTTCTGGATGATAATTAATTCCCTTGAATTATAACTCAACCGCGCCTCATAAAAATACAAGGTTGTGGTCTTTGGCTAACTTGGGCGGGCACGGAGGCCCGCCCCATTAACAGAGAGCCTGGCTAATTAGTGCCCATCCGGAAGGGCCCGAGTTAAAAGGCTACCTTTCGTAGGGGCTTGATTTATCAAGCCCCACGACACTCTTTCACCTATGCAGCCGGAGTTTCCGAATGAGAACTAATTATAAATATAATGGTTTGAAAATATGAGAATGGCACCAGCTTTTTGTTAGCTTTTTATGAGACCCGGCCCCATGGGGAGAGGATCGTTTGGCTTCGGAGCCGACGATGCCGCCGCTCCCGGGCGAAAGGTATGCCTCCCCGTGAATTTGTCAAGGGATTCTTGCCTGATAGCCTCTTTGGCCAGGCTGTCGCCAGTTCTGGGATTTACATGAGCCGAATATTAGGGTATGGTTTATTATTGATTAAGAGCCTCCTCAAGGTGGCGGGATCTCGTGTTTCTTTCAGCCCTAAAGGACTTCCCGTGTATAAACAGCATGCCTCCCGGAAATTTGAACAGGAGCTCCATACTCTGCGTCAGAAAATCCTGACCTTGGGGGAGATGGTGACGGATGCCATCGGCCAGGCCTGTACCAGTCTGGAAACCTGGGAAGAGGGCCCGGCCCTGGCCGTTATTGCCGGGGATCATCAGATCAACAGCCTGGAAGTGGATATTGACGAGACCTGTTTGACCCTGATTGCCCTTTACCAGCCGGCCGCCACCGACCTGCGCTTCATTACCACGGCCATGAAGATTATCACCACCTTGGAACGCATCGGCGATCTGGCCGGCAATATCAGTCACTATGCCCTGGATCTCATCGCCGCCTTGGAGGACCGGATCGATCTGGAACCCCAGCTGCGCATGGCGGCCAAGGCTCGGGAGCTGTTGGCTGCCAGCCTCAAATCCTTTATTGATTGGGATGTGGATCTGGCCCTGCAAACGGCCCGGGGCGATCAGGCCATTGACAAGTTGTATAAGGATTATCTGTGGGATGCGGTGCAGCGGATGCAGGGGCAGGATCTGCGCACCATGCATAATATCATGCGGGCCTTCATGATCACCAAGTTCCTGGAACGCATCGGTGACCATGCCGTGCATATCTGTGAAATGGTGGTCTTTATGGTGAAAGGCCGTATCATTCGTCATCAAAAGGCTACCCTCGATTACCTGGATGAAGAGTTCCATTAATAACGCCATTGCCGGCCGTCCGGGGGGATGGCTCTGCCTGGGGCTGCTCCTGGTGGTCTGTCTGGCCTGCGGCCGCAGCGAACGACAGGGACAGACGTTGACCATTGCCGGGTCCACGTCAGTTCAGCCCTTTGCCGAAAAACTGGCGGAGGTCTTTATGAAGCAGCGGCCAGCCCTGCTCATTAATGTCCAGGGCGGCGGCTCCAGTGCCGGGATTATGGCCGTGCAACAGGGTGCCGCCCAGATCGGGGCCTCGTCCCGGGAACTCCACGGCAATGAGAAAAAACTCCATGAGATCGTCATCGCCTGGGACGGCATCGCCGTCATTGTCCACCCCAGTTGTCCGGTGGACGATCTCCCCCTGGCGACCCTGCGGCAGATCTTCGCCGGTCAGATCAAAGACTGGGCGGCGTTGGGCCTGAAACCCCATGGCATGCATGTCATCACCCGGGAAGAAGGATCGGGCACCCGCACGGCCTTCGAAGAATTGGTGATGGACAAGATGGAAATCACCCCCACGGCGCTGGTTCAGGATTCCAACGGCGCGGTTCGGGAGATCGTGGCCCATGACCCATACGCCATCGGTTACATCTCCTGTGGACTGGTGGACAACCAGGTCAAGGCCCTGGCCATCGACGGGGTCCTCCCCACCAACGCCAATATCAAGAAGAATAGTTATAAATTAACCCGGCGCTTTCTGTTCGTGACGGCGCACCAACCCACGGGGCTGGCCCAGGACTTCTGCCAGTTCGTGCTGAGTCCGAAGGGTCAGAACCTGCTGGAAAAAGAGGGATTAATCGGAGTACATTGAGGCGACATGTTTTCTCGGGAGAAATTCATCGAAAAAGTCCTGCTGCTCCTGGCCATGTCGGCCATCGGCTCCCTGGCCCTGATAACCATCTTTATTTTCCTGGAAGGCCTGCCCATTATCCTCAAGACCGGGGTGAGCCACTTTATTTTCGGGTCCCATTGGGCTCCCACCAAAGGCCATTTTGGCATCCTGGCCATGATCCTGTCCTCCCTGTATGTGACCATCGGGGCGCTGCTCTTCGGGGTGCCGCTGGCCCTGGCCTGCGCCATCGTCCTGGCGGAATTCGCCCCCCCGGCCCTTACCCGCATCCTCAAGCCCACCATTGAGCTGCTGGCCGGCATCCCCTCGGTGGTCTATGGGTTTTTAGGGGTGGTGCTGCTGGTGCCCTTAATCCGGACCTATCTGGGCGGGCCGGGGCTGTCGCTGCTGGCCGCCGCCCTCATCCTGGGGATCATGATCCTGCCCACGGTCATCAGCATCTCCATCGATGCCATGAACGCAGTACCCACCCTTTACCGGGAAGGCTCCATCGCTTTGGGGGCCACCCAATGGCAGACCGTGCGCAAGCTGGTGCTGCCGGCGGCCCGGTCAGGGATCATCACCGCCATTATCCTGGGTATGGGCCGGGCCATCGGCGAAACCATGGCGGTGATCATGGTGGCCGGCAACGCCCTGAACATTCCCACCTCCATCCTGGATTCGGTCCGGACCCTGACGGCCAATATCGCCCTGGAGCTGGGCTACGCCTCGGGCGCCCATCGGGAGGCCTTGTTTGCCACCGGCATCGTCCTGTTTATTATCATCATGATCCTCAATACCGCCGCCACCCTCATTACCGGGCGGAAGTAGAGCCACGGCCATGCGACTGGATCCCTACCTGACGGAACGCTTGATGAAAAGCCTCCTCTGGTGTCTCACCGGCCTGACCATTTTTGCCCTGATCTTCATCATCACGTTTATTTCCATCAAGGGCCTGCCCCAGTTGTCGCTGGGCTTTTTTTTCCACGATATAGAAGACATGGGCCGGGCCGGAGGCATCTTCCCCACCATCATCAGCACCATCTATCTCACCCTCATCGCCCTGGTGGTGGCCTCCCCCCTGGGGGTGGGCAGTGCCATCTATCTAACGGAGTATACCACGGAGGGTTGGATCACCCGCCTGATCCGCTTCGGGGCCGAGTGTCTGGCCGGCGTCCCTTCCATTATCCTGGGGCTCTTCGGTTTTGTCCTCTTTGTCATCAAACTGAACTTCGGCTGGTCCATGCTCTCGGGAGGCCTGAGTCTGGCCATTATGGTCCTGCCCACCATCATCCGGACCAGTGAAGAGGCGTTGAAGGCCGTGCCCAAAGAGTATCAGGATGTCTGTTTTTCCCTGGGGCTTAGCAAGTGGCAGACCATTACCCGGGTGGTCCTGCCCTGCGCCCTGCCGGGCATTATGACGGGCATTGTCCTCAGCATCGGCCGCTCCATCGGCGAGACCGCGGTGGTGTTGTTCACGGCCGGGGCGTCGCTGCGCACTCCCACCAGCCTCTTTGATTCCGGCCGCTCCATGGCCGTCCATTTTTATATCCTGGCCCGGGAGGGCCTCTCCATGCCCAACGCCTACGGCACTGCGGCCATTCTCATCATCTCCATTCTCCTCATCAACATCTCGGCCTATACCCTGATGCAGAGTTTTTTAAAGAGGTATCAATAAGGAGGTGGGAATTCAGCGATGCTCCCCCTGAAGATCCGGGTCAGAGACCTGACTTTTCACTATGGGCCTCACTGCGCCATCGACGGGCTCAATCTGGATATCTACCAGGGTGAGATTCTGGGCCTCATGGGTCCGGCCAAGAGCGGCAAGACCACCTTTCTACGGGTCCTCAACCGCATGTGCGATCTGGTCCCCGGCGTCCGGCTGCAAGGGAGCGTCCATTTGGATGGCCAGGAGATCCTGGCACCCGACTGTGATGTTGACAGCCTGCGCCGCCGAGTGGGCATGGTCTTTGCCAAACCGGTGCCGCTGCCCCGTTCGATCTTTGAAAACCTGGCCTTTGCCCCCCGCCTGCAAAAGAAGCATCAACACCGGGAAGAATTGGCGGCCCTGGTGGAGACCAGCCTCAGGGCGGCCCAGCTCTGGGAGGAGGTAAAGGACCGGCTCCATGATTCCGCCCTGAAACTCTCCGGCGGCCAGCAGCAGCGCCTCTGCCTGGCCCGGACCCTGGCCATGCAGCCCGAAGTCATCCTCCTGGACGAACCCACCAGCGGCCTGGACCCCATCTCCACCGCCCGCATTGAAGAGACCCTGACGGAACTGAAAAAAGATTTTACCATCATCCTGGTGAGCAACAACACCAAACAGATCGCCCGCTGCTCCGATAAGGTGGCCTTCCTCCTCATGAGCCGGTTGGTGGAATACGGCGTCACCCCGGAGGTCTTCATGGTCCCCAAACAGAAAGAGACCGACGATTACATCTCCGGCCGTTTCGGCTAAAGGAACTGCCGCCCCGAGGGGCAAACCCGGCGGGCCGGCTATTGGGTGCCGATGAAGAAGGGCCGGAACTGGCTTTCCGGACGGGCCAGGGCGGCCTGGAGCTTGGCCAGCATGGCCTCCCGGTCCTCGGGAAGATGGCCGCTGACCTCCACATAATTGGTGTAGTGGTCGCTGGTCACCAGCGTGGGTATGGAGATGGCAGACAACAGGGCCATGGTCTCCCGGATGACCTCATGGGGCGAGAGCATCTGGAAACGGCCGGCCAGGACCTCCTCCAGGAGGGGAGTGCGGATTTTGGGCACAAAGGTCCGGAGGCGGACGAAATGGGGGGCGATGGCGTTGATGGCCTCGGCCGTGGCCGCAGCATGGACCTGGGAGCGCTCCCGGCCCCCGATCCCCAGGATGACGTATTCACTCACCTCGATACCCGCCTGTCGCAGCATCTGACCCGCGGCAATCTGCACCGCCCGGGTGCTGCCCTTGCACAGACGCCGCAGGATCTCGTCGTCCCCGCTCTCCAGACCCACATGGACTCGGCTGAGGCCGGCCTGGGCCAGTTCCCGGAGCTGCTCAAGGCCCTTCTGATAAATATACTGGGCCGAACCGTAGACGGTGAGGCGGGTCACCTGGGGGAAGAGTCGGCGGCTCAGGCGGCAGACCTCCACCAGGGCCGGGGTGGGCATGGCGATGGTATTGCCGGCCGGGAAAAAGATGGTGCGCACCCGGTCCCCATAGAGGCGGCGGGCCTCCTCCAGATCCTCCCGGATGGCGGCCGTGGGCCGGACTTTGAAGGGCACCCCCTCTTTATAGACCATACAGAAGGTGCATTTATTGTGGGGGCAACCCACGGTGGCCTGGATGAGGAGGCTGTCGGCCTCACTGGGGGGCCGGTAAATGGGACCTTCATAACGCATACCGCCACCGATGGCGCAGAGATCAGCTCACCTTGGCCACCAAAACCACCGCGGCCGCGGCCATACCCTGGCCCTGGCCCGTAAAACCCAGACCTTCGGTGGTGGTGGCCTTGATATTGAGGTCCTCAGGGGCGATCTGGAGGACCGGCGCCAATCGTTGGATCATGGCGGGGATGTGGGGGGCCAGTTTGGGGGCCTGGGCCACGATGGTGGCATCCACATTGCTGACCCGATACCCCCGCCCCTGCACGATGGCGACGATTTCCCCCAAGAGCACCAGGCTGGAGATGCCCTTAAACTTGGGGTCGGAGTCGGGGAAATGGCGGCCCAGATCGCCGGCGGCCACCGCCCCCAACAGGGCGTCGCCGATGGCGTGGCTGAGGACATCGGCATCGGAGTGGCCGGCCAGACCCAGTTCCCAGGGGATGGACACCCCCCCCAGGATGAGGGGACGCCCCGGCACCAGCCGGTGGACGTCATAGCCATAACCTATGCGCAGGGAGGCAGACATTCCTGGCTCCTTTCCCGGGCCTGCAGGATGGCGGCAGCCAAAATCAGGTCCTCGGGAGTGGTGATCTTCATGTTCAAGGGCGAACCGGGCTCCACCCGGACCGGCAACCCCAGGGCCTCTACCAGGGAGGCCTCGTCGGTGCCGTAAAAACCCCGGCCGTAAGCCTCCGTAAAGGCCCGCCAGAGGATGGGGGCCCGAAAGGCCTGGGGCGTCTGGGCCAGCCAGATCTCCCGGCGGTTCAGGGTCTTTTGAATCTGACCGGCCTTGGTCACCGCTTTGACGGTGTCCTGGGCCGGACAGGCCAGGATGGCGGCGCCGTGCCGAGCGGCCGCCTCCAGGACCCGCCGCACCTCGGCCGACGTCACAAAGGGACGGACGCCGTCGTGCACCAGATACAGGTCCCAATCATTCTGGCGCTGCAGAACCTTCAGGGCGTTATAGACGCTGTCCTGCCGTTCCTTGCCGCCGGGTACCAGGCGGAGGACCTTCTTAAAGCCGAAGGGGGTGATAACCTGCTTCTGGCAGTACTCCAGGGCCGCAGGCTGGGCCACCACGGTGATCTCGGTGATTTCCGGCAGTTGCTCAAAGACGCTCAGGGTAATGGCCAACAGCGGGCGGCCGCCCAGGGTCAGGTACTGCTTGGGGAGAGCCTTGTGCATGCGCCGACCGATGCCGGCCGCAGGGATGATGGCGGCTACTCTCATGGGAGGGCCTCCTCCGGCCCCTGGCAGGTCACCGTGCCGGCCCGGCCGGGCCGGGTTCCCGGGGCCAGGGCGTGGCGGGGGAGCTGCCGCCACTGCTGCCAGAGTTCGGCGGCATAGTCCATCAGCCGCAGCCAACGGACCCCCCGGGTCTGGGCCTGATCCACCAGCTCGGCGAATTCCCGGAAACAGACCCGGCCTTCCACTTCCCCATGAATGGTCAACACCTGGGTCTGCCCCGGCCGGAGCGCCGCCAGGATCTCTCGATTAAAGTCCGACGCTCGGCGGCCTTCCCAGCCCAACCGTTCATCCAGGGTGGGCAGAGTGGTGGGAATCTCCAGAACCGGCCAGACCTGCCCCCCCCGGGCCGGGAAATAGGGGCAACAGCCCCGGGTGGCGCTGATATAGTAGAAACGGGCCGCGGTCAGGGCGTCCAGGGCCGCCGGCGTGCACTGCCACCCCGGGGTGGCGAAGGCGACGGCGGGATAGCCCATGATGTCGGTATGGACCTGTTGGGCCCGCCGGATCTCGGCCTGGACCTGCTCCCGGGTCAGGCGGGGCAGGCAATCCTGCCAATAGACGTGGTCAAAGCCGTGCAGGCCCAATTCGTGGCCGGCCCGGGGGAGGGCCCGGAGCAGCTCCGGCTCCGAGGCGGCGATGGCCGGACCGGGCAGGAGCGTCCCATAGAGCATGGTTCTCAGGCCATAGAGCCGGGGGGCGCCGGTCCGGAACATCTTCCGGAGAAAGCCCCGGTGGGTGAAGACCCGGCGGATGGCCCGCCCAGAGTGGTCCGGCCCCATGGCCACGAAAAAACTGGCCGGGATGCCGCGGCGGGCCAGGAGCTCCAGCAGGGCCGGCACTCCCTCTCGAAACCCCACCAAGGTGTCCACATCCACTTTCAGGGCCAACCGCATCAATAGACCTCGGTCCCGACCGCCTGGCGATCCAGTTGGCGCACCTCCGCCAAGAAGGCGTCCAAGGTCAACCGCAGGGAAGTCTCCAGATCGGTCTGGGGGGTCCACCCCAGGTATTGCCGGGCATTGGCAATGGAAGGCTTGCGGGTGAAGATGTCCTGATAACCCTGACCGTAATACTCCTCATGGGGCACCTCGATGATCTCCGAGAAGCTGTCATCCTGACGGTGGTCCGGGTGTTCCTGGAACATCCGCTTCAGCATCAGGGCCAGTTCTTTGACAGAGGCTTCGTTGTCAGGGTTGCCGATATTGAAAATCCTGCCGTCGGCCGCGCCCCCGGGATTGGCGATGATCTTCATGAGACAGTCAATGCCGTCTTCTATGTAAGTGAAACAACGCTTCTGGAGGCCGCCGTCCACCAAGCGGATGGGTTCCCGATTGACCAGATTGATGATGAATTGGGTGACCACCCGGGAGCTGCCCTCTTTGGCGGCATAGATGTCGTCCAGTTTGGGGCCGATCCAATTGAAAGGCCGGAAGAGGGTGAACTGGAGGGCCCCCTCCTGGCCGTAGGCCCAGATCACCCGGTCCAGCAACTGCTTGGAACAGCTGTAAATCCAGCGTTGTTTATGGATGGGGCCCAGGACCAGGACGCTCTCATCTTCCTTGAACTCCGGCTCGGGACACATGCCGTACACCTCCGAGGTGGAAGGGAAGATGATGCGGGTGCCGTATTTAACACACTGCCGGACGATGCGCAGGTTTTCTTCAAAATCCAGCTCAAAAACCCGCAGCGGCTCCTTGACATAGGTCATGGGCGTGGCGATGGCCACCAGCGGGAGGACCACATCACACTTTTTGATGTGGTATTCGATCCACTCTTTGTTGATGGCGATGTCCCCCTCCAGAAAATGGAAGCGGGGATGGTGCAGGGAGTGCTCCAGCTTGTTGTTGTAGAGATCCATGCCGAAGACTTCCCAGTCGGTGGTATTGAGGATGCGGCGCACCAGGGCATTGCCGATGAAGCCGTTCACCCCAAGAATCAGGATGTTCAAGCCTTCCTCCTTATCGTGAACTGCCGGACGCGGTGAGCTCGGGCTCCTGACCCAGGGTTTGACCCTCCAGAAAGGCCAGGGCCGGGGCCAGGTCGGCGCCGGTCACCTCGGGCTGGCCTTCAACCTGGGCCGCCAGAACCTCCAGGACCCCGTCGCCGGTGCCGATCCACAACCGCTGGTCCCGCCGGGCCACTCTGCCTGGCGGCAACGGCGGTCCCGCATATTCTGTATCAACTTTGGCGGCCCAAAGAAAGATTTTTTTTCCCTGCCAGGTGGAGAAGGCTCCGGGAAAGGGGTGGGTCACCGCCCGGATGAGATTGTAAATCTGCCGGGCCCCCTGCTGCCACTGGATGCGGCCGTCTTCGGGCCGGCGGCCGCCGAAATAGGTGGCCCGGCTGTGGTCCTGGCGGATGCGGGGGGCAGCGTCGGCCCGCAACAGGGGATAGGTGCGCCGCAGGAGTTGGGCCGCCGCCACGGTCATCTTTTCCGACAGGGTCCAGGCCGTGTCCTCGGGGGCGATGGGCACCTGAATCTGGGCCACCAGATCGCCGCTGTCCGGCGTCGCCTCCATATAATGGAGACTCAAACCGGTCAGCGGTTCACCATGAATCAGAACCCAGTTCAAAGGGCAGCGCCCCCGATACCGGGGGAGGAGACTGCCATGGAGATTGAGGGCCCCCCGCCTGGGCACGGCCAAAAGATCCGGCGGCAGCAGATACCGATAGTAGCAGGAAAAGAGAAAATCCGGCGCCAGGCCCCGCACCAGCTCCAGCAGGGCGGGATCCTTGGCACTGGCCGGGGTATAGACCGGGAGATGGTGGGCCAAGGCCAGCTCCCGCACCGACTTAAACCAGATCTGCTCCCGGGGGTCATCCTCATGGGTCACCACCGCCACGATTTCATCCTGGAGCTGGCCGCAGAGATCAATGAGGACCTCCAGACAGACATAACCGATATTACTATAACCAAAAAAAACCAGGCGCATAAAGGTTCTCCTGCTCCCGACGCCGGTCAGCCCCGGCCGGGGATGGTTTCCTGGGCCATTGCCGTGAGGCGGGTAACTCATGGTAATTACCAAGAAAATAAGGTTTCCGGTTTCTGGTTTCCAGTTTCCGGAAGAGCTTCTCTTTTAGGCTCTCTGTTAGTGGGGCGGGCCGTGCCCGCCCTCTAAAGTTCCCTCCTGCCTCCGGCATTTATAGACTATTCTACCATATTCCTGCCTCCATCCTATCCGGCGGCGAAAAAAAAAGGGGCCGATTGGCCCCTGTTGGGCAAGGTTGGCAGGGAAGAATTACTGGCGGCGGGCCAGCAACCGCACTAAACCGCCACCCAGGAGGAGCAGGGCCCCGGGGAGGGGGACGACCGAGACGTCGTGGGAGCCGGGATTGTTAATTTGGTCAAATGTACCTGGTCTAATTTCTTTCGTGCCGTACACATCGAAGTGGAGGTAGGAAAAACCGGAAAAGTTAACGGTGAAGGCATGGATTTCCCCGTTGTTATAATTCGGATTGTCACCCGGAGGGGGCACACCCAGCCCGGCCCAATTACCAACTTGCGAGTCGGCTTGAGTGAAGGAAGAGATGGAATACAGAAAATAACTGTAGCCATCCTTTATAGGGAAATGGTTCGGCAGAGGTATGCTGTTGTCAGGCCAATTGCCGCTGCCCACCGGACCGGAGATCGTCGGGATCCCGGGATCTTGGCCGATATAGGTATTGTAAGAACTATCGGCCGTGGTGGGGGTGAAGAACAGACTTCCCACTTCGCCTGTGGGATAGGTCACCACCAGGGTAACATCGGTGATGGGGACGATACCGGCATTCCGGTTCAGTTTGGTTTGGCCCAGCACCCACAGGGTAAAGGGATTTGCATTACTAAACCAGGTGTCATGATCCTGTCCCATGTCACCGTAGGTGGCGCCTTCGATGTAGAGCTGTAAATCCGGGATAGCCCCGGCAGTGAGAGGCATCAGGGCCAGGGCCATGACGCTGAGAATAAGGAAAATTTTCTTCATAATTTACTCCTTGTGGCGGAATTGCCTGTGAAATGTTAATGGAAAAAAATGTTGGGCTTTGAAGCCTCCTTTACCGCCGATTTTTTGCCCACCTCCCCTCCTTTTTTCCTATAAATACATGCATATTTTATGCCAATGATGCCATATATGTAACTGATAGAAATATTTGTACTATTTATTACCAAAAAATAACTTTTATCGACTGATGTTCAGATTATGAAACACGACCTCGTCGACATGCTTAATTTAATTGTATTATTAATAAGTTAGTATGTTCAATGTTTTTAACAGTCATTTCCAATTTTTTGAACGGGTGCAACGTTTTTTTTGCCGGTCTTGACCGTGGCTGCAGGCGCCATGAGGGGCGGGTCACCGTGGATGAGGTATTTTCCGGGGGATATCCTGCCCAACAGGGCAGGCAGCAGCTGCCCAAGGGCGTTGCGTTTCCTGCCATATTGGAATAAAATTATTTTTTTTACATTACCAGGAAAATAAAGTTGTCAGTGGTCGGAAAAATGGGTTTCCGGTTTCCTGTTGCCGGAGGAGCTTTTCTTTTAGTGGGGCGGGCCTCCGTGCCCGCCCAAGTTAGCCAATAGCAGCGACCTTTATTTTCCTGGTTCGTGGGTGATTTTTTTAGTCATGGCAATTAGTTAGTGTTCATCCGGAATCTGGGGATCTACCAGGAAAAGCGCCTGGAAGGGCGTGATAAATCACGCCCCGACAAGGAATTCTTTGCCGTTGGGCAGTACCTCCTAAAATTTGACGCCCGTTTCCGGAGGGGCATTAATTAAAGGCCGTGGCTGTAAGGAGGCGCAGGTTGGATATTCTGCTCACCAACGATGACGGCATCCATGCCCCAGGTCTCTGGGCATTGTATCAGGCCCTGGCCGGGGAGCATGAAGTGGCGGTGGTGGCCCCGGAGAGCGAGCAGTCGGCGGTGGGGCATGCCATCAGTCTGCTCCACCCGCTGCGGGTGAAGAAGGTTTACAAGAACGGCGGGTTCTTCGGCTGGGCGGTGTCCGGCACGCCGGCGGACTGCGTCAAGATTGCGGTGGCGGAAATCCTGCCCCGGCGCCCCGATCTGGTGGTCTCAGGGATCAACCACGGCGCCAATGTGGGGATCAACGTGCTCTATTCCGGGACAGTGTCTGCGGCCACGGAGGCTACCATTATGGGGATCCGGGCCATGGCGGTCTCCCTGGGCACGTTCCGGCAGGCTGACTTCCAGGTGGCGGCCCGCTGCGCCGCCCGGTTGGTCCAGGATCTGCCCCGCCTCCCCCTGCCGCCCCGGGTCTGTTTGAACGTCAATGTCCCGGCCCTGCCGGAAAACCAGATCAAGGGAATCCTGCTGACCCGGCAGGAGAACGGCGTCCTGGTGGAGCGCTATGAACGCCGGGTGGACCCCCGGGAGAATATCTATTATTGGCTGGCCGGCATCAACAGCCACCGCCATCTGGAGGAAGGCACCGATTATTGGGCCGTGGAGAACGGCTATATCTCCATCACGCCCATTCATCATGATCTGACCCATTACGCCTGCCTGGAGGCCCTGCAGCAGCTGGAGTGGCCGGAGGAGTGAGGGCTTGGGGATCAAGGCTCAGGAATCCGGCGGCGGGAAGGATTTTTTTCAGGGGGCGGGCACTTAAGGCCCGCCCCACTAACAGAGAGCCTAAAAGAGAAGTTCTTCCAGAAACCGGAAACCGGAAACCAGAAAAGTCACGCGCGAACCAGGAAAATACAGGTCGCTGCCATTGGTTAACTTGGGCGGGCACGGAGGCCCGCCCCACTAAAAGAAAAGCTCTTCTGGAAACCGATTTTTCTGACAACTGACAACTTTATTTATTTGGTAAAATTGGCGCCAGCATTGCCCCTGGTGGCCAAGTGGTTCAGGCGGCCCGCCAGAGTTCCCGGCTGACTACGTTCAGCAGGGCCCAGATGCCGTCCAGGGCCCAGAAGCGTTCCAAAGTCGCGGGCAGCGTCAAGCTCACCTGGGCTGGAAACTCCTCATCGGCCAGCCAGAGGATGACCTGGACGGTGAGGTGGGGAAATGGGGTGAGGCTCAGGGCCGCGTCGCCCTGGGTCAGTTCCTGCCCCCCCAAGCGGCGGCCGGCCCGCAGGAAGAGCTCCCGATCCTGGCCGAAACGGCTTTCCAGGCGGGCCGTGGGCAGGGCGTGGGGGCCCTGAAAAAACGTGGTGCCGCCCCGGTATTCCCTGGGACTCACCTGTGGGGACGGCAGCCTGGCCGCCGGGACCTTCAGGAGGAACAGCAGGGTGACCAGGCAGAGCTGGAATTCCGCCGGGCGCTGGTCGCTCACCAGGATGCTTCGCTCTCCGGGATTGATGAGCAGGGTCTGGTTGAAAAAGGGCAGCCGGTAGCCGTCGGGAGAATGCACCGCCAGGCTGCGCCGGCAGACCTCCGCCGGAGGGGCGGCCGCCAATGCCTCCCAGAGGGCCGGGTCCACATCCTGACAGGTCTGATACAGGGCATTGGCCTCGGGGTCCAGGGTAATATCGTAGTCCGACATAGTGCAAAACCGTGACCAGTGATCAGTCGAGTGTGGTGAATTGACAGTCGCCAAGATAATAAAGGGTCAGTGGTTTCCAGTGTCCGAAAGAGCCCCTCTCATAGGCTCTCTTTAAGTTAGCCCGAGGCAACAGCCTTCCTGGTTTGCAGGCATAACTCATGGCTGTTACAATAAATTCCCTTTATCCTTTTCCCTCATCCCTTTTCCCTTTTCCCTTGTAGCATGGTTTCGTAGCGGTCGGTTTGAAAGCCCAATCCGGCGGCCAGGGCCAGGAGGGTCTGGACAAACTCCTGTCGGCGGGAGGGGGGCCGTTTGGGGAAGCGGGCCCAGCGGCTGCGGTGTTCCTGCATGAGGTAGAAGAAGAGGTTTTGGGCCTCCATGAGGTCCACGGCCACGGGCAGTTGTTGACAGAGGTTGAGGGTGGCCAGGGCGGTCTGGGCCCGGTCCAGGGAAAAGTCCTGGTGAAGGCCTTGCAGGCTGCGTTCCAGTAGTTGGGCCAAAGTCAGGCCCAGGGGGTCGTCCTGGAGATGGACGTTGAGGGTTTGGGCGATCTCCTGCACCTCGGCCAGTTCTCGTTTCATCTGGTGGTCGGGGTCCTGGGCCTGCCAATGGGCCACGATCTCCCGGGCTCTGCGGCGCATTGTGGTGAAGGCGGCCAGGGTGAAGAGGCGGGGGATGACGAAGCCTTCCCTGGCCATGGCGGCCAGGACCGGCTGCACTTCGCTGAAGCCCCGTACCAGTTCCAGTTCGGTGTCCTCCTGGACTTTGCGGAGGGAGCGGCGTAGGATCTCCCGTTTTTCCAGTTTGAACATATCGTGCACGGAGTAGTAGGGTCCCTGGAAAAATTCGGCCATGACGGTGGCGATATTTTCCGGGGTGGCGGCCAGGGTTTGGAAAAGGTGGGCCACCATGGCTTTGAAGTCGCCTTCACTCTGCTCCATCTTGACCTGGGTGCGGTAGAGGTAGCTTCCCAAAAACAGGGTGGCGTAGCCCAGGATATGGCTTTCCTGGGTAATGCCGCTGGTGAGGCGGACCCGGCCGCAGACCAGTTCCAGACCGCCTTGGCTTTTTTCCTCGTATTGGAGAAGTTCGGGCCGGTAATGGAAGATGGCGGGGGCCGGCCGACGCTCGGGGTCGTTGAGCAGGGTGATGCTGAAGTGGTTGACCAGTTTGGGGTAGGTGACAATGGCCGGTTTGACCTTTTGCAGGTAGAGGTCCCGGCCGGTGCCTACCTGGGGGATATTGCTCTTGGCTTCGGCCAGGATGTGGAGGAAAGGTTCTTCCAGGTCGGTGGAGGTGAAGCGTTGGCCCAGTTGCAGGGCCCGGGCGGCGTATTTCATCACCTGGAGGGTTTCCAGGCCGGAGAGGTCGGCGAAGAACCAGCCGCAGCTGGTATACATCAAGAGGACATGACGCTGCATTTCCAGGAGGAGGACGGCCTCCACCTGTTTGTCGGGGGTCAGGCTGCGGGTGCCGTGGCGCCGGCAGAAGGCCTGTTGGGAAGCAGGGCTCCGGTCCAGGATGACGTCGATGTATTCGTCCCGGGCGGCCCAGGGGTCCTGGAAGTAGCGGCTGCCCCAGTGGGTGAAGATTTCCGCCAGCTTGTCGTTGAGGAAATCAAAAGCCTGACGCAGGGGGCGGCGCCATTTTTGATTCCAGCCCGGCCCGCCGCCGGTCTGGCAGCCGCAGTCCCGCTCCCACCGGCCGACGCCGTGGGCGCAGCTCCAGGCGCTGCCCTTGCCGTCTGGTCCCAGGGAGATCTCCACTTCGTAACGGGGCGGGGACAGTTCCAGGAAGGCCCGGTAGTTGGTGACCCGCCACCCCCGCTGGGGACAGAGGGTGGAGAGGGCGTAGGCCAACCCCATTTCGCCGAAATGTTTGTGGTGGCCGAAGGTTTCGCCGTCGGTGGCCACCGACAGGATCTGGGGGCCGGGGTGGGCGGGCCGCAGCCTGGCCCCCAACTGGTCCAGGAAACGGCCGCTGTCACTCAAGAGATCGCCGAAGCTGAGGGCCGCCGCAGTCTGACCGTCGTAGAAAAAGATGTCCAGGGCGGGGCGGGGACCCGAGGCGGGTGGCGGCCCCAGAAAGCAACGGTAGGGCTGGGTGGTGTCAATGCTGCCGTTGCTGACGTCCTGCCACGGGCCACCGGTAAGGGGCCGGACCCGGCGGGCCTGCCAGGGGGAGAGGATGACGTATTTCATCCCCTGGGTGGCCAGGTCCCGCAGCACCTCCAGGTTGACCGCGGTTTCCGGCAGCCACATGGCCTCGGCCTCCCGGCCGAAGCGATGCCTGAAGTCCCGAAGCCCCCAGATAATTTGGGTCCGGCGGTCCCGAGGGTTGGCCAAGGGCAGGATGGCATGGTTATAGGCCTGGGCAATGGCATTGCCGAATCCCAGGCGGGCAACGCTGGCGGCATCGGCAGCCAGAATGCGTTCATAGGTGACCGGGGCGTGGGCCGCCAGCCAGGATACCAGGGTGGGGCCCACATTAAAATTAATATATTCAAAATTATTAACAATATCCAAGAGACGCAACTGGTCGTCCCGGATGCGGGCGCAGGTGTTGGGCAGATAGCACTCCCGGGTGATGCGGGCATTCCAGTTGGGAAAAGGATAGGCGCTCTCCTCCAGCTCGATCTCTTCGATCCAGGGATTCTCCCGGGGCGGCTGATAGAAATGGCCGTGAACCACAACATAGACTTGGGGGCCGGCGGCGGTGGGCATGGCATGGTCCTCAGAAGATCAGGTCGGCCAGATCCTGCCAACTATAAATGATGGGAAAGGTATGGGGCCGGCGGTTCCAGGGCTGGTCAAAGACCAGGGGTTGAATGCCATGCCGGGCCAGGTGGAAACAGGTCTCCAGCCGGTCCTCCACAAAATAGCGGATACCGTGCTTCTGGAGGTAGGTGAGTTTGGCGTCGGGATCGCCCGTGGCGATAACCCGCAGGTTTTCCGGAGCCACGCCCGGCAGTTGTTGGGCCAGCCAGGCGCTGATGGGTTCAACCCGATCCCGGGCGGTAACGAAGAGGAGGGGCTGGGTCTGGCCCAAACGGGTCAGGGTGGGCACCGCCTGGGGCAGGGGGGCGATATCCAGGGTTTCGGGCTGATACAGGAGGAGTTCCAGCAGTTCCCAAACGATCTCGGGCTCAATCCGCAGACAGGCGGTGAGATCAAAGTCCACAATATCATCATAGGCCAGGTGATCCAGACCATAGCGCTCCCGGGCCAGTTGCAGGAAGGTGGACATGATATCGGCCACCACCCCGTCAATGTCAAAGGCCAGCCGGCGGGGGTCAATCCGCCTGAGGGGTGTTTCGGTCGTCCTGGCCTGGTCCATCGCCCTGCCGGCTCCATTCCTGGAGTATCTGTAAGACTTCGTCATCGGATACATCATACCAGTGTTGGTAAGCGGCGGCAACGGCAAAGGGGCGCCGGGTGCAGACATTGAGGCAGACCACGTCGGCGCCAGTGGCCGCGGTGAGGGCCGTAATGGTGTCCAGCAGGCCGGTGGGCACGGCCACAACCAACCGGGCCGGGTGGCGCGTCTTCAGGAAATTCAGGGCCGCCAGCATAGTGTAGCCCGAGGCCAGGCCGTCATCCACGACGATGACGGTCTGGCCGCTCAGGTCCGGATAGGGCCGGCCGCCCCGGAAAACCTGCTCCCGCTGCGCCAGGTTCCGGCGGGTGGCAGCCACCTGGGCCTCAATCTGGGCCGGGGTGAGTCCCAAGGCCCGGACCAGGGGTTGGTTGAGGAGGACCTGGCCATCGGGGGCCAGGGCGCCGAAACCGGCTTCGGTGTTCCAGGGAATCTGGATCTTGCGGACAATAACCAGCTCCAGGGGCAGGGCCAAGGCTCGGGCGATCTCTGCGGCCACCGGCACCCCCCCGGCGGGGATGGCCATTATTATGCCCTGAACGCCGGCAAGGTCGGCGAGCTTTGCCGCCAACAGGCGCCCGGCGGCCGGGCGATGGGCAAAGAGGCCCTTTTGATCGCGCCAAGCAGCTTCTTCCCGCAGGATTCCGGACATGGCCACCTCTTTTCTCAGTTCCCAGAAAGCCTTTTGAGAGGGCGGGCCGGGCCCGCCCCAGTCAGCCCAGGGCACAACCCCGGGTCTGCCACGGCTGGGGGGCTGGGGCCGGCCGCCGCCCTGTCCCTGAAGCTGACAACTGCCTGCTGCCCCCGGCTCTCGGTGAATTTTCTGCCAACCGGACGGCGATAATGCAAGACAGTTTTTCCCCTATTTGATATAGTGTATGCGAATTTTCCCGTTAACAAAACCCCCTCATTGGCCGATATTTTGCAATAGCAGCGCAGATAGTCGCCCCTGAGGCGGATGGGAGAAGGTCTTCCCTGATGGCCTCCCCCAATTAACCCCGGCTGGCGGTCCCTTGGGGAAGGGGCCCGATCAATTCAGGATTGTTAGAGGATGGCAAGATGATGGAGACGCTGCCCGAGTTGGCCGCCATTGTCCTGGCGGCCGGGAAGAGCACCCGGATGAAATCAAACTTGGCCAAGGTCTTGCATCCCATCATGGGGAAGCCCATGTTGGCGTATGTTTTAGAGACCTTGCAGGAATTGGGCTTGGCCAGCACCATGGTGGTGGTAGGCCATCAGGCCGAGGCGGTGCAGGCACGGTTTGCCGACTTTCCGGTGGAGTTTGTCAGACAGGAACCCCAGCTGGGGACGGGCCACGCCGTCCAGACGGCAGTGGGGGCCATGAAAACGGCTGGGGCCGACGTGGTCGTTCTGTGTGGGGATGTGCCGCTGTTGCGGGGGGAGACGATCAGGGCCTTGTATCAGCACCATCTGGCCAGCGGGGCGGTGGCCACGGTCTTGACGGTGGAACTGGCTGAGCCGGGCAGCTACGGCCGCATTGTCAAGGACGGCCAAGGCCGGGTTATCAAAATTGTGGAAGCCCGGGATGCCTCTCCAGAGGAATTATCAATTCGAGAAATTAATACCGGGATCTATTGTTTCCGGATGGATTTTTTAACAGAGGCTCTGCCGACGCTGCGTCCCGATAATGATCAGGGCGAGCTTTACCTTACCGATGTCATGGCGGCCGCCCATGCCCGGAACCTGCCGGTGGCCAGCCTCAAGACCGATGATCCCGACAGTTTTCAGGGGATCAATACCCGGGTGGAGTTGGCGGCGGTGACCGCCAGGGTGAGGCGGCAGATCAATGCCCGCCTGATGTTGGCCGGCGTTACCCTCATTGATCCCTCCAGCACGTATATCGAAGACGGGGTGGTCATTGGCGAGGATACGGTGATCTATCCCAACTGTTACCTCCAGGGCCGCACCACCATCGGCCGGGACTGTGTCATCGAGCCCAACGTCAAGATCAGCGACAGCCAGATCGGCAACCGCGTCCTGATCAAGCTGGGGACGGTGATAACCGAGAGCCGGGTGGCCGACGAGGCGCAGTTGGGGCCCTATGCCCATCTGCGGCCCCTGAGTGACATTCGGGAAAAGGCCAAGGTGGGAAACTTTGTGGAGACCAAGAAGACTGTCGTGCATGCCGGGGCCAAGGCCAGTCATTTGACCTACCTGGGTGATGCCGAGGTAGGCCCCGAGGCCAATATCGGGGCGGGTACCATAACCTGCAATTATGACGGCAAACGGAAATATAAGACTACCATCGCCGCCGGGGCCTTTATCGGCAGCAACAGCGCCCTGGTGGCACCGGTGACCATCGGAGCCGGGGCCTATGTGGGGGCGGGTTCGGTGATCACCGAGGATGTGCCGCCCGGGAAACTGGCCATCGCCCGGGGCCGGCAGGTCATTAAAGAGAGAAAACAGCCATAGGAGCCAGCATTATGTGTGGTATCGTCGGTTATCTCGGCGGCAAGGAAGCGATGCCCATCCTTCTGGACGGCCTGAAACGACTGGAGTACCGGGGGTATGACTCGGCCGGCATGGCGGTCATGGGCACCAATGGATTGGATATCCGCCGCAGCGTCGGCAAACTGAAGGAACTGGAGCAGCAGCTCCAGACCTTTCCCCTCCATGGCACCGTGGGTATCGGCCATACCCGGTGGGCAACCCACGGCCGTCCCACCGAGGCCAACGCCCATCCCCATCAGGTAGGCCACATTGCGGTGGTGCATAACGGCATTATCGAAAACTACCTGGAACTGAAGCACCAACTCATCGCCGAAGGCCATGTCTTCACCTCCGAGACCGATACGGAGATTATCGCCCAGTTGGTGTATAAATACAGCGCCAAAGGGGCCGGTTTTCTGGAGGCGGTGCGGTCGGCGCTGCGCCAAGTACGGGGCTCCTATGCCATCGTGGTGATCAATGCCCAGGAACCCCGGACGCTCATCGGCAGCCGCAAGGAAAGCCCCCTGATCCTGGGCCTGGGGGACGGGGAAAACTTTTTGGCGTCGGATGTCCCGGCCATTCTGGCCCACACCCGCCGCATGGTCTTCCTGGAGGACAATGATATCGTCATCATGACGGACCGCGGGGTAGACATCCAAGATTTGGACGGGAAGGCGGTGCACCGGCCGGTGACTACCATCACCTGGAGTCCCGCCATGGCAGAGAAGGCGGGGTACAAGCATTTCATGCTCAAGGAGATCTTTGAACAGCCCCGGGCCTTGATTGATACGTTCCGGCATCGGGTGAACCCTGATCAGGGGGAGATTCACCTGGAAGAGTTCCACCTGAGTCCCCAGGAGGTACGCAGTCTGAAAAAAGTCACCATGGTGGCCTGCGGCACCTCGTTCCACGCGGCTTTGGTGGGCAAATTCCTTATCGAAAGCCTCTGCCGACTGCCGGTGGAGGTGGATTTGGGCTCGGAATTCCGTTACCGCGACCCCTTTGTGGACCCCCAGACCCTGTTTATCTCCATCTCCCAATCGGGGGAGACCGCCGACACCCTGGCAGGGCTGCGGGAGGCCAAGTCCAAGGGGGCCCGCAGCCTGGCCATCTGCAATGCGGTGGGCTCCTCCATTGCCCGGGAATCAGAGAGCGTTTTCTATACCCACGCCGGGCCCGAGATCGGGGTGGCCTCCACCAAGGCCTTTACCACCCAGCTGGTCTCCCTTTATCTCATCGGCCTGCATCTGGCCCAGGTCCTGGGTTGGCGCACCCCTGCCCAGATTCGCGGCGACCTGCAGGCCTTGTTCCGGCTGCCGACGCTCCTGCAGGAGGTTCTGGACCATGATCAGGCTATCCGGGAGATCGGCCAACAATATATGAAGGCCAATAATTTCCTCTACCTGGGGCGGAGCCTCCACTACCCCATTGCCCTGGAAGGCGCCCTGAAGCTCAAAGAGATCTCCTATATCCACGCCGAGGGCTATCCGGCCGGCGAGATGAAGCATGGCCCCATCGCCCTGATCGATGAAAACCTGCCCGTCGTGGTGCTGGCCACCCGCAGCCCCGTCTTTGAAAAGATGATGTCCAACATCGAAGAGGTCATCGCCCGCCGGGGGCGGGTCATTGCCGTGACCGAGGCGGATAATTACACCGTGCGGGAAAAGGTGGAAACAACTTTGGTGGTGCCCGAGACCACCTTGGAACTGTCGCCCATCCTCCTGGTCTTGCCGCTGCAATTGTTGGCGTATCACATTGCCGATCTGCGGGGCACCGATGTGGACCAACCCCGGAATCTGGCCAAGAGTGTGACTGTGGAGTAAGGCGGCGGACCGACCACGGCGCCGGACGGGTTGGATGCAGCCGGCCGGAAAGAAAATAGGGCGGACCCAGGGGTCCGCCCCGTGTTTTTCGGCCGCAGGGAGAAGCGGCAGGGCTAAAGCAAGGGTTTGATCATCCCCAAGAATTCGTCCTTTTTCCGGGGGCCGATGATTTTTTCCGCAACCTGGCCCTCTTTGTTGAGGATAAAGGTGGTAGGCACGGTGACGATATCGCCGTAATCCTTGCTGACCTTATCGGTGCCCAAAAGGACCGGGTAATCCAGCTTGAGCTGCTTGACCAGGACCTGCAACTGCTTGGGATCGGCATTGAGGCAGATCCCCAGCACCACCAGCCCCTTTTCCTTCTGTTCGTTATAGATGGCGTTGAGATCGGGCATTTCGTGGCGACAGGGTTGGCACCAGACGGTAAAAAAGTTGACAATGACCACTTTGCCCCGAAGCTGACTCAGCGTGGTGGCGTTGCCGGCCAGATCGGGGAGGGAGAAGTCGGGGGCCGGTTGGCCTTTATCCACCGCGCCGGCCGGACCGATCAGAGTGACGAGCAGCAGCGCCGCCACGGCCCAGCGGGCCGGCCAACGCCGCCATACAGATGATTTGGATGTCCGCATGCAGATCTCCTCGGGAAAATTGAGCCCAGGCGGCAGCGGCGGGATGCCGGCAGCCAAGGGTTGAATATTAATTATCGTAAGAGAGGGCCTCTTGAAAGTATTATTCAGGGGTGCCTGGGGCCGGTCTTGGCCAACCGCTGGGCCACGGCCTTGACCAGCAGGGGCCAGGCAATGGTGGCGTCGCAGTAGACTTCGGCAAACCTGCCGCCTTCCGTTTCGGGGACGAATTTCCCCCAGGAGACGCCCTCCCGGTAGGTGCAGCCACTGAGGCCGCCCCAATGGGTGGGTTCCGGGCAGATACGGACGCCGTAGTGGAACCGGACGAAGGGGAGGGAGATGCCCAGCCGGTTTTGGAGGATGTCGAAGAACGGCCCCACTTGTTGAGCCCAATTCCGGGGGACGCCGCCGCCGATGGTGAAGATGCCCAATTTCTTGGCCGCCATGATATGTTGGGCGTAGAGCCCCAGGTCCAGGAAGGGGTTAAAATTCAGCTGCATGGCGGTGAGGGCGGTTTGGATGGAGTGCCCCTGCTGGAGGGAGCGTTCGATCATCCAGTTGGCCAGGTCCAGGCCCAATTCCGAGTCGGTGAAGGCCGGGATAAAGACCGGCACCTCCCGGAGATAGGCATTGCGCAGGATGCCGGGCTGTTGGGTCCGCTGGGCCAGGTAGCGGCCCAATTCCCGGCAGATAACGGCCGACGCCAACGTCTGGCCCGGGTCCAGCTTGTCCAGGACCTCTTTAAAGATGGCCTCGGCATAATCCAGATTGCTCTCCATCTCCAGGGTATCATAGACCCGGTTGTAGCCCATGCGGTAGAGCTCTTCGTCGGAGCGGTTGGGGTCATATTTGTAATGGACCTGCCCCACCGCTTCGATGAGGCCGTGGGCCATGAGGGCGCCGGTGCTGATGATGATCTGCAGCCAGCCGCGGTCAATCATCTCGCAGAGCACCAGACCCATCTTGGCCACGGTCATGGCTCCGGAAAAGGTGCCGACAACGGTGCACTCCGGGTCCTGCACCATGGCGGTCAAGACTTCGGCCGCCTCGCCCAGGGAGCGGCCGCCGAAGGCGGTGCGGCTGTAGCCAGCCAGCAGGGCATCGAAGTCCTCGATCCGGTTGACATCCAGGGGTTCCAAGGGCGTTAAGCCGTCCCGGGCCCCGTCATGAAACTCTTCGGGTTTGCGCCGCACAAGGTTCTCCTTGCTCGTAGTCAGTCAGAATATCCTCGGTTGGTTAGGTTTAGGGGTTAGAGCCACCTTACCTGCCGCCTGGCCAGGTTCATTATCCCTGGAAGGTATTGTGATCTTTTTTGCCAAGTTTTTCAATGGCTCCTTACCGGGCCAGGGGAAAAAACAACCCAGATCGGTTTTTTTCCCGGCTTCTTTCCATCCCCTTGACATCTCCGCCAATAAATTTTACTATTTTAGTATATGCTAATTTAATTTTTATATCTTGATATTCCCGACCTGGAGCGGCAAGTTTCGGTGGCCACCGACAAAGAATTAGCCCGAATCTGCCGGGCTTTGGCAGTGCCAGCCCGTTTGGGCATGGTACAATTATTAAAACAGCGGCCGCTCTGCGTGGGGGCCCTGGCCCGGCTTCTCAAGCTGACGCCCGGGGCCGTCTCCCAGCATCTTCGCCTGCTGCGGGACGCCGGGCTGGTGGAGCCGGAGCGACGGGGTTATTTTATCCATTACCGCCTCAATCGGGAGGTGTTGGCCCAATGGCAGGAAGCCCTGTCCGCCCTCCTGGCCGACACCGTCCCGACCGACAGTCCAGTCATTACTAAAGAAGGGGAGGAATTATGTGTACTCAAAAACAAGGCTGCCAAAAACCTCAGGAGTTAAAGGGGCGCCCCCAGGATTGCACCCCGGAGCAGATCAAGATCTGCCACGGTGAGGTCAAAGAGCATCCTTGCACCGTGAAAAAGCAATCATAACGGACCGCGAGGGCGAGCTTGCGGGCTTGGCCCTCGGTCCTCCGTCCCCTGGCCATGACTTCCGCCCCCATTATTGCCGTCAGCGGTTTGCAGAAAAGCTTCGGGACCCTGCGGGCCCTGGATCGCGTCTCCTTTGCCGTCCGTGGGGGAGAAATCTTCGGTTATCTGGGGCCCAACGGCGCCGGCAAGACCACCACCATCAACATCCTCTGCGGTCTCTTGCCCCGGGAGGGCGGGCAGGTCAGCATTGCGGGAAGGGATATCGCCCAGGACCCGGTCTGGGTGAAACAACGCCTGGGGGTGGTGCCCGATGCCTCCAATCTCTATCCGGAGCTCACCTGCCGCCAGAATTTAGAGTATTTGGGCGAACTCTATGGCCTGACCAAAGCCGGTCGCCGAACCCGCAGTGAAGAACTGCTGACCCTTTTCCACCTGGCGGACAAGGGCGCCACCCCCTTCGCCGCCCTCTCTCGGGGTCTGAAGCGTCGCCTCACCATCGCCGCGGCCCTCATGCATCGGCCGGAGATCCTGTTCCTGGACGAACCCACCACCGGACTGGACGTGCCCAGCGCCAAGGCCCTGCGGGGCCTCATCCAGCGACTCAACCGCACCGACGGCGTCACCGTCTTCCTCACCACCCACAACCTTTTTGAGGCCGAAGAGCTCTGCCACACCGTCCAGATCATTTATCAAGGCCGAACCCTGGCCGCCGGCACTGCCGAGGAGATTCGGCAAAAGGTGGCTGGGCACACCGTCCTGGAAATCGCCTTTGATAAGCCGGTGTCGGCCGCCTGGTGGCAAGAGCAACCCCTGGGCGGAACTCCGGTGGTGCCGGCGAACGGCCGCTGGCGGCTGGAACTGGGCCAGCAGGACCTCCATGGAGCCCTGAAAACGCTCCTGACCCAGGCCGAGGCCGCCGGCCTGCGTCTCACCCACCTGCAGGCCAGCGGCGCCAGTCTGGAGGAGGCCTTTCTGGCCCTTTTGCAGGCCCAGCAACCGACGGAGGGTCGGGCGACATGACCTTTTGGCACCAGGCCCTGGCCATCAGCCGCAAAGATATCCGCAGTTACTACGGCAAGCCGCCCCTCATTACCTGGGGGCTGATGTTTCCCGGCGTCCTGCTGCTCTCCGTTTATCTCAAAGACCCGGGCACGTATTTGCAGGTCTCTCCCGGGGTCCTGGCCATGACCCTCCTGTTTGCCAGCACCTCCATGTCGGCCATCGTCATTACCTTTGAGAAGCGGGCCGGGACCTTCCAGCGGCTCCTCCTGGCGCCCCTGCACCTCCAGACCATCATCCTGGGGAAGACCCTCAGCGCCGCGGCCTATGGCCTGGCCACCACCCTGGTCCTGACCCTGGGACTGGCGGTGCTCCTGGGTCTTCGCCTCACCCTGCCCGGTCTGTTTGCCCTGGGCCTGATCCTGGGCGCGGTCCTCTTTGCCCTTTTGGGCCTCATGGCCGCGGTGGTGGTGCGGGAGGTCTTCGAGGCCATGACCCTGATGAACTTCTTCCGTTTCCCCTTCCTCTTTATCAGCGGCGTCTTTATGCCCGTGGCCCACCTTCCCGCCTGGCTGCAGCCCCTGGCCTGGGTTTCCCCCCTCACCTATATCGTTGATCTGCTGGCCTACGGCATCAACGGCCGGGCCTACTTTGCCTCCCCCTGGCTCCCTTTGGCCGTCAGCGCCGCCTTTTTGCTCCTCTTTGCCTGGCTGGCCGCAGCCACCTTCCGCCGGCGGGTTTATGCCTGAGGACCAGGTCGGAGGAATCTAACACCGGCAATCGAATTGGCCCGCCCACCCATACGAGACTGTGGCTCCCGATGGTGTTTTAATTTCTAAACATGACGTCCAAAATATTAAACACTTAAAAAAATAATAAAAACAATGTCTTAGCTTCGACAGCAACGATCTGATTCAATCTCTGAACAGTAATCGGTGCTGAGCGGGTCCAAGGCCGGAAAATAAAAAAGTGCAGGGTTCCAGTGGACCCTGCACGGCTAAGGAGAGGGGATAGAGTCGTAGGCCGACTCAGGTTCCCTTGTCCCTGGGACCGGCGGCAAGGACTAGCAGGACCGCCGGTGGCGGAGGCCCAGCGACAGCAAGCCGGAGCCCAGCAGCAACAATGCCCCGGGGACGGGCACAGGGTGATAGATCAGCTCCACCCGGTCCAGCAGCAGGCCAACACAATCCCCGCCGTCATGGGAGAAGATCACTTTAAAGGTTTCCGGAGGTCCCCCCAGCTTTTGCACCCAGAGGGTTTGCAGGGCAAAATCGTCCATCTTACTCCTTGTGAAAGTGCCGGAACCGAGCATCGTCACCGTGAGCTGATCTGGATTACTGTTCCGCTGATTGCCGGCCAGATAGAACCGTAACTCATAGCGGTCACCGGCATTGATGGGAAAGCTGGCTTTGCTCTCCAGAGTGCCGGCGTGGTTGGTGCTGCCGTCCATGTCCACGTAGCGGCCGTTGCCCGGGAGAAAATCATAAAAACCTTGGTACCCGATGAGGTCCACCGAGCCGGCGGTGACGTTCCAGTTGGCGAAGCCGGTGTAATTCAACCTCAGAGTTTCACTGTCGAAATTGTCAGACAGGACCACAATTCCGGCCAGCACCGGCGAGGCTAACAAAGCAAAACAGAGAATGCTTACAAAAATAAATGTAGATTTGTTTTTCATTTTTTTCCTCCTATGGATTAATAATTACTTATTTTTTATGCAATTCATATGCCATATTCTAACTCATGTTAATCCGGAAACTCCGCCTGCAGGGGAAATAGACCAATTAGGGGCTTGATAAATCAAGCCCCTACACTAGGCGTGCCTTTCAACTCGGGCCTTTTCGGATGGGCACTAACTCGCGCTTAGGCCATGAGGCCTGTTTTTGCTGCAGGGATATGCGGCCTCAAGCCCCCATGACTGACAACCGATATCTGGTAGGTTGCGGGGATGGCCTGAGGCTGCCGCTCCTGCCCGGCCCAGATCTGCAGCCACGCGGGAAAATTTGCCTGCCGGCGCTCCCGCTTGAACTGCGGCCCCGGCATTCTCCGTTGGGCCGCGCCCGACGCCGATTTTTTCTGATAAAATTATTTAACCCCTTGTCCCGATTTTCAGCTACAATATAAGCAGACGCTGACGGCCCGCCTTGGTCCGGCCAAGGCACCGCCCACCTGACGAACCCGAAAGCGCCTGGGGGCGCCCCCCTGGGCTGTGGTCCATCTCGCCGTGCGCTTAACCTTCCCGGGTATTCTCCGGGTTTAGCCGCCGCCCCGGCACCGCCGCTGGGGCTCATTGGTCGCAACCATGATAGTGCGGTCACCCACCATCCATGGAAATACTTTTTTCTCCGGCAGTAAAGGCGGGAGGAGCTCAGGTCGCCCGCCTGACCAATTGGCGCCGGGCCGCTGGCCCCGGGCCACGGTATTTTCCTGGTAACCCACACAAAAGGAGAGCGTTATGGCCGACACCATTACCCTCAGCGTTATCAAAGCCGATGTGGGTGGCTATGTGGGGCACTGCTCCATGCATGGCGATCTCATGGAAGAGGCCTCCAATCGGTTGGAGGAAAGCCGCATCAAGGGCTTCTTGGTGGACTTCCACGTCACCGCCTGCGGCGATGACTTGGAGCTGATCATGACCCATCGTCATGGAGTTGACAACCAAGAGGTGCACCGGTTGGCCTTTGACACCTTCATGGCCTGCACCGAGGTAGCCAAGCGTCTGAAATTATACGGCGCCGGCCAAGACCTCCTCAGCACCTCCTTTGCCGGCAATGTCCGGGGCATGGGGCCGGGCGTGGCCGAAATGGAGTTTGTGGAGCGGGAAGCCGAGCCCATCGTCATCTTCATGGCCGATAAAACTTCGGCCGGGGCCTGGAACCTGCCCCTCTATAAGATGTTCGCCGACCCCTTCAATACCGCCGGTTTGGTCATCGCCCCCAGCCTCCACGCCGGCTTCCGGTTTGAAGTCCTGGACGTCATTGAACACCGTCGGGTCATTTTTGACACCCCTGCGGAATTATATGACCTCCTGGTCTTCATCGGCGCTCCGGGGCGCTTTGTGGTCAAGGCGGTTTACAGCAAAGACGGCGATATCGCCGCGGTCTCCTCGACCGAACGATTGGCCCTGATCGCCGGGAAATACGTAGGCAAAGACGACCCCGTCTGCATCGTCCGCTCCCAGGGGAAGTTTCCGGCGGTGGGCGAAATTTTGGAACCCTTTACCATGCCCCACATCGTCGCCGGCTGGATGCGGGGCTCCCACCATGGGCCCCTCATGCCCGTGCCCGTCTTCCAGGCCAACCCCAGCCGCTTCGACGGGCCGCCCCGGGTCATTGCCTGTGGCTTCCAGATGGCCCACGGCCACTTGGTGGGCCCCTGCGATCTGTTCAACGATCCCAGTTTCAATGAGGCCCGCCGCCTCTGCAATATCATCGCCGACCACATGCGGCGCCACGGCCCCTTTGAACCTCACCGCCTGCCCATGGATGAAATGGAATATACCACCCTGCCCGTGGTGATGGAGAAACTGAAAGACCGCTGGGAATCTCTCCCGGCGATCTCCTAAATTTGCCCCTCGGGGAAGGTTCTGAAGATTCGAGGAGGGCCAGGGGTGGGTTCGAGACCCACCCCGCCAGCATCCCTTGGTGACGGAGGCTGCAGCCCTTGGGTCCGCCTGAGGGGCGGCGGACCCGACCTCCTCCACCGGGAGCATCTGCCGGTCCGACGGACCGGCTGCCGCCAATTATCAGCCCACCCAGTCCGGGGAGCAGGCCTCCTGGAACCCCCGCCGTTCCTCCCAAGCCCAGGCCTCTTCCCGGGTCAGGACCCAGCGGCAGCCGCCCGGGTCGGCTATCCCCAGACCGGGGGATACCGTCAATACCACTCCATGGCGCCGACCTTGGCCGTCGGCCTCCTGTATCTCTGCATAGCGTCCACCCCACCAATGGGCCAATGCCCGGGCCTGCTGCTCGGTGAGGGGGGTGGCAGCCTGATCCGTCTCCCTGGTCATTTCGTTCTCCTCAGTTGCCCTTCGGCCCCGCCGCCCGTACCGCCTCGGACACCGAGGGCGCAAAGGCCTCGAAGTTGCGCCGGAACATAGCTGCCAACTTCCCGGCCTGGACATCATAAGCCCCTCGGTCTGTCCAGGTATGGCGGGGATCCAACATCTCCTTGGGTACATCGGGACAATCCACCGGCACCTGCAAGCCGAACCAGGGTTCCGCCGCTGTCGGCATCTCCTGGAGAGTCCCCGACAACGCCGCCCTGACAATGGCTCGGGTCAGGCTAATATCGAGGCGCCGGCCGACCCCGTAGGGCCCTCCGGTCCACCCGGTGTTGATCAGCCAGACGTTCACCTGATGCCGGGAGATCTTCTCCGCCAATAGCTGGGCATAGATCCGGGGCGGCAGGGGCAAGAACGGCGCCCCAAAACAGGTGCTGAAGGTCGCCACCGGCTCCGTTACGCCCTTCTCGGTCCCCGCCACCTTGGCCGTATAGCCTGACAGGAAGTGGTAGACGGCCTGGGCCGGCGTCAGCTTGGCCACCGGCGGCAGCACCCCGAAGGCGTCGCAGGTCAAAAAGATAATATTGCGGGGGTGGCCGCACAGGCCCTTCCGAGTGGCGTTGTGGATGTGGCTGATGGGGTAGGAGGCCCGGGTGTTTTCTGTCAAGGAATCATCGTTCAGGTCAATACGGCCCGTGGCGGTGTCAAACCCCACATTTTCCAGGATCGTCCCGAACCGCCGGGTGGTCTGGTAGATATCCGGCTCCGCCTGGGGATCCAGGCGGATGATCTTGGCATAACACCCGCCCTCGATATTGAAAATGCCGTCGTCGCTCCAGCCGTGCTCATCATCGCCGATGAGGGTGCGGCTGGGATCCGCCGAGAGGGAGGTCTTGCCCGTTCCGGAAAGGCCAAAAAAGATGGCGGCGTCGCCTTCCGGCCCCACATTGGCCGCGCAGTGCATGGACAATACCTGTTTCTGCGGCAGCAGATAATTCATCACCGTGAAGATGGCCTTCTTGATCTCCCCGGCATACTGGGTGCCGCAGACCAGGACCAATTTGAGGCCGAAGTGGATGACCACGCAGACAATGGAACGGGTCTGATCCACCTCGGGTTTGGCATGGAAATGCGGCACACTGATGAGGGTAAATTCCGGCACGTGCCGGGTTAATTCCTCGGTGGTGGCATGCTTGAACATGTTGCGGGCAAAAAGATTGTGCCAAGCCGTCTCGCTGATGATCCGGATGGGAACCCGATAGGCCGGATCCGCCCCGGCAAAACAGTCCTGGACAAACAGGTCCTTACCCTCCAGATAGGAGAGCAGGCGATGGTGCAAGCCCGCAAATTGCTCCGGCGTCATGGCCTGATTGATGGGCCCCCACCAGATCAGCTCTTCACTGCTGGGCTCCCGGACAATATACTTATCGTTGGGGGCCCGGCCCGTGTGTTCGCCGGTCCGGACTACCAGCGGGCCCAGGTGCGCCAGCCGGCCTTCCCGCCGCCGGATAATCTCTTCATACAACAGCGGGGTGGAAAGATTCCAATAGACAAAGTTGACGTTGCTGATGCCATGATGTTCCAACCCATAGTGGCTGGCAAAAAACTCCTTCACATCCATGGAATTCTCCTTCCTGCGGCCCTCTTCCGGCTGCGTCGGCAATCCTAAACCCCGCTGGGCTGGGAGGCACGTCCTCTTGGCCAACTGGAGCGGGCACTAAAGGCTCGGAAAAGTAATTTTCTGACTACCTCCCTGGGTAATCCGGGGCATTCATCCGGCAAGGCGGCCACAGATTTGGGCTGCTGGCGAATTAACCCTTGACCTTTGACCTGGGACCCTGCTAATAAGAAGATACCAATGAAACTGCCCGATCACAAGACGAAGATTGTCTGCACCATCGGCCCGGCTTCGGAGTCCCTGGAGATGATGGAGCGTCTGCTCCTGGCCGGGATGAACATTGCCCGGATCAACTTTTCCCACGGCGATTTGGCCGGCCACGCCCAGGTGATCGCAGACCTGCGCCAGGCCGCGACCCGCACCGGCCGGCGGTTGGCCATTATGGCCGACCTCCCGGGTCCTAAAATCCGCATCGGCCCCCTGGCCGAGGAACCCCTGGATCTTCCCTCCGGCAGCCAGATCATCCTCACCACCGCCGAAGTTCCCGGCGACCGGAACCGTTTGAGCGTGCCCTTCCCGCCCTTGCCCCAGGTGGTAAAACCAGGGGACAAAATCTTCCTCAACGATGGTTTTGTGGAATTGGCAGTCATGCAGGTGGCAGGCCAGGAAGTCCTCTGTCGGGTGGTGGTGGGCGGCATTCTCCGCTCCAGAAAAGGCCTCAACCTCCCCGGTCTGGACCTAGGTATCAGCGCCTTCACTGACCATGACTACCAGTGCTTAAAGGTGGCCCTGGAATGCGGGGTGGATGCCGTCAGTCAATCGTTTGTGGAATCCGCCAGGGATATCGAGGCCCTCCGGCGGGCCGCCGGGAGTTTGGGGGCCAATCCTTTTGTCATTGCCAAGATCGAGCGGTCCCGAGCCCTGGCCAATCTGGAAGAAATCCTCCAGGCCGCCGACGGCATCATGATCGCCCGGGGAGACCTGGGCGTCGAGGTCCCCATTGAACAGGTGCCCGTAGTGCAAAAACAGCTGACCCGCCGGGCCAATATGTTGGGGAAACCGGTGATCACCGCCACCCAGATGCTGGAATCCATGACTGCCAGCCGTCGGCCCACCCGGGCCGAGGCCACCGATGTGGCCAACGCCATCCTGGACGGCACCGACTGCGTCATGCTCTCGGGAGAATCCGCGGTGGGCCGCTTCCCCGTTGAGGCCACGGCCATGCTGGCCAAGATCGCCGCAGCCATTGAACCCCACCGGGCCACATATCCCCTCCCGGACCTCCTGGGCCCCCAGGACGCCCTTAATAACCTGCGTCCGGCCGATATCATCGCCGCCAGTGTGGGGACCCTGGCCGCCAAAATCTCCCCTGCGGCCGTCTTCGTCCCCACCCGCAGCGGCGCCACCGCCCGCAGCATCGCCCGCTTTCACTTGCCGCAATGGATCGTGGCCATCAGTTCCCAACCCGCCACCTGCCAGAACCTGCAGTTCAGCTATGGGGTCTACCCGGTCCTGGAAACCGACCACCCCCAAAACTGGCGGGAGTTCATCCGCCGGTGGCTGCAAGAACACGGCCTGACCGGACACCTGGCCCTCCTCACCGAGGGCCCCTCCCGCCGCCATCCCGACACCAACAACCGCTTGGAAATCATCTCCTTGCACGACGAACTCTGAGCGGTCGGATAACAGTCTGCGGCAGAAGGGCACAAGGGAAGAGAGAAATCAAGGTTCCAAAAAGCCGACCGGCGGAGGCCGGACGCCTCCGCCGGAAGTTTTGTCAGAGCCGGACTGGACCCATCGCCCCTCTGCCGGAGCAAGACCGCCTCCGGCCGGCCGCGGCCTTCTGACCCTTCAGGGGGAGTTACAGAGTCGTAATCTCCTCTTCCTCCGCCGGGGGACCGCCCTCCAGCCGTTTTTTCAGTTTGCCCACCAACTCCCGCAGGGCCGGAGGCAGACCGGCGTCACCCAGCAACTGCTCGATCACGGCTTCAGGTTTCTCCTCTCCGGGATCCTGGCCTGTTTCCAGGGTCTGTTTGAGCCGGCGGTAGGCAAAATCCACCGAGGGCAGGTAATTTTCCAACATGCGTTCCCACTGTTTCTGGGTGAGTTTATTATCCATCAGCCAGATATCGGCGTAGGCCATGACTTCGCCATCGCTGGGATCCCAGCCCAGCTTCACCAGACGCTTCTGGAAATTGATTTCGCCGATGATTCGCAAGATTGATAGGAGGTGAGGGTGATCCGCCGGACAGGTGAGAAAATTGACGGAGCGGATCTGGACAAATTGCCCGTCCACCTCCAGACTGATAACGCATTGATAGTTGCCATGCAGGCCCGAGGCGCCGAACATCAGTTTGGGGCGTTCCGGGTCCACGAAAAATTTCAGGCCGCTCTTTTTCACCACTTCCTGGAGTTCGGCAAAGGTCATGGCCATGGGTTGCTTCTCCTTTCGGGTCTATCCTGATGCCTCAGGCCAGGTGGATAATGAGGGTGTCGCCCCGGCGCTCCCGGCCGGCTGCGGCGCTCAGGCCGCCGCAGCTGTTGCCGGCAGCCAGGGACAGGATCTGGAGGTTAATGGTTTTGACCCCTTTCAACTCGCCCTGGGCCTCGGCCACTCCCAACTGTTCTCCCAGCCGATGCCGGAGAGTGGTGAGCAGATAACGCACTCCCAAACGGGGTTGCCATTGGGCCGCCAGGTAATGCACCAGTTCCTGGTCCCAGGTCAGTTTTTGCTCCCGCTTGGCGGCCTCTGCCTGGAACTTTTCCAGTTGCCGGGCCAGAATAACCTCCACCGCTTCGGGTTTCAATCCCTGAAAGAGGAAGATATGGGTCAGGCGGGCGATGAATTCCTCTCCCAAGCCATCCTCCTGGAGCTCCTGGATCAAGGTGTCCCGGTCAATATGGGGGATGAAAGGCGAGCCGGCCTCCGGGCCGCCGAAGCCGATGGCCCGCTGGTCGTACTCACACCCGGCGTTGGTGGTAAAAATAATGAAGGCTCGATGAAAATCCAAGATATTCCCATCCACATCTTCAATCCGGCCGTTGTCAATGATCTGCAGGATCAGGTTTCCCACCACCTGCCCGGCCTTTTCAAATTCATCGAAGAGCACGATGGACTCCGGCTCCTCCCGGATCCTGGACAGCAGCCCTCCCTGGCCCCGGGCATAACCCGCATACCCGGGCGGCACCCCCAGCAGGATATTGGTCACCGGACCGCGGTCATGGACGGAAGCGGGCAACAGATTGCAGTCAACCCGGATGAGCTGATTTTTCCCGTCGCCCAGGAGGCTGGACAAGACCAGGGCCGTCTCCGTCTTTCCCACCCCGGTGGGCCCCCCAAAGAGAAAGACCCCCCGGGGGCCGCTCCCCTTTACCCAGGAGCTGAAGCCGGCCACGAAGGCGAGGGCGATATCCCGAAGCACCTCATCCTGCCCCAGGATGGCGCCCCGCAGCTCCTGGTAGACCCGGTCAAAGGTCAGGCCTTCGGGCCGCACCAAGCCATGGCCCGCCATATCCTCCAAACAATGGTAGAGGACCTCATCGTTCACCTCCAGCAGCGGCGGCTCACTCACCGTGCAGGCCGCACAGGCTTCGTCCAACAGCTGCAGCGACTTGTCGGGTTGGTACCGGGCCGGCAGATACTCATCCGTCAAATCTATGACCTTTTCCAGGATGGGCTCCGGGATCTGGACGGTTTGATAAAACTCCGCCATCTTGGGGCGATGCGCCTTTAAAATGGCCAGGGTGGTATGCCGGGACGGCGGGTCCAGCCGGATGATCTCAAAACGGCGCAGGAGTGCCTTATCCGGCTCAATGAAATGCTTAAACTCACTGGGGGTGGTACAGCCGATGCAGGTGATTTGCCCCAATCCTAACACGCTCTTAAAACTCTCGTTGGCATCGGAAAAAGGCCCCCGCTCATAGACGCTGCTCTGAAAGAAACTGTGCATCTCGTCCACAAACAGGATGACCTGGGGATAGGCCTGCAGGACCTGGATGAGACTCTTAACCCGCTCGTCATATTGGCCCACGAAGGAGGCCCCGGAGCGGAGAAACGACGGCGACAGCTCAAAGATATCCATATCCCGGATCTTTTTCGGCAGCGAGAGGTCACCCCGATAAATGCGCCGAGCCAGTTCATAGATCACTGCGGATTTACCGGTCCCGGGATAACCGACAATGATGGCGTTGCGCCGGTCCATCTTACTGAGGGTGCGGACAATGGCCTTGAGGATCTTTTCCTGGCCCACCACGTGCCACAGAGGCGGCTCCGTGGCGGTGAGCATCCGGCCGAAAGAACTCAGGCCGGCAATGGCCTGGTCCCGGTCCGGCGACTGGCGCCACCCCGGCAACGACGGGGCCAACTCCGCCATCATTTTTTGGATCAGCGGTTCGGTCACCCCCCGCTCCAGGAGCAACCGCCGGCCCGTGTCTTCATGGATCAGGGCCTGGAAAAGTTCCTCCACGGAGATGGGGTCGGACTCTTGGGCCAAGCGGTTCATGACCGTTTTCAACGGTCCCGCCAACTTCACTTTTTCGGGGGTCTCGGTTTGGAGGTCCTGGGGCTGAATCAAGACCGCCGCCAGGTCGGGGTAGCGACTCTTCAGATCCGAGCTGTAATAGAGGGCGGCCAATAAGGTGAGATAATCCAGTTCGGCTCCCGGCGGAGTGGCCCGTTTGGCCCAATCCACCGCCTGCTGACATTCCGGCTCCAATAACGGGGGCATGACTAGACCTCAACCCTGAGGCTCCATAGATAGCCCCGGGCCAGGACCTCCCGAGGCAGGACCTCTACCGGCCCCGGCCCCTCTCCCCTTGCCCCCTTGGAGACGGTGTTCCCGTCCAAATCGGTGGGGACCAGACAGGTAAGCTTGGCTTGGCCCCACCATACTTCCTTGGGGTTAACCAGGAGCCGACTCCGGAACATGGGTTCAGACAGAAAGATCTTTTCTACCAAGGCGATCATACTTTTCTCCCAGATTCAATCCTCAGGGTCCAACAAGGTTCTTGGGTGCCGCACGGGGTGGCAAAAATCTGGATACCCTTGGCCCTTTGGATGACAACAGAGTTTCCCTTTTCAGAAAGGGTTTTTCCTTTCTAAGGGCCATGACTGTTCAATCCCAACAACCTGCCGGGCCGGCTGGAGATTAAAAAATTATTTCCACTATGGAAGGTTTATCATTTTTTGTCAAGGCTATTCCGGCGCCGCCCCCAGCCTCCCGCTCAGCCTTGTCAAGGATTGGATGGATCCCGAAGGGAGGGGCAGCAGAAGGCGGAAACACCGCCAGATCATTGAGGATATCGGCAGGCTAAACCTGATGCCGCCGGGTTGCTTTCTTAAGGGCAGGGCGATGCGGAGTAAAATTGCCTCCCAGGCCGGGAACATAGTTGGGCCCACAAGACCCGCTGCAGCTTCCATATGCCGGTGAGCTCCCGGGTCAGCCACAGCCGCCAGCGGGAACCGGCCACCGCGTCATCAGGATAGCCGGTCTCGGTAACGGTTATTTCTGCGGTGGATTGACTTTCCGGCGGCGTCCGCACTGCCACGATCTTGGTATGGCCCCGGATCTGGGCGCCCACAAACTGCAGGGCCACCAGAATGGCTTCCTGAGGCCACTTTTCCCCACGAGCTGCCGCTTCCTCTATCCGGCTGTTGAACTTCTGATGATCCAAAGCCTGCACCGACTGGACCTCCAGGTCAGTGACGCCGAAGGCTTTGATGGCCTCGGCCATCTCCGGGCTGCACCAACCGGGGGACGCCGACCACAGCAGCCATACCAGGAAGGCCGGCCAATACCAGGCGTCTCTCCTCTTCCGATCCTGACTCATATACTCTCCCTCGATTTAAAATCTGCCGCCCAATGATCCGGCATAACCGGTCAACTCGACATAACCCTGACCTTTCACCGGCCGGCCTTGACGACTGCCCACAACCCGCACGCTCCCCTCCCAATAGGTTATCTGAGTGCTCTGGGAGGTGATCAGCTCCTGATCCGGGATAGTTGGCTGAATAGTAAGCTCATACCCATAAGCCGGCAGCTTGAGGTGCCAACCGGCGGGATAGACCGCCCCGGATTTCCGAGAAGTCCACGTCGCCGACGGTTCGATGGCAAAATCGGCCAGGCTCAGGTGGTGGCCCTGTCCCCGGGGGTCAATCAGGGTGCCGGAGGAGAAAGGGTCGACCTGGCCGTCCTGGCGTCGCAGCACATAGAGCATCAGTTCCTGGCCGTCGTCCAGTTGCAGGGAGAACCAGTCCCAGCCCGTCTGTTCCGGAGCCAACTGGCTGCTGGAAAATTCATGGTCCATCCAGCTCTCCCCCCGGATTTCATAGATCCGATTGCCGTAACGCAAAGATCCCTGGGTGGCCATCCGGCTGAGGGAATAATAGTGGCTGGCATACCCCTCCCCCGCGGCCTTCCGACTGATACCGTCCTGGCCATGGATCACCGGCGGTTTATCCGTCGTCAAGAAAAAATCAATGGCAACATCCGGACCGGCGGCCTGGAGGTGATGCTTTTCCCCCTGGAGTTCCACCTGCCAGTCAGCTAACCAGACCCGGTATCGCCCCGTTTCGGCCCCGGCCATCCCCAAGGCTCCCCGTTCTGCCTTCTCATAATAGACAAACTTCCGGCCGGCGATATCCGTCAAGGCCAGGTGGGCAAAATAGAGGGTGTGGAGGGACCAGGCGGAACGGGCCTGGGGATCCGGGCGCCGCACCCCCACCCGGAAAAACGTCAACTGATAACCGAACAGCTCCCCGGTCGCCGCCGTCAGGTGGCCGGTGTAATACCACCACTCTGTCTTAAAATCGGGGTGGGCCCCATGATCCCGGGGGAACTCATACCGCCAGCCCGGCTGGGAGAGACGAAATTCCCCGGCGGCGCCAGCCCCCGCCATGACCCCCAGGACCAGGCCCAAGACCAGGCCCGCGGCCCCGCCCATCCACAGTAGTCTGGATGTCACGCCTTTCAAACCTCAATTCCCCATGGCAGTGGCCAGAAGAATTTTATCGGTGGGGTGGGGTTGCCGGCCCACCCCACTAACAGGGAGCCCAAACGAGAAGTTCTTCCGGAAACTGGAAACCGATTTTTCTGACCACTGACCACTTTATTTTCTGACTAATTGCCCTGACTAAAAAAATCACCCGCGAACTCTGAAAATTGATGCTGCCCCTAGGTTAGAGCTTGCACAGGCTGGAAAGCCTGTGCCACCAAATGTTGACTTTATTTCTTGGTAATTGCCATGAGTTATAAAAGTCACCCGCAAACCATGAAAATAAAGGTCGTTGCCTTGGGCTAACTTGGGCGGGCACGGAGGCCCGCCCCACTAAAAGAAAAGCTCTTCCGGAAACTGGAAACCGGAAACCGGAAACCTTATTTACTTGGTATTTTCCCGGCTCACGGCCGCGGCGATCTGTTCTCCGGGATCGGGGCGGTCGTTAATCCGGCCTGCCAGCGGTAGCCGGCCTGTTCCAGGGCGGCGGAGATCTCCCGGCAATGTTCCGGACCCAAGGTCTCCAATTCAATGCGGACGCGGGTTTCCTGTAGAGGCAGGTCCAGTCCCAGCCGGTCATGGGCCAGGTGCAGGATGTTGGCGCCGGCCTGACCCAGGAGCGTGGTCAAACGACCCAGGGCGCCGGGGCAGTCGGGCAGGACGATATTGAGGCTCAGGAGCCGGCCGGAATGCAACAATCCCCGCTGCACCACCCGCTCCAAGAGCGGAATATCCATATTGCCGCCGCTGATGATCAAGGCCACCCGCCGCCCCGGCTTCCGTTCCGCCATCTGGTGCAGCAGTGCCGCCACCGGCACCGCTCCGGCCCCTTCGCTGAGAACCTTTTTCCGCTCCAGCAGCAGGAGGACCGCATCGGCAACCTGGTCTTCGGAGACCAGGAACAGGCCGTCCAGATAATGCTGGAGCAGGGGGAAGGTGTGTTCACCCACACAGGTGACATTGATGCCATCGGCCAGGGTTGCCCCTCCGGGAACCGCCACGGGACGCCCCGCCGCCAGAGCCGCCTGCGCCGCCGGTACCGCCTGGGTCTGCACGCCAAAAACTTTTATCTTGGGGTTGATTTCTTTGAGAGCTGCGGCAACTCCGCCGGCCAAGCCGCCGCCCCCCACCGGCACCAGGACTGCCTCCACCTGGGGCAGGGCGTCCAGGAGCTCCAGTCCCAAGGTACCTTGACCGGCAATAATCTGGGGATCATCAAAGGGGTGAATAAAGATCAAGCCGGTTTGGGCCAACTCCCGGGCCTTGGCCAAGGCCTCGGCCAGGGTCTGGCCGTGGCGCAGTACCGTGCCGCCGTAGCCTTCGGTGGCCAACTGTTTGGACAGGGAGGCCCACTGCGGCATGACGATGGTGGCCGACCGTCCGGCCAGGGTGGCAGCATAAGCCACCCCCTGGGCATGATTCCCCGCCGAGGCCGCCACCACCCCCCCGGTCTTGGCCGCGGCCGTCAACAGCTGCAGCTTATTCAGGGAGCCCCGCAACTTGAACGACCCGGTGGTCTGGAGGTTCTCCAGCTTCAGGTATACCTCCAAGCCGCTGAGCCGGCTCAGGGTTTGGGAATAAACCACCGGCGTCTCGATGATGCGTCCTGCCAACCGCTCCCGGGCCGCCTGAATATCTTGCAGGGTGATCATGTCAAGCCTCCCACTGGGTGCACGCAACCGGCCGACCCCCGCGGCGGCCAGACGGACGGGTCTTCCTGCCGGATTAGGCCGACTGGGCCTTGCGCCAGCCGGCTTCCTTGAGTTCCTGGACGTGCCGCAACATGGTCTCTTTCAAGGCCTGGATGTAGGCCCGACGGTCCTGCTGAAAGAGCGGCGCCAACTCAGCGTGCAACCGGGCCCGGATGGGCAAATCTATCGGCGTCAGGCCGTTCCAGCTGCAATAACCCTGATCAAAGAGAAAGTCCGGCGTTACGTCCTCCACTATCCCCTTTTCCCAAAAGAAAAATTTGGCCCCCTCCATGTCATACTCCAGGATCCAACCGCAATCCTCCGTCATGGTCTGGGGGTTCCAAACCGCCTGATGTCGGCATTCCGGACAATAAAGATTTACCAGGATAGCCTCGGGCAGGATGTTGTCCCGATGCATGAAATGGGCCTCCTGCGCCCCACAGACGCAGGTGCGACGCACACTGAAGCACATGCCGATCTCCTTCGCCGCCTGCTGAAGTTACTTTTTTATCATGCCTAGCCGCAGGCTTAAGGAACTGACATCCCTCGGTCGCTCCACCCCCGCAGAATGGCAAACTAGGCAATGTTTTTACATATTTTCTTCTTGGTGTTGGCCCGGACCCTGACGGACGCTATGGTTGTATTATAACATAGTGCCTGCCCTCCGAGAGCGCAACCCGGCCCAGCGGCACAGTTTTAGACAATGGCCGACCTGAAAAATTACCTTGTGTCAATCTCAGCGGTTACCGTATACTACCAGAGGGAGGTCCGGTTCAGCCGGAGCGAAGCCCACCGGCCTCAAGCCGCGGCTGCGTGGAGCACTCTCCCGCTGTTTATATGGTCTTGTGATAACTTACCCGACCTCGCCGTCGCCCGCCGACGCTGGCAATAATCCGACAGATGCCCTCACCCTCTCCCCCAAGGAGTGGCAACGGGAGGAAGACACCGGCAGTGGATAACCTTGAGCCGCAATTTTCTCTGAGCGATGAAATTCTGCAGCAGCGGCGGATCGCGGTCACCGACTGCTACCAATGCGGAAAATGTTCCGCCGGCTGCCCCCTCACCTTTACCATGGACCTCCTGCCCCACGAGATCATCCGGTTGGCCGGATTGGGACAGACGGAAAAGGTCCTGCAGGCGTCCACCATCTGGGTCTGCTCGGCTTGTGAGACCTGCACCACCCGCTGCCCCAATGGCATTGATATTGCCGGAGTGATGGATTACCTCAAGGAGCGGGCGGTGCTGGCCGGGGCCCGGGTGGCTCAGCCCCAAGTCCTGGCCTTCCATCGCGCCTTTCTGGAAAATCTCCGCCTGGCCGGGGGGCGACTGCACGAACCCCTGCTCTTGGGCCTGTATCTGCTCCGCAGCGGCCAAGGACTGACCAAGCTCAAGACCGGCGCCCTGTCTGCCGACCTGCAACTGGGCTGGCAGATGTGGAAAAAAGGCCGGTTGAGCCTCAAACCACCCCGGCGGTTGCCCCAGCCTGCCGACTTGGCCAAGCTCTGGGATAAATCCAGATCTTAGGATTATGGCATGAAGGTATCATATTACCCCGGCTGTTCCCTGGCCCACAGCGCCCGGGATTACCAGGAGTCCATCGCGGCCGTGGCCCAGCTTCTCCACCTGGAACTGGAGGAAATCCCCGACTGGAACTGTTGCGGGGCCACAGCCGCACACAGCCTTGACGCCGACCTGGCCCTGAATCTGGCCGCCCGAAATCTGCAGCAGGCCGAAACCCTGGGTCAAGACGTGGTCGTCCCCTGTGCCCTGTGTTTTAACCGTCTCAAAGTCGCCGAATATACCCTGGCCCACCATCGGGAGGGTACGCCGGCGATAGACTATCAGGGGAGCATAAAAATCTGGGATCTGTTGGCCTACCTCACCCAACCGCAGCTCTTGGAGCAGATTCAGGCCAAGGTGGTGCGCCCCCTCCAGGGTCTGCGCTGCGTCTGTTATTACGGCTGTGTGGTGGCCCGACCCCCGCGCCTCACCGGCTGTCCAGACTACGAAAATCCCGGCAATATGGACCGGTTGCTCAAGGTGCTGGGCGGAGCGCCTTACCCCTGGTCTTATAAAACCGACTGCTGCGGCGCCGGTTTTACCGTCTCCCGCCCCGACATCATCGACACTCTGGTCCGCCGTCTTTATGATCGGGCGATGGAAGCCGGGGCCGAATGTGTGGTAGTCTCCTGCCAGATGTGCCAGGCCAACCTGGATATTCCCCAGGGGAGGATATCCCGGCAGGCCGGCAGGAGCTACTACCTGCCCATTCTCTATTTTACGGAATTAATCGCCTTGGCTTTGGGCCATCCGGACGTCAAGACTTGGCTCTCCCGGCATTTTGTTGATCCGGTTCCCCTGTTGGCCCGGTACGGTCTGCTCTAAGGCGGGAATTACTTGCCTCGCACCGACGAGTTCACTCCTTCGGCAAAGGATCAGTTAGGGAAGCTCCTATGGCTACGGCACAGAAAGGCGCCACCGGCGCAGTCTTGGTAGTGGGCGGGGGCATTGCCGGTCTCCAAGCCGCCTTGGACACCGCCAATGCCGGGTTCAAAGTTTACCTGGTGGAAAAAGACATCTCCCTGGGCGGCACCATGGCCAAGCTGGATAAGACCTTTCCCACCAATGACTGTTCCACCTGTATGATCTCCCCCAAGCTCATTGAAGTGGGGATGCATCCGGATATCGAGGTAATCACCCAAGCAGAGGTGACCGGCCTGACCGGGGAGCCGGGAAATTTCACCGTAACGCTGACCCAGGCACCCCGCTATATTGATTTGGAGAAGTGCACCGCCTGCGGTGATTGCGCCAAGGTCTGTCCCGTGGTGATGCCCTCGGAGTTTGATGAGGGTCTGGGAACCCGCCGGGCGGCCTATCGCCATTTTCCCCAAACCATTCCCGCCCAATATGCCATTAAAAAGCTGGCCCCGCCGCCTTGTGTGACCACCTGCCCGGCCACCCTCAAGGTGCAGGGGTATGTGCAGCTGATCAAAGCCGGGAAGTATGCCGAGGCCGTGCAGCTCATCATGACGGAGCTGCCCCTGCCGGGGGTCATCGGCCGGGTCTGCCCCCATCCCTGCGAGAGCGCCTGCCGCCGGGGGGAGATGGACGAGGCCATCGCCATCTGCGATCTCAAGCGCTTTGCCGCCGACCAGGTTGATCTAACCGCCCTGCCGCTTCCCAAAATCCCGAGGAAACGCAAAAAAGTGGCCATTATCGGCTCCGGTCCGGCCGGCCTGTCCTGTGCCTACCACTTGGCCCGCCGGGGGTACCCCTGTACTATCTTCGAGGCTCTGCCGGTGGTGGGCGGCATGCTGCGGGTGGGCATCCCGGACCACCGGCTGCCCAAAGACGTGCTGGAGCGAGAGGTTGCCTATATCCAACGGTTCGGGGTGAAGATTCAGACCAACACCGCCTTGGGCCGGGATATCACTCTGGACAGCCTCTTCCAGGAGGGCTACCGGGCCATCTTTTTAGGGATGGGCTGCCACTTGGGGATGCCCTTGGGCATCCCGGGAGAGGATGCCGCCGGCGTCTGGGAAGGGGTGGAGCTGCTGCGCCGCCTGGCCCTGGGCCAACCCCTCACCGTGGGGAAGCAGGTCCTCATCGTCGGGGGCGGCTATGTGGCCCTGGATGTGGCCCGCACCGTCAGGCGTCTGGGCGCTGCCGCCACCATCATCTATCGCCGTTCCCGCCGCGAGATGCCGGTGGCGCCGGAGGAAATCACCGAGGCGGAACGGGAAGGGGTCAGGATCGAGTTTTTGGCCGGGCCCCAAGAAATCCTGGTGCAGGACGGCGCCGTCACCGGCTTGCGCTGTCTGCGCATGGCCCTGGGGGAAGCGGATGCCTCCGGCCGTCGCCGCCCCCTCCCCATCGCTGGTTCGGCCTTCACCCTCTCCGGCGATATGGTGGTAGCCGCCGTGGGGCAACGGCCAGACCTGGCCTGTCTGGAAGGAACCGGTATCCGACTGACCCGTTGGGGTACCATAGAGGCCGATCCGGTTACCTACCTCACCTCCCGTCCGGGTGTTTTTGCCGCCGGTGATGTCCAAGTGGGACCGTGGATCGCCATCGGCGCCGTGGCCGGCGGCCGGGAGGCGGCCGAGTCCATAGACCGCTACCTGCAGGGACGGGACCTGGCCGCCGGCCGGGGTCTGAGCACCGCCGCCCAGGCCCAGCAGGGTTGGGTGGATATCCCCTGGACCGAGGAAAAGCAACCCCGGGAACCCATGCCCCTGCTGCCGGCCAGCCAATGCGTCAGCGGTTTCCAGGAAGTCCGCCGGGGCTATACCGAGGACCAGGCCCACCGGGAGGCCGCTCGCTGCCTCAACTGCGCCGTCTGTTCCGAGTGCATGGAATGTGTGGCGGCCTGTAAACCCGGTGCCGTGGATCATGGCCAACAGGCTAAAACTCTCTCCCTCCAGGTCGGGGCCGTCATCCTTACCCCCGGCTTCCGTCCCTACCCGGCCGCTGCCAAAGCCGAATATGGTTATGGCCGCTATGCCAACGTGGTCACCGCCTTGGAATTCGAGCGCCTCCTGGCCGCCACCGGACCGACTCAGGGGCACCTGCAGCGGCCCAGCGATGGCCGGGCGCCGCAAAAAATCGCCTGGATCCAGTGTGTCGGTTCCCGGGACAAGGCCGCCGGCCGGGATTATTGCTCTTCCGTCTGCTGCATGTATGCCACCAAACAGGCCCTCATCGCCCAGGAGCACGATGCCCGGATTGAACCCACCATCTTCTTTATTGATATGCGGGCCCACGGCAAGGGCTTTGACCGTTATTACGAACGGGCCCAGGCGGGGGGGGTCCGCTATGTGCGCAATATGGTCTCCCGGGTAGCGGAAAAACCGCAGAGTAAAAACCTGGAACTCTCCTTCCTGGCCGCCGATGGGAGCATCCAGACCGAAGAGTTTGACCTGGTGGTCCTCTCCGTGGGATTGGACCCCCACCCCGATGCCACCGCCCTGGGACAACGGTTGGGCCTGGAAACCAATCCCTGGCACTTCGCCCTCAGCCAGCCTTTCGATGAAGTCACCTCTTCCCGGGCCGGCGTCTTTGTCAGCGGCGTCTATCAGGCCCCCAAGGATATCCCCGAGACGGTGGGCCAAGCCCAGGCGGCCGCGGCTGCGGCCGCGGCCCTGTTGGCCGAGGCCCGGGGGAGCCTCTTAAGTAAGAAATCCTATCCGCCGGAGCGGGACGTGTCCCAGGAAGAACCCCGGGTCGGGGTTTTTGTCTGCCACTGCGGCATCAATATTGCCGGCGTGGTGGATGTGCCCGGGGTTACTGAGTATGTCAAGACCCTGCCCCACGTGGTCTACGCCGACCACCTCACCTTTAGCTGTGCCACCGATTCCTTGGTCCACATCCGCCAAATGGTCCAGGAACACCGGTTGAACCGGGTGGTGGTGGCAGCCTGCAGCCCCCGCACCCATGAACCCCTTTTCCAGGAGACCTTGCGCCAGGTGGGTCTGAATAAATACCTCTTCGAAATGGCCAATATCCGGGATCAGGATGCCTGGGTCCACCAGGGCGAGCCGGAAAAAGCCACCGCCCTGGCCCGAGATCTCATCCGGATGGCGGTGGGCCGGGCCCTGCAGCTGGAGCCTTTCCAGGAAACCCGGTTCCAGGTGGTGCCCCGGGGGCTGGTGGTGGGGGGAGGTCTGGCCGGCCTCACCGCTGCCCTGACCTTGGCCCAAGCCGGCTATGAATGTACCGTCGTAGAAAAAGAAGCGGCCGTGGGCGGCCTGGCCCGAACCCCCCACCTCACCCGGGAGGGCCGCTCGGTTTCGGCCTATCTGGACGATTTAGTCCGGGAAATCCAACAAGATACCCGCATCCAGGTCTTGACCGGCGCCCAGGTGGTGGATTTTCGTGGACATCTGGGGAAATTTATCAGTGTGGTCAAGACCGATGACGGCCGGCACCTGGAAATCGCCCACGGCGCCACCGTTTTGGCCCCGGGGGCGGTGCCGTATCAGCCCGAGGGATATCTCTATGGTCAAGCCGAGGGCGTCCTGACCCTGAGTGAATTGGCCGAATGGCAGGCCACGGGCCAGGCCCTCCCTCCCGGCCGCACCATGGTCATGATCCTCTGCGTCGGGTCCCGGGAACCGGATTATCCTCTCTGTTCCCGGGTCTGCTGCACCCATGCCGTCGTGGCCGCCGGCCGGTTAAAAACCCAGGATCCCAGCTCCCAGGTCGTCATCCTTTACCGGGATATCCGCACCTTTGGTTTCAATGAGCTCTATTATCAGCAAGCCCGCAGTCTGGGGGTCAGGTTTATTCGCTTCGCTCTGCCCCGGAGACCCGAGGTGACGGCGGCCGGTGGGCGTCTCCGGGTGAGGGTCTTTGATGAGAACCTTCGCACTCCGGTGGTCATCCCTGCCGATTACCTGGTCCTGGGTACGGGCTTTCGACCCAGCCCCGGTCTGAGGGAAGCCAGCCGTCTCTATAAATTGCCCGTGGACATGGACGGTTTTTTCCTGGAAGCCCACGTCAAATTGCGTCCCCTGGATTTTGCCAGCAGCGGCTTTTTCCTGGCCGGCTTGGCCCATGCCCCCAAGTTTACCGAAGAGGTCATTGCCCAAGGGAGGGGCGCGGCGGTCCGGGCCATGGGGATCCTGGCCCAACCCACCATGGAACTCAGCGGCGCCGTGGCCTTCGTCCATACCGGGGAGTGCGTCCGTTGCCTCAACTGTCTGCGGGTCTGTCCCTATGGAGCCCCCCATTTTGATCCGGCCCTGGGACGGGTGGGTATTGATCCGGCCACCTGCCAGGGCTGCGGCCTCTGCTGCGCCACCTGTCCGGCCCTGGCCATTGACCTGCACCACAGCCGGGATCGCCAATTTTCCGGCCTGCTGGAGGCGTTCTCGCCATAAGGCCCGTCAGCCGACAGGCAGCACCACGGTGAAGACGGCCCCCTGCCCGGGACTGCTGGCCACCCGGATTTCTCCGCCATGGCGATTAATGATCCCCTGGGAGACGGCCAACCCCAGACCGGTCCCCTGACCGGGGGGTTTGGTGGTAAAAAACGGATCAAAAATATAAGGCAGAATTTCGGGGGAGATGCCGGGACCATCATCTTGAATGGTCACCGCCAGGGTTTCCGGAGCCTCCCGGCGGACGGCGATCTGGATATGCCCGTGGTGGGGCAGGGCGTCCAGGGCATTGAGGATAATATTCAACAGAACCTGCCGCAGTTGCCGCCGATCACCGCGGATGGCCGGCAGCTGCGGCTCCAGGTCCAGGGTTAATCGGGCCCCGGCCAACTTCAGCTGTTTTTTCACCAACAGGAGGGTCTCCTCCACCAATTGACCCAAGTCCAGGGGCTCCCGGGTGAACTCCGACTCCCGGGCGTAGTCCAAAAGATTATTGACGATCCCCCGCAGCCGATCCGCCTCATTGATCACCTCCTGGAGCATCTCCAGGCGGTCCTGGTCCGTTAAGCGCGGCCCTTCGTCCCGCAGGCTGTAAGCCGTCAGGGTGATGTTATTGATGGGATTATTGAGTTCGTGGGCGATGCCGGCCGTCAACGTCCCCAAAGCCCGCAACTTCTGGGATTGCATCAAGATCTCCTGGCGGTGATGCAATTCCTCGATCATCCGGTTCAGAGCCAGGGTGAGATCAGAGAGCTCATCCTGATAAACCACCACGGGCTGCAAGGGGGTAAAATCTCCCTGGGCCACCCGTTGGGTGAATTTCTTCAGACGGGAGAGGGGTCCGATAATCTGGCGGGATAATTTGTGGGCCAGGAAGGCCATGATCAGAAAGAGGATGGCCAGGAAAACCATGGGCACCTGCTTGGCCAACCGGAACATCCGCCCCACCGCTTGACGTTCCTGGTGGACCAGGTGCAGGCCCTGATTGAGAACGGCGCTGCCATGGCGCCGGAGTGCCGCCTCTCCCTCGGCCCGGGAACCGGTCCCGCCGGGCCATTGGTCCTGGCGCCGGAAGGCCTCCAGATTCTGGGCATATTGCGTCAACTCCTGCTGCAACCCCTCCACCTGGGCGATTCCCACCACCTCCGCCAGCTGCCCTGCATTCACCCGGAGTAATTGTTCCGCGGTGTGGATATGGGCCAAGGCGTCGGCCAGATTGGTGCCATACAAGAAATAATTTTTCTCAAAGCGCCGGGCCTGTTGCAACTCCAGGACAAAGGTGTCGGCCACCTCCAAAAAGTGTAGTTTGGTCTGGAGGTGCAGCAGCACGTAAAAGGATAACAGGGTGATGCTGAGGGCCAAGAGAAAACAGACTAAAAAGCCGGCGATGATGCGGACCCGGAGGGAAAGGCGGGGAGGAGCCGCACCCGGAGGGCTTGGCGTCGGCAAGTTTCGGGGCACGGCGACTTCAGCCGACCGACGGCCGTTTCTGTTCAAGCTGCTGGGAAACTCTCCTGCCATTCTGCCCACCGCCGTCACAGGGATTTTGGCCGATTCCGGGGCCGTGGCCCGGCCGAGGCCGGGGAACAGGAAAAAACCGCCGGTGCCGCCCTGGGACCTGCACAACCGACTTGGCATCCCTGCCATCATCCGGATATAATAAATTGTTTATGATGAATATACAAGATCGGCCCCCCGGGACCGACCCTGCCGCCAACAGCGGCCGGGGGTGTCGCACCGGGGCTGTCACAGCATCGAGGCTGCCCTCGCCACCATGACCGAAATCCTGCGCCTGGCCATCATTGACGACGAAGAGATCGTCTGTAAGCGCCTGCAAGCCCTTTTCCAGAAAAGGCCCCTGGAGATCGAGACCTTTACCTCGGGGGCCGCGGCCTTGGCGCGCCTGGCCCAGCAGCCCTTCCACCTGGTGATCACCGACATCCGCCTCCCCGACCTGGACGGCATGGAGATCTTGGCCAAAGTCAAGGCAACCACCCCCCAGACCGAGGTCATCCTCATCACCGGCTATGCCACCCTGGAGCACGCCGTGGAAGCGGTCAAACAGGGGGCGTTTTACTATTTGGCCAAGCCCTTTACCCCTCAGCAGATAGAGGCCATCCTCATCCGGGCCGAGGAACACGTGCGGCTGGCCCTGGAAAACCAGCGGCTCCGACACCTGATACAACAACAGGTCCAGAGCCCGGGCATCATCGGCATCAGCACCAAGATCCGGGAGCTCCATGAAGCCATCGCCAAGGTGGCCGGGGTAGATTGCACCGTCCTCATCCAAGGTGAGAGCGGCACCGGCAAAGAGCTGGTAGCCCGGGCCATCCACCAACAGAGCCAGCGGGCGGCCCAGCCCTTTGTCGCCTTTAACTGCGGCGGCTTCCCCGAAGACCTCATTGCCAACGAGCTCTTCGGCCATGAGAAGGGGGCCTATACCGGCGCCGATATGGCCAAAATGGGACTGCTGGAGGCAGCCCAGGGCGGCACCCTCTTCCTGGATGAAATCGGCGAGATGCCCACGGTCATGCAGATCAAACTCCTGCGGGTGATCCAGGACCGCCAGGTCCGGCGGCTGGGCAGCGTCAAACCCATCCACTTGGACGTCCGCCTCATCGCCGCCACCAACCGCGACCTGGCCAAAGAAGTGGAACAGGGCCGCTTTCGCCAGGACCTTTACTATCGCCTCAAAGTCGTCCTCCTCAAACTGCCGCCCCTGCGGGAACGTAAGGAAGACATCCCCGTTTTGCTCAACTACTTCCTGGCAAAATACAACGAGGCTTATAAAAAAGAGGTCCGGGCCTTCTCCCGGGAAAGCCTGGATATCCTGATGCAATACGCCTTCCCCGGCAACGTCCGGGAACTGGAAAACATCGTGGCCAGCGCCGTGGCCCTCTCCGAAAATGCCCTCATCCATCCCCAAGACCTGCCCGAAGACTTGACCCAGCTGGACATCGAAACCCTGGACGCAGCCCAGTGGCTCTCCCTCATGGACATGGAAAAAGAATATCTGCAGCAGGTCCTGGCCGCCACCAACTACAACAAACACAAGGCTGCCGCCATCCTGAAAATGCCCCGCACCACCCTCTGGCGCAAGATGCGCAAATATGGACTGTAACGGTATCTGCGGCAGTTCATAATGAAACATTTCACAAGCGCTAAAATGGTCTATTCCCCTAATCAATTAAAGTAGTTATTCACAGAGAGGAGCGAAGCCCCCTTCTGGGCACGGGCATTCGTTTCAGATTGAAACATTTGCCCGCCGGCCTGCGGTCCGCTTTCTTGCAACCCCCCATTTTTCCATAAGAAATATTTTTAGCACGGTTTTTGCTTTACTGGGCGTTGAGGTTTGTGGATGATACGAGTACTGGTTCCCATCGAAGCTTACGCCCATCTGACCCTGTCGGCCACTTATTTTGCCTTGGAGTTTGCCAAGCGCCATCCGGCCAAGGTCTTTTTCCTGATCTTGGCCGAGGCGGCCGCCGAGGTCTGGACCCCGGGCGGAGAGGTTCCGGGCCGGTTGCCGGCCGGCGCTGTCTTCCAGCAGCTCTTGGAGCGGGCCCGGCAGCAGCAGGTGGAGGTGGAGGTCCACTATTCCCGGGAGGATTATCTCACCGCCGTCCGGCGGGAAGTGGAACGGCGCAGCATAGATGACCTGGTCATCGCCCTGCCGCCGGTGGGCGACCCTGATTACCTGCGGCTGCACCGCCGTCTCGAGGAGTTGCGGCACCAGGTCCCGTGTCATATCATCACCGTCAAACCCAAAGAGGTAAGCTCGACCCAATGGGGCGGGCGGTCTCCGAAACGGCAGGATTGAAGCGAGCCTAGAGGTGAACAACAACTGGAGGAAGGTGAAAATTAAGGAGAAATTAAGGAAATGAGGAGACAGTAACATGGAAATTTATCTGCCGATCGCGGGTATGAGTATCAATCTTTTTCTCGTTGTAGGCATCGGCGCCTTGGTGGGGTTCCTCTCCGGCATGTTCGGCGTGGGCGGTGGGTTCTTGTTGACCCCCCTCATGATGATGATCGGCATCCCCCCGGCGGTGGCCGCGGCCTCCGATTCCAACCAGATCGTGGCTGCAGCCAGTTCCGGAGCCTTTGCCCACTGGAAATTGGGCAATGTTGATTTTAAACTGGGACTGGTCATCCTTTTCGGCGGCATTACCGGCGGCACCATCGGCGTGCAATTGGTCAAGATCTTACGGAGTTTAGGCAACTTTGAATTCGTCATGAAGGTGGTCTATGTCCTCATGCTGGGTCTGGTGGGCGGAGCCATGTTCATTGAAAGCCTGAACACCATCCGGAAAAGCAAAGCCCAACCCAGTGGTCCGGCCCCGGCCCCGGCGGAGCCGAAGTTGGGCAAACTCTTCGCCAAGCTCCCCCTGAAAATGCATTTTACCCGGTCCGGGTTGCACACCTCTGCCATTTTTCCCTTTTCCATCGGCGCCATCGTCGGCATTATGGCGGCCCTCCTGGGGGTGGGCGGCGGCTTTATCATGGTTCCGGCCATGATCTACATCATCGGCATGCCCACCATCGTGGCCATCGGTACTGACCTCTTTCAGATCGTGCTAACCTCCGCCAACGTTACCTTGCAGCAGGCCTGGGTCAACAAGACCGTGGATGTCCTGTTGGCCTTCCTGCTCCTCCTGGGTTCGACCATCGGGGCGCAATTCGGCGCGGCCGTTGGCAAGAAACTCAAGGGCGAACAGATCCGGATCCTCCTGGCCATCATCGTTTTGGCCATGACCGTGAAACTCTTCCTGGATCTGGTCATGACGCCGGAAAACCTGGTAAGCTTGGCCCCGGCCAAAGGAGGAGGACACTAATGATGAAGCGACTGATGCTATTACTTCTGATCCTGTTAGGGCTCGCCGCCCCGTCTTCTCCGCTGCTGGCCGCGGCCATCCCCCAGGCGTCTGAGCGGGTCCTGACCGCCGCCTCCAAGAACCGCATCGAGATCGGGCTGTTTTATAAAGGTGACGTGGTCCACCTTTTCGGGGCCAACCCCGTACCCGGCAGCGACCTCATCATCCGGCTGACCGCAGAAAAGGACGAAGAATTAAAACTCTCCGTCAAGGGCACCTTTGGACCGTTCTGGATGACGGTCCGGCAGTATGGCGTCACCGGCATCCCCTTTGTTTACAAGATCCACGCTTCCCGGCCCATCAAGGAGATCATCTCCGAAGCTACCGCCCGGGAACTGGGCCTGGGTTTCCCGGCCATTAAAGATCGGATGCAAATGCACCTCATCCGGGGAGAGGCCAGCCCCGATGACGCCGAGCTGGTCTTCCAGGGCATCCTCAAAATCAAGAAAGACGCCAATCTCTATAACATCGAGGAAGGGCCAACCCGACTGGCCATCACCGAAGGCAAACTCTTCAGCCATTATTTCCGCTTCCCGCCCGCGGCCACCGAGGGGGTCTACCTGGTGGAAACCTTCTCCTTTCAGAACGGCGAATTGGTGGGCTATGGCAAAGATGAGATCACCATCCGCAAAGTCGGTCTGGAAGCCTGGCTGACCCATGCCTCCCAGGCTTATCCCCTGACCTATGGCATCGGTGCCGTCCTCTTTGCCGTGGGGGCTGGCCTCCTGGTGGGCATGATCTTCAAGAAAGGAGGGCATCATTAATGGATACCCTGTACAAAGGCAAAGCCAAATCCATCGCCGTGGCGGTGGACGGCTCCGATCCGAGCTGGGAGGCCTTTGGCCGGGCCATCAACATGGCCAAACTCATGAACCTGGAATTAGATGTCCTCTTTGTTATCCAGCTCAAGAAGCTGGGCTATTTCGCCTTCATTGACCGGCATCTGAAAGAGGATAAAGAAGCCGCCGCCCGGGAGATCTTCGCCGAAGCCCAACGCCGGGCTGCCTCGGCTGGTCTTACCATCCATACCCATCTGTTGGAAAGCGAGGAAGATCCGGCCAACGCCATCGTGGATTTTCTGGATCAGGTCCGAGGGGTAAAATTCCTGGTGATCGGCAGCTACGGCCACGGTTTTAAAAGCCGAACCATCCTGGGCTCCACCACCGAAAAGATTATCCGGGAGATCGCCCGCCGGGTCATCCCGGTGCCGGTCCTGGTGGTCCCGGCCGTCCGCTCGGAACCGACGGAAGAGAGTGCAGCAACTTGACGAGTTCGGGGTTCAGGCACGTCGGCCCGGATCCTTTATCCCACCGGGAGGGGCGGAGGCGCCCCTCCCAGCTTTTTCTCAAAACAGAAGGCGCCCCCTTGGGGGCGCCTTTTTCTTGCCTCCGGCACCTGGCGGCGGCCAGGGTCTGGCCCAGGAGATCAGCGGGTCAGCCAATGGCGGTTGCGCACCGTCAGGAAGGCGTACGGGTAGATCCACTGGAGGAGGAAAAAGGCGTAATAACTGTAGATGACCCCATAGACAAAGTCCAGATCCCGCTCCAGGACCACGTAGTAGATCATGTAGACGGCGGAAATGACCCCCAAGGCCGCCATGAACTTCACCAGGACCATGGGGTAGACCACTATGGAGCCCAGCAAGAGGCCCAGGAAGAGATAGGTCAACGGAAACTCAATCTGGGTCATGAAGAAGTCCACAATGGGCAGCAAACGGTGTTTTTCCCGGTAATTGGTGAACAGGTAGCCCAGCTGCACAAAGGACTCCCGGACATTGCCCCGCTCCCAGCGGAGATACATCTTGCACAGGCCTTTATAGGTCTCGGGCACCAGAGTGTGGACGATGGCACTCCGCTGATAGACGCTGTAATAACCGCTGCGCAACACATAGTTGGTCAAGGCCCGGTCCTCGGAATGGTGGCACGGGGCTCCCAAAAAGGTCTGGTGCAGCCAGGCATCCACATGGGGGAGGACCGCTTCCCGGCGGTAGGCCGACAGGGCCCCGGGGGTACAGGTGACCGCCCCATACCAGGATTGGGAAGCCCGGAGGAAATCGAACGACAGCACAAAGCGCACGGCCAACATCTTGCCCAACAGGCTGCCATGGCGGTTGTAGACCTTGACATTGCCGGCCACCGCCCCGATCTTGGGATCGTGGAGCATGGGGGCGACGATCTGGCGCAAGGTATCCTTGCTGATGACTGAATCTGAATCTATGGTGACGAAGATATCGCCCTGGCCCTGGGTAAAACCCGCATAGAGACCGGCTTTCTTGCCCCGGTTCTGGGGGAATTGCACCGCCCGGATCAGGTCGGGGTAGCGCTGTTGGGCCCGGCTGATATACCGCCAGGTATCATCCTTGGAGCCGTCATCAATGCAGATGATCTCCAACTTCTCCCGGGGGTAATCCGACGCCGTCACGGCATAAATGGCCTTCTCCACCATGGCACCTTCATTATACGCCGGGATGATGACGGTAACCCGGGGGAGCTCGCCGGCCGCCAGCGGATAGGGTTTATAACGCCACCAGAGGACGGTGCGCAGGAGCTGAAACAGCAACAACAGGAGGGTATAGACAGCCCCCAATGCCGGGATAAAGGACACGTAACTCTGGCGGCTGAGGAGCTGCAGGTAGCCGTCCAGAGACCCCCACTGTAAGGAAACCACAAAAAAGACCAGCAACAGAGCCGGTACCAGAATTTTTAAGATCAAATCCACCCATTGCATCTTTTTCAGGGCGGCATCCTGCATCGGGCCCTGGGAGCGGCCCAGATGGCGCCAGGGCAGGATCGAAGCTGCAGTTCGCATGGCAGGCAAATAACCTCCATCCATACAGAATTCATTGTGTTTGAGTGGGCCTGCGGCTGAGCCGCCTGCCGCTGTGGTTTAATTGCAAAAGGCTTGCCATCAACCTAACTTTCTTTGATGTTATATCACATTGATATTATTACTAATTAAAGCAGGAGGGCGGGAACTCCCGGCCCTGATTTCCACTCCTTCTCATATTGAGAAAAGTGTCGCCAGGCCCTCTGGATATCTGTCATTTTGAGAAAATCGCCTTCGGGAAGCCCGATGGTCAGGTCAAAGCACCCTCCCGGCCCAGGTCGCCTCGCCCCGGCAGACCCCCGGATGTCTGTCAGATCGCAGTGCAAGTGAAATTATTCCCAAAAAAGACTTGAATTATTTGGTTTTCTTTGTTATACAATGTGATTTAACGAATCTAAGTAAAAGGAGAGTTCCCATGGGGCTGGTACTGGTCTGTCCGCAATGTCAGGCAGGGGTGGAGTTAGCCGCCGCAAAATGCCCATTTTGTCAAGCTGATCTGCGCAATCTCGCCAAAGACCAGCGCCGCTATCGCATCGGTCAACCCGGCCCGCTGCAGCCCACCGCTGCGGCCGCTCCAGAGGTAGTTGCGGCCGAGAGCCCCGCTGCGGCTGTCCCGGCCCCGGTTCCCACCGGTCGGGTCCGTCGCCCCTATATCCGTCGATATGCCGGTCAACCGGTGGCTGCCACCCATCCCAGCACCTTGACGGAGGCTGCGGCCCCGGCGGCCTCGGCACCTCCCAGTGGCAGAATCCGGCGTCCTTACATCCGCCGGTATGCCGGGGAACCCGTGGCCGTAACGCACCCCACCACCCTGAGTAAGCCTGCTGCCACGTCGGGAAAGGCCGAAGCCAAGAAGACCAAGAAGACTAAGACCACCGCCAAGAAAAAGAAATAACCGCCTTTTCGAGCCATTTCCGCAGAATCTTTTTCCAGTGGCCGGAGGCCGGGGCCACTCGGGGGGCGGCGTGTCCGCCCTTCTGTTCTTAGCCGCCGGGAGCTGCCGCCTGTGTTGGTCTACAATACCTTAACGAAACGCAAAGAAGAATTTGTCCCCCTGCACCCGGGGAAAGTGCTGATGTACGCCTGCGGCGTCACCGTTTACGATGACTGCCACATCGGCCACGCCCGTTCCGCCGTCGTCTTCGATGTCCTGGTCCGCTACCTGAGATTCCAGGGCTATCAGGTCACCTGGGTGCGCAATTTCACGGATATTGACGATAAAATCATCCGACGGGCCCAACAGGAAAACCTCTCCTGGCAGACCGTGGCCGAAACTTACATCGCCGCCTTCCAGCGGGATATGAGCGCCCTGGGGGTCGGACCGGCTGATATCGAACCCCGGGCCACAGCCCATATCGGTGATATCATCAACCTCATCAACGTGTTGGAAGAAAAAGGCTTTGCCTACCGTCGGGACGGTGACGTCTATTTCGCCGTGGCCAAGTTTCCCGGCTACGGCAAGCTCTCCGGCCGCAGCCTGGACGATATGCTGGCCGGCGCCCGGGTGGACATCAATGTCCAGAAGGACAACCCCTTTGACTTTGCCCTCTGGAAGGCCAGCAAACCCGGGGAACCGGCCTGGGACAGCCCCTGGGGGCCGGGACGACCCGGCTGGCATATCGAATGCTCAGCCATGAGCCAACATTTTCTCGGACCCACCTTCGATATCCATGGCGGCGGGGCCGATCTCATCTTCCCCCATCATGAAAACGAGATCGCCCAGTCCGAGGCCGCCAACGGCCAGCCCCTGGCCCGCTATTGGCTCCACAACGGCATGGTCACCATCAACCAGGAAAAGATGTCCAAGTCTTTGGGGAATTTCTTTACTATCCAAGAGATCTTGGCCAAATTTCCGGCGGAGGTGGTCCGGTTTTTTCTCATCCAGAACCATTACCGCAGCCCCTTGGACTTCTCCGACCAGGCCTTGGCCGAAGCCCAAAATGCCGTGGACCGGCTCTACGCCTGCCTGGCCCGCCTGGACCAGGTGGTGGCCCAGGTTCAGGCCGCCCTGCCCCCTGAAGATGCCGTGGTCCTGCCCGGCCTCAACGCCGCAGAACATCAGCGGCTGCGCAGTCTGCGACGGCGCTTTCAAGAGGCCATGGATGATGATTTCAACACCGCCCAGGCCCTGGGCCATATCTTTGAGAGCGTCCGGCTCCTCAATCGCGCCCTGGAGCAGGAGCCCGCCGACCCCGCCGCCCTGGCCTTCCTGGCCTGGCTGCGCCGGGAAATTACCCTGCTGGGCGGCATCCTCAATCTCATGCAGCAAGACCCTGGGGCCATGCTCCAGACCCTGCGGCAGCGGCGAGAAGCCCTGGCCCTGGATCCCGCCACCATTGCAGCCCTGATTGAGGAACGGCGCCAGGCCCGGCAAGCCAAAGATTTTGCCAAAGCCGATGCCATCCGGCAACAATTGGCCGACGCCGGCATCCTCCTGGAGGACACCCCCCAGGGCACCACCTGGCGGGTCAAGACCTGAGACCACTGGCCTATAAACAAGCCTTATTCTGATTCAGCTTCCCCTTATCTGTTGGCCCACGGGTCTATCTGGTCGGCCTCCCCAGGGGGGCCTGCAGCCGCATCCAGAACCATTTCGGTTCGCCGCGTCTTCAAAGTGGGCTGGCTTTTCCGGCTCGCCCCCGTGAAAAAATTTTTAGTCGGTGGCACAGGCTTTCCAGCCTGTGCCATCCTTAATCGCCAATATGGTGCCTCCGACTCAACATCCCCCCATCGGGTTCACGGCCTGGTGCCGCACCGGCTGGCACCTCCTGACCGCCACGGCGATGGAATGGAATAAAGATAACGTTCCAGTCCTGGGCGCCGCCCTGGCTTTTTATACCATCTTCTCCCTGGCCCCCCTCCTCATCCTCTTCTCCGTGGTGGTGGGCTATTTTTTGGGCCGGGAGACCGTACAAACCGATCTGGTCATCCGGTTGGGGGAGTATGTGGGGGCGGCCAATGCCCAGAACCTCATGAACGTCATCCAACAGGCCTATAAACCCGGCTCGGGCCTGTGGGCTACGTTCATCGCCATCGGCCTGATCCTCTTCGGCTCCACTACAGTCTTCCTCATGCTGAGAAATGCCTTGGATCATATGTGGGGCATTAGGAGTACTTCCGCCGGGATGTGGCGGCTGTTGCGGGATCGGGGAAAATCGCTGCTGGTGGTGGTTTCCGTGGGGGTATTGATCTTTCTGGCCATCGTGGGCAGGTCGCTGTTGGCAGCGTTTTATGATACCGTGGATAATTTCTGGGTTCTCCCCAGTCCAGTGGCCGGTTTATTGGATTTCAGTTTCAACCTGTTCTTTCTCACCGCGCTCTTCACCCTCCTCTATAAAGTCTTGCCTTCGGCCCCGGTGACCTGGCAATTTGCCGCCCGGGGGGCGGTGGTGAGCGCCCTCCTCTTCCTGTTGGGCAATAAAATCCTCGGTCTTTATCTCACCCGCCAGACCTTGGCGTCGGCCTATGGCGCCGCCGGATCCCTGGTGGTGCTCCTCCTGTGGGTATTTTACTCCGCCCAGATCATCTTCGTGGGTGCCGAGTTTACCCAGGTGTATGCCCGCTGGCAGGAGGAGCGGCGGACTGTCCTCCCGCCGCCGCCCTCGGCTTCCCCCTGAGACGCGGGGCCGCCTGGGAGCTGCCGGGAATCTACGCCCCTGATATTTTGCTTGGACTTGTCTTGGGGGAGGAGGCGGGGCACCCGGTCATTCCGGTGCCGATGAGTCCGGGGGCTGGGCCGGCCCGGGCGCAGCCACCCGGCGCCAACCGGCCAGAGTTGCGGCCATGGCCGGCGACACCGCCGTAAAATGGATGACACAGCCGGTTTCGGGTTTTTCCTGGCAGCTGATGACCTTGGCATAGAGTTCGGGCGTCTCTGGCAGATGGGTGTCGGGTGTCAGGGAAAGGAGGATATTGCTGTGGATCGGCGGCGGTTTTGCAGTGGCCAGGTAGGCCCGGTCTTTTCCCAGGGCAACTAGTCGGGCCGGCTGGGTCTGGTCCTCCAGCTGTTTGCCCCGGAGGCCGCGGATAAAACAGGGTACGGGTTCAACCAGGGGGGTAAGGGTCGCTTCGGCCTGCCCCCGCTGCAGTTCCGGATAATCCAGATGCCCCAGGAGTTCCCGACAAGGCAGGGGCTCCCGCATGCCTTTGCCGGTGACCAGAATCTCTTCCCCCAGGATCAGACCCGGACCGACTGCCGCTTGCAGGGCCGGTGACACCAGGATCTGGCCGCCCACCGTGTATCCCTCGATCCGCGCCGTCAGATTCACCGCCCGGCCCACCACCCCATATTTGGTGCGCTTGCGGGAACCCAGGTTCCCCACCACCACCTCGCCGGTGTGCAAGGCGATCCCCATGGCGATTTCCGGCCAGCCCTTTTCCCGGTTGCGGTGGTTGACAGCAGCCATGGCCTTTTGCATGGCCAAAGCCGTGCGCACGGCCCGCAAGGGGGCATCGGTCCACGGCACCGGCGCCCCGAAGAGGACCAGGATGGCATCGCCGATGATCTCGTCGATGGTCCCCCCCTCGGCCTGAATGATATCAATCATCACCGAAAGATAGTGGTTGAGGAGGGATACCACCACCGTCGCCTCCAGGCGTTCCACCATGGCGGTGAAACCCCTCAGGTCGGACATGAGAATAGTGACCGGCCGTTTTTCACCCCCTAATTTCAGACCCTCGGGCATATCCAGCAGGACCTGGACAATATCATCGCTGGTATAGCGGCCGAAGGTCTCCCGGATAAAGCGGTTGCGTTTCTCCAACTGTTCATTCATGGCCAACAACTGCTCCCGGGACTCCCGCAGCTGCTGAGTCATGCTGTTAAAGGCCTGGGAAAACGCCCCCATGAAATCCACCTGCTGGCTCAGGTCCCCCGCCGCCACCTGCTGGGTCTTCCAGGTGAGGTGGCGCAGGTTGGATTGGAGGGTTTTCAGGGCCTGGGCCGCCGCCATCTGACTGGCCCGGGGCGGCAGGTCCAACTCCCCCTGGGCCAGCTGGGCCAACGACTTGGCAAAGGCATCGTATTCCACCAGAAACCGATTGACATAGGTCATCAATTGGCGCAGCTCATTGTCGGGGAGCTCTTCGGGTATGACCAGCGGCGCCACCGGTTTGCCCACCCGGAGGTAGTGAAACGTGGCGGTGAGCTGGTCCAGGAGTTCGCGGGAAACCGTCAGCATGCCCCGACCTCACTTGGGCACGGCCGTGAAGCGGCAGATACGATCGCCGCTGCCCCAGCAATCCACTTCTTTGACGACAAAATCCCGGCCGGTGTAGGCCAGCAACATTCCGGCTAAAAAGCCTTCGTCATAGATGCAGATCTGTTCATTGCAGACCGGCAGGCCGGAGCAGTCCAAGTCTTCCGCAATGGTTATGACAAAGGAACCCTTTTGGTAATCCGCTGATTCCACCCGAAAGATGCCGATGCCCAATTCCTTCATATGCTGCTGGATAGCCGCGCAAAAGCCCTGCAGATCTTTGGCGCCGCCCAAAATGTTGCGGCAGAATTCCTCCCCGGCCTTTTTGCCGGCCTCATAGAAGAGGCGATCTGCGGTCTCCACTCCAAAATCCCGGATGATGATATCCCTCAGGGTATATTGCATCAGCCGATAGACCGCCAGATGCATCATGGGCCCCAGATTAGGCCGGCCGGCTGCAATATCTCCCAACATACTCCAGGCAAACTGGCTTTCCTCCCGCTCTTCTCGAAACATTGCCCCATCCTCCCATTTGTCATTATAATAGTCATGAAGAAAAATAATTGCCGGGGCCGAAGCTGCTTGGCCATGTTTATCTTGACCCCGGACGCTTAGCTGGAATCATTTTAGGAGGATGGACCCCCCAGGGAACCATGGGATTGGGACCTGACAGCTATGATAATCCGCACCCAGATCACCATCAATGCCCCCCTGAGCCGGGTCTGGCAGGTTTTTGCCGATATCGCCGCCTGGGGGACCTGGAATTCCGTCTGTGAAGATTGCTGCCTCCTCAGCGGCACTGAAATGGCCCCGGGGACCTGCTTTTCCTTCACCCTCAGGCCATATCGCCTGCCCCTGTCAGTACAGCCTTCTATCACCAAGTGTGTAGCCGGGCGGGAAGTGGTCTGGCAGGGACGGCGCCTGGGCGTCCATGCCGAACATCGCTTTGAATTTCAGGAAGAAAACGGGCAGGTAACCATCATCAGCACCGAGACCTTCGGGGGTCCCCTCTTTTTCCTGGCCCGCCTCCTCGGCCTCCCCCGGAAGCTGCACCGACTGTCCACCCAACTCTTGGAGGATATCAGACGGGCGGCGGAACGGGATTGATCCTGCCGCAGCCCGCCCGGATAACCAGTCTTGCGGGGTCGGCCGCGTCCGTTACTTTTGGCGGCTCTTTAAAAAGCGGCTGATGCTGCGATCGTAGGTCCGTTCCACCTCCGGCGAAAAATAGCAGGCCGGCAGTTCTTGATTGCGGCGATGATAAGCCAAACATTCGCAGCAGATGCCTTTCCGGCTGCAGGGTTCATAAGTGCAGTTACACATCTGCAGGTTCCGCTCTTTATTGGGACAGTCGGTCATGGTCAGCTCCTTGTGGCGAGGATGCGTTCCAGAGTTTGGCGATAGAGGGCCGCGTAGGCCTGGGCCGAGGCCTCCCAGGAAAAATCCCGGCTCATGGCGTTCTTCATCAGTTTACGCCACAAGGCCTTGTTCTGATACGCCTCGCAGGCCTCCTGGATGCAGGCCAGGAAGGCCTGGGGGCTGTACTCCTGGAAGAGGAAGCCGGTCCCCGTCTTTTTCTTGGCGTCCACCGGTTCAATGGTATCCACCAGCCCGCCCGTGGCCCGAGCTACCGGGATGGTGCCGTATTTCAAGGAATAGATCTGGTTAAGGCCGCAGGGCTCATAGGCCGAGGGCATGAGAAACATGTCCGCCCCCGCTTCGATGAGGTGGGCGATGCGGTTGTCAAAGGCGATTTTGACACCCAGGCGACCGGGATACTGGGCCGCCGCGGCACTCAGGAGATCGTGATACTTTTGGTCGCCGGTGCCCAGAATCACCAAAGTCAGCGGCGCCGTCAGGAGCTCCGGGAGGATCGCCGCCAGGAGATCCAACCCTTTCTGGTCGGCCAGGCGGGAGACCATACCCAACAGCGGTGCCTTCGCCAACGCCGGATCCAGCCCATACTCCGCCATGAGGGCCTTTTTATTTACGGCCTTCCCCTTCAGATCATCGGGGCTGTAATTGGCCGCCAGATGGCCATCGGTACTGGGATTCCAGACATTATAGTCCACACCGTTGACGATGCCGGTGAGGACATCGGCCCGGGTCCGTAATACCCCATCCAAGCCGCAGCCAAACTCCAGGGTCTGAATCTCCCGGCTGTATTGCCGGCTGACCGTGGTTACGGCATCTGCCCACAGGATCCCCCCCTTCATGAAGTTGATCTGGTCATAGAATTCCAAACCTTCGATCCCGAACAGGGAGGCATCCAGATCCAACAGGGGGAACTTCTGTTTGGGAAATTTCCCCTGATAGGCCAGATTATGGATGGTAAAGACGGAAGCCGTCTGCTGAAAAACCTCTTCCTCTCGCCACAGCTCCTTTAGGTATACCGGAACCAGAGCCGACTGCCAGTCATGACAGTGGATAATATCAGGAGCAAACTTTAAGGTCTGGCAGAGGGGCAGAACGGTTTTGGCCAGAAACATGAACCGTTCCAGATTATCGTAATAGTCCCCCTTGGGGGTACCATACAGAAAGCGGCGGTCAAAAAATTCGTCCCGCTCCACCAAATAGCAGGTCAGCCCCTCAACAGAGGCTTCATAAACATCAAAGCTCAAGGAAAAAAACGAAAAGGGGACGGTCAGATCCTCCGCCACTTTGGTCAAAGCCGCGCCGCTCTGTCGGACCATACTGTAGAGCGGCAGCAGGAGCCGGACATCCAACCCCAAGTTCTTGAGGGCGACGGGCAGCGCCCCGGCCACGTCGGCCAGACCGCCGGTCTTGGCAAAGGGGACGGCCTCGGGGGAGATCATCAAGATGCGCTCAGGTTTTTTTTCCATGGGATTCTCCTGGCCGGCGTGCCCCGTAGGCACCCGGCTGCGGCTCAGCGATTAGGAATGGTATTGATAGACTAAACTGATGTCCGTGGTCTGAAAACCTTTGCCTTTCTCACCCTCCATGAGGGTGAATTCAAAGATATGCTCCCGGCTGGGGAGATCCAGGGGGTGCACCCCGTTGGGCAGGTCCTTTTCCATAAAGAATACCGATTTATAAGGCGAATCTTCCTGCCGGGTGTCGGTAATCCACAATTTCCCAAACGTCTGGATAAACCGCAGGAATCCGTAGCCCCGATCATGCTGGTATTTGGTACACACACCCCGCACCCGGCTGCCGATCTCGCCCCAGGCCGGGGCGCTGGAGATGGGCAGGAGACCGGGAATGAGGTAACCGGAGACAAACAGATCCACTTCCCGGCGCAGATCCAGGGAGACATTGTTAAAAGCCACCAGCTCCACTCGACAGCCCTGGTTCTGGACCATGGAGACGACGTTGCAAAAATCGCCGTCGCCGGTGAGCAGCAGGATCACATCCAGACGCCGACATTGGGCGATGATATCCAGGGCCATGTCCATATCGGCGTTGGCCTTGCCATATTGCCGACCTGATTCATCGGTGAACCAGCGGATGGGTTTTTCGATGACTTTAAAACCCAGATCCCGCAAAGTCGAGATGAAATTCAGAGTAGCATCATAATTGGGGTCCCGGCCGGCCCGCTCTTCATCCAAGGCCACATAGGCATTGAGCCGCACCACCTCCCCACCGTTGCGGGTGGCAAACCGCCGCAACACCTCGTAGCGCATACCATAGCCGCCGTTCCGGACTATATTCATGGAATCTACATAGACACCGATCTTCGTCATAGCAATGATAGTTGTCAGTTGTTAGTTTTCAGTTGTCAGAATAAAGTTTCTGGTTTCCGGTTTCCAGTTTCCGGAAGAGCTTCTCTTTTAGGCTCTCTTTTAAGCTCTCTTTTAGTGGGGCGGGCCTCCGTGCCCGCCCAAGTTAGCCAATGGCTGCGACCTGTATTTTCATGGTTCGCGGGTGACTTTTATAAGTAATGGCAATCAGTCTGACTTGGCGGCCTCCCTGGCCGGTTGTCCTCGCCCCGCCGCCGGGACCGGTGCCGCCCCCTGGGCCAGGGCCAGGGATGGGCCGGGGTTAAATATCCAGCTGGCTGATGTCCAGGGCATTGTTTTGGATAAAATCCCGTCGGGGTTCCACCCGGTCGCCCATGAGGATGGTAAAGATTTCGTCGGCCGCCACGGCGTCTTCAATATTAACCTGGAGCAGGGTCCGGGTTTCCGGGTCCATGGTAGTCTCCCAGAGCTGTTCGGGATTCATCTCCCCCAGACCCTTGAAGCGTTGTACGGTCAGGCCTTTCTGGCCCTCTTCCAGGACAATCCGGACCAGTTCTTCCAGGGTGGGGATTTCCCATTTTTTGGCGCCGTCCTCCAGGAGATAGGGTGGCCGGCGGAGGGCCGCCAATCCCTGCCGGAGTTTGACCAGGGTCTGGAAGTCGCTGCCGCTCAGGAGCTCCCAATCCAGCACCCAGGGCCGAGCCTCATTCACCCCCGGTTGATAGACCAGAAGCCGCCAGGCCTGGTGCTCTTCATCGGGCTCCAGGCGGTAGAGATAGCCGGCCGCAGCCAGGTTTTGGGCCCAGGCCGTCAGTCGCGCCTCATCCCGAAGCAGTTCTTTGTCGGTGAGCCCCTGGTCAATGACGTGCTTCAGGAGGCCCCGCTCCACCCCCCGTTTTTCGAAACGTTCCATGGCCTGTTGCTGCGATATGACCTTGTTCAGGTAGCTGACCAGATCGGCATTGGCAATCTTGGCACCGTCACCCAGGGTCAGGGTCTTTTTCTCCAACCCGCGGCTGAGAAGATACGCCTGGAAAGGCCCCTCGTCCTTGAGATAAATCTTTTCATTGCCACGAGTCAGCCGGTAGAGGGGGGGTTGGGCAATGTACAGGTGGCCCCGGGTGATGAGCTCAACCATCTGCCGATAAAAAAAGGTGAGGAGCAGGGTTCGGATGTGGGAACCGTCCACATCGGCATCCGTCATGATAATAATGCGATGATAACGGAGTTTTTCTAGATCTTGTTCATCCTGGCCGATGCCGGTGCCCAAGGCCGTGATCAGGGTCCGGATCTCCTGGCTCTGGAGCATCTTGTCAAAGCGGGCCTTCTCCACGTTGAGAATCTTGCCTTTCAGGGGCAGGATGGCCTGGAAACGCCGATCCCGGGCCTGTTTGGCCGACCCCCCGGCGGAATCCCCCTCGACAATATAAAGCTCCCGGCGGGCCGGATCCCGTTCCTGACAATCGGCCAGCTTGCCGGGCAGGGCCAGTTCGCTGAGGCTGCCCTTTTTCCGGGCCAACTCTTTGGCCCGACGGGCTGCTTCCCGGGCTCGGGCGGCATCCACCACCTTGGCCAATATCTGCCTGGCCACCTGGGGATTTTCCCCCAGATAGGTCAACAGATTGTCATAGACCAAGGCCTCCACCAAACCCTTGACCTCGCTGTTGCCCAACTTGGTCTTGGTCTGACCCTCGAATTGGGGGTCGGGAATCTTGATGCTGATGATGCCCGTCAGCCCCTCCCGGACGTCTTCCCCGGCCAGATGGACATCTTTGACATTCTTGGGCAGATCGGCCGAGGCCATGTATTGATTGATACAACGGGTGAGGCCGGCCTTGAAGCCGCTGAGGTGGCTGCCTCCCTCCCGGGTATTGATATTATTGGCATAGGTAAAGATCTGTTCGTTGTAGGTATCGTTATATTGAAAGGCGATCTCCATGATGATGTTCTGCCGGGTGCCGGACAGATAAATGGGCGCCTCGTGAATCGGGGTCTTATTGCGGTTGAGGTACAGGACAAATTCCTGGATGCCCCCCTCATAGTAAAAATCATTTTCCTTGCCGGTGCGCTCGTCGGTCAACTGGATGCGCACCCCCCGGTTCAGAAAGGATAGTTCCCTCAGTCGGGTGGCCAAGACATCGTAGCTGAAAACCGTTTCCGAAAAGATCTCTGCATCCGGTTTGAAGGTAATCTTGGTACCCCGACGTCGGGTGGCTCCGGTGACGGTGAGGGGAGAGACCGTGTTGCCCAGTTCATAGCGTTGATGGTATACCTGTCCATCCCGGCGGATTTCCACCTCCAGATATTCCGACAAGGCATTGACCACCGAGACCCCGACGCCGTGCAAGCCCCCGGAAACCTGGTAGGTCTTATGATCGAATTTGCCGCCGGCATGCAGTCGGGTCATCACCACTTCCACTGCCGGTAAATTTTCCTCTTTATGCAGGTCTACGGGAATCCCCCGGCCATTATCCTCCACCGTGACGCTGTTGTCGGCATGGATGGTGACACTGATATAATTGCAATACCCTGCCAGGGCTTCGTCAATACTGTTGTCTACCACCTCATAGACTAAATGATGCAGTCCCTCGGGGCCGGTATTGCCGATATACATGGCCGGTCGCTGACGCACCGCTTCCAGGCCGCTCAGGACTTTGATATGATCGGCACCATATTCCAAGTTTTCTTCACTCCGAGTCACATCTGGAGCCGTCAAAATTCGTTTAACCTCCTCAAAACCAACATCATGATTCATGTTATGACAGCAGGCGGTTGCCCATGGTCAGGAGGCAGCGCCGGCCTTCCTGGCGGCACTCCCCATTGGCGGCCATCGGGCCTTTTCCTGGCCCGCCGCTGACCCGTGGATCAGGCAGGCCAGATCCGGAGTTACAAGTCCATGGGCATGATGATGCTGAGATAAGTAGGGTCGCCGGTTTCTTTCAGGCAGAGCGGCCGCTTCCGGGCGGTCAGTTCCAAGATGACCTCCTCACTCTGCATGACCGCCAGGGGCTCGATCAGATAGCGGGCATTATAACTGACCTCGAAGGGGAGGGTCAGGCCGTCGTCTTCTTCACTGGGGGCCAAGACCTCGATCTGCAACGGCAGCCTCTCCTCACCACCGCCGATTTCTGGATTGTGATAGCGGAAATCCAGCCAACTCTCACTGACGGTCAGGACCACGCCCTTGAATTTTTCCGACGATAACAGGCTCATCCGCCTCAGGATCTCCAGGAATGGTTTGCGGGCCACCTGGATCTGCAGTTTGGCAGCCTCGGGCAGGATACGGCGATAGTCCGGAAATTTTTTATCCAGCAGACGGATATAGAGATAATCCCGCCCCTGCCTCAGGACCAGACTCTTTTTCTCCAGGCCCAGGGCACAATCCTCCCCCTCCAACAGTCGCAGCAGTTCCACGACGCCTTTCCGGGGGACCAGGATGCCTTCCCCTAACTCAAAGTTTTGGATCGCCTCAATCTCTCGATCAATGAGGGAAAGACGGTGGCCGTCGCTGGAGACCAGACGGAGCTGCTTGCCGTCCGGTAACTTTTCCCAAAAGATGCCCATGAGGTGGGGCTGGAGATCATCCAAGGAGACGGAATAGAGGGTTTTTTCAAACATCTCCCGAAGAACCGGACCTGCTACGGGCTGCAGACTGTCCTCCGCAATGATCGGCAGAGGCGGGAAACTATCCGGTCCCAAGCCCATGAACCGATAGCGCATCGGTCCCATGAGAATCTGCAGCGAATTATTGGGCGTACTTTCTAAAGTGATGGTGCCTTCGGGCAATTCCTTTAGGATGTTAAAAAAATTCATGGCCGGCACTGTCATGCCGCCCTCTTCGGCGACCTGCGCCGGGTAAAAGCCCCGGAAACTGATTTCATAATCGGTAGCAGAGATTTTCAACTGATCAGGTAATGCTTCCAGGAGACAATGGGCCAGGATAGGGGTTTGACTGCGGCGATCAATGACCCCTTGGGTGCGCCCGATCCCTTGCAAAAGGGTATTTTTATCCATCTCCAGCTTCATCTGTACCTCAATTGTAATTATACTTTAAGTTAGTAATAATCTTTAGAGGGTTAATATGGTCTATAAAAGTTGTAACTTCTGAATATCCTGTAAAATTTTATCAACAGCAGCCGGGTCGTCGGTCAACGTTTCGCCGACTTTTCAACCCCGGGCCGGTGCCGCCGACCGCGGCCGGTTGATAACTGGGGGTTGTGAACCGGTCGTGGCTTCCCGGGGTGATAAACCGGGGGCGATGGCGGTTCGGCCTCCGGATCAATCCTGATCCAGGAGAACGGCGCCCCGACTCCCGGAGGTGACCAGGCGGCTGTAGCGGTAGGCATAGCCCCGGCGGATTTTAGGCTCTGGTGGCTGCCATTGCCGGCGCCGGGCCTGCAATTCGGCCTCGGCGACCTTCAAGGTGATGGTTTTCTGGGGAATGTCAATGGCAATGACGTCGCCTTCCTGGACCAGGGCGATGGGGCCGCCGGCTGCGGCTTCCGGCGAGATATGGCCGATGGCCGCCCCTCGGGTACCGCCGCTGAAGCGACCGTCGGTCAAGAGGGCGACATCCTTGTCCAGTCCCATGCCGGCAATGGCTGCGGTGGGGGAGAGCATTTCCCGCATACCTGGGCCGCCTTTGGGTCCCTCGTAGCGGATGACGATAACATCGCCGGGTTGAATGGCATTGCCCATGATGGCAGCCGAGGCCGCTTCTTCCGAATCAAACACCCGGGCCCGGCCTTCCCGGCGGAGCATGGCCGGATCAACGGCTGATTGTTTGACCACCGCCCCTTCCGGCGCCAGATTGCCATAGAGGATGGCGATGCCGCCCTGGTCATGGTAGGGATTCTTGAGGTCTCGGATCACCTCCCGGTCCAGGACCTGGGCCGTGGCCAGGTTTTCCGCCACGGTCTTGCCGGTGACGGTTAATTCCGTTCCAGTCAGCAAACCGGCGGCCAGCAATTGGGCCATGACCGCCGGCACCCCGCCGGCCCGGTCCAGATCTTCCAAATGATGTTTGCCGGCCGGACTCAGTGAGCAGAGGTGGGGCGTCTGTTCGCTGATTCGGTTAAAAAGGTCCAAAGGAAGGTTCAGCCCGGCCTCGTGGGCCATGGCCGGAATGTGCAGCACGGTATTGGTGGAACATCCCAGGGCCATGTCCACCGCCATGGCGTTCTGAAAAGCCGCTGACGTGGCAATATCCCGGGGGCACAGCTGACGGCGCACCAGCTCCAGGATCTGCATGCCGGCCTGTTTGGCCAATCGGTAGCGGGCGGCGGAGACCGCGGGAATGGTGCCGTTGCCGGGGAGGGCCAACCCCAGGGCCTCGCTCAGGCAATTCATGGAATTGGCCGTAAACATCCCGGCGCAGGAGCCGCACCCCGGACAGGCGGCATCCTCCAGGGCCTGCAGTTCCGTCTCGGCCAGGCGGCCGGCTTTGACGCCGCCCACCCCTTCAAAGACGGTAATCAGATCAACGGCTCGACCCTGATAGGTCCCGGCCAGCATGGGACCGCCGCTGATGACGATGGCGGGAATATTCAGGCGCAAAGCTGCCATGATCATCCCGGGGATGATCTTGTCGCAGTTGGGAATGAGGACCAGACCGTCAAAGGGATGGGCCATGGCCATGACTTCCACGGAATCGGCGATCAACTCCCGGGAAGCCAGGGAGTATTTCATGCCTTCATGGTGCATGGCCAGACCGTCGCAGACGCCGATGACCCCGAACTCAATGGGGGTGCCCCCGGCCAGCCGGACCCCGGCCTTGACGGCCTCGCCGATCTTATCCAAATGGATGTGTCCGGGGATAATCTCGTTCTTGGCATTGGCAATGCCGATAAGAGGCCGGTTGATTTCCGCATCGGTCAATCCCATGGCCTTCAACAAGGACCGGTGGGGGGCCTTTTCCAGCCCCGACTTCATCAGATCACTCCGCATGAAACAATCCTTTCTGATCCTTCAGACGCTCTTCGATGACTCCCTGGAGCACGGCTTTGGTCTTTTCGGTATCCAGCTGACGCTTAAAAAATTCCACCCGGTTCTCAGCCCCCACCAGGTTGGGGTCCGGTTCCACAATCAGACGGAGTTGAAATTTTTCCTCCAGCCCTACCAATTCCTGGCGTTTTTTATTGAGGAGATAGTTGCAGACTTCCAGCGGCAACTGGGCCCGGACCTCCTGGATGTCATTCCGGGCCGCCTCATGGCTGATGCGGCGCAGGAAGCCCAAACCGCTGGCCTCCGGCGACCGGATCAGGCCCCGCCCCTTGCAATGGGGGCAAGTGATGTAGAGGCTGGCAGCCATGGCCGGCCGCAGACGCTGCCGGGATAATTCCAGCAGGCCGAATTTGGAGATCTGCCCCACCGTCACCCGGGCTTTCTCTTTCTTCAGGGCGGTTTTCAGGGCCTTCTCCACCTCTTTGCGGTGCTTCCGGTCTTTCATGTCAATGAAATCAATGACAATCAGTCCTCCCAAGTCCCGGAGGCGCAGCTGCCGGGCGATCTCTTCGGCCGCCTCCAGGTTGGTCTTAAAGGCCGTCAGCTCGATGTCTTTGGGGGAGATGCAGCGGCCGGAATTGACATCAATGGCCACCAGGGCTTCGGTGGGATTAATGACAATGCTGCCCCCGGACTTGAGGGGCACCTGATTGTCAAAGAGCCGTTCCAACTGTTCTTCGATCTGATATTTGGAGAAGATGGGCCGCTTTTCCTTGTAAAGCTTCAGGGCTTTGGTCTGCTTCGGGGAAAAGGCCTTGAAGAACTTCTTGATCTGATTAAAAGTTTCGGGATCGTCTATGAGAATTTCGTTAATATCAGTGGTATAATAATCCCGGATGGTCCGGATGACCAGATCCAGTTCCTTGTAGATCAGGGCCGGGGCCGGTGAGGTCCCGGCATTGCGTTTGATCTCTTCCCAGAGATTAAACAGATACTGATAGTCTTTGATGAGGTCACGCTTCTTGGCCGTCTCGCTGGCCGTCCGCACAATCAACCCCACTCCCGGGGGCAGCTTGAATTCCTTGACCAGCTCTTTTAGTTCCTGGCGGCGCGCCTCTTCGGCGATCTTGCGGGAGATACCCACCTGCTCCTGACCGGGCAGCAACACTAAAAACCGCCCTGGCAGGGAGATGTAGGTGCTTAAATAGGCCCCTTTGGAAGCAATCTCCTCCTTGATGACCTGGACCAGTACCTCTTGGCCTTTCTTCAAGACCTCCTGGATCTTAGGGCGACCCCGAGCCGAGGTTTCCTGTTGGAAATACTCGGGATGGACTTCCGAAATGGGCAAAAACCCCTGACGTTCCGCCCCGTAGTGGACAAAAGCCGCCTGCAGACTGGGTTCAATGTTGGAGATGACGCCTTTGTAAATGTTCCCCTTGAGCTGCTCTTTGCTGGCAACCTCCAGGGCAAACTCCTCCAAACGGCCGTCGGCCACAATGGCCACCCGAAACTCTTCGGGATCCGAGGCATTGATGAGCATCTTGGCGGTAGCAGCCACCGGCTCGCTTGGGGCCGTCTCACTGCCAGCCGCCCCCTTGGCCTCACCTTTGGCCGGGCGGGAACTTTTTTTCTTGTCAGATGGCATGGAATTCTATGGGGCAGGTAACCTGAAAAAAATCTTTGTCAACCCAAAAAGACAAATTATTTTGAATAATTATTCAAAATATTGTATCTTTTTTCCCTTTTATTGTCAATGTCTTTTATCTTCACAAGAGTATTTTTAGGTTCTGCCGCCATTGGGCTCAGATGACTGCGGCCCCGGGTCCGGCTTTACGCCCTGCTTCCTGGGCGTCACCCTGTGGGCGGAAAAAGATCCGGCCCGGGAAAATTTCTTGGGCCGGGGCGCCGGAATTGCTATATATGGTAACAGGCGCGGCTTAAGGTTGCTGCTCCCGGATTCTGCCCAGCGCGGTCCCTGCCGGGGTAGCTCCGGTGGGCGGCAACCGGCCAGAAGAGCGGGGTTGAGCCCCGGTGCTAATCTGACCAGCCCAGGAGTTTTATCGTGGCGACTGCATCTCAAGAGATCATGACCCTGGCCGAGGTCCTCCGAGAGATGGATCTGGCCTTTATCGCCGCCGGCGATCATAGTATGACCGTGGAAGAGGCGGTCAAATTTATTCACCATCCCCATTTTGTCTTTCTGGATGTCCGGACCCCGGAAGAACGGGACCAGTTGGCCTTTCCCTTTGCCCTGCCCATCCCGCTTCGGGAATTGCCAGACCGGCTGGGGGAATTGCCCCCGGATAAATTCTTCATCACCTTCTGCTTCAACGGTGCCCGGGCTATCCTGGCCTACGCCTTCCTGCGCACTCGGGGTTTCGACGAGGTCAAGGCCTTGGAGGGCCGGGTCCAGGACCTGGCCCACGCCCTGGCCCCCGGGCGGTTGCGCCGGTAAGCCGCCAGCCCGACAGCTGGCGCGCCGCCCAGAGTTGGTCTTGACGAAAGGCGGCCAGATTGATAAATTAAATTTTTAATGTTTTTCAAGACCTCCGGCCGAGTCCGAGCCAGCTCAGCCCGGCCGCAAGGTTATTCCCAGGAGTCCCTCCATGGCTGATGATTACAAGGCCACCCTCAACTTGCCCAAAACCGATTTTCCCATGAAAGCCGATCTGGCCCGACGGGAGCCGGCCATTCTGCAGCATTGGACCGACATTGACCTCTATGGCCGGCTGCGGGCCCAGGGTCAGGGCAGACCCCGTTTTCTCCTCCATGACGGCCCCCCCTATGCCAACGGCAATATTCATCTGGGCCATGCCTTAAATAAGATCCTCAAGGATATTATTATCAAATCCAAGCAGATGAGCGGCTATGATTGCCCCTATGTGCCCGGATGGGATTGCCATGGGCTGCCCATTGAGCATCAGGTGGACAAGGAGCTGAAAAAAGAGAAGCGCCGCCTGTCCCAATTGGAAATCCGGCAGCGCTGTCGGGCTTATGCCCTGAAATATGTGGATATTCAGCGGCAGGACTTTATCCGCTTGGGGGTGTTGGGAGACTGGCGCCATCCCTATCTCACCATGGATAATGATTATGTGGCCAGGATCATGGCCGAATACGGGAAGATTTTCCTGGGCGGCGGCATCTATCGCAGCAAAAAGCCGGTGCACTGGTGCAGCACCTGCCACACGGCCCTGGCCGAGGCCGAGGTGGAGTATGCCGAGCATCACACCCCTTCAATTTATGTGAAGTTCCGGCTGCTGACCGATCTGACGGCGGATTTTCCCCAGTTGGCCGGTCATCCAGTTTTTCTGGTGATCTGGACCACTACTCCCTGGACCTTGCCGGCCAACCTGGCCATCGCCCTGAACCCCCATTTCCCCTATGCCGCCTTTTTGGTGGGGCAGGAAGTGTATCTCATGGCCAAGGAGTTGGCCCCCCAGGTGTTGGCGGTGGCCGGCCAATCGGGTCAGCAGCTGGTGGAGCTGGAGGCGGCCCGGCTGGAAGGGGCCCGGGCTCGCCATCCCTGGCTGGAACGGGAATCCCAGGTCATCCTGGCCGACTACGTTACCTTGGAAGCCGGCACCGGCTTGGTCCACATCGCCCCGGGCCACGGCCAGGAGGACTATGACAGTGGCCGGCGCTATGGCCTGGAAACGTATTCACCTGTGGATGACAACGGCCGCTTCCTGCCGGAGGTCCAAGAGTTCGCCGGTCTCTCCGTCTGGGAGGCCAACCCCCGGATCATCGAGCTGTTGCAGGCCCGGGGGGCCCTCTTAGGCGGGGCTGAGATCAGTCACAGTTATCCCCATTGCTGGCGCTGCAAACGTCCCATCATTTTCCGGGCCACGGAGCAGTGGTTCATCTCCATGAGCGCCAACGACCTGCGGGCCAAGGCCCTGGCGGCCATCAATCAGGTGGAGTGGATCCCCCGCTGGGGTCGGGAGCGCATCTATGGCATGGTGGAAAACCGCCCCGATTGGTGCATCTCCCGCCAACGGGCCTGGGGGGTGCCCATCGTCGCCTTCCATTGTCAGGGCTGCCGGCAGGTGATCCTGACCCAGGAAATTCTTGACGGCATCATTGCCCTGGTCCGCCGGGAAGGGGCTGATGGCTGGTTTGCCCGCCCTGCAGCCCAGCTGTTGCCCCCCGGTTTTGCCTGCCCCCACTGCGGCAGCAATAACTTTGAGAAAGAAAACGATATCCTGGATGTCTGGTTTGATTCGGGCGTCAGTTTTGCTGCGGTCCTGGAGGCCCGCCCCCATCTGGGCTTCCCCGCCGACCTCTATCTGGAGGGTTCCGATCAGCACCGGGGCTGGTTCCACAGCGCCCTGCTGACGTCCGTGGCGACCCGGCAGCGACCACCTTACCGGAGCGTCCTCACTCATGGGTTCGCCGTGGATGGGGAAGGCAAAAAGATGTCAAAGTCTCTGGGCAATATCATCGCCCCCCAGGATGTCATCAAACATTACGGCGCCGAGATCTTGAGGCTGTGGGTGTCCGCCGAGGATTACCGGGATGAAGTGCGGCTGTCGGATCAGATCCTCAAACAGCTCACCGACGCCTATCGCCGTCTGCGCAACACAGCCCGTTTTCTCTTGGGTAACCTCTATGATTTTGACCCCGGCCGGCATTATCTCCCGCCCGGGGAGCGGTTGGAGTTGGACCGGCTGGCCCTCTCTTGGCTGGCCACCTTGATCCAGCGGGTGCGCACCGCCTATGACCGCTTCGAGTTCCACACCGTTTACCACAGCCTCCACCAGTTCTGTGCCGTGGAACTGTCGTCCCTCTACCTGGACGTCCTGAAAGACCGCCTCTATGTCAATAGGGCGGCGTCGCCGGAGCGGCGCAGCGCCCAGAGCACCCTCTATGATCTCCTCCTGAGCCTGGTGAAGTTAATGGCCCCCATCCTTTCCTTTACCGCCGAAGAGATCTGGGGATATCTGCCCAAGATCGATGAGCCGCCCAGCGTCCTCCTGACCGGTTTCCCCGAGCCCCCGGCCGGCTTCCCCGACACCGAATTGTTGGCCCGCTGGGAGGTCCTGCTGCAGGTCCGCAGTGAAATCAATCGGGCCTTGGAGCAGGCCCGCCGGGACCGACTCATCGGCAATGCCCTGGAAGCCCGGGTCGTCCTCGGGGCTGCCGATGGCCTCTACGAAAAGCTCCACCCTTATGAGGCGGAATTGTTAACCCTGGCCATGGTCTCCCAATTGGAGATCCAGGCGACGCCCACGACCGGCCTGAGCAGCGACGAGGTGCCGGGATTGACGGTGGCCGTCCACCGGGCGGCCGGCGAGAAATGTCAGCGTTGTTGGTTCCGCCTGCCCAGCGTCGGGGCAGACCCGATCCAGCCGGAGCTCTGCCATCGCTGCCGGCGCATCCTGGCCTAAAGCAGTGCCGAAGCTTGGACCGGAAAGGGAAACTAGTACGGTGGCGACTACTGCCTCTCATGACTCCACGACGGCTGCGGCTGCCCCTAAATGGCTGTTCCTCGCCGGGGTGGTAATCAGCGGGGTGGTTTTGGATCAACTCACCAAACTGTGGGTGGCCCAGACCATCCCGCCCCAGGAAATCGTCGTCGTCATCCCGGATTTTTTCAATCTGGTCCATGTCTACAACCGCGGCGCCGCCTTCGGCCTCCTCTCCACCTGGTCTCCCACCGGTGTGCGCCTTTTCTTCAGCCTGATCAACCTGATCATCATCGCTATCTTGGGTTACCTCTATGGGCGGACGCCCCGCCACTATTCCTGGTTCCGCTGGGGCTACAGTCTGGTCCTCAGCGGCGCCGTGGGCAATCTCCTGGACCGCCTCCGGTTGGGAGAAGTATTGGATTTCTTAGATTTTTATGTCGGCCGCCATCACTGGCCGGCTTTTAACGTCGCCGACAGTCTCATCTGTATCGGGGCCGGACTTCTGGTCCTGGCCATGTGGCGCTTTGAGGAAGCAAGGGATGTTCCCCATTCTCGTTAGTTTTGGCCCGATTCGAATATTTACCTATGGTTTTCTTTTGGCTCTGGCCTTCCTGGCCGCCATGTATACAGTGGGTCAGGAGGCCAAACGCCGGGGGATGGACCCCAGGAAGTTCTATGACCTCTGTTTTTACGCCATCGTCTGGGCCATTCTGGGCTCCCGGCTGCTGCACGTCCTGTTGGAATGGGATTATTTCATGCTCAAGCCCTGGGAGATCTTCGCGCTCTGGCAAGGAGGTCTGGCCTTTCAGGGCGGCTTGGTCTTTGGGGTCCTGGCGGTCATTTATCTCCTCTATCGCTATCAGCTGCCCCTCTGGGCCACCCTGGATACCATGTCGTTGGGGGTGCCCTTGGGGCAGGCCATCGGCCGCCTGGGTTGCTTCATGGCCGGCTGCTGTTACGGCAAAGAGTGCGCCCTGCCCTGGGCCGTCACCTTTACTCACCCCGAAACTCTGGCCCGTCCCAATGTTCCCCTGCATCCCACCCAACTCTATGAAGCGGTCCTGTCTCTGGGGGTATTTCTCTTCCTCCTTAAGTTCCGGCCCCGGCAGCGTTTCCCCGGTCAAATCTTTGGGATCTATCTGCTGTTGGCCGGAGCGGTGCGGTTTCTCGTGGAATTTTGGCGGGGTGATGAGCGGGGTCCCATAATCCTTTGGGGCATGGCCGTTACCCAGGTCATCGCCTTGATCCTGACCCTGGGAGCGGCGATCTTCCTCGCCTTCCGCTCCCGAGCCGCCCAAAAAGCGGCTCAGGGTTAGGGCCACAGGCAAGAGGTATGGTCTTGCCCCGGGAAGAGGCACTTTCCTAGAGGATGCGCACAACATGCTATTAGGTTTGATTAGTGATAGTCATGGCGACGGGGCGGCCATCCAACAGGCCGCCGCGGCCTTCCGTCAGGCCCGGGTGGATATCATCCTTCACCTGGGGGATGATTATGAAGACATTCTCTTTCTCCAGGATGAGCCGATCCCGGTGTTGGCCGTCCCGGGTCTTTACTGCCCGGCCTATCGGGACCCGGCCATTCCCAACCGGCGCCGGGAAGAATTGGCCGGCGTCAAGATGCTCTTGACCCACAGCCCGAAAATCAGTCCCTACGATCTCCCCGGGGACGGCGACCCCCAGGAGTTGGCCCAGCAGGTGGACCTGGTGCTCTATGGCCACACCCACGTCCCCCAAGTCTCCCAGGACCGCCGGGTCTGGTGGATTAATCCCGGCCACCTGCGGGCCTATGACCAGCGGGGGTGGCCCCAAACCTTCGGCCTGCTCCGTCTCCAGCCGCCCCGGGTCAAGGTGGAGATCATCACCCTGGTTTCCCGGGACGTGCTCATCGACCGGACCCTCATTCTTAACCACTCCCGGGCTGGCCGCAGCCCCGGGGCTCCCAAAGGCCATGAGCCCTCATAACCGTTCCAGCGGGTACCCCCCAGTCGGGTTCGATGCCAAGCTCTCCGCTTGTGGTGCCGTCAGCCATGACCGCTGATGCTGAGAAAGCCGCCGCCAAGACCGCCCCTCATCCCCAGGTGGAACTCCAGGGTCAGATCGAACGCCTTACCTTTTACAATGAAGAGAACGGCTTTACGGTGGCTCAGATCCGGGTGCGGGGCCAGCGGCAGTTGGTGACCATCGTCGGAACCCTGGTCTCGCCCAAGCCCGGGGAAAGGCTGCGTTTGCGGGGGGAGTGGCGGCTCCACCCCAAATTCGGGGAACAGTTCCAGTTTTCCCAGGCTGAAACCCTTTTTCCCGCCACGGTGTCAGGTATTGAAAAATACCTGGCTTCGGGATTCATCAAAGGTATCGGTCCAATCATGGCCCAACGGATTGTCAGGAGATTTGGAGACGAAACCTTTGAGGTCATTGAGAGCCAGTTAGAGCGGCTGGCCGAGGTGGAGGGCATCGGCCCCAAACGGGTGGCGATGATCTCCCGGGCCTGGACGGAGCAGAAACAGATCCGCGAGGTCATGCTCTTTTTGCAGGCCCATGGCATCTGCACCGCCTATGCGCCCAAAATCTTTAAGACCTACGGCAACCAAGCCATCCAGGTGATGCGGGAAAATCCCTACCAGTTGGCCAGCGACATCCACGGCATCGGTTTTGTCAGCGCTGACCGTATTGCCGCTAAATTGGGGTTTTCCCAGGATCATCCCGGCCGCTTGGAGTCGGGACTGCTGTATACCCTGTACCAGTTGAGCAATGAGGGGCATGTTTACTACCCCCTGGGGCCGCTGCTGGATAAGGCCCAGGAACTGTTGCAGGTTGAGCAGGAAAAATTGACAGCCGCCCTCTCCCGCCTCTCCTTCCGCCAGGAGGTGATGGTGGAAGAGCCCCCCAATCCCCAGGAGGCCACAGCAGACCGGGCCGTCTATCTGACCGGCTTTTATCTGGCCGAGACCCACGCCGCCAAACGGCTGCGGCTCCTGGTGCAGGCCCAACAGAACCTGCCCTTTGTGGACCCGACCCAGGCCCTGGCCTGGGTGCAGCAGCGGTTGGGTCTGACCCTGGCCCCCCAGCAGGCGGAAGCCGTGCTCATGTCTCTGCGCCAGAAGGTCCTCATCATCACCGGCGGCCCGGGCACGGGTAAAACCACCATTATCAATGCCATCATCAAAATCTGGGAACGCCTGGGGGTCAATATCCTCATGGCCGCTCCCACCGGCCGGGCGGCCAAACGGATGAGCGAAGTGACCGGGCAGGAGGCCAAGACCATTCACCGCCTCCTGGAATACAGCCAACAGAAGGGAGGCTTTCAGGTCAGCGAAAACCGCACCCTCCCCTGCGATCTCCTCATTATTGACGAAGCCTCGATGATTGATATCCTGCTGCTGCACCACCTCCTGAAAGGGGTGGCCCGGGGCACCACCCTGATTTTTGTCGGCGATGCCAACCAACTGCCCTCGGTGGGGCCGGGCAACGTCTTCCGGGACCTCATCGCCTCCGGCCTCCTCCCTGTGGTGGAGCTGCGGGAGATCTTCCGCCAGGCCCAACAGAGCCTCATCGTGGTCAATGCCCACCGCATCAACCGGGGAGAAATGCCCCTGTGGCGGCCCGGCCCGGAAAATCTGGCCGATTTCTTTTTCATGGAACAGGACGACCCCCAGGAAGTCCTCCGCCTGGTCCTGGAATTGGTCAAAGAACGTATCCCCAAGCGCTTCGGCTTCGATCCCATCAACCAGATCCAGGTCCTGACCCCCATGCATCGGGGGGTGGTGGGGGCGGCCAGCCTCAATCAGACCCTGCAGCAGGAACTCAATCCCGCCACCGTCGGCATCAACCGCGGCGGCCGCCTCTACAAGGTCAATGACAAGGTCATGCAGATCAAAAATAACTATGACAAAGAGGTGTTTAACGGCGACATCGGCCGGATTGTCAGGATAGACGAAGAACTGCAGGAAATGCTCGTCGCCTTTGATAACCGGGAGGTCTTATATGACTTCAGTGAATTGGACGAACTGGTCCTGGCCTATGCCATCTCCGTCCACAAATCCCAGGGATCGGAGTACCCGGCAGTGGTGCTCCCCCTGGTGACCCAACATTTCCTCCTCCTTCAGCGCAATCTAATTTATACCGCCGTCACCCGGGGAAAACAGTTGGTCGTAGTCGTGGGCAGCAAAAAGGCCCTAGCCATAGGCATCAACAATGACCGCACCAAAAAGCGTTTCACCCAATTGTGGCGGCGGCTTTCAGAAAACCAAGTGTGAGTTATCCCCAGTGCCCTGCCGACTGAGGTCGACTAACAACATTATCTGGGTTGGGGGGCTGCTCACGGGCAGAAGTCGGGGCTCCGTCACCCCGAGGTGCGTACTGGGGAGTTTCAGCAGTTGGAGGGAGCTTTTTTCCGGCGGCGTTCGGTCTTGACGGGTTTTTTACTGAGGAGATGCTTGACCATGGTGAGGATTTCCCACTCATCATAGGGGGCCAGGACACAGCCATAGACCCCCAGGTGCATGACCTCTTGAATGAGGTTGCGATGCTCCCGATCATAGAGGAAGATGATCCCGCCTTCTTTTAAGGTCGCCTTAATGTTCATGATCAGGGCCGGGCCGAACTGGGTTTCCGCTTCCCAATCCACAAAGATGACCGGGCTGGGGTGTTCTTTCAGTTCCGCCGCCAACTCACCGGGATGGGTAATGATAACAGGGGTAAAATTATTCCTCTCCAAAATACTTAAGACATGCTGGCGGATGCCCTCATTGAGCACTAACAGATTTATGGGGGTTGACTTGGCAGGAGGCATTATCACCTTCGGACTGCGCTGACCACCTGGGCTTTCTCTGACCACCGGCGTTGGACCACCGGTTCCACCCTTTACCCTTGGGCACAGCTAGACCAGAGCCATCGGCCAGCATCTCACTCCAGTCTGAGTCCTGAAACGGGCAAGGGGAAAAAACCTAAAGAAAAATCCAGCAAACTATATGCCAAATGGAAGAAATCCCGGATTGGAGACTCGACGGGAAGCACGGCAGGATCACGGCAAGTTGTATTCTTCCGCAGTACGCTAAGGATTTACAATAGTTATCCTTAAATGACAATATGTCTGAAATACGACTCCACGAACCGGAATTAAACAATATCCCTTGGAAATTAAGGAAGAAAAAAGAATTGTATGATAACTGACCCCATATTCCTTTTTTCACACAATATCTCTGCCGCCCACCGCGGCAGGGAGCGTCTGCGGGGGATGCCGGCCAAGGGTGGGAAGATACGGGGGGTCAGGAAACGGCCACCAGGGCGCGGCCGAGGGGCAAATTTCTCAAGCCAGGCGGCGATGAAAACGGAGCACCGACAGACTCAGCAGCAGAAGGCCCAAGATTGCCATGGCCGATAATTCCGGCCATAACACCTCCAGGCCGACGCCTTTGAGAAAGATGTCCTGGACCACCACGATGAAATAACTCAAGGGGTTGATGTAGGTAAACAATTGGGCCAGCCAGGGCATGTTGTGAATGGGAAAGACTAAACCGGACAACAGGATGGCCGGCATAAAGAAAAAGACGCTCACCATCATGGCCTGTTGTTGGGTGGAGCTGATGGTGGAAATCAGCAGACCACCGCCCACCGTGCAAAAAAGGAACAGGAGGGTGGCCAGGAGGAGAACCAAGGGATTGCCCCGGAAGGGGACTTCAAACCAAACGATGGCGATGACGGTGACCAGCACCACGTCCAAAAGTGAGATGATGACAAAGGGAATGGTCTTGCCCAGCAGCAGCTCCAAGGGCCGGATGGGTGACACCAGGAGCTGTTCCAGGGTGCCGATCTCCTTTTCCCGCACCACCGCCAGGGCGGTTAATTGCAGACTGACCAGCATGACCACCATGGCCACCACGCCGGGCACAAAAGAGATGGAGCTGATGCGGTTGGGGTTGAACCAGGTGCGGTCTTCCAGGAACAACGGACCGCTGCCCTGACCGCCCCTGCCCAGGCGGTTCAGACGGGCCGTCAGGATCTCCACGGCGTAGTCAAAGATGATGGTATTGGCATAGCGGCTGGTGATCAGGGCGGTGTTGGAATCGGTCCCATCCAGGATCAGCTGCACCGCGGTCCGGCCGCCGCCGCGGAGCTTCTCACTGAAGTCGTGAGGCAGATGCAGGGCGAAAACGATCTCCCGCCGGTCGATGAGGTCTTCCAGCTCCTGCTGGCTGTCAATGTTGGCAGTCAGCCGGAAATAGTCGTTCTGGCTGAAACGGCGGATGAATTCCCGGCTTTCCACTGTCTTGGCCTCATCCCAGACCGCCATGGGAATCTGCCGATAATCAAAATTGATGGCATAGCCATAGGTGAGGAGCTGCACAATGGGGGGCAGCAGGATGAAGATCCGCAGGCGGGGATCCCGCACCGCCTGAATAAACTCCTTCTTGATAATGTATCTGAGACGTTGCCACATAGCCCTAAACGATCTTCTTGACGAACTTGCGGCCAGCCGCAGTGAGAAAAAAGGCGGCGAACAGGGCCAGGATGAGCACATCGGACCAAAGATAGTGCCAACCGATCCCTTTCAGATAGATCCCTCGACTGATATTGACTAAATACGTGGCCGGCACCAGATACGACAGCCATTGCAGGAGCCGCGGCATCTGTTGCACGGGAAAGATGGCCCCGGACAAGAGAAACGCCGGCAGGAAGGTGGTCAGAATGGCCATCTGGTAGGCCTCCAGTTGACTGTGGGCGCTCACCGAAATGAGGAGGCCCTGGCCCAACACTACGATGAGAAAAAGGGCGGAAAAGATCAGAAATAAGGGGAGGCTGCCCCGAAAGGGCACCTGAAAGAGGACCTGCCCCATGGCCAAGGCAATGAGCATATCCACGAAACCGATGAGAAAGTAGGGGCAGAGTTTCCCGAAAATAAGTTCCGCTTTTTTCAGCGGGGTGCCCATCAGCCCCTCCATACTCCCCCGCTCCTTTTCCCGAATGATGCACAGGGCGGTGAGCAGCGCCCCTACCATGGTCATGATGATGGCAATGAGGCCGGGGACGATAAAATTCCGGCTCTCCATCTCCTCGTTGAACCACAGCCGGGGTTCACTGAACAGGGGGGCTGTCAGGTTGGTAATCCCGTATTCGTGCAGACGCTCGGTCAGCAGGTTGCGATTAAAAGCCGCCGTTATCCCCTGGGCATAGGTGATGATCAGGTTAGCCGTGTTGGCATTGGTGCCGTCCACCAACAGCTGGTACCGTACCGGTTCCCCGGCCTTGAGCCGCCGGGAAAAATCGTAGGGAATGACGATGGCGGCCATGATCCGGCGACGATCCATCAACCCGGCGATGGTTTCGTAGCCCGACACCTCCTGCTGGAGCTGAAAATAGCGGCTGGCCTCAAACCGATTCACCAAGCCATAACTGATCCGGCTGCCGTCCTGATTATACACCGCCAGAGGGATTGCCTTTAAATCGAAGTTCAGGGCATAGCCGTTGATCAGGAGGAGCACCACCGGGATCAGGATGACCTGAATGAGACTGACCGGATCCCGCCGGATATGTAGGAGCTCTTTGCGGCAGATGGCCCAGGTACGCAGGATATCCATCTGGTTCAGCCTTGATCCCGGGGGCGGCCCGGGTAAGTCTGCCCCTCCGAACCCTGGCCGCCGGCCTGTTGGATGAGATAGATAAAAGCATCTTCCAGACTGGGCTTCACCGGCTGCAGATCCCGGAGGGTAAGGCCGTGGTTTTGGAAAAAAGCCCTGATCTCTTGAGCCCCGGTGTCCGGAGAACGGACCTGGAGATGCAGGCCATCACCGAACACCGCCACGTCGGCAAACTCTGGGGAGAGGCGCAGCAGTTCCAGACTGTCATCCAGCCGGTCCGGGTAAACCGCCCAGACGTGGCGGGGCAGGGCCTTTTTCAATTCCTGAGGGGAGCCTTGGGCAATAATATCGCCTTGGTAGATCAACACCAGGCGGTCGCAGAATTCCGCCTCTTCCAGATAATGGGTGGTGACCAGCACGGTGACCCCCTGTGCGGCCAGAGTATAAATCATATCCCAAAAATTGCGCCGGGAAATGGGATCAACCCCGCTGGTGGGCTCGTCTAAAAAGAGGATGGGGGGTTCATGCAGCAGGGCCGAGGCCAACGCCAGCCGCTGGCGGAGGCCCACCGCCAACGTGCCGGTAAGTTGATGGCGGCGGTCCCATAAGCCCACCTGTCCCAAGACCTCGGAGGCCCGGGCCTGAAGGCGCTCCCGGCTCAAACCATAAATCCCCCCAAAAAAAGTCAAGTTTTCCAGGGCCGTGAGGTCCTCGTACAGGGAGAAGCGCTGGGACATGTAGCCGATGTGTTTTTTCACCTGATCGGGATGCTGGATGATGTCCCATCCGGCCACCGAACCCCGGCCGGTCGTAGGCTGGATCAGACCGCAAAGCATGCGGATGGTGGTGGACTTGCCGGCGCCGTTGGGGCCTAAAAAACCGAAGATCTCCCCCTCCCGCACCGAGAAACTGATATTGTTCACCGCTCGGAACGAGCCAAAGACCTTGGCTAAATTCTCCACCACGACGGCATCGGCAGTCGGCATGGGCTCACCGCTTCAGAGATTTGCTGCCCTGCGGGGGAAAAGCCTGATTGTCAGGACTGGACAGCCGGCCGCCAATCATGGAGATACCGGCCGGCTGCCCTCGGATGACAGCACCGGGCTCTTCCACCCCCCCCGCCCGGCGGCCTAATTCCCCCTTTTCTCCATCTGACTGCGGATGACCTGGACAAAGACATCCTCTAGAGAAGGTTGGGCCGGCCGCAGGGTCACTGCCGACAATCCCGCCGCGGCCAGGGCCTGGGACAACGGGCCCAGGGCGGTTTGGCGTGAATCCACGGCAAGCATCAGGCGGTCACCCATGAGCCAGCTCTGGCGCACCAGGGTATGCTGGCTGAGGAGCCTCCGCACCCTGGGGAGATCGCCGTTCCGGGCCTCCAGCAGCTCTCCCCGAAAGGCGCTTCTGATGCCCCGGGGCGTGTCCACCAACAGCAGGCTGCCCTGATGCAGTAAGCCCACCCGGTGGGCCCGTTCCGCCTCATCCATATACGAGGTGGACAGGAAGATGGTGATGCCGGCCCCCAACAATCGGTACAAAACCTGCCAGAACTCCCGCCGGGAAACTGGATCCACCCCAAAGGTGGGCTCGTCCAAAAAAATGATCTGGGGCCGATGGATCAAGGTGCAGATCAGCCCCAATTTTTGCCGCATCCCCCCGGAAAGGTTGGCTGCCAACCGGTCTTGGAACTGCTCCAGATCGGCAAAGTGGAGCAGCTCCGGGACCCGTTGCTGGCGCTCGACTCTGCTGACCCGATAGACATCGGCGTAAAATTGGAGGTTTTCCGCCACGGTAAGGTCGTCATAGAGACCGAACCGCTGGGGCATATAGCCGATGTGTTCCTTGATCTGTTCGGCCTGGCGGACCGTGTCATATTCCAGGACCAGGGCCCGCCCCGCATCCGGGTCCATGATGCCGCACAGCAGCCTGATGACCGTGGTCTTGCCAGCCCCATCGGGACCCACCAGGGCAAAGGACTCACCTGCCGCCACGGTCAGGCTGAAGTCTTGCACGGCCGTGAGGCTGCCGAAGCGTTTCTGGAGTCCTTCAGCGTGAATGACCACCGGTTGCGGCATCGTCGGAAAACCTGATGACGACCTCGGCGGGCATGCCGGGCTTCAGGATATGGTCCGGATTGTCCACCCGGATTTTGGTGCGATAGACCAAGGCCACCCGCTCTTTGTAGGTCTCCACCGTCTTGGGCGTAAATTCCGCCTTGGCATTGATAAAGGATACCCAGCCGGGGAATTCCCTTTGGGGGTAGGCGTCGATTTTCACCCAGGCCTGTTGTCCCAAATGGAGGCGGCCCAATTCGGTCTGAGGCACATACACCTCCACATACACATTGTCCAGATCCGCGGTGGTGAGGATGGTGGCGCCCACTGCGGCCACCTCCCCCGGTTCTGCCGGGCGGGTTAAAACCACCCCGGAAACCGGCGCCCGGAGGACCGCGTAGTCCAAGCGGGTCTGCGCCAACTCCAGGTTGGCCTTGGCCTGCTGCAGTTCCGCCCGGGCCTGGTCAATATCCTCCCGACGCGGCCCTTCCCGCACCAGACTGTAGTGCTCCTGGGCCCGGCGCCGGGTTTCCTGGGCCATCAGATAGGCCGCCCGGGCATTGTCCCGCCGGGAGACCGGCACGGCCTGGCGGGCCAACAGCCCCTCCATGCGCTCATAATCCAACCGCTTGTTTTCTAAATCCGCCTGGGCCTGCTCCACCGCGGCCAAGGCCTCGCTGATCTCCTGGGGCCGGGAACCGGCCAGGAGCCGGGCCAGCGCCGCCTCGGCCACCTTGACCCGGGCCGCGGCCGCCTGCCACTCATCCCGTAAATCCCGGGCGTCCAAGGTGGCCACCACCTCCCCGGCCTTGACTTCTTCTCCCTCCTGAAAATTGATGGCGCTGATGATCCCCGACACCTTGAAGGCCAGATCCGTCTCCGTGGCTTCAATGTGCCCCATGAGACGGAGCTGCCCTTGATGGTTCAGCCGGGGCCACCAGAACCACCAGGCCGCCCCGGCCACCACCGCCAGGATAAGGATCAGGAGGGTGACACCGACTTTTTTGGTCATGACTGTCCAATCAGGTCTGTTTCCCCCGGCCACCACTGCCGGCCGGTAATGCTGTCTCCGGAGTCTGCCGGCCCAACAGGGCAAACCGGCTGAGGGCAGAAGAGGAGAAGGCAGCAGGGGCCAGGACCTCCGGCCCTCCCCCTCGGCCCCGGAATAATACCGGGATACTGCCGGAACAGAGGTCCGTCCCGGTCCAGGAGAGCGGCCGTGCTGGTCAGTTGGGCCACCGGATCAGCAAACGATACTCTCCCCTTCCCCCTAGCCCTGACGCGGCCGGGGATGGCTGCAGCCTGTCAGAAATTAATGATAAAGTGAAGATATTTTAACTGATTATCTCCACCTTATAGGCAAGGTGAGGTTTTGTCAAGACGGGTGGCAAAAAAACTTGACAATGGAATATATAGTATCATATAATCACAATATATACTACATATTGTATTTATTTCAAAATATAACTCCGGGGAGGTAGCCATGGAGGCAGATGTGGCAGTCATGTCGGGGGCTGAGGCCATCCCTCTCTCTCCCAATGCCATGACCGTGTTGGAAAAGAGATATCTGAAAAAGGATGACCTGGGAGAGGTTTGTGAAACCCCCGCGGATATGTTCCGGCGGGTGGCCCAAACCATCGCCGAGGTAGAACGTCGCTATGATCCGGAGGCCGATATCCCGGCCTTGACCGAACGTTTTTACCGGCTCATGGCTTCGTTGGCCTTCATGCCCAATTCTCCCACCCTCATGAATGCCGGCCGGGAGTTGGGCCAGCTCTCCGCCTGTTTCGTCCTGCCGGTGGATGATGATATCAGCAGCATCTTCGATGCCATCAAACACACGGCCCTGATCCACAAGAGCGGCGGCGGCACAGGCTTCTCTTTTTCCCGCATCCGGCCCGAAAATGATCGGGTCCTTTCCACCAAAGGGGTGGCCTCGGGGCCCATCTCCTTCATGACCATTTTCGATGTGGCCACCGAGACCATCAAACAGGGCGGCACTCGGCGGGGTGCCAATATGGCCATCCTCCGGGTGGATCATCCCGACATCGAAAAGTTCATTACCTGTAAGAATCAGACCGATAAACTGACCAATTTCAATATCTCCGTGGCCGTTACCGATGCCTTCATGGAGGCGGTCCGCCAGGGCAAGGAATTTGCCCTCATCAACCCCCGCACCCAGCAGCCGGTGCGGGAGGTGAACGCCGCCGACCTCTTCGATCTCATGGTCAAGAGCGCCTGGGCCACCGGGGAACCCGGCTTGATCTTCATTGATGTCGTCAACCGGGCCAACCCCATTCCCCATGTCGGCGCCATCGAATCCACCAACCCCTGCGGCGAGCAGCCGCTGCTCCCCTATGAATCCTGCAATCTGGGATCCATTAATCTGGCCAGTGTGGTCAAGAACAAAGCCATTGATTATGAAAAACTCCAAGACCTGGTCTGGACCGCCGTCCATTTTTTGGACAACGTCATTGATGCCAACCGCTTCCCCCTGCCCCAGATAGAAGAGGCCACCCTGAAAAACCGCAAAATCGGTCTAGGGGTCATGGGCTTTGCCGATATGCTCCTCTACCTGGGCATCCCCTACAATTCCCCCGAAGCCGAGCGGACGGCTGAAGAGGTGATGGGGTTCATCCAACGGGAGTCCAAGGCCGCCTCCGCCGCCCTGGCGGAGAAGCGCGGCAATTTTCCCAACTTTCCCGGCAGCATCTATGACACCGGCAACGGCAAGGGGCATATGCGCAATGCCACCACCACCACCATCGCCCCCACCGGCACCATCAGCATCATCGCCGGCTGTTCCAGCGGCATTGAACCCCTCTTCGCCATCTCCTTTGTGCGCCGGGTATTGGATGGCACGGAAATGGTGGAAGTGCACCCCTATTTCGAGGCGGTGGCCAAACAGCGGGGGTTTTACAGCAGTGAGCTCATGAAGCGCATCGCCCAAGCCGGGTCCATCCGGGATTTCAAGGAGATCCCCAAGGATATCCGCCGCCTCTTCGTCACTGCCCATGATATCACCCCCCAGTGGCATGTGCGTCTGCAGGCGGCCTTCCAGAAGCACACCGACAACGCCGTCTCCAAGACGGTGAATTTCCCGGCCTCGGCCACGGTCCAGGACGTCCGCCAGGTCTTCCTCCTGGCCTATGATCTGGGGTTGAAAGGTATCACCATCTATCGGGATCGCAGCCGGGATCAGCAGGTCCTCAGTTTCGGCCAGGACAAGCCCAAGGCGACCCCTGCCATCGCCCCCCGGCCCCGCCCCACCCGCACCCTGGGGGTCACGGAATTAATCCACACCGGCTGCGGCAAATTGTACGTCACGGTCAACAAGGATGAAATCGGCTTCTGCGAAGTCTTCGCCCAGATGGGCAAGACCGGCGGCTGCGCCTCTTCGCAGATCGAATCCACCGGCCGCCTCATCTCTCTGGCCCTGCGGGCCGGCGTCGAACTTGACGCCATCATCAAACAGATCAGCGGCATCCGCTGCCCCAATCCCCATTGGAGCAACGGCGGTCAAGTCCTCTCCTGTCCTGATGCCATCTCCAAGGTCCTGGCCTCGGTGGCCCAGGTACAGGCCCGGGAACGGGAGGAAGGGGTGACGATGGGATCGTGCCCCGACTGCGGGGGCGCCGTGGAGCATGAGGGGGGCTGTGTGGTCTGTCGGGCCTGCGGGTTTTCCCGCTGCACCTAATCGTTGGCAGGGGCGCCTCCCCGGCGGTAACCCTGTCGGGGAGGGCAGGGGTTATTCTCCGATGCCGTACCGCTTTAATTTTTCCCTCAGGGTCTTGCGGTCAATGCCCAGGAGACGGGCGGTGTCCGCCCGCCGGCCCTCGCACTGCTGCAACACCCTGAGGATATGATCCCGTTCCATATCCTTGAGGCTGACGGCCTCGCCGTCGCCGAGGCTGCTGAAGTTGATGCCGGAAAAGGCCAAATCGGCCAGGTCCAGATAGGGTCCCACGCTGAAAACCACCAGCCGCTCCACCATATTCTCCAATTCCCGCACATTCCCCGGCCAATGGTACTGCAGCATGGATTCCATGGCTTCCGGCGTGAAGCCCTGTACCGCTTTTTTCAGACGATCATTATATTTTTTCAAGAAGTGGGACAGCAGCGGCGGGATGTCCTCCTTCCGCTGCCGCAGCGGCGGGATGTGGATGGAGACCACATTGAGGCGGTAAAAGAGGTCCTCCCGGAAGCTGCCTTCCCGAATGGCCTGGGCCAGATCCCGGTTGGTGGCCGCAATGAGACGCACATCCACCGAGATGACCCGATGGCTGCCCACCCGGGAGATCTTTCTCTCCTGCACCGCCCGCAGCAGCTTGGCCTGCACTTCCAGACTGATGTTGCTGATCTCATCGAAAAACAGAGTGCCGCCCTGGGCCAGCTCAAATTTCCCGATCTTATTGGCATTGGCGCCGGTAAAGGCACCCTTGATGTGTCCGAAGAGTTCGCTTTCGAACAGGGTCTCTACCAAAGTGCCGCAGTCTACCGTGACAAAAGGCTCCCGAGAGCGGGGGCTGAGGCCGTGAATCTTCTGGGCGATCAACCCCTTGCCCGTCCCCGACTCGCCGGTGATCAACACGGTACTGTCGCTGGGCGCCACCCGTTGGACCATGGCCATGATCCTGGCCATGGCGTCGCCGGCGTAGACGATTTCGGGGCCAGCCGTTCCGGCCGGGGTCTCCTGATCAGGGCCGGGACGTGCCAAGGCCTTTTTCACCACCTGCCGCAGTTCGTTGGGGGTGAAGGGTTTGGGGAGAAAATCAAAGGCACCCAGCTTCACCGTCTCCACCGCTGCGGCAATACTCCCGTGCCCGGTAATAATGATAACCTGGGACTGGGGGTGGATGGCCTTGAGACGCTTTAACACCTCAACCCCGTTCTGGTCGGGCATCACCAGGTCCAGCAGCACCAAATCGTAGAACTCCTGGGCCAGGGACAGACCTTCCCCCCCGGTGGCTGCCAGGTCTACCTCGAATCCCAGACGGGACAGGACCTGCTGACAGGCTTCCAAGATGGCCTTATCATCATCTATGACCAAGGCTTTGATGGGCTTTACTGGCATGGCTAACAGCTGCACCGGACAATCTTGCCACCCGAGGCTTGCACACCACGATGTTAAAACCGCCTCGGCGTCGCTTCCGCTTGTCTTCTCCTGAAAAAATAGTATATGGTAAGAACCAGGGAATTGCACTTTTTTTCTCAAGGTCGTGAGCCTTGCCGCTTATGTCAGCCGCTTCTGCGCCTCCCAAGAAAAGATTGGACCTCCTCCTGGTCGCCCGGGGTCTGGCCCCGACCCGGGAGCAGGCCCGGGCCCTCATTCTGGCCGGCGATGTCTTGGTGAACGGCCTCCCGGTCACCAAAACCGGGGCTTTGGTCCCGGCCGACGTCGGCCTCACCGTCAAGGCCGCTCCTTTGCCCTATGTCAGCCGGGGCGGCCTGAAACTGGCTGCGGCCCTGGATCATTTCCAACTGGACGTCACCGGCCTGGTGGCCCTGGACGTGGGCATCTCCACCGGCGGTTTCACCGATTGCCTGCTGCAACGGGGGGTCGCCCGCGTCTACGGCGTCGATGTCGGCTATGGCCAACTGGCCTGGCAACTCCGCCAAGACCCCCGGGTCATCATCCGGGAGCGCACCAACATCCGCCATCTCGCCCCGGAAGCCATCCCGGAAAAAGTGGACCTGGCCGTGGTGGACGTCTCCTTCATCTCCCTGAAGCTGGTCCTCCCTCCGGTGTGCCGGTTTCTGAAACCCGGCGGCAGACTCGTGGCCCTCATTAAACCCCAATTCGAGGTGGGCAAAGGCAAGGTGGGCAAAGGCGGCGTGGTGCGGGAGGAGGGCCAACGCCAGGAGGTGGTCAGGGCCATCCAGGAGTTTGCCCAATCGTTGGGGCTCACCGTCCACGGCGTGCTGCCCTCCCCCCTTCTCGGCCCTAAAGGGAACCAAGAATATCTCCTTTACTGCCAAACCAACCCCTACGAGGTTACATGACAACCAAACCGCCTTACCACACCATGGAGGCAACGGCCGTGCTCTTGGCCCTGGCCTCCAGTCCCCAGGGATTGACCCAGGAAGAGGCCGAAGCCCGTCTGGCGCAATATGGACCCAACGAACTCGCCCCCGGGAAAAAGATCTCCCCGGTCGTCATTCTGCTCCGCCAGTTTTTCAACCTGCTCATGGTCATCCTCCTCATCGCCACCGGCGTCTCCTTCCTCCTGGGGGAACACCTGGATGCCGCGGTTATTTTGGCCATTATTGTGGCCTGCGTCATCCTGGGCTTTTTCCAGGAGTATCGGGCCGAGCAGGCGGCCGCGGCCCTCCAGGAGTTGGCTGCCCCCCACGCCACGGTTCTGCGGGACGGTGAAGAGATGGTGATCGCAGCCCGGGAGGTTGTCCCCGGCGACGTCCTCCTCATCCACACCGGCGATCGCATCGCTGCGGACGCCCGCCTGGTGCAGGCCGTCAACCTCATGGTGGACGAGGCCATCCTCACCGGCGAATCCACCCCGGTGGTGAAAACCATTGACCCAGCGCCGGCCGCCGATACCCCCATCGCCGACCAGCACGGCATGGTCTTCGGTGGCACTGTAGCCACCTACGGCCGGGGCCAGGCGGTGGTGACTGCCACCGGCATGGCCAGCGAATTCGGGCGCATCGCCCAACTCCTGGGAGAGGTCAGGCCGGAAAAGACCCCTTTGGAAAGACGCCTCACCCTTATCGGCCGGGTCTTAAGCATTATCTGTCTGGCGGTGGCCGCCGGGGCGGTGGGCCTGGGCCTGAGCAAAGGCTACGGCTGGCTGCCCATGCTCATCTGGGGCATCAGCCTGGCCGTGGCGGCAGTGCCCGAATCCCTGCCGGCCGTGGTCACCGGCGCCCTGGCCATCGGCACCACCCGCATGGCCAAGAGGCGGGCCATCGTCAAACGCCTGCCGGCGGTGGAGACCATGGGGTGTACCACCGTTATCTGCACCGATAAAACCGGCACCCTGACGAAAAACGAGATGACCGTCCGGGCCTTGTTCCTGGACGGTCAGCGGATTCATGTCACCGGCTCAGGCTACGAACCCCAGGGTGCTTTTCACAGCCAGGACCATCAGGAGCTGACCCTGACCAATCCGGCCCTGCATCAGGCCGCCCGCATCGCCCTCCTGTGCAACGATGCCTCCCTGCGCCTGGAGGACGGCAAATGGCACCTGCGGGGCGACCCCACCGAAGGGGCCTTATTGACCATGGGCCTCAAGGCCGGCCTGGACTATCAGCGCCTCCTCCAGGACTGGCCCCGGGTGGCCGAAATTCCCTTCGATTCCGAGCGCAAACGCATGAGCACCCTGCATCAGGACCGCAGCGGCTATCTCATGTGCCTGAAAGGAGCGCCGGAAAGCCTGCTGCCATACTGTAGCAGCACACTGACTTTACAGGGCGAACAACCCCTGACCGAAGACCAGCGCCAGGCTATCCTGGCAGAAAACTCCCGCTTGGCCGGCGTTTCCTTGCGGGTCCTGGGTCTGGCCTACCGCCGCTCCCCCGACCTGCCCGCCCTGGTCCCCGCCTCCGAGGAAGCGGACCTGGTCTGGGTCGGTCTGGTGGGCATGATCGACCCGCCCCGGCCCGAGGCCAAAGAAGCCGTGGCCCTGTGCCATCGGGCCGGCATCAAGGTCATCATGGTCACCGGCGACCATCCCTTAACTGCCGGGGCCATTGCCCAGGATCTGGGTTTAACGAAAAAAGCCGCCACCCCGCCGCCGGTCTGCACCGGGCAAGAAGTGTCGCAGCTGAGCGACCAGGAACTGGCCGCCATCCTCACCCATACCCGGGTCTTCGCCCGGGTGGCACCCGAGCATAAGCTGCGCCTGGTGGATGTCTTAAAAGCTCAAGGGGAAGTGGTGGCCATGACCGGCGACGGCGTCAACGACGCCCCGGCCCTCAAACGGGCCGATATCGGCGTGGCCATGGGTATCACCGGTACCGAAGTCACCAAAGAGACCGCCGCCATGATCCTGGCCGACGACAATTTCGCCACCCTGGTGGCGGCGGTGGAGGAAGGCCGGGCCATCTTCGACAATATCAAAAAATACCTTGTCTTTCTCCTGAGTTGTAATTTCGCCGAGATAATCATCCTCACCAGCGCCTTTTTCGTGGGGTTGCCCATGCCCCTCATCGCCCTGCAGATCCTCTGGGTCAACCTCACCACCGATGGCCTCCCGGCCCTGGCCCTGGGGGTGGACCCCAAAGCCCCGGACATCATGTCCCGGCCGCCCCGCCCGCCGGAGGAAGGCGTCTTCACCAGAACGGTCAACATCCTCATGGCGGTCATGGCCGGGTACAAGACCCTGTTCATCCTGCCGCTCTTTGCCTACTACTATCTCTCCAACCCGGATGCCGACGCCAGTCCCGCCACCGTCCTGGAGCGGGCCCAGACCATGGTTTTCATCACCCTGGTGCTGGCCGAACTGGTGAACGCCTTCAACTGCCGCAGCCTGACCCTGTCCCTCTTTACCGTCGGACCTTTCGCCAACCGCTATCTCCTGGCCGCGGTCGCCGTCTCCCTGGCCATGACTGTCATCGTGGTCGTCTACCCCCCCTTGGGCCGCCTCTTCCACACCGTCCCCCTGTCCTGGTATGACTGGCTCCTGGCTCTGGGCATCAGCCTCAGCCTCATCCCGGTGATGGAATTGGTCAAATGGTGGCTACGGCGTCGGCAGCGCCCAGGTGATGGGATGGCGCCGCACCCTTAGCCGGTTTGCAACCCTTGTAAGGTGGGCACTGCCCAACCGAGCAGCTGATCCCCGATGACAGGCCTATGCTTGCTGTCTTGGCGGGACCATCAATCTGCTGAGTCGGTGAGCCGGGCCACGGTCTCACTGAGGATCTGACTGGCCGAACCCTCCAGAAAATAATCGGTGAGGCGGCGGGTGAGGTCGGTGGGTTCCAGGTTGATCTCCACAATGGGGGCGCCGTGTTTCTTGGCGCTATAAGGCAGGTAATTGGCCGGCATGACCACCGCCGAGGTGCCGATGACCAGCATCAGGTCGCAGGCCTCGGCCAGATCAAAGGCAGCCCGGTTGGCGGCAGAAGGGATTTCTTCCCCGAAGAAGACGATATCAGGTTTGATGAGCCCCCCACAGGAGCAATAGAGGGGCACCTGGCTGAAGTCCAGGGCGGCGGGTTCAAAGGCGCGGCGGCAGCGCAGGCAGACGAAGCGCCGGGCATTGCCGTGAAACTCGATGACCTGCCGGCTCCCCGCTTCCTGGTGCAGGTTGTCCACATTCTGGGTGATGATGCCCTTGAGCTTGCCCATCTTTTCGAGCTCCGCCAGGGCGTAATGGGCCGGATTGGGACGGGCCTGTCTGATGGTTTCATCCAGATCCAGCAGCATGCGCCAGACCTTGTCAGGATTGCTGAGAAAGGCGTCAATGTGAGCATACTCCATGGGGTCGTAGCGGGTCCAGAGGCCATGGACGCCCCGGAAACTGGGGATGCCGCTCTCCACCGAGATACCGGCGCCGGTGAGGGCGGCGGTAGCCTGGCAGCGGCGCAACAGCTCGGCCAGTTCGGCCGGTGTGCTTTTTTTCATGAATACCCTGTCCTCTCTTCCAGGTTTATGCGGGGTGCAACAGATCTTGCTGAGTGCTCGCCGATATTGTTCTAGCTATCTGAGGTGGGCCGAGCCTCCCTGCCCGTCCAGACCAGCCTCCCGGGTTGCCTCATTAAAAAAGCCGTCTCTGCCGCGGCCGGGTGTTCCGGCCAACCGGCGCAGCCACGGGATTGGCGGCCAGATCCCGGCGGCGGCTCTGGAGCCAATCCGGCAGGCGTCCGGACCCCCGTTCTCCCCAGAGATACCGCTGCCGCACCCAGGAGAGGAAGAGCTGGCGGCTGGCCCGGGTCAGCCCCACATAGAGCAGGCGCCTCTCCTCGGCCGGATCCACTCCCTCCAGAGCCGTTCCCTCGTAGGGCAGGAGTCCGGCCTCGCAGCCGATGATGATCACATAGGGGAACTCCAACCCCTTGGCCGCATGCAGGGTCAGCAGGGTTACCTTTTCCGCCTGGAAATCAATGCCGCTGATCTCGGGACCCAGGCTTTCCGTGGCCTGTTGGCAGGGGATGCCGGCCTCCTGGAGGTATTGCTGCAGGGTTGCCCCCAGGGTATGGAAGCGGTAGAGGACGGCGATATCCCTGAAGCTGGCTTGGGGCGGCCCCTCGGCATAACGGAGGCGCAGGTCTTCCAGGGCCAGATGGCTGCCGCCACCCACCAGGAACTCAATGAGCCGGGCGATCTGTCGGGCCTCTCCGGCGGCGTCGGCCGCCTCCAGCAGGACCGGGGGCAGGGCCGTGGGGTTGCCGGAGGTCAGGGTTTCGGGGCCGTCGCCCAAGACACTCTGGGCCAACGTCAATATCGGCTCCGGCAGGCGGTAGGTCGTGGTCAGGGTGATGGTTTGGGCTTGGGGCCAGTCCCGGGTGAATCGCTGGAAATACTCCGGGCTGGCGCCCCGAAAGCCATAGATGGCCTGCCGGGGGTCGCCAATGACAAAGAGCTGCTCATAATCCGGCCCGGCCAACAGGCGCAACAGCGTGTATTGGCCGTGGTTCAGGTCCTGATATTCATCCACTAAGATGGCGCCGAAACGGGCCTGCCAGGCCGCCAGCCGCCGGCTGTCGCCGCGCAGCCTCAAGACCGCCCGGGAGACCAGATCATCGAAATCATACCAACCCCGGCCGGCCAGGGCCTGTTCATAGGCCTCATAAACCGGCCGCTCCGGCAGGTCTGGGGGCAGATCGGCAGGGTAGCGGAGTTCCTGTTTCTGGCGGCTCACAAAGAGTTCCAGGGTCTTGGGGTCCCAGCCGTGCTCCCGGGCGATCTCCTGGAGGAGCGCCCGGCGCTCTTCTTCAGTGCTGACCCGGCAGGGGCCGCCGGTCCCACTCTCCAAGATCTCCAGACCCAGGGCATGGAAGGTCTTGATCTGCAGGCGGGCTGCCAATTCCTGGTGGGGGAGCAGCTGCTGCAGGCGGTCCTGCATCTCCCCGGCGGCCTGCCGGGTGAAGGTTACGGCCAGGATCCGATCCGGCGGCACCGATCCCGTCTCCACCAGGTAGGCCACCCGGTGGGTCAAAGTCCGGGTCTTGCCGGTGCCCGGACCGGCCTGGACCAACAGTGGGCCGCCGAGGTGGGTGACGGCCGCCAGTTGGGAGTCATTCAGACCCCGGCGCCAGGGAGCGGCCCCGGCCGCCTCCTGATCCGGCGGCGCCGTCGGAAACCGCGCCCCGGCAATGCCGCGGTCCCGGCCTGGGACCGGTTCCTGGACCAGGGCTGGGGGAGGGGGGTTGACTGCCCCGGAGGTCAGACTCCAGAACCGGGGCTGACGGGTCAACTCCTGGCGTTCGCCCGGGCTGAAGAGGCGGATAGTGCCATATTCCCCGTCATAGCCTCCCTGGATATGCACCTCGCCCCGCCGCATCTTGTCAAGGGCGGCGGCCAGCAGCGCCCCACCTTCCCGGGCCACCGCCGCCGGCTCCACGGTGCGGAGGATGGCCAACTCCGGCCCCAGCTTGGCCAACAGACGGAAGTAAAGCTCCTGGGCCTTCTTGGTCTCGGGGCCGCACTCCAGCACCTCCCCGATGATCTCCGGCAGCGGAATCAGGTGTTCAAAGGGTTTGGCCCGGGCCGGATGCTCCTGGTCAGGCCGGTCCGCCAGCTCCAGCACCCGGTGCAGCACCCCCAGGGTCAAGGGCTTGCCGCAGACCGGGCAGAGCCCCTGCAGTTTTTTACTATCCTCTGGCTCCAGCCGCTGCCCGCACTTGCGGTGGCCGTCCAGATGATACTTCCCCTCATGGGGAAAAAACTCGATGGTGCCGCCAAAGCCCTGGCCGGTCCGCAAGGCCGCCGCCAGGGCCGGATAGGAAAACTCGCCGGTAAAGATATTGGCCTCCCGGCCAATCTTCTGGGGGGAGTGGGCATCGGAGTTGGAGACCAGGGTGAAGCGGTCCAGATCCCGCAGCCGCCAATTCATGGGCGGATCGGAAGAGAGACCTGTCTCCACCGCATAAATATGCCCCACCAGCTCCTCATAGCATTCCGCCAGGCTGTCAAAGCCGCTCTTGGAACCCAAAACCGAGAACCAGGGCGTCCAGATATGGGCCGGAATGACCAGGGCCGTGGGCTCGATCTCCAGGACCAGCTCCAGGACGTGCTTGGCATCCAACCCCAGGATAGGTCGGCCATCAGAGGTGACGTTGCCCAACCGGCCCAGGCGTTGGGACAACTGATGGGCCGCGGCCAGAGAGGGCAGCACCACCACCGTGTGCACCTTCCGGGTCCGCCCCCCCTTCTTGTAGATGCTGCTGATTTCCCCCGAGACCACGAACCGCACCGGGGAGCCGGCGCCGGCCCCGGCGACCGCGGCCGGCGCCTGGAGGCGGAACTCCTTTTTCAGAACGTAAAACCCAGGTTCAGCCGGCTCCAGCCGGGGGCTGATCTCCTGGAGCCAACCCGGGTGGGTGCAATCGCCGGTGCCCAACAACGCCAGGCCCTTGTATCCGGCCCACAGGTCCAGCTGTTCCAGGTTTAACTGACGCCCGGTGGCCCGGGAATAATGGGAATGAATATGGAGATCAGCCAGCCATGCCATGCCGTTATTTAGAGAATAAAGTTCGTAGTTCATAGTTCATAGTGACTGGCGGCCAGCCTTGTAGAGTAGGCACTGCCCATTTTTAGCCCACTTTATTTTCATGGTTTGCGGGTGACTTTTGTAAGTCATGGCAATTAGTTAGAAAATAAAGTTCGTAGTTCATAGTTCGTAGAGGTTAGAGGGGAGTCCGTAGGGCCGGCATCTTTGCCGGCCCTACCCCCCGCATCAGAAAAATCGGTTTCTGGCCGTTTTCCGGAAGAGCTTCTCTTTTAGGCTCTCTTCTAGTGGGGCGGGCCTCCGTGCCCGCCCAAGGTAGCCAACAGCAGCGACCTTT
>Ga0067045_1027381_pt1 | contig 181384 bp, 164 predicted proteins | sample TerdegcTABiofilm_FD_59184 | JGI IMG/M metagenome (GOLD analysis project Ga0067045, IMG submission 59184) | Combined Assembly of (Gp0054472, Gp0054536) Wastewater bioreactor microbial communities from Singapore -Terephthalate degrading...
CTTCACTGGCAACAATATCGAAATCGATTTTGGTATTCTTACGACACAATCAAACAAAAACCGCTGTTGGGGCAAGATAAAGTTGCCAAAACTTGGCTGGGTGAAGGCAAGAATTCACAGAACCTTCGTTGGGAGAATCAAAACAGCAACAGTAAAGATGTTGCCAAGTGGCGAATATTACGTATCTCTATCTGTAGAACACAGCGAGTCAGTTTATGAAAACACAAATACAGTACCAGCAAACTTTGTAGTTGCACTGGATTTGGGAATTAAAGACTTCTACGTCGACAGCAACAGTACTCGTGTTGAGGCTCCAAAAGCGCTTTTCAAATACGAAAGAAGGCTAAAGAAGCTGCAGAGAAATCTGTCACGAAAGGTTGTAGGAAGTAAGAATTTTGAAAAAGCCAGAGTAAGGCTTGCTAAATTGCACCAAAGGATATCAAACATCAGAAAGGACTTTATAGAAAAACAGTCCTCAAAGATAATCAACGAAAACCAAGTTATTATCTGTGAGGACTTGAGAATCAGAAACATGGTGCAAAACAATCGACTTGCCAAAAGCATTCTTGACGTTTCTTGGTCGCAGTTTATAAGTATGCTGGGATACAAAGCGAAGCGGCATAACAGAGTCTTTGTACAACTTTCACTAAACTTTCCATCATCACAGCTATGCAGCAATTGCGGATACAAAAATGAGGCTGTAAGAGACTTAAGTGTTAGGATTTGGCAATGTCCTAACTGTGGAGCTTTGCACAATAGAGACCACAATGCTGCGAAGAATCTACTCAAACACGGATTAATGCAATTAGGTATCTCTGCTGATTGTATAAGCAAATACGTAGGGTTGGGACGATCCGAGCCTAATGGCTATGCCTGTGGAGGCAAGACCTCTGCCATTGTTGATACACCAATGGTAAGTCTTGCCTATGAAGCAGGAAGCCCGCGACTTTAGTCATGGGTAGTTCACATCATTCCTCAGTTTTAAACTCAACGGTTTTTCTCAAACTAAACGATAAAGTGGAAATCTGTCACATAATTCTCTGACACCCGCCTGAACCTCTGATTGAACTGTTTGTGGTATCGTTCCCTCTTCATCGAGTACATTTTTCAAAACTTTGACTATGAGAGAGGCTATTTCTCTCATTTCCTTTTCTTTCATTCCCCTGGTTGTGACAGCAGGAGTACCGATTCTGATGCCACTGGCCACAAAGGGTGAGCGTGTTTCGTTGGGAATGGTGTTCTTATTGACTGTGATTCCACATCTTTCGAGAGCCTTTTCTGCGGCCTTACCAGTGACGTTCAACGGATTCAAATCGACCAACATCAGATGGGTATCCGTACCACCTGAGACAATTCTCAAACCCAGCGCAGACAGTTCTTGAGCGAGAGCCTTTGCATTCGCAACGATCTGCTTTTGGTATTCGACAAAGGCTGGAGTCATCGCTTCCTTGAAACAGACTGCTTTTGCAGCTATGATGTGCATCAAAGGACCACCTTGTGTACCAGGAAAGACAGTTTTGTTTATTGCCTTGTAGATTTCTTGGTCATTGGTGAGGATGAGACCTCCACGTGGTCCCCTCAGCGTTTTGTGAGTTGTCGATGTGACTATATGTGCGTACTCAGCGGGATTTGGGTATATGTCAGCAGCAACTAAACCTGCAAAGTGTGCCATGTCGACAACCAAATAGGCACCAACTTCGTCGGCGATCTCGCGAAATCTCTTGAAATCTATTGTTCTCGAATAAGCACTTCCGCCGGCAACTATGATCTTTGGCTTGTGTTCAACTGCAAGTTGTCTGACCTGATCGTAATCTATAACCTCTGTTTTCGGATCCACTCCGTACTGAATGGTTCTGAAAAGCTTCCCTGAGAAATTCACATTTGCACCGTGGGTGAGATGCCCACCGTGGGACAAGCTCATTCCCATGAGCAGATCTCCTGGTTCAGCGACAGCAAGGTAAGCAGCCATGTTTGCTTGTGAACCAGAGTGAGGCTGCACATTGGCATACTGAACTTTGAATAGTTGCTTTGCTCTCTCTCTTGCAAGTTCTTCGACTTTGTCAACCCATTCACAGCCTCCATAGTAACGCTTGGAAGGATAGCCTTCGGCATATTTGTTGGTCAAAACGCTTCCCATTGCTTCCATCACAGCCACGGAGACAAAGTTCTCTGAGGCGATCAGCTCCAAACCATATTCTTCTCTTTTCAGTTCCCCAATTATTGCTTCGTAGATCTCCGGATCTGTTGACTTGACGTGCTGCCACACAATTCACACCTCCTCAGTGAAGAAGTAATCAGTTCCATCAGGTTTGTCTTTCAGTTCGATTCCTCTTTCTTTCAGTTCGAGACGAATCCTGTCTGACAGATCGTACATCTTGAGAGATCTGAGTTGTCTTCTCACTTCGATCAAAATCTGTAGCACTTCATCGACCGACTTCTTACCCACCTGAGATGGAACCTCGAAAAGTCCCAAGACAGGGCATAGCTCTCTCCTCAAAAGATGGTATATCTTCAAAGCCTTTTCTTCATCACTATCATCCATCGATCTATTCAAATCGTTCACCAAATCGAAGATCAACGCAACTGCCTTTGGTGTGTTGAAATCATCGTCGAGTGATTCACAGAATTCTGCCCTTCTTTCTTCAAGCCAGTGATCATTTTTCGGTACAGAGATCAATGGATACTTAGACTCAAACCTCATGAAGGCTTCACTGGCTCTTCTAGCCGCTTTTGTCCAACTTGAGACCACCTCATCTGAAAAATCTATAGGACTTCTGTAATGTTTTGAGAGAAAGAAAAGTTTGAGGGCATCTGCGCCAAATCTTTTCAGTGCCTCCCGTAATAAAAAGATGTTACCAATCGACTTGCTCATTTTGTCTCCTGAAAACCTGATCATCGCGTTGTGCATCCAGTATTTGACAAAAGGTTCACCGGTGAGAGCCTCACTCTGAGCTTTTTCATTCTCATGATGTGGAAAGATCAAATCTTCTCCGCCTGCGTGTATGTCGAGAGTTGAACCGAGCAACTCCGTTGACATGATGGTGCACTCTATGTGCCAACCAGGTCTGCCGTTACCCCAAGGGCTTGTCCAGAATGGTTCATTTGGTTTCGCAGCCTTCCAAAGTGCAAAATCCAATGGATTACGCTTCTTTTCGTTAATCTCCACTCTTACCCCCGATATCATCTCGCTGGTCGATCTGTGCGATAACTCTCCATACTTAGGGAAACTTGTAACATCAAAATAGACATCACCATCCACTGCATATGCGTATCCCTTTGAAATGAGTTTCTCAACAGATGAAATTATCTGCGGCACAAAATCGGAGGTCTTTGGTGCAAAGTTAGGAGCCCTTACACCGAGTGCAGTTGCATCACGCCAGTACTCCGAAATGAAGGTTTCTGCAACATCTCTGAAGTCAACGCCAAATTCGTTCGCTCGATTTATGATCTTGTCATCTATATCTGTGAAATTCTGAACCATGATGACACGATATCCCTTGTACTCAAGATATCTTCGCAATGCATCGAAGACCACCATTGGTCTTGCATTTCCAATATGAATCAGCCCGTAGACCGTTGGACCACAGACGTACATCCTCACCACACCAGGATCCTTAGGCTGAAACTCCTCCAATTTGCCACTCAGTGTGTTTCGTATGCGCACAGCTATCCCTCCAGACTTTCTCTAATCCTTGCTGCCGTCTCCTGTGCACCCAAAAGATAGACGACATCAACGAGTTCAGGTCCCTCTTTTCTGCCTGTTAATACCTCCCTTAAAACTGTGTAGAACTCTTTGGCATTCACCTTTGTACTCTTCACAACCGTTCTGATCACATTCACAAGCTGACTCTTATCACTTTGAGGTGAACTCTCAAGCTGCTGAGCACATAACAGCAAAGCACTTTTTAGATCTTCATTCACAGATAGACTTACCTTTGGTCTAACGAAGAAAAACTCTGCGGCATTTTGAAAATCCTTCAAAGTATGCATTCTGTCTTTGACAGTCTGTAAGACTTCTTCGAGCCATTGGCTGTCTCTCGGTGTGAAATTCCACTTTGCGAGAAAAGGTTGTACGATTTGTGAGAGTCTTTTCTGATCTATGTTTCTTATGTAATATCCATTCATCCAGTTCAGTTTCACAGGATCAAAGATCGCTGGATTTTTGCTCACTCTGTCAATGGAGAACTTTGAGATCATCTCCTCCATTGGCATGATCTCTTTCGCATCTGCCGAAGACCACCCCAAAAGTGCAAGGTAGTTCACAACAGCCTCTGGCAAGTATCCCTGGGCTTGATATTCCTCAATCGAAGTGGCTCCATGCCTCTTGCTGAGCTTTTTGCCATCTGGCCCAAGGATTGTCGAAACATGACCTATCTTTGGAGTTGTTGCACCAAAGGCTTCATAAATTGCAAGTTGTTTCACAGTGTTTGGTAGATGATCGTCACCTCGTATGACATGGGTTATCTTCATGAGCATATCGTCAACGACACACGCAAAGTTGTAAGTTGGCACACCATTACTCCTCAAGAGTGCGAAATCTCCTACAGAACCCTCTGAGAAGACTACGGTACCCTTTACCAAATCTTCATGGACTATGGTTTTTCGAGGCATTGAAAAATAAATCGCCGGTCTGAGACCCTTTTCTTCATATTCTCTCTTTCGCTGAGTTGTGGAAAAAGGTTCTAAAAGTTCTCTCGTGTAATGTGGCGCTTGATCTTTTGAAAGAAGTTGCTCTCTGATCTGCTCAATTTCTTCTGGGTAGGCATAGACCTCATATGCTCTCCCAAGACGAACTAATCTGTCCGCATATTCTCTGTAAATACTCAGTCTCTCGCTTTGCCTATAAGGTCCATATGGGCCACCAATATCTGGTCCTTCGTCCCAGTTCAAACCTAACCACCGGAGAGTTTTCATAAGGTTTTCTTCGAAGATTTTTTCGGAACGTGCGATATCGGTGTCCTCTATTCTCAGGACAAATTTTCCATCATGGTGTCTTGCGAAAAGATAATTGAACAAAGCCGTTCGAGCACCTCCAACGTGTAGATAACCTGTGGGACTCGGAGCAAATCGCACTCTGACCAACTCAAAACACCTCCTGTTATTTTTCAACTTTTTTCTTTATGAAGTACCATAAATACAGATCGAACTTTCCAAGAGATTCACCAAAAGTTTTTGCGAGATCTCTCAACAGATTCTCGTAGTTCAGATAACGTTGTCTTGTTAGTGTCTTTGGCACTTGATCGATGATCTCATACTGCTGCATTAACGAAAGAACATGTCTGTCAAGGATGGCAAGACTATCAATACCTACATTTCTCAAAAAATGGCTTGCCTCTTTATAACCAATACCGAGAGCATTTTTCACAAGCCATTCTCTTGCAACATATGGGTCCAGTTTCAAGATAGAGCGTAAACTACCTACAAGACTGCGGTTTCTGACTATGTACGCCGCCCTGGCTTTTGGATATCTGTGCCCTACCTTCGCCAACCATCTTTCAAGCTCGTCTTCAGAAAAAGTCAAAAAGCCGTTCTTTCCAATCTCCTGCTGAGCTCTGATGCCTCCTTGTGCACTCCAATTTGCTGTCAAAACACAGAAGGAAAGCTCTGCAAAGAGATCTTCTTCTGTACCGTTCCGACCCAGCAGTACGAATTCTTCAAACCTCTTCTCCACAACTTCTCTTGCCTGATCTCTTATCTTACTCAGATCTTCTAACAACGAGACCTTCATCTCCTCCCACAATGATTATAAATCAACTGGTTCGTATCAGTGGTATAATAATTTGGAATTAAACTGGAGGTCGAAAGATGTCTGTGAGCCAGATCATGGAATTGTTGAAAAATCATGGGTTGAAGATCACACCACAGAGAGTTGAGATACTGAGGTTCTTGCAGAACAACAGAATACACCCAACGGCACAGCAGATCTACGAGCATGTTCTCTCTAAAGTGGGTAGCGTTTCTTTCACTACAGTCTATAACACCCTGCACACCCTTGAGGAGATTGGCTATGTGAAGAAGATATCCATTAACGAAACCACAACGATATACGATGTGGACACATCCAACCACGGTCACTTTGTCTGCAGAATCTGCGGTAACGTCTACGATATAAATTACAGAGCAACAGTTAACGTGGCTGGCATAGTCGAAAGGACTGAACTGATTGTCTATGGTGTGTGCACGCAGTGCACTGAGTATCTTCAACGCAAAGGCTAAAGTTTCTTTCGAATCTCCCTTTTCTGGTAGAATTCCAACTCGTCGCCTTCTTTGATCTCTGAACTTCCTTTGAGTTTAATCCCGCACTCTTGGGGTGCATCCACTCTATCAACGTCCTCTTTGTAATGTTTCAAAGTCTCTATCTCATCACTGAACACAAAAGTTCCATTTCTGAAGATCTTCACAGTGCAACTCTTTGTCACATAACCTTCTAAGAGTTGAACCCCTGCAATCGTACCGACTTTCTTTATATCAAAAATCTTTTTAATCTCACCACGTCCCACTAATTCTTCCACGATCTCAGGTTTCAGCATACCTTCAAGGGCGAGCTTCAAGTTGTCGAGCAAGTCATATATGATCTCATAGGTCTTGATTTGTACACCTTCGCTTTCTGCTGTCTTTCTGGCTTGCAAATCGACCTTTACTCTGAAACCGATTATGATTCCATTACTCGCAGAGGCAAGCATCACATCACTATTGTTAATCGCTCCGATCGATGAATGTACTATATTTACCTTTATTTCCTCGCTTTTGATCGAGTTTATAGCATTTTGTACTGCGCTCAGTGAGCCGAATGTATCGGCCTTGAGCACTATGTTCAGTTCTTTCTTTTCGCTTTCTTCCATCAGTTTGAGGAGTTCTTCCAACTTGATCTTTCTCTTTGTGGCTCTCTCTTTATCGAATCTCTCCTTGAGTTGTTCTGTTACAATCCTTGCAGTTTGAAGATCTGCTACGGCGTACACCATGTATCTGATATCTGGTACCTCTTCAAATCCAACTATCATGACCGGTTGTGACGGCTCGGCATTCTTGATCGATCTGCCCTTGTCGTCTATGAGTGTTCTGACTTTACAATACACGGGACCGGAGACCAAGTAATCTCCCACACTCAGTACTCCGTCTTTCACTATCACATTTGCCACTGGTCCAAGTGCCCTGTCCAATCTGGACTCTATGATCACACACCTGGCTGGTCCTTTTGGGAAACACTTTATCTCTTTCATTTCTGCGACCAACAAGATCATCTCGAGTAGTTCGTCTATGCCAGCACCAGTTCTTGCTGAGATCGGCACAACGATGGCATCTCCACCCCAATCTTCTGGAATCAGATTCAAGCTATCCACCAATTGACGCTTGGTTAATTCGATGTTTGCATTTGGTTTGTCTATTTTGTTTATTGCCACAATAACTGGTACACCAGCTGTTTTGGCATGATTGTATGCCTCTACCGTCTGAGGCATAACGCCGTCGTCTGCAGCAACGACAAGCACAACAATATCTGTGGCTTGCACCCCTTTGGCACGCATTTCGGTGAACAGTTCATGCCCTGGGGTGTCTATAAAGGTGATCTTCTTACCGTTATGAACTACCTGATAAGCTCCTATGGACTGTGTGATACCACCTATTTCTTGCTCTGCTATTCTTGTCTTTCTGATTCTGTCCAAGAGAGTCGTTTTACCGTGGTCGACATGACCCATCACCGTGACAACAGGTGGACGAGTTGTCAATTCATTTCTGTGGACTGTGTAAAGTGTCTCGAAATATCTCTCGAGTTTCTCCAGTTCATTCTCGATGATCTCTTCTTGCTCTACCTTTTCAACATCTTGCTGGAATTTCACGCGATATCCATACATACGAGCTATTTCTTTGGCGAGTTTCTCATCGAGTTGTTGCATCGGCTTTAAAACAATTCCCTTGGCAAACATGTCTTGTATGATCCTGTTCAGCGCAATGCCTATCTTCACGGCAAAGGTGTTCAACTGCATTTCTTCTGGCTTTAGGAGAACCTCTTGTGCAACCTCTTCTTCCTCTTCTTTCTCTCTTTTCGGTTTCGATACCTTTGCTTTTACAGCTGTTTCCTCTTCTTCGAAAATCTCAAGAATGAGACTCACAGTCTCTTCATCTATATAGCTCATATGGTTCTTCACGTCTAAACCGAGTTCTTCAAGTTCTTGAAGAAGCTCCTTCGCCGACATGTTCAACTTCTTGGCGAGTTCGTACACTCTGAGTCTTGGCATGTTTCACACTCCCTTTCAAGTACCCTTTGTGTATTTTACACGATTTGTTTGCCTTTTGTCTGAAGAGTTTTTAAAATCTTATGTTATAAACTTAATCGAGTATACAGTGAGGAGGTTATAGCAGATGAGATCGATGTTCTTGCAAGATGTTCTTGAGCAACCAAAGGCTCTCAGAGAACTTTTGAAGCAGAAAGACACTTTGGTGAGAATGGCAAAAACACTTCGCCATGATAGCATACTTTTTCTTGGAATGGGTGCGTCATACTACGCCTCTCTCTACGCGACTATATACCTGCGCTCACATGGAATAGATGCACAGTGCAGAGAACTGTCTGAGTTCATATGGTATGACAGTGAAAAATTGCTTGAAAGATATGAAACGATCTTTCTGGTCAGTCAATCAGGTGAAACAGCGGAACTGACACGTTTTGTTGACTTGTTCGCCGGGAAGATTAATAACTGTGTTCTGGTCACAAACAACCCCCAGTCTTCGAACGCGAAGGTTTTTACCGATTCGAGAGTTTTTCCAGTCTTTGCAGGTGTCGAAAGAGCTATGGGTTCATCGAAGACCTTTCTGAACACCATAGTCACACTACTCATCGTTGCCTCGGCTTGGATTGGTGAAGAACTCAACTACGAAAGATTAATCGAGTACGTTGAGAATACATTGACTCTGAAGATTGAACCCTTCACACAGGACTTGCTCAAGAAGGAAAATCCTATTTTAGTCGCAAGGGGCTTTGCAATACCCATTATGAGAATGGCTCAACTCACGCTCGCAGAGATATCAAAGGTTAACTCCGTTGTGTACAGTGGCGCAGGCTTTAGACATGGGCCCATGGAGTTGATGGTCACCAATCCACTCGTTGTTGTCACTGCGCTTCATGGCAAGACATTTGGACTGACCTTAGATCTTCTTGGAGATCTTTCTTCATATGAAAATGTTTGGTGCATAACTGATTACGATAGACCTATAGAAAGATCTATTGTCATAAAGGAAGGGCTTGAAGAACCTCTGTCATCGATACCTGTTATGGTGATCTTTCAAAAAGCTGCAAATGATTTAGCAGTTGCGAAAGGCTATGAACCGGGTGTTGGCATGATCGCTTCAAAGGTCACAAGAAAAGAATAAGCTTTCATCGTCGAGCCAAAGTCTTAAGCATCTGAACGGTCTCAAAACTCATACCGGCTCTGAACCAATATGGTAAAACGGTGTTGTTGAGAAGTGCTGGATCTGTTTCTTCATCCAGCACTCCTTTTTGTACAAGCATGTGCCAATCCTCAGATCCATAGATTGGTGTGTATTCGTTTACCGATACAGAGATACCTTCATTTTTGCACACCTCAACTGCTCTGAGGACGTCCTCGGCTTTCTGAAAAGGCATGTTCACCATCACATATGCCTGTACTTCTTCCTCAGTGAAACCGGCCTTATGCAAAATTCTTGCAGCCCTTATCAAGTCCTCATCGAAGACCTTCCCACCAGTGGTTCTTTGTAGATAACCAGATGTTTCATAGCCGAGTTTTATCGTCTTGAAGCCGGCTTCTTTCAAGAGGAATGCAAGCTCCTCATCGACAAGCCTGGCGTGTATCCCATTTGGCAGATGGTAGTTAACGCCAAAGTCTCTCTCGATCAACAGCTTGAGCAGAGGCTTGAAGTGATCTTCTGTGTTGATCAATATCGCATCATCAAAGAATACAACATCTTTCACCTTGAAAAGATCAAGGTATCTTTCTATACTGTTGACAACACTATGAGGTTTTCTTTGGATGAATCTTCTCCACAACTTTGGTGATACACAATAAGTACAACGGTATGGGCAGCCAAGTGATGTCAGAAAAACCAAATACCCAACCTTTTCATACAGTTCATAGGCTGGGTCTAAGATTTCAAACCAATTCTCAAAGTCAAAGTTCAACTTCCTTTTAAACAGGCTACTCATCAACTGGTTGATCTGCGATAGCTCCCCGCTGAAGACATAATCTGCTTTTGTGTTCTTTCTAGCGTGTGCTGGGTACAATCTTGCATACAGGCCTCCGAGCACAACTGGTACAGTTGGCATGATTTCTTTGATAACCCTTATCGTTTCAGTAACACCGGGCCACCAGTATGTCAAAGAGGAACTCACGAATACTGCATCTGGTTTACCGGCATCCTTCAACTGTGTGACGAAATACTCTAAGGGTGCACCGTAACACTTGTACCTGCGTGGGATGTTTTTCAGGAAAGGGGGCTTTTCGACCTCTCTTTCAACGAATTTGCCCGTCCCGAATTTTTTGTCTGGCTTGAGCTTGGCAAACCCTGCCAATTTGGGATCATGTCGATTCAAAAGGTCAATCAATCTGACCTCAAAGCCTACATTTTTGAGAAACGCACCTATATACAATATACCCAAAGGCTTGAGCCAAAAATCGTATGCAGCGAAATCATAGATCCAAGGATTTACAAGCAAGATGTACATTTTTTCTGCCAGTATCTATACATCCCCTTCAGAGTCAAATCTGGATCTTTAATGTCATGCCGAACGAGTTTCTCTAAGATCTTACTCTGTCCTCCTGTGAGAAAGATCTTTGGTTCATTAGAAAAACATCTTTTCACTTCTTCGACGAGCCCGTTGAGTGCGTGTGCGGTTCCCTTGACAATACCGATTCTTATATTCTCGGCGGTATCCTTGCCCACACAGTTGCCCGGTGTATGCAAGTCCACCTGTGGAAGTTTTGCAGTTTTTTCGAACAATGAATATGCGGCAGTCATCAAACCCGGCAATATCGCACCACCCTCATAGGAATTCGACATCAAAACATCTACCGTTATCGCCGTACCTGAATCAACTACTATTGCATCTTCACAGATATCAGCAGCTCCAATGACGTTGGCGACTCTGTCAGCACCGATCTCTGATGGATTTTTCACATCCCACTTTATGCCAAGTCCATCACAAGCCTCAACCCAAAAGTTCTTGACACCGAGATATTTGTCGCAAAATCTATGGAATATGTAGTTCACCGATGGGACGACCGAGGCGATGACCACTGAGTCAATTTCAGACGAGTTTATCCCCGCATTGTCGAGCAAGGTTCTGAGCATCACGAAGAGCTCATCTTCCGTTTCAAATCTGTGAGTTGACAACCTCCATTTCATGAAATCTTTTCCATCTTTTGTGATACCGGCTACTGTGTGTGTGTTTCCGACGTCGAAGAGTAAGAGCACAAATTCACCTCCGAATATATAATATAACCTAAAAGGAGGTGTTCAAAATACACGCTTCAGTGATTGTAAACAGTCTGGCAGTTCTTGCCGGTGCAACTTTGGGTTTGATTCTGGGAAAGTCAATGCCAGATACCTTGAGGAAGGTTTTGTTTCAAGCTGTAGGCTTGACCACCATCGGAATAGGTATCAAGATGACCCTCGAGACATCGGATTTCATCGTAGTTTTACTGTCAGTTGCTATGGGGGTGATAGTTGGGGAGCTTTTGAAGATAGAGGACAGAATAGCCGCCGTCGGAAAGATCTCGAAGGATTCGAGCAAGTTTGCAAAAGGTTTTGTGACCGCCGTAACCCTTTTTCTTGTCGGACCTATGACGATAGTTGGCTCCGTGAGGGCTGGCTTAGTCAAAGATGGTACACTCATCTACATAAAATCGGTACTTGACTTCATCTCTTCGATAATTCTTGCTTCTCTATATGGCTTAAGTGTTCTCGTGACATCGATTGTGGTGCTATTGGTTCAGGGGCTGTTGGTTGCTTTCTCTTCACAGCTTGTTTTTTTGACCGACAAAGCTTACTTAGCTAATTTCACCGGTGCTGGTGGGTTGATCGTGATAGCGATAGGTATAAGGTTACTCGAAATCAAAGATATAAAGGTTGGTAATTTCTTGCCGGCGCTTTTCTTCACTCCAGTAGTTGATCTTGTGGCAAGGATGATATCCAAATGATTGCGCAGGTTATATTTTCTTTTGTTATTTCCTTATCGACAACACCGCTTGCCATTTACCTTGGCAAGAAGTTGGGAATCGTTGACAGACCAGATGGTAAACTCAAAACACATCAAAAGATCACCCCATACCTCGGAGGATTGGCTATCTACGCAGGTCTCCTACCTTTCGTTGCAAAAGACATCAAAGTGCTGATATTGCTGAGTGTTATGTTTCTCCTCGGTCTTCTTGACGACACAAAACAACTTCCGTGGTATCTCAGATTAATTGTGGAGTTCGTAGTTGGGATTTTTCTTTCTATCAGTTTTACAAACCAGATCTTTCAAGTCTTTCTCTTCACTTTCTTATTTGTCTTGACAGTAAATGCGACAAACATGATCGATGGAATGGATGGGATATGTGCCACACTGACAATTGTTGGAATGGTTTTCTCAGCAGAGCCAACCTTTCGATGGGCACTCTTGGGTTCAGTTGGAGGCTTTTTAGTCTTCAATTTTCCTCCCGCGAAGATCTTCATGGGCGATGCCGGCAGTTATGTGATAGGATTTTCAATAAGCTGTGTGATTTTCTCAAACCTCAGACACTCTCTTCATCTATCGCCTTTTTTACCTTTTTGGATTTTCTTTCTTGACATCTTTGGTACTGTGATTAGAAGACTGCTCGCTCAGCGATCACCTTTTCATGGTGATAGGGATCACATATACGACAAAATCCCCCGCAGGCTTAGGGGATCCAAATTGGCAAGAGACCGTAAGACACTCTTGCTCGTTAACATTCTGGCAGTATTTTTTGGCTCGCTTGGATATCTCAGATATGGCATCTTCATAGCACTAATTACATCTGTTGTGGTACTCTTATTCTTGAGGATGTTCTGGTATGACGAAGGAGGAAAAATGGATGACTAAGGTCGAAGAGATTCTAATTCACATAACAGTTATAGTAGTTGCTCTCTTTGCGAATAAATTTGTGACCTATGAGTTCAGTGTGCCAAAGTACGCAATATTAACTGCATTCGCGCTGGTTCTTGCAGCGATCTTGATTTATCGTGTTTACAGAGCAAGAGAATTGAAACTGTATCTTTCAATGGCAAACCTCAGCTGGTTTCTCTTTTCAGTTGCTTCTCTCTTGTCTACGATCACAGTCTACAGAGAGAATCGTATGTATTTCAATTATTCGATAGACATAGCCACCTTCATTCTCTTAACAGCACTCATAGGTTTATACATATCGAACAGATTCACAAACAAAGAGCACATCACAAGAATACTCTTGACATTCGTTGGTACAGGAACTATCGTGGCAATCGACGCCATTCTGAACTTCTACACCGGCAAGAGTATTTTTTTGGGAACAGTCGGAGAACCCTTCTCAAGGGCATCGATCAAGAGCACCATTGGAAACACAATCTTTGTGTCGAATTACATGACGATGCTTTTTATGATCTCCCTCTATTTTATCTTCAGTTTCGACTTTGGTTGGAGAAAATACACTTACAAGAATACTTTCTTGATAAAGACTTTTTCTCTTGTAACTGCACTTTTGGCTTTGATAACCATAATTGTGGGCCAGACGAGATCAGAATACATATCTTTGATACTTTCGACAGTCATTTTGATTTGTTTCTACCTCATTTACTCGAAAAAGACACAACTGAATATTGACAACCAACAAGTTCAGAAAGATCTCCCGAGGTTGCGTAAGCTCAACAGACTGTTGCTGGTGATCTTGTGTATAGGTGTCGTGGGCATTTTAATCGTTTACAACACCGATAATCCTTTGACAGGCAAGGGACAGTTGTCAATAACGAGTAGATTTTCAGCGATGGCAAGCGTATCGAGTAGAGATGAACGCTTTCTGGCATGGCTTGGTTCTATATACCAGTGGAAAGACAACAAGATTCTGGGGGATGGGATTGGGACCTACCAGTTGAAAGCCATCGACACGCTTGAAGAGGCGATGAAAGATCATCCAGAGCTCTTGTATGGCTGGAATAACTTCAAGCGTACACACAACGATTATCTCCAGGTTCTTGGTGAAACTGGGATTCTGGGTTTCGCAAGCGTAGTACTGCTCGCGGTTGTTCTGATCGTCTATGCTTTCAGATATCTAAGTTCTGTGACCAACAGAGACGATCTGTCGTTGTTCTTGATTTTCGCTTGTGCCTTTATCGGTTTCATGATTCAGAGTTTTTTCAGTTTCCCAGGACACCTGTTGCCAAATTCCCTGTTAGCGTTGTTCATCGCGGCAGCGGCAACTGGCAGATATTTCAACGAGAAGAAGATCATGGCTTGGGAGATAAAATTGAAAGGGCTTGGTCTCGTCTTCTGTCTCCTTTTGGTAATGGCGATAACATCTGCTTCAACTTATCTCAAATGGAATTACTTCATAAGTGAGGTCTCTTTCAAAAACGGCAACAACTACTACAACGGCTTGATCAATATATCAAACGACAAAAACCTGTTCCAGCAGTATGAAAAAATGTATGTACAGAAACTCCAAGAGCTCAACACACTCACAGGTGAATTCACATATTTGAGGCCAGAGAACTACAAGTATTCAAATCTCTCGGGTGCCGACTTAGAAAAACAGAGAATAAAACAAATCGCCACGATCAGAGCGGAACTTGAGAAAAATCTGTCGACTATTCGTACTAACTTGAAAAAGGCAGAAGAACTCGAGAAGACCTACACACAAAAAGCCGAGGAAGCCTTGTTTGAAGCACTAAAGTTGAACCATATCTACGGAAAGGCATACTTCTATCTTGCCTCGCTCTCTTTAAGACCGCTGAGGATCGAAAAACTCGCTAACACGCTCAGCAAAAAAGATTATTCTGTCCTTAGACAGGAGTTCGATCTCTATCAAAAATACATTGCGAAACAATATAGAGGTACAGATCTTTTGTTCGCAGCTCAATTGCTCGAGAAAAAGCCTGAGTTGACTCAAGTGATTGCTACTATGCAGGCAATAGTTGACTCCTGTGGACTTTTTAAGACTTCACTGCTGTCTTTCAATGAACGAAATACCTACAAAGGTTTAACAACCAGATATCATTCTCTCTGCGATGCCATCAATCAGTTGGTTGATGAACTGCAGTCTTCAAAGGACGATCCTGTAGTTCAAAAAGCAATAGATGAGTTGAGAGAACTGAGAGAAAGGTATCTTGAGGAGTTCATAAGATACGCGAAGGCTACCGTTGATAAATTGCCAGGTGGATGGAACAGATTTCCAGATTGGAAGAACATAAATCTCCTCAGAGCAATCTCAGGCGAAGACATTTACAGATTAACAGCAACTCTGGCAGTTTCAATCGATTCTGTAACCGACACAAAGATCTTCAGTTTGATCGAGTACTTGGCACAAAAAGAAAGCTGGGCTTGTGAAGGTATGGCATCCAAGGGCGTCTGGGCTGTGCCAGATGGTGTGGCTGAGTATCTGTGGGCAGCCGCCGCTCAATTCGAGAGATCCGACTCAGAAAGGGCTAAAGATCTTTACAGAAAAATGATGCAACTTTACCAATCAGCATACAATAGAATCAGCGAAGAGATCAAGAGATTTGATGTAGAACAGATCATACAGAAATATCTCGACGGTATAGCAGAAATGCTGACGAATATTCTTCTCGAAAGTGGAGTTTCCACAGACAGAGTCGAAGCTGTGAAAGGAACTGTTAGGGAATTTGCCCCACAGATTCAGAGATATCTCAGAAACATCGACTGGGAAGCCATAGTGAGAGCCGAACTCAATTCTATTGTCTATGACAAGAAGTACAATCAGAAATTCACCTTGTCTAACAGCATACCAAATGCGTTGAAAAACGAGGTGCTCAATCTCATCACCCTCGTGGTCAAAGATCAGGCTAAAGCTTCGCAGGCCTTTGACAAAGTCTCCTCTCGGGTAGTCAATTTGCCCGACGAACTTCTTCTCTGGGAGAGAGAAAGTCGCTTTTTGGCTTTCTATCAACTGCTTTCCTCGAAGCAAAAAGATTTTGCCATGGGTAACTAGGAGGTGAAAGAATGGTTTGGAGAAGCACAACGATACTCGTTGTCTCTAAAGACGGCAGGACAGTAATGGCAGGAGATGGGCAGGTAACCTATGGTACTACCGTTATGAAACACGGTGCGAGAAAGATCCGAAAGATAGCAGATGGACAAGTCTTGGCAGGTTTTGCAGGTTCTGTTGCAGATGCTATGGCTCTTTTCGATAGATTTGAGTCAAAGCTCAGGGAATGGGGTGGTAATCTGGCAAAGGCGGCCGTTGAGCTTGCAAAGGATTGGAGAACTGATCGTGTTCTCAGAAGACTTGAAGCATTGTTACTCGTAGCGGACAAAAACAATGTGTTCATCATATCGGGGACAGGCGAGGTCATCCAACCCGATGATAACGTCGCAGCGATTGGTTCTGGTGCACCTTATGCGATCGCCGCTGCCCGCGCATTGGCGAGAAACACAAACCTCGACGCCAGAACGATCGTTGAAAAGTCTATGGAAATAGCCAGTGAGATATGCATTTACACCAACAAAACCATAACAATTGAGGAAATTTGAGGGAGTGAAGACTTATGAACTTCGATGAACTGACACCGAAAGAGATCGTCAAGGAATTGGACAGATACATAATCGGCCAGCATCAGGCGAAAAGGGCAGTTGCGATAGCTATCAGAAACAGGATTCGCAGACAGAAATTGCCTGAAAACTGGCAAAAAGAGGTTCTCCCTAGGAACATACTGATGATAGGACCAACAGGAGTCGGTAAGACAGAGATTGCAAGAAGATTGGCACAACTGTCTGGTTCTCCTTTCCTCAAGGTGGAAGCAACGAGATTCACAGAAGTTGGTTACGTCGGTAAGAACGTAGACTCGATGATAAGAGATCTCGTTGAGATCAGCGTCAATATGGTTAAAAGAGAGAGAATCGAGCAAGTAAAGGAAAGAGCAGAACAGATGGTAGAGGAAAGAATACTCGACGCACTCGTTCCTGAAACCAGAAAGCCCCAAAGCATAGGTATAATGGGCATCTTTGGCGGCGCACAGCAACAGCAACCATCACCAGATGAAAGAAAAACTTTGAGGCAAAAAAGGGAAGAGATGCGACAAAGACTCAGAAACGGTGAACTCGAGGAAGAACTCATCGAAGTCGAAATAGAAAAAGAGGTTTCGCCGTTTATGGGAGTGCTCGGTCAAGGAGAGTTGGAAGATCTTGGAATTGACTTAAGCAGCATGCTTGGTAGCCTGATGCCCAAGTCTCGTCAGAAAAAGCGGATGACAGTCGCAGAGGCTCGAAAGGTCTTGCTGCCGATTGAGGCAGAAAAGCTCATAGACATGGACAAAGCCACCCAAGAAGCGATCGAAAGGGCACAAAATCGGGGAATCATCTTCATAGATGAGTTAGACAAGATCGCAATGAAATCTTCAGGTGCTGGCCCTGATGTCTCGAGGCAAGGTGTTCAAAGAGATCTACTTCCCATCGTGGAAGGTACGACGATAATGACCAAATATGGTCCAGTGAAAACCGATTACATTCTCTTCATCGGTTCTGGAGCCTTTCACATGAGCAAACCATCTGATTTGATACCAGAGTTGCAAGGTCGCTTTCCAATAAGAGTGGAGCTTTCTTCACTGACTCGTGAAGACTTTATCAGGATATTGACCGAGCCAGAAAATGCCATAACAAAGCAATATCAAGCACTCCTATCAACCGAAGGAATTGAGCTGATTTTTTCGCGCGAAGGCGTTGAAGAGATCGCAAGAATTGCATATGATTTGAATCAAAAACTTGAGAACATAGGTGCCCGAAGGTTATACACCGTGGTAGAGAAGGTTTTGGAGGACATTTCTTACGAGGCACCAGGGCTTCCTGAGAACAAGGTCATAATAGACGCAAAGTATGTCAGAGAGAAGCTCGGTGCAATCGTCGCCGATGAAGATGTGAGTTCATACATACTGTGAGAGGTGTTGCTGGATGAATAGGAAGGTGAGAGAGGCTCTGTTGGCATATCTCTTCTTGCTGCCTTCCTTTTTCATCCTTGGTACCTTTGTATTCTGGCCTGTGGGCTTTTCTTTCATTTTGAGCTTTTTCCGATGGGATTTCAAAAACATGAAAAACCCGATTTTCGCTGGTTTTGAAAACTACGCTGAAATCTTCCGATTTCACAGTCCACCAGCTCATTCTTTTCTCAGTTCTCTATTTCAGACAATGGTTGTTGTAACTGTGAGTTTTGCAATATCCATATCGATCTGCCATATAACAAAGAAGCCCAAACTCTCCCTTCTACTCGTTCTGTGCTCTGCGATCTGTGTACTTTTCGCAGGAAATCTTTTGCTTTCTGTAGTTGCAGCATTTGTAGTGCTTATCATGATTTATCTGCTGATCAAAGGGTTACAGAGTTCTTTCAAACCATTCAGAACAATTCTCACCACGGCTTTTCTCTCAGTGCTTTGGATCTTTTTTGACGAGAGATTGTACACAGTTGTGAATTTCTTTCTTGAAAGTCGTGACAAAAATCTCTTCATCAAGGCAATTTACAATACTCTCTATTACGTTGTTTTGAGTGTACCAACTACCGTTGCGCTCGCTTTGGCAATAGCCTTGCTCTTGAATACGAATATAAAGCTTAGAGCTTTCTTTAGGACAGCGTATTTCATTCCATTTGTCACTTCAGCAGTGGCGATATCCCTCGTCTGGCGATGGATCTTTGACGATGCTTATGGTTTGCTGAACTATCTGCTTTCCTTCTTGAAGATCGGGAAGATACTGTGGCTGAAAGATGAACGCTGGACGATTCCGACGATAGCCATCGTATCTATATGGAAAACGGTTGGCTACGATGCAGTCATCTTGCTTGCAGGGCTCCAGAATATCGACAAATCTTATTACGAAGCTGCGGAGGTTGACGGTGCTACAAGTTGGCACAAATTCATCTATATAACCTGGCCATTGCTCACACCTACCACCTTTTTCTTACTGGTAGTTTCGTTGATAAGTTCTTTCAAAGTTTTCACCGAGATATACGTTTTATACAGCGGTCTTCCCGGTCCTTACAACAACAGTGGTATGACCATGGTCTACTATGTTTTTGACAGATTCTACGTTCAACAGAGGATGGGTATAGCGTGCGCGGCTGCTTATGTACTCTTTGCGGTCATACTGATCTTTACAGCTCTGCAGTTCTGGGTTGGTCGTAAGACCGTTGAGTACACCTCTTGAGGTGAGGTATATGAAAAGAGTCGTTTTCTCACTGATAATATACATTCTTGTTACCATTGGTGCGGTGCTCATGCTCCTTCCCTTTGCTTGGATGGTCTCGACTTCCTTCAAGGCGAGAAGTGAAGTCGAAAGATGGCCACCTCAATGGGGCTCGAAGAATTTCTCAAAGTCCTGGAATGTGAAAGTAAAAGTTTCGAGAAGTTCAGCAGGTGGAATTGACTGGAGAGGTCTGACCCTGAGAGAAGCATTGATTTTGAGAGAAAGCGAGCAATTGAGCAACGTGCTTTCAATCCAAATAGACGATGATCCTGTCTACAGAGGAACGATAACAATCTCTTTGCCAGATCAGTTTAGTTACTTACCCGGAAGCCTTGGTAGCGAAGAATTTGAGAGTTTTGCAAATCGGCTCAAGGTTATCTCTAAGAACAAAGATGTTATCGCCTTAATAGATTCATCCAAGAGTGCTGAAGAGTTTTTCTCAGGCTTCTTCGTGCTTTACGAACAAGGAATGAATGCACTCTTGGACAGAAGAAACTACATCGCAGCTGTTGAGCAAACAACGGTAAACCTTCTGAATCAACTTGATCTCTTCGAAAGATATGCCAGCAGAATCGATGAAAATTACAGAGAGAAATATCTTTCCATGATCTTGAATGTGAGGAAAAAACTGAACGAGATGTCCTCTAACGTGACGATTTTCAAAAGAGGAATCAATCCTCTGTTGCAAGAAGATGAGATCGAGAAGGTAAGTCAGGCGATTAAAGAATGCATCGAAGAAGCTTCTTCAAATTCTCTTTTAGAAGAACTGAGAGACAACGCCGTTATCAGACTCTATCTGGCAAGAGTCGTAGAACCTTTGAAAAACGTGGCTAACGTACTCGAAACCTACACCTTTGTCAAAGACTATTTCAAATCTGTTCAGCTGAGAAAAGCCGATATCAACAAGATCGTCTTCACTTTCCTATCTGAAACCGAGAAGAACAAGGAGCTTTTAGAACAGCTCTCACAGATGAACCTGCCTGAGAGGGTTGCAAGTATCGTGAAAGAGGAGATAAAGCATTCCACAAAATCCTTCCCAGAACAGCTTGACAAGAGATTGGACCAGCAACTGTACAGTACCTTTCAAAGCCTGAATGTGGATAACCTGAGAATGTATCTGCAGCAATTGAAGCAACCACTTTCAGTTCTCGCTACACCGATTAAGAGCATAGGGCTTAGGGGTATTTCGGAGTTTCGATCCTTTGACGAAATGGTTCAAAGGATAGCCGAATCTGGTTCTGCAAACCAAGCACTCCAAATCAATCTGGAGAAACTTGAGAGTCTCTCAAAGATGGTGGAAAACCAAGAACTCTTTTGGCAGATGGTGATTCAAATCTATGAAAACATCGAAGTCGTCACCCAGTTGAGAAAGATATACAACCAAGTTCAGTCTGCGATGAGGATCATCGAGGCTCCAGAGTTCGTCAACAGAATCAGATTGAACCGAAATCAGAATATAGAGATAGAACTCAAGGGCGTTCACCCAGTGTATTTGGAAGACGAGAGGTACTCCGTTCGTGTTGATTATTCTGTGAGTGATGTGTTCGCAAATGTCTTCCAGAACTATGTCATGTCATGGAAGAGTGCACCATTTGGCATTTATTATTTGAACACAGCCTTCGTCTCCACGGTGACGACGGTCTTAGAAGTCATTCTCGCCGCAATGGCAGCCTATGCGTTCGCGATGATGAATTTTCCAGGCAAGCATTTCATCTTCGGGTTGTTCCTCGCAACAATGATGATTCCAGGCGAAGTGCTGCTCGTGCCGAACTTCATAACTATATCGAAACTCGGTTGGATCGACACGTATTATGCGTTGATCATACCTTGGATCGTCAGTGTTTTTGCAATCTTCTTGATGCGTCAACATTTCTTAACCCTTCCATTGGAATTGAAAGATGCAGCATGGATAGACGGTTGTTCTCACTTTAGGTTTCTCTGGACCATCGTCGCACCACTTTCGAAACCTGTTATAATCACCAGTGCATTGCTGAAGTTCGTTGGCAGTTGGAACGCCTTTCTCTGGGTTCTGATCGTCACGAACAAGGACAAGTATAGAACACTACCTGTCGGACTTCAGACCTTCAGCACCGACGTAGGGACGGTGTACAATCAGCTGATGGCGGCGGCAACTTTTTCAATCTTGCCAGTTATCGTGCTCTTTTTGTTCACCCAGAAGTACTTCATACGCGGAGTAGCCCGTACGGGTTTAAAATAATTTGGGGTGAAAGTCAATGCGTGGTGCAACGATCAAATCCCTAAAAGTTCATCGAAGATCAGAACGTCAATTCATACGGTTCTTTGTCTTTTTTGTTCTGGCTTTTGTGTGTTTTACATTCCTGATCACTTTCATACGATATAGGCAATGTCTTCTGAAAAATCATGAGTTGAAATCCACCTATGAACAACTGGTGGAAAAGGCGAAGGAACTCGAGTACAGCAAAAGCAAAATTTCTCCAAAAGGAGCGACTGGCCAGCAGTGATATTCGTAACCACCTCTCATGACCCAGATGAGAAACAAATGCAAAGAGCCTTAGAACTTGCCAAAGAATTGAATCTACCATATTTGCCGAGAAAGGACCATTCGAATCTCTCAATAGCAACTTGTGGTGAATATTGCTATGTTGTTGAAAAAGAAAGAATTGTTGTCAAATACGATAAAGGAGAATTTTTCTTCCACCCATCGATGGCGAAGGTGAGGATGAAGAACATACAAAAGGGTTTAAAGGACCATCTGATAGATTGTCTCAAACTGACCGGCACTGAGATCATTCTTGACACCACCTTTGGACTCGGTACCGAAGCCATCTTGATGGCTGCTTTCCTAAATTCGGGCAAGGTTGTCGGAATAGAAGCCTCAACTGAAATCTATGTTGTTGTGAGGGACGGACTGAGAAATTATCGAGCAAAGGAAAGATGGATAAGCGATGCGATGAAGAAGATAGAGCTCTTTCGGGCTGATTTCAGAGAATTTCTCCGTTCTTCTAATCCGGGATCGTATGATGTAGTCTACTGTGATCCAATGTTCGAAAACCCCGTTTTTGAATCATCGTCGATGAACCCACTTAGGCCTTTTGCAGTCTACGATACGATTGATGCAAACGACGTCGATCTCATGCTTAACGTGGCAAAGAAAAAGGTGGTTCTGAAAGCTCATGCGAAAGATACTCTCTTCAAGCGCATACGCGTCGATAAGGTCTTTGGGAGTAAAAAGAGCCAAGTGCTTTACGGAGTGATCGAGAAGAAATGATAATCATCGCTGGTCCAACTGCGGTGGGTAAAACAGATTTGGCAATACGGCTTTGTCAGAAAATTCAGGGTGAGATCATATCAGTCGACTCAAGACAGATTTACAGATACATGGACATCGGGACAGCAAAACCTTCCTTGGAAGAAAGAAAATTGGTGAAGCACCACCTTATTGATATAGTAAATCCCGATGAATACTACAGTGCCTATCAGTTCAAGAACGATGCAAATCAAGCTGTGAGGACAATCATAGAACAAGGGAAGATTCCAATATTCGCTGGAGGAACGGGGTTATACATAGATACATTACTCAAGGGAATCTTCGAAGGTGTTCCAAGAGATGAAAAACTTCGTTCAAAATTGCAGAAGATTGAGAAAGAGAATCCGGGTGTTTTGCGAGAGATGCTACAAAGATACGATCCGCAAGCAGCATCGAAGATCCATCGGAACGATTTGAAGAGAACCATCAGAGCCCTTGAAGTTTGTATAAAAAGTGGCAGAAAATTCTCAGATATGCAAAAACAGATTAAGTCTGCTGGCAAGTACACTTTAGTGATTCTGCTGCGAGACAGAACCGAACTTTATGATAGAATAAACTCAAGAGTCGATATGATGATAAAAAACGGACTAATTGAAGAAGTGAACTCACTCCTGCAGAGAGGTTACACAAAGGAATTGAACTCAATGAAGACCATTGGTTATCAGGAGGTAATAGAGTACCTGGAGGGGAGTTTAGGTTACGAAGAGATGATCGAAGCAATAAAGACGAACACAAGGCATTTTGCGAGAAGACAGATGATTTGGTTTAGGAGGTACAAAGAAGCTTTGATCTTCAATCTTTCCAAAGATGAGGAAATACTGGAAAGCATATCCCAAATCGTGCTTGAAAAAGTACAGCACGGTTTGTATTCTGATGGGGGGTTATAGAATGGTTGAAAAGTTCTATCTTCAAGACAGATTTTTAAACGCGTTGAGGTTGAACAAGGTTGAAGTGAAGGTATATCTCGTAAATGGTTTTCAGACTAAAGGTATTATTCGTTCCTTTGACAGCTACACAATCTTGCTTGAGAATGAAAACCAGCAGAATTTGATCTACAAACATGCAATAAGTACGATCATGCCATCGAGTTTTGTTGTTCTCATGAAAGCAGAACAGAAAGAAGAACAGAAGGAAGAACAAAAAGAAGAGCAAGATGGTTAAAGCGAAGGTGTCACAGAATACAGTGACTTCTCTCAAAAATGCAATAGTTGTTAGCACAAGAGATGATTATACAACTGCTGAAGAGCTTCGACAACTTCTTGAGACGCTTGGAATAAGAGTTGTAGAGACCGTCTACCAGAAAAGAGATGTACCAGATCAACGCTATTATTTGGGCCATGGTAAGGTAGAGAAACTTAAAGACTTAGTGGAGTTTGCACAAATTGATCTTTTGGCAATCGACGATGAGATAACACCTTTGCAAGCCAAAAATCTTGGAAAGATACTCACCATCGAGGTGAAAGACAGAACACAAGTGATACTCGAAATCTTTGCTCGCCATGCTACCACAGAAGAGGGAAAATTGCAGGTGGAACTTGCTAAACTGCAGTATGAACTACCTAGATTGATTGGGCGGGGGAAAGAACTTTCAAGGCTCGGCGGAGGCATAGGAACACGCGGGCCAGGAGAGCAGGAGATAGAAGAGAAAAGACGTAAGATAAGGGAGCGAATTAAAAACCTTAGGCAGAGATTAGACCAGTTGAAGGGAAACAGACAGGAACAGAGAAAATTGAGATTCAAGAGCGAACTTCCGATGATTTCGGTGGTGGGCTATACAAACGCCGGAAAATCAAGTTTGATAAGAACCCTGACTAAGGACGAGATCTTCGTGGCAGACAAGCTGTTCAGTACCTTGTCTCCAGTTATAAGAAGAGTGAAATTGCCGACAAATAGAGTAGCTCTTTTCAAGGATACCGTAGGTTTCATCAGAAATATCCCTCATACATTGGTAGAAGCCTTCAAGTCTACGCTCGAGGAGATACTCTTTTCAGACTTGATCGTCTTAGTAGTAGACATATCCGATGAAAATTTCAACGACAAATTGAACGCCTCTTTGAAAGTCTTGGAGGAACTCGGTGCCCAAGAGATTAAACGCATTCTGGTTTTCAACAAAATCGATCTTCTCGCTCCCACAACGCTGAAAACACTCAGTAGCGCTTATTCAGACGCACTTTTTGTGAGCGCCGTAAAAGGAACCGGGATACAAGAGTTTTTGAAACGTATTTGCGATGAGATCGAAAAAAATGAATGCGAAGATTTATTTGCAATAAAGGTTGAGAAACTACCGTTGTTGATAAAAGAACAGGAGAGGATAACCATACTCGAACAGGTTTATGAAAACGACCTGGTTACTGTACGCGTCAAAGGACGCCCAAGTGTCCTACGCAGATTGAAAAAAATAACAGGAGGGATGAGTTCGTGAAAAGGTACTTTGCACTGTTCTTGCTTCTTGTGACAGTAATTCTTCAAGCTGTGAATTTCATTTCGCCCGTTGCCGGTACTGCTCTCATCACATCAAGTTTTGGTGAATTCAGAGGCAGTGGCAACAGAGGACCTCACTTTCATATGGGTATTGATCTGTCAACGAATATGAGAAGTGGCGTGCCTATTTTGGCTGCAGCCGACGGTTGGTTGGTCAGAGTTGAAATCGACGATGATGACATATACGGCAATGTTGTTGTACTCGAACACGAAGATACTACTAGAACACTTTATGCGCACCTGAGCAAGTTTTCACCGAAGATCGATAGCTTGATCAATTCTGTGATTTCGGAGTTTGGCAAGAAGCGAATAGTTGTGAATTTCCCTGCTAAGACGTTCTTTTTCAAGGCTGGTGAAGCGGTGGGTTACTCGGGCCAAACTGGTGAAGCAGCCCAACCTCATTGTCACTTCGAAATTCGGAATGCAGATGAAACTTTCTGTTACGACCCAGCGAATTTCATTGAGATTCCCAGACCAAGAGAAGCATCTTTTACAGTTAAATCTCTGGTGATTGATTCAGAGAGATATACATATGTTGAGGGAAAAACATATCCATTCAAAGATCCTTATCCAAAGATAATGTTGAATGTAGCGACGGCGCTTAACAAAAATGTAATTGGTTTGAAGGAATTGAAGATGTATTTCAACGAGATTCTTGTGTATGATATTAACTTTGGTGAGATACCCATCGAGGAGTTCAACAATGTCTGGAGTGTTTATTCAAATGATTCTATTTCAGATGGCTACAGCTATAACGCATGGTACAAACTGTATCCAGACAGAGGAACGTCACTCGTTAAGACGAATAAGTTCCCAGAATTGGGGAGATTACCTGCAAGGGTGAACGTGAAGATCGTCTGCACCGATATGTGGAACGACGAATTTGTGATCAGATTCGTAGTTGAAAGAAGGTAGGGATTATGTGGTTTTTCAAGAGAAAAAGGACCGATCATGACTTACAGACGAATCCATTTTACAAAGAAGGCAATCTGTTAGTTGTTTATCTGAAATGTGATCGCTGTGGCGAATACTTTAGAAGTCATCTGAGGATAGGCTACGATTTCATAAACGACTACGACAATCCTTCTTCACCCTACAAAATAGATAAAATCTATGTGGGTTCAAAATGCCCAAATAAAATACATCTTTTAGCTTCATTCACAGGGTCGTACAAGGTCAGAACAGTCAGTTTGGAAGGTGGAAGGTTCGTTACAAAAGAAGAATATGAGAAGATGGTTCAGAAGAAGGAGGAGGAGAAATGAAAAAACTCTTCACAAGCGAGAGTGTTACAGAGGGACACCCCGATAAGGTGGCAGATCAAATCTCAGATGCGATTTTGGATGCGATCATCGAACAAGATCCAGATGCGAGAGTTGCCGTTGAAACGCTTGTGACAACCGGCATCGCTGTTGTTGCAGGTGAAGTCACGACCGAGGCTTACGTTGATGTCCAAGACATCGTTAGAAAGACGATCCTTGAGGTTGGATACACTAGAGCGAAATACGGTTTCGACGGCGAAACCTGTGGCGTTCTAACATCGATACACAGTCAATCTCCAGATATCGCTTTAGGAGTCAATAAGGCTCTCGAGGCACGAGAGAAGAACAATGATTCAGATGATTACGATAAAGTCGGCGCAGGAGATCAGGGAATGATGTTTGGTTATGCGACAAACGAGACTCCTGAATTCATGCCACTCCCGATAGTACTCGCTCATAAGCTTGCAATGAGGCTGGCAAAGGTTAGAAAGGAAAAGTTGGTCCCATTCCTCAGACCCGATGGAAAGACACAAGTTACAGTCGAATACGACGATAATGGGAAGCCAATAAGAGTCGACACAATCTTGATATCAGCGCAGCATGATCCCGATGTGACAATCGATGATTTGCGGGAGTCTCTACTGCAGCACGTTATAAAGCCGACGGTACCCGAGCAATATTGGGATGACAATGTCAAAGTGCTGGTGAATCCCACGGGCAGATTTGTGTTGGGTGGACCCTCAGCAGATACAGGTTTGACTGGTAGAAAGATCATTGTAGACACTTATGGCGGTTGGGTTCCACACGGTGGAGGCGCCTTTAGTGGCAAAGATCCAACAAAGGTTGATAGATCTGCTCATTACATGGCTCGCTATGTTGCTAAGAATGTCGTTGCCGCTGGTTTAGCAGATAAATTCATGTTGCAGGTTTCATACGCGATAGGTAAGGCAAGACCAGTCTCCTTGATGATAGAAACCTTTGGCACTGCCAAAGTTGATGAAGCAAAGCTAAGCGATGTTATTCTGAAGGTTTTTGATTTCAGACCACTTGCGATAATTAACAAGCTCAACCTGAGAAGACCGATATACAAGAAGACAGCCGCATACGGACATTTCGGTAGAAATGAACCAGAGTTCACCTGGGAAAAACTTGATGCCGTCGCGGAATTGAAACGGGCATTCAATTTGTAAAGGAGGAAGGTCGAATGGCAAAAAAGGTCAGCAAATCAGTGGTGAAGAGGGCTGAGCAAGCTGTTGTGAGAAATCTGAGAAACAAAGCTTGTAAGACGAGAATGAAAAACGCTGTTAGAAAGGTACTCGATGCTGTCAAGACAAAGGAGCCTAAAGAGAACATAGATCAACTGCTCAAAACAGCAATATCTGCGATAGACAAAGCAGCTACTAAAGGAGTCATTCACAGAAACCAGGCAGCACGAAGAAAATCTCGCCTTCTGAAAGCTGTAAGGTCCTAACTGTAAAAGCTCTCGTAAAAAGGTTTAAAGTTTTTTTCTGATCTGTTCCAGCGCCTGTGAAAAGGTGCTGGATTTTGTTATTGTGATAGAATTTTAATGAGGAGATGTTCAAGTGAGTAAGTCGATCTTGCGATTCTTGATATTCATCACGATGCTCTGGATAGGTACCTTATTGGCATACTATTTCTCAAGTATGTGGTTTGTAGCAACTTGGTATGCCTCTCTATTCGCGCTGAGTTTGTACTTCACCTTGAAGACTGGTGAGAGCTTTGCAACTCTTTTTAGATTCAACCGTAGATGGATTTTGAAAAGTATTCTCTGTTTGCCCCTTGTGTACCTCTTAGTGGCAGTTGTCAGTTTCCTCTTCCCAACAGTTCAACAGACAACACAACTTACGAAGATTGACACAGCAACCGCGATTGTCGTGGCTTTTTTGGGACCTATCTCTGAGGAAATGGCTTTCAGAGGATACGCGCAAGGAATTGTACGCAGAAAGCTGAGCGTGAATTCAACGATAATGATCAGCGCACTCTTTTTCTCGTTGTTTCATTCGTTCGAGGTTTTCCCCCAAATCTTTGTGATGTCGCTTGTACTGAGTGCAGTCAGAGAAGTCTCCGGTTCGATTGTGCCTTCTATGATAATACACTGCCTCAACAACACCATTGCTCTATTAGTGAACTTCTTTGTTTGAAAGGGGTGATACGATGTTCGATAGATTTTCCGAAAGATCAGCACAGGTTTTTGTGGAAGCTCAGAATGAAGCGAAAGAAATGGGTCATTCTTATGTTGGCACAGAACACATACTCCTGGCAATATTAAAACAAGATCTGCCAGTTGTAGAAGCGCTTGCCGAAATGGGTATAACCTATGCTCGCACTAAGAATGAAGTGATATCCATGGTTGGTATGGGTATGCGAGGCTTTGCCAGCTCGCCTCAAATGACACCACGTGCCAAGAGAGTTATAGAACTTGCATACGAAGAGGCGAAGTACTTAGGAAGCGATAAGATTCATCCAGAACACATTCTACTCGGAATAATAAGAGAAGGAGAAGGAATAGCAGTACACGTGCTCAGAAAGATGGGAATCGACTTAGGTACTGTCAGAAGGATAATCGTGGAAAACTCCTCACCAAAGAGTGTGGAGTTTGAAGGTGACAGAACTATTGAGAACGCCTCCGTAAGGCACTTGGAAGGATTTGGAATAGATTTGACAGCCCTCGCGACGAAGAATCAGTTGGATCCAGTCATAGGAAGAGAAGAGGAAATCGAAAGAGTGATGCAAGTTCTCGTAAGAAGAAAGAAGAATAACCCTGTGTTGATTGGTGAACCAGGAATCGGTAAAACAGCTATTGTAGAGGGATTGGCACAGAGAATCGTTGCTGGCGAGGTACCAGAACCTTTGAAACGCAAGACAATCTTTTCACTTGACGTGGCAGCTCTTGTTGCGGGCACGAAGTACCGAGGTGAATTCGAAAAGAGGATGAAGAAACTATTACAGGTAGTTACAAAGGATCCAAATATAATCCTCTTCATCGATGAAGTTCACACCATAGTAGGTGCTGGTTCTGCTGAAGGGGCGGTTGATGCAGCGAATATACTGAAACCGGCTCTCGCACGCGGAGAACTCAGGTGTATAGGTGCCACTACACCGGATGAATACAGAAAGTACATCGAAAAGGATGCAGCACTTGAAAGAAGGTTCCAAAAAATATACATCAAAGAGCCTACTACAGAAGAAACTCTTGATATACTCAGAGGCCTCAGATACAAGTATGAATCACACCATAGGGTCAAATACACAGACAGTGCACTTGAAGCTGCTGTTTATCTGTCAAAGAGGTACATAACAGATCATTTTCTGCCAGACAAGGCTATAGATGTCATCGATGAAGCAGCGGCAAGGGCAAGACTGAAGAGTTTTGTCATACCTTCGGAGTTACAGCAGCTGAAAAAACAGCTTGAGGAAATCAAAGCGAACAAAGAACTAGCTGTATTGAATCAGGACTACGAGAAGGCTGCAGAGCTGAAGGAGAAAGAAAAAACACTGAGCCAGCAGTACACAGATAGATACGAACAATGGCGCAAGTCTGTCGAATCTTCGATAGTGAGTGTTGATGTTGATCAAGTAGCTGAAGTCGTCTCTGGTTGGACTGGAATACCTTTGATGAAATTGGAAGAAAGCGAGAGCATGAAGCTATTGAGCTTGGAAAAAGCACTGCACCAGAGAATCGTGGGACAAGAAGAAGCCATAAAGGCAATAGCAAAAGCAATAAGAAGGGCGAGAAGTGGATTGAAAGACCCCAGACGTCCAATAGGAGTCTTTCTGTTCTTAGGACCCACAGGCGTCGGAAAGACCGAACTCACAAAGGTTCTTGCCGCACACCTCTTTGGTGATGAGAAGGCATTGCTCAGATTTGACATGAGCGAATACATGGAAAGATTCTCTGTTTCAAGGTTGATCGGTGCTCCTCCAGGATATGTTGGTTACGAAGAAGGAGGTACTTTGACCGAAAAGGTCAGGAGAAGACCATTCTCAGTCATTTTGTTCGACGAGATAGAAAAAGCACATCCGGATGTTTTCAACATCCTTCTGCAGATAATGGATGATGGAAGATTAACAGATTCACAGGGAAGAGAAGTTGATTTCAAGAACACGATAGTTGTTATGACGAGCAACATTGGAGGTACTTTGATAAACAAATCCAAGAAAACGATGGGTTTTGTATCTGCTGAAGATGCTCAGAAAGACTATCAAGAGATGAAGAATTTGGTCTTAGAAGAAGTCAAAAAGACCTTCAGGCCGGAGTTTCTCAACAGAATCGATGAGGTAATCGTGTTCCACTCATTGGCACGTGAACATGTTGAAAAGATAATAGATATACTCATCTCAGACGTTCAAGAGAGGTTGCAGAGCAAAGGACTATCTATCAAGCTCACCAAAGAAGCAAAAGATTTCTTGATTGAAAAAGGGTATGACCCAATCTTCGGCGCAAGGCCCCTGAAAAGAGCTATTCAGCAATATCTCGAAGATCCACTTGCCGAAGAGATACTCAGAGGCAAATTTGGTCCTTCAGATACTGTGATCTGCAAAGCAACCGAAAATGGTCTGAAGTTTTCCAAGAAAAAGCACAGAACAGGTGTACTGAAAAGATGAAAGAAAAGAGTTATTTCGTCTGTAGCAACTGTGGTTACGAATCCATAAAATGGTTTGGAAAATGTCCTCAGTGCGGCGAATGGAACACCGCAACTGAGTTCAATGTAGGACTTTCAAGTAAAACAAGCCCAGCTGTACTCACCTTGAACGAAGCCCTGAAAACTACCAAATTCGATAGATTGAGTACAGGATTCACTGAACTCGATGCTGCCCTTGGTGGAGGAGTTCTACCGGGGCAGGTCATTCTGCTTGGCGGTGAACCCGGTGTCGGGAAAAGCACCTTGGCTTTAGAGATCTGCGAGAGCTTTTCAAGAAACAAACTCAAAACTCTATATGTAGCTGCAGAAGAATCTGCTGACCAGATTGCCCTTAGGGCGCAACGTTTGCTCTGTCAAGGTCTTGATCAGATAATGATCTGTTCTAATAATGACTTGGAACACGTTCTTGAGATCTTGAATGATAATTACTCTCTACTTGTGGTCGATTCCCTACAGACGATGTACTCACCAGAGGTTGGTACCTACCCTGGTAGTATAGTGCAGATACGCACCTGTGCCGAGAAGATCATTGAAAGATGTAAGCAACTATCAGTTCCAAGCATTTTGATAGCCCACATAACAAAGAGTGGCGAGATATCGGGGCCTAAGTTAGTCGAACACTTGGTAGATACAGTCGTCTACTTTGAGGGTGAGAGAAATACCGAGCTGAGGATTCTGAGGACGATGAAAAATCGCTTTGGTCCGTCCGGTGAAATTGCAGTCTTCGAGATGGCTGAAAACGGCCTAAAACAAGTGATCAACCCCGCTTTCTACGAAACGCAAGATCAGTTGCCGGGAAATTGCTTAGCCTGTGCTGTTGAAGGATCTCGAACCTTTGTTGTGCAAGTTCAAGCACTTGTTTCAAGAACAAAGAGTACTCTTCCAAGGCGTGTGAGTAATGGTTTTGACATGACAAGACTACTTTTACTCATCGCAGTTATTGGTAGGCATATGCAGTTGCCCATAGAATCGCATGATATTTACGTCAACATCTTGGGAGGGCTGAAGATAACCGACCCAGGTATAGATGCTGCGGTTGTAGGGGCACTTCTTTCATCGATGTTGGACAAACGACTTGGAAAGACTGCTCTAATCGGAGAAGTGAGTTTAGATGGCTCATTGAGACGTGTTCACCGCATGAAATCGAGGATCGAGGCTCTGAGGAAAATAGGGATTGAGAAAATAATTGCACCAAAAGTGGGCGAATTCAAAGAAGAGAACATTCAAGTTATAGACTCGGTAAAAGAACTTGGTAGAATATTCGAGGTGAAATGATTTGATACCAGATGCACTGCTCGAGAAGATAGCGCTTCTTTCTCCTGGTACGTCTTTGAGAAAGGCTTTGGACGACATAATATCGGCAAACCTTGGTGCTTTGCTTTTTTTCGTCGACGATCCGCAGAAGTACGAAGATCTCATCCAAGGTGGATTCGATATAGACTGTGCGTTCAGTGCAGAGAAATTGTATGAACTTGCCAAGATGGACGGTGCGATAGTTGTCTCGAACGATCTATCGAAGATACTCTTTGCAAATGTTCATCTGGTACCTGATCCATTGATACCCACCTTTGAAACAGGCATGCGTCATCGAACAGCAGAAAGAGTTGCAAAGCAGACTGGTCAGATGGTTGTTGCCATATCCAAGAGGAGGAATGTTATTTCTCTTTACTATGGAGAACACAAGTATGTAATGAACGATGTACGTGTTTTGATCTCCAGAGTTTCACAAGCTGTGAACACTCTGGAAAGATACAGGACGAACTTTGATAAGCTGATCTCTGAGATAGAGGTTAAGGAACTTCATTCTGCTCCTACAATCTACGAAGTCGCTCGGGCAATTGAAAAGGCTTTTGCAATAATCAAGACCTATGAGGAGACATATCCTTATGTGGTCGAACTTGGTGAGGAAGGCAGATTGATGAACATGCAGATCGAAGAGATCATGGAGGACATATACGATATAACCTACTTACTTGTAATGGATTATTCCCAGAAGGACATAGACATAGATCAGGCGCGCGGGATTCTACAAGATCTTAAAGGAGATGAGGAAATCAGCTTGATCAGAATAATTCGAGCCCTTGGAATAGATGTGCAGAACTTAGCTCAAGCTGGTGAATTTGTCTCTTATTCTCGTGGTTACAGAGTTCTCAGATACACTGCCAAAATCCCTATGACAGTCTGCGCAAAGGTTGTCAAGGCTTTCAAGAATCTGAAGACGTTGAGTGAGGCAACTGTAGATTCTCTTCAATCTGTTGATGGTATAGGTGAAAAAAGGGCATTGGCAATTCTTTCGGCAATTGGTATGATTAAGAACAGAGTTCGTTGATCACAAATCGTGTGCTTGTGGTAGAATGACAAAGGCTGAGAAAAGACACAAAAGGAGGATCAGAAAATGAAGAGGACCTATCAACCAAATCGCAGAAAAAGGCAGAAGACTCATGGTTTCTTGGTGAGATCAAGAACACCATCTGGCAGAAAGGTTCTTGCTCGAAGACGTGCAAGAGGCAGATGGAGAATCGCAGTCTGACAGATCTTTCACTCCCACGTCATGAACGTTTGCGACTGAGAAGAGACTTCGACAGGGTCTTCCGAGATGGAAAGGTTTTTCAGAACGATCTTTTCACCGTTATGTGTGTTAAAAATGGGCTGACTTACAATAGAATTGCGGTGGTCGTGAGGAAAAAATTCGGTAAGGCTCATGATAGGAACAAGATCAGGCGCTGGCTTAAAGAAGCATATAGACACATGAAGAGTGATATAGCAAAAGGCTATGATATTGTGATCTTTCCACGGAAAGCCCTGTCGGAGATCTTTAAAAGAATGTCCTATCATTCGATTGGAAGCGAACTTTTGAGTTTGTTGAAGAGGATCGAAGCATGAGAAAGGTTCTGATGTCGTTGATTCGTTTTTACCAAAGATATATCTCTCCACTGAAACCACCTATGTGCAGGTTTAATCCAACTTGTTCAACTTATGCTCTGCAAGCAATTGAACGCTTTGGAGTTCTAAAAGGAGGATATCTTGCATTGAAAAGAATCATTCGCTGTAATCCCCTTAACCCCGGTGGGGATGATCCTGTGCCGGAAAAATTCACACTGAGGAGGAGATCGACTTGAGAAGACTTCTTACCTTCGTTATACTCATCATTTCTGTGATTTTCGCTTTTTCCAAAAATGAGATCATGGTGACAAATCTCGAAAAAGGACTGAAGGTTACCACGCGCTTCAGTGAATTTGAATTGAATGACAAAGGCGATCTTATCAACGCTTATCTGATGATAGATAGAAAGATTCATGTCTTTCAAGCCGATGGAGACGGATTAGAACTGTTCTCACCGGAGGGCTTGCCTTTGAACGTGGTCAGTTATGCAGTCAAGGGGACAGTCGTGGCACCCAATACGTATTCTGGAGATCTATCGTTGGTGTACGAGTATGAGAATGGCGTGAAGAAAACTATAACGTTCAAGAATCTTCCAGAATATATGACCGTAGTCGAGATTCAATCGGTTAGCCCTGTTGTAATAACACTTCCAAGGGTTTGGTACGAAGACAACGACCGTATTGTGAAAGATTACTTCATTTCTTTTGCTCCAAAAAATAGGGTGATCTCGCTCTCCAAAACAGGTGAAGGGAAGCTTGTATCTAACAAATTGAATGTTCAGAATTACGGAAAGATAACCGTTCATATGGCTCCTTACAAGAGAATTTTCTTGAAAAAACTTTTCAGCGACGACTATGCGCAACTGCTTTCAACAATCAAAGGCATAAGCGGTAGTTCCACATGGTATGATCCTGTTTTCTACCCACTTGTTTGGTTCTTTTGGTGGTTGTTCGAAGTGACGAAGAATTTCGGCTGGACGATCATCGTCTTCACGATCATCATCAGGTTTGTATTGTACCCGCTTTACCATGCACAGACGAAATCGATGATCAGAATGAGAAAGCTTCAACCGAAGATCGAAGAGATCAGAAAGAGATACAAAGATCCCACGAAACAACAAGAGGAGCTTATGAAAGTGTACAAAGAAGAAGGTGTAAATCCAGCAAGTGGCTGTTTGATGTTGCTCGTACAATTACCAATCTTCTTCTTGCTGTACGCAGTGATCAGATACTTTCAGGAGGAATTTGCATTTGGCAGTAGGTTTCTCTTCTGGAACGATCTTTCCGCCGGTGGTTTTGGCCCGAATGCTTTGTTCATCATCATCACAATAGTAGCAAGCTACTACAACACTCTAATCACAAGCCAAGACTCGAGAAGTGCCTGGCAAGGTATACTAATGTCTGTTATCTTCCCATTTCTGTTCGTTGGGTTACCGAGTGGTTTGTTCTTGTACTACACACTCAACACGGTCATTCAGCTTCTGATAACCTACTACATATACAAACGCTACAAGATAAAAGGCATAACGACCAGGGAACTACTTGGTTTGAGACCCAAGGGGTGAGATTTGGTGAAGAAGTTTCTCGTTAGCGCGAACACTGTTTCACAAGCCATTGAAAAGGCTAAACAGGAGTACGGTTTGAAGGACGAGGATTTTGAATATTCTGTCGTTGAAAAGGGATCCAAGGGGTTTTTTGGAATCATGGCTAAGGATGCCGTGATCGAAATTACACTGACCAGTGAATTCTACAAGCGCAAACTCGAAGAGTTTATGAATCACATTCTCGGTAGTTATGGAGACATAAGCGTCAAAATTCAGTGCCTTGGCAAGAGATTCTTCGTCGAACTCAAAGGTGCAGATCTCGGAAGATTGATCGGTAAGCATGGAAAGACCCTTGCAGCGCTTCAGCATATCTCGATGATTTACCTCAACCGTCTGAGCAACACGAGACTGTCGGTGATAATCGATGCAGGTGCTTACAGAGAGAGAAGGAGCAAGAAGCTTGAGGAAATGGTAAGACAAGCGATCGAACGCGCCAAGCAGCAGAAATCCAAGGTAGTTCTTGATCCGATGTTCGCCTTTGAAAGGCGCTTAGTACACGAGATTGTAAAAAGGTACGCAAATGTCAAAAGTTATTCTATAGGCGTCGAGCCGTACCGAAAGGTTGTTATCGAGTATTCGCCAAATGGCAAAGATCTACTGAAATCTGACCAAGACTTCAAGAGCGGCATTTGCGGCAGCCAAAAGTGAATCTCTATTGAGCTCCGCACTGCCGATCAAACTGGTTTCCAAGTTGCCGTCAACCTTTGTTATGTGACAGAGCAAAAATTCCTTGCCAGCGAGTGTTATTATGCGAACATCATCAACAGAATAGATGCTGTCACTGAACTCATCGAGTGCATTGATGACTGCATTTGCTGCAGTTTTGAGTTTCTGAATACTGGTCTTTGGACCTTCGGCGACTCCTTCGAACTCCTCGTCGCCGTGTTCGATGTTCACGATCACCCGGAGATTCTTACCAAGGTCTTCAGTTCTGAGTGATTTGACAGCATAAGCGAGTTTGCTCTGTACCTCTCCAGTCATCTGAGCGACGCTTATTATCTTTCTGTCTATTCTCAAACCGGTCGAGGCAAGTATCGCAGTCTCCACGTCACGAACTATCTGCTTCGGGTTCTTCGCAGAGTCAGCTATCACATGTATCTCTCTCAAATTATCCCCATCAGGCACAACGCGTGCAGCTGTGACACCGGATATCTGCGAAATGATACTCTCAAGTTTCTTAGCATCTACCACAAAACACTCCCCCTTTTGGTATTCTAACATATGGTGGTGAAAGAATGACAATAGGCATATTAATGGCTGCAGGCAAAAGTACTCGCACTAATACAACTATACCAAAACAATTTCACAAAATTTGTGACCGTCCGATACTGTTGTATTCCTTGACGACCTTTGAAAGATCACAGTTAGTCGATCTATGCCTTTTGATGGTACCTCAGGAATGGAAAACAACTGCCGAACAGATGGTCGGTGATTTCAAAAAGGTGAAGTGGGTTCTGCCAGGAGGCAGTACAAGACATGAAACTTCACTCATAGCAATCGATTTCCTCAGGAACCTGAAGCCTTCATTAGTCGTTTTCCACGATGCAGCAAGACCCTTCTTAAGCTTGAGACTGCTCGAAACGGTTATCAAGGAAGCAAAAGGCTTCGGTGCTGCCACAGCGGCAATACCAGTTACAGACAGCGTCGGTTATTGTGAAGATGGATTTCTGAGCTCGTATGCATCAAGAGAATCTCTCTACAGAATTCAAACACCACAAGCTTTCCACTATGAGATCATCGACGATGCGCTCAGAAAATTTCAAGCTGACGATGGCACCAAACCGGTCTTTCTTCTTGGAAAGAGAGTCAAGATTGTAGAAGGTGATCCATATTGTTTCAAAATCACCACATCGAAGGATCTTGAACTTGCACACCTACTCTGCCGATTTTTTAAGGAAGAATGAGCTCCGTTGGTCTGCAGATTTCAACGCTCTTGAACTTCCGTCAGCACAAAATGTTCTTTTCTGACTCAAAAGATCATCTTTTGCAGCTGTATACAATCTTGTGTGAATTTGTGATCTATTTCACTATCGTATAATATATATTGGAAACAACCAGACAAGCTTGTCGAGACAGATCGCACCATAAATTGGTATAGGTCTAAGCTGTTAGCAAACGAGGCACTTAGCTGCCCAAAAGGGGCATTTCAAAAGAGATTTGTCTGTTGTTCACAGAATGTGAAACATGAGATCGATGATAAGAAATCCTATCGAGTTTCCAGTCTCAAAGATCTTGGCACTGCACAATCGAAGAAATTGAAAGATCAGTATGGTGCAACCTTCTAATATTCCTAATTCTCTACCCACGCTAAAGAGTCAGCAAATTCCTCATCGATGTTCTACCAGAAGACTGCATCTCAAACAACATGGAAAAAAATCAGCTCATGGCAAGAAGATTGGCGGAATACAAACTCCGCCATCTTGTTTTTACATATGATTTGCAAAGTTCCAACGCCAAGACTGAGCGCACTTTGGGATATCCTGATCATCTTCCAGCAGTTGATCATCGCCTTCGCCATGAGTAGAGAGCAACATAAGCTTCATTTGTCCTCGAAACACTGTAAAACTCCGCCAAAGTTTTGCATTAGCTTGCTTTTGGAAAAAACTCACAAGTTGATCACATATTCTCACGTTCATAAGTACAATTTCTACTTCCTTTCACATATGTCAGAAAGATTCTTAAATCCCGACAAGTAAGATTTCAAACAAAAGGAGGTAGATACCGGATGATGAAAGCTTTTACTACTTTGCTTCTCTTTCTTTGGTGCTTTATTCTTTATGCAGCCGTGATCAGTGGAATAGTGATCGACGAGAGAGATCAACCCCTCGTGACTCGGCTCAGGTTTCTCAGTCCAGAAAGTGCCGTTCTCTTGACAAGTTATACAAACTGGTTTGGGAGGTTTGAACAACAACTGCCAGCAGGAAGATACATCGTTGAGATCAGCAAGGGACCTGAATACGAAATCAAGAGTTTTTCAATCGAACTATCTCAAGACGAGAAAAAAGAGGTCCATGTCACTCTCAAGAGGCTTTATGATCTTGCTAGTATCGGTTGGTTCTCTGGTGATGCCCATCTGCACACCATTTACAGTGATGGAAATCAAGATGTTGAGACAGTTGCACGAGCATGTATAGCCAATGGTCTATCTTGGGCTGTATTAACGGATCACAACACTATCAAAGGCGAAACAGAATGGATGATTGCTTCCAGATACGGATTATTACCCATACTCGGGGAAGAAGTGACAACGCCTCTTGGGCATTTTAATGCAATTGGAGTCAGTGGAATCGTCGATTGGAAAGTCGATGACAAAGATGACTTGGCAAGAATCTTTAGTGACATATCAAAACAGTCAGCAGTGTCCCAGATAAATCACCCATTCGACATGAAAGACTATTTTGTTGACTGGGATATCAAAGGGTTCAACGTCATAGAAATCTGGAACGGTGGTTCTGCACCGAATCTTAACGGGATGGGCAATCAGGAAGCAAAACTCTTTTGGTTTGAGATCTTAAACAACGGCACTCGTATTCATGCAACTGCTAACAGTGACTGTCACGATGTGTACAGTGGTTATTCACTACTTGCTTTCCTGCCAACTGATAAAGTTCTTTCACTGTTACAGAAAGAGTTTCCAGAACCCGCAATGAAAGATTTCATAAAGAATAACGAGAACCTTCTGAGAAACTGGGTCAAATATGGATTACATCCCGGTACACCTCGCACTTACGTGAGATTAGAAGAACTAACATCCTCTGCCGTTTTGAAAGCGCTTGTAGAAGGAAAGAGTTTCATGACAAATGGACCACTGGTACTTGCACAAGTGGATGGTAAAGGACCTGGGGAAACTGTAGATACGCTGAGTAAAGAATCCCTCGTCTTGAGCCTGAAAGTGTTGTCAAATATTGCTCTAGAAAAGGTTGTAGTCATTCAAGCCGGCAGAATTATTCAGCAACTCGATATAACTGGCCAGAGAGAGTGTATTTCGTCTACAAAAATAAATCCAAAAGATGGTTCTTGGATAATTGTGGAAGTGTATGGACCATATCCTGTTTATGCGATCACCAACCCAATCTATCTATCTAACTAATTCGCAATGATCAGAATACGATGCCCAGTTTGTAAAATGACTAACGGCACAATCGAGAGAATTCTTACGATTTTGGTTAAATGAAGAAATTCTTGCAAACCCAAATTTCCTTGATAAGACACTGTATGATCTTCTAAACATCGTGTTTCGAGGGGGCGATAAGCCCCCCTATTTTTTGTTCTATGGTCACTTTGTAGGTGGGATAAAGCTCGAGAGAATTGTACGGTTTTAGAAGATTGAAGATCAGATGTGTACGCCACTTGACGACTCAAAGATTTGGTGTGGTATAATATCGGCAACCTGAGAAGCTCAGGTATTCCTTTCAAAAGGGGGTTTGAAAGATGAAGAAGGTCTACGTGGTCATCGCTTTGGTAATTGCTTTCACCTACGTCTTTGCAGCGGAAATCACAGAGGTGAAAATCGGAGCAGGCTGGGAGATGACTGGTCCCATTGCGGGATTTGGTCAGATGTCGTGGGATGGTGTGAAACTTGCGATGAAACTCAGACCCACTGTGAGAATTGGCGGCAAAGATGTACCAGTTAAAGTGGTCTTGCTCGATAACAAAGGTGACAAAGCCGAGGCAGCCAATGTCGTCAAAAGACTCATCGATGTTGAAAAAGTCGTTGCTATTCTTGGCCCATGCACCAGCTCCTGTGCCTTGGCTGCAGGTGCGATCGCCGAGCAAAAACAGGTGGCAATGGTTGTCAATACAGCCACGAACCCACTCGTTACCCAGAACAGAAGGTTTATCTTCAGAGCTTGCTTCATCGATCCAATGCAGGGAGAGTTGCTCGCGAAATTTGCCTGGGAAAACCTTAAGTCCAAGAACGTCGCCATTATGGTCGATGTGGCACAAGACTACGTCGTCGGTCTTGCGAATTACTTCAAGAAAAAGTTCGCTCAGCTTGGTGGGAAGTTCTTCGAAGAGTATTACAACACCGGCGATCAAGACTTCACTGCACAGTTGACCGATGCCCTCTCACGCAATCCAGACACGATCTTTTTACCTGGCTACTACTCAGAGATCGCTTTGATCTGTAAACAAGCTCGCGAATTGGGATTCAAGGGTAACTTCTTAGCGGGCGATGGAGCAGATGCACCAGAACTTATACAGATAGGTGGTAAGTTTGTTGAAGGCTTGTTCTACACCACATACTTCCATCAAGACGCGGATCTTTCACCGGCAACAAAACCGTTCGTGGAAGCCTATGTGAAGGAATACAACAGAAGACCAGACGCCTTTGGAGCCCTTGCTTTTGACGCCTACAACCTTGTTCTCGACGCCATAGAGAGAGCCCAGTCCCTTGATCCAGTTGCAATAAGAGATGCTATCGCAGCAACAAAGGACTTTCAAGGTGTGGGTGGAGCCATCACCTTCCCAGAAGGTTCCGGCGACCCAATCAAACCTGCTGTCATAAACACCGTCAAGAACGGCCAGTTCACGCTCATGACCGTTGTACGTCCATGAATGAAGCCCCCGAAGAGGGGGCTTTTACAAAAGTGGGGGTGATTCTTTGAACTTTGCAGCCTTCTTGCAGCATCTCATCAACGCGCTTTCCCTTGGAGGTATATACGCCCTAATAGCCATTGGTTATACGATGGTCTATGGCATATTGAGATTGATCAACTTTGCGCACGGCGATGTCTTCACCTATGGTATCTACCTTGCTTTTTATGGCGTGGTGTTGTTCTTAATGCCTTGGTGGATAGCTTTCATCTTTTCAATCTTTGCGACAGCCTTTCTTGGTGCACTCATTGAAAGAATTGCATACAAACCTCTCAGAAATGCCCCAAGAATCTCCGCATTGATAACAGCTATCGGCGTTTCGTTTTTTCTGCAGAATTTTGCAACAGTTGTCTTTGGTGGTAGAGCCAAGTCTTTCAACCCACAGACGGGCATCTATCCTACAAGTTTTCTCGCTATGATTGAGATCGGCGCTGTGAAGATACCCGTTCTTACACTCCTAACACTCTCGATAGCCATCGTGTCAATGATTCTGCTGATGTGGATTGTCTACAAGACTAAAGTTGGCATGGCGATGAGGGCGATATCGAAGGACATTCCAGCGACAAGATTAATGGGTGTTAATGCTGATAGAATCATTACTTTCACCTTTATACTTGGTTCGGGTCTTGCAGCCATAGGAGGAATTCTCTGGGCTATGAAGTATCCACAGGTGTACCCATACACGGGGATGATCCCTGGACTAAAAGCTTTCATAGCTGCAGTTGTTGGTGGTATAGGCAGTATTCAAGGGGCGATGGTTGGCGGTTTCATCTTGGGAGTAAGCGAGATCATGATCGTTGCATTTGTACCTTCCTTAGCCGGCTACAGAGATGCTTTTGCCTACGCGATTTTGTTGTTTGTTTTGCTCGTCAAGCCAACGGGGATATTAGGTGTAGAAGTATCGGAAAAGGTGTGATGATATGGGTAAGATGCTTTCAAATGGTGTGAAGTTTCTACTCACCACTCTGTTAATCATTGCCATAGGTTTTCTTCTTTTTGTAGCGAACAAAACGGCGAGTGAGTATGTGATATTGATACTCAACCTTATGGCGATAAACATAATCTTCGCTGTCTCACTGACCCTTATCAACGGCATAACTGGGATTTTCTCACTCGGTCATGCTGGATTCATCGCTATAGGTGCTTATGTGTCGACACTGTTGACTTTGCCAGTTGCCCAGAAAGAGATGACCTTTCTCATAAAACCTCTGATCTATCCACTCAACCAGATTCAGCTTCCTTTCTTGCCTGCCACAATCATAGCTGGACTCATCGCAGCGGGTTTTGGTTATGTTGTCGCAGCACCTTCACTTAGACTCATAGGTGATTATCTTGCCATTGCCACGTTGGGCTTGGGGGAAACCATACGCATCATAGCGAACAACGCTTGGTCGATAACCAACGGTGCTCTGGGTTTGAAGGCAATTCCACCATACACGAACATATACTGGTCTTGGGGATGGGCATTTGCCACAGTTTTTGTGATAGCGAGTCTGGTTAAGAGTAGTTACGGTAGGGCTCTGAAGGCGATCAGAGAAGACTCGATAGCCGCCAAGGCAATGGGGATAAATGTCTTTTCACACCAAGTCATGAGTTTTGTACTTGGTTCTTTCTTTGCGGGTGTTGGAGGGGCGTTGTGGGCTCATCTTATCACCACGATCGATCCGAAGTCCTTTGCTTTCACCAAGACTTTTGAGATACTTATCATGGTCGTACTTGGTGGCTTGGGCAGTATAAGTGGTGCTATCATAGGAGCTTCGATATACACCGTTGGACTCGAGTTTCTCAGAGTACTCGAAAGCCCATTCAAGTTCGGATTCATAAACTTTCCAGGTATTCCCGGCATGAGAATGGTTGTTCTGTCTGTTTTACTGATAATTCTCATGCTCTTTTGGCAACGCGGCATTATGGGTAGAAATGAGCTTTCTTGGGATTTGCTCTATGGTTTTGTGACAAAGAGACTGAAAAAAAGAGGTGGCAAGAATGACTGAGGTCCTCCGCGTAGAAAACGTCACAAAACGTTTCGGTGGGCTTGTCGCAGTTGATCACTTTGTTGGGTATGCAAGACAAGGTGAACTTTTGGGTCTGATCGGACCCAACGGTGCCGGCAAGACAACGCTTTTCAATGTGATAACGGGGATGTACGCTCCAGATGAGGGTAGAATCGTTTTTCTTGGTAAAGATATCTCTGGTCACAAACCTTATGAAATAACGCGCAGCGGCATAGCGAGAACTTTTCAAAATATCAGATTGTTTTCTGACATGACCGTTTTGGAGAATGTGATGGTCTCACAGCATTTGAAGTTGAGAAGTTGGTTATGGCTTTTCAGAAGTATAGCCAAAACTCCGGGCAGTATTCGCATGGAGAAACAGATGCACAAGGAGGCGATCAAACTCCTCGAGAGAGTTGGACTGGAAACTTTCGCCAGTGAAAAGGCTAGTTCACTACCGTACGGTCTTCAGAGAAAACTCGAGATAGCACGAGCACTCGCTACCAAGCCCAAGTTGTTGCTACTCGATGAGCCTGCCGCTGGTATGAATCCACAAGAGACTTACGAGCTCATGGAGTTCATAAAGAAGGTGAGAGATGATTTCTCTTTGACGATCATGGTTATCGAGCACGATATGAAGGTGATAATGGGCATCTGTGAACGCATCTATGTCATGGACTACGGGAAACTCATTGCCGAGGGAAATCCCAGACAGATTCAGTCCAATCCAGCAGTGATCAAAGCTTACCTCGGTGAGGAGGTGCTGCTGTGAGCGAAGAGGTATTGAAGATAGAGAATCTGCATGTCTACTATGGAAGCATTCACGCACTGAAAGGCATCTCTTTGAAGGTAGAGAAAGGTCAGATTGTCACACTGATTGGAGCCAACGGAGCCGGCAAAACAACCACACTTCAAGCGATCACAAACCTTGTGAGAAAGAGAGAGGGAAGGGTTTTTTTAAACGGTAAGGACATCACGCATATGCCTACTCATTCGATTGTGAACAACGGGGTTGCCCTTGTGCCAGAGGGTAGAAGGATCTTCCCGAATCTCACTGTCTACGAGAATTTGATGATGGGAGCTTATGCGAGGACAGATCAAGATGGTTTGAAAAGTGACCTTGAATGGGTACTGACGCTCTTTCCAAGGCTCAGAGAGAGACTGAAACAACTGGGTGGGACGCTTTCTGGTGGCGAACAACAAATGCTTGCAGTTGCACGTGGATTGATGTCCAAACCAAAATTGCTCATGCTCGATGAACCATCGCTTGGTCTTGCACCGTTGCTTGTTAAAGAAGTTTTCGAGATAATTCAGAAGATACGACAAGAAGGTGTGACAATACTACTTGTAGAACAGAATGCTTTTGCCGCCCTGAAAATAGCTGATTATGGCTATGTCTTAGAAACAGGACGTATTGTGCTTGAAGATGCAGGGTCAAGTCTACTGGGAAATGACAACGTGAGAAAAGCCTATCTCGGCATCGCTACAGAGTGAAGGGAGAAAGTATCATGAGCAAGATTGGAACAAAACTGATCCTCATCTTACTTCCTTTTGTCACCGTTGTCTTGCTCGTGGGAAATCTTGTCACGTACAGTCTGGTCAAAAGAGATCTGCAAGAGATAGTGCTTTCGAATATTCAAAACTTGGCAAGCTCTCATGCTCAGATTCTTTCCTCAGAAATAAATTCCTTCATAAGTTATGCCAAATCACTTGCAAGTACACCCTTGCTGAAACCTGTTCTGAAATTGGACTTCGAAATGGCGGCAAAAACCTTACCGAACATCTTGACAACTGAAAAATCAAAAATGCCTGTTGAGATCACAAAATGTTTCTTAATGATTGCCGATGGACGTTTTGCTACCAACGATTCTGAAGGAGAAACTCACCACTCAGGTGAACTGCTTGAAAGAGTTGATCCCAAGGCTGAGAGAATTTTTGTGGCGCAGATTAGAGACATTGCAGAAAAACCTTCTATCTTAATCACTTCCCCCATTTCTGAACGAGAAACCTTCATCGGCATTGCTGGTATAACTCTCGATCTGAGTTCTTTAGGGACAGTGCTCAGCAAGATACGTGCTGAGAAAATTGATTGCTACATCGTGGATGAAAATGGCACAGTACTTGCAAGCACTGTTGCTCAAAAAACTCTCAAGCCCTTTGAAATGGATCACGACATAAGGGGAATAAGAAAACTCTCTTCAGTGTATTTGATGGGCCAACAAATTCCATCAACTGATTGGACTCTGTTCTTGAGTGTACCTGTGGAATATGTTCAACATCCTGTAAATTCACTGATGATGATTACTTTTTTGACGGCGATAGTGACTTTGATTTCTCTGGCGTTACTGATTTTGTTTGTCGCACGCAATCTTGGCAAGCGTATTCACTCTTTCATACCTGTTATGCAGGCTTTGAAAGAGGGAGATCTGAGAAACAAACTCACCGTTGACCAGAAAGACGAGCTTGCACAAATCTGCGTGTACCTGAACGATGTAATTGATAGCTTAAGAGAGTTGCTCTCGATTACCAAGGAAGCAACAGAGACCGTGCACAACATGTCACAGGTTATCGATGGATACACAGATAACGAGAAGAAGCAGAGTGATGCTCTGCAGGAGAGCTTTGCTAAAATGGACGACAAGATGCGCAATCTTGCGTCGACCTTTGAACAGATCAATGCTTCAGTCGAGAACATCAAGAACTGCATGCATGATGTTGCAGAGAGCTCAAAGAATCTTGGTGATATATCACAAAGAATGAGGAGAAAGATTGTCGAGGGTGAGAGATCAGCTGCGCGCATAAAACAGATCGTGAAAACAGCTATGCAGTTGAGCCAACAAACGGTACAGCTCATAGAGAAGCTCGAACGGTCTTCACAGAACATCTCAAGCATAACTGAGACAATTGAAATGATCTCTGAACAAACAGATCTATTGGCATTAAATGCAGCTATTGAGGCAGCGAGAGCGGGCGAAGCCGGCAGGGGTTTTGCCGTCGTAGCCGATGAAATCAGAAAGCTAGCTACTCAGACCAAAGAATCAGCAAGGCGCATAGAGGAATTACTCAACGAGATTGGCAGTGAGATAACAAATACCGTAGACTCCACCACGAAGGTTGAAGACATAGTTAAGGAGGTCGACTTAGAGCACGAGAAGATCTCCGAATTTCTCACCACCACACTTGTGGATCTGAACAAAATGGTTGACTCTTTCAATGAAATTGTTTCAACAATACAACAACAGAGCCATTCAGTTACTCAAGTCTCCTCAGCAACAGACAATGTCTCCATGACAGCCCTGCAGGCAAGTGAAGAGCTATCAAGTTTATCGAAATTTGTACGGCAACGGTCTGACAAGATCAACGAACTGGCTGAAATCGTTGATGATTTGCTAAAATCTATTGGTGATCTTCAAATGCATATTGACAGATTCAAGACGTGAAGGAGGTGTTCTTGTGAAAAGGTTGAAAATAGTCTTGGACAGTACATCGGATGTTTCTAAAGAGTGGATTAACAAATATGATCTCTCTGTTATACCTTTACACGTCAACTGGCCCGATGGAACACAAGAGGACGACACAAGAGATATTGAACAGATAAGAGATTTCTACAGTAGAGTCTCGAAGGCTTCAGCACTACCAAAGAGCTCACAACCTTCAGTCGGCGAGTTCGTCCAACTCTATCAGAGTCTTCAGAAGGAAGGGTATGAAGAGATCTTGGTTATTTGCATCTCAACAAAGCTTTCTGGCACCTATGACTCGGCACTTGCAGCATCGAAAGAGGTCACGATCCCTGTCTATGTGGTTGATAGTAAACTAGCATCTGCAGCAATGCCATTACCAGCAAGAAGAGCAAGAGAACTTGAGGCGAAAGGTCTGACCACACAGCAAATTTACGAAACGCTTTTGAAAGATGTCGAACAGACAAGATACAAGGCTATCTTCTATGTGTCGAACTTCGATTTCTTGGTCAAAGGTGGAAGGGTATCGCGAATGCAAGGTTTTTTTGGCTCTTTGCTTAACATTCATGTTGGACTGTGGATCGATCCGGAGGGGAAGCTTGTTCCCTTTGAAAAAGCAAGAGGTACTAAGAGAGCTCAAGAAATGCTCATCAAGAAGATTTTGAGTCTTGTTCCAAAAGGTTCAAAGGTTAGGGTGATCATGGTTGATGCAGATGCAAGAGAAAGCACTAAGATCATACTGGAGATGTTGAGACAACAATACAATATTCTCGATGCGTCTTTCACCGAGATGGGAAAAGTAATCACAACACACGTTGGGCCAGGAACCGCTGGCTTTAGCCTGGAGGTCGTTGAATGAAACAGGGTGTCTTAGTGGTTGCACTCATCGCAGTTATAGCCCTGCTCATGTTGATCGTATCATTCAAGACACCAAAGGCTGTCGTTCTCATTTTAGAGGATGGTCAGGCAGAGTTTCGCGAAGGTGTTGAAAAATACGCTCAACAGAATAATCTGAAAGTCGATTTTGTAACAGTGAGAATTGATCAAGATACCGAGCAAATTGACAAGATATTACGAAGATACAGTGGTAGTTACGCAATTGGACCAAGGTTGAGTTCTGAAGCACTTGCTTTGATCCCTTATCTTGAAAAATATCAGATCTTTTCAGTTGCTCCCTTGGTCACCTCACCAAAGGTAGTCGGGAAGAGTAGATACCTGATGACCTTGAGCGTCTCAGATAGTGTACAGGCAAGAGAACTGGCAGAGAGAATTCTAAATGACTTGAACAGAGAGGTATTCGTGGTGTGTGACAAGGGCAATTTGGTGTACACTGAGAGCTTTTTTCAGATCATGAAAGAAACTGTCGCGCTTGATTTTGAATGTCGTTACATCGACTCTGTTGATGAACTTTTGGATTTAGAGTTTTCAAAGTATGACTCGATTGTCTTGATCGTAGATGGAAGAGTTGCTGGGATGATCGCACAGGTTGCGAGGAAGAAAGGATTCAATGGTAAGATCTATGGTTCTGACTATGTTTACACAGATGCTCTGATAACCACTGGCTCTTGGGCAGTTGAAGGAATTTCAATATATGGGCTTTTCGATCTTTCCCAAATGATGAACTATGGTTACACAGAACTTGGACCAGCCGGTGGTTACGATGCCTTGATGGTAGTATGGAATCTAATCGGTGCAAAGGTGAAAACAAACGAAGCATACGACTACCTCCAAGGCAAGACTTTCAAAGGTGCGAGCGGCACTTTCACTGTGAGAACCGATCTATCTGTTGAAAGGCTGACCAACTTTGTTACCATTAGGAATGGAAAGTTTGTTGTAGATGAGGTGAAAAGATGAAGCTTTCAGCAGCGGCAAAGGGCTTGGCGAGGTATGGAGTTTTCTTGATTTTCACACTTTTGTGCATCTTCATCATTGGGTCTGTGATATTTCTTCAAAACGTCCACAGGTATTACTCTCAAACTTATTTGAAAGCCGAAAAGCAGATCTTGAAGAACACATTTGACAACGCAATGAAGGGTAAGGAACAAGTCGATGTCGTTAGAAGAGTTCTCACTCGCGATCTTGTGGATCTGCAGACTGGCATCGATCTTTCAAAAGTCCTCGCATATGAGAAGTTGCCCTGGCTCGTTGCTGACTCAAAAGGTTTATTCCTTACCTCAAACACTGCGAAATTCCTGCTTGACAACGGTGATACCCTACTTTTTGTCGAATTGCCGCAGAATCTGTTCAGCAGTTTTCTTACAAGTGAGTTGGCCGATGTGCTTCTTGTAACAGGGAATGGTCAAATCATTCTTTCTACAAAATCTGAGATGTCTGGCATAGTTACCAGGAACAAAAACGGCTTTGCAAAACTCAATGACACAGTTGGCTATTTGCACTTTGAAGATCTTCAGATTTCAAATGCGAGAGCTGCTGTTTTCATACCCATTCACAGCTACCTGGCTATACTCTCACCTTATCTGCTCATATCCTTAGCGGCCATGATAGGAGTCATAATCTGGATGATTTTCTTTTGGAGATTCGAGACACGGCTTATTGGGGCAGTTAAAGCTGTCATCGACAGTGTAAGCAGCAGCACAGAGCAGATTACCAAGAGCAAAGATGTGAATTATGTACCGGTCAGAACAAACATAGAAGAATTGAACGAACTGCAGGATTCAATTGTCAAACTCCTTGAGATCGAAAAAGCTTCACAATCAGAGATGCACGCAATGATGAGCAATCTACAAGATACAGTAAACGAACTCGAAGAAATGCAGAGGATCTTACAAGAGAGGAACACACAGATAATTGCAACGCTCGCCGAAGCGATCGAGATAAAAGACACCAACACCTATGGACATTCTGGCAGAGTAGTTAGTCTTGCGTTGGATTTGGCTAAGGAGCTGGGCTTAACTGATCCAGCTGACTTAGAAGCGATTAAATTTGGTGCACTCTTACACGATATTGGGAAGATAGGCATACCCGAACACATCTTGAACAAGCCCGGCAGACTAACCTTTGAAGAGTTTTAGATAATGAAAAAACATCCATTGTATGGAGAAAAGATCATCCGCAACATCTCCGGCTGGGATCTGGTTGCCGACGTCGTTAGACATCACCATGAAAACATAGATGGTTCAGGTTACCCAGATGGTTTGACGGTTGATCAAATAAGCCTAAGGGCTCAAATAGTCTCCATCGTTGACGTCTTTACGGCACTCATAGAAGAAAGACCATACCGTCCTGCACTGAGGATTGATGAAGCACTCAGAATAATGGAAAACGAGATGGTGGGAACAAAGTTTCATCCAGATCTCTACAGGGCATTTCTGAAAGTCTTGAATAGACGTATCTCTGAGTTTGGTATGCATACATGATGAGTTGCAAATTGTAACCTTTTGTGGTAACATTTTAAATAGGGGGCGAACGGTTTCGACGGGTTTGAGCCTCCCCGGGAAGCGAGTCGAGGTCTCCACCTCCTCGAAAATAAGGTGGAACAACAAATAAGTGCCAACGAAGAACTTGCACTTGCTGCTTAATAGATAAGCAGCCGTCCCTACCGAGTCTGGCTGGTGCTCGGATAGGGGCGTGAGACAGCCAGCCTACCGGTGAGCAGTCTTCCCTTTGCTGCTTGGCGGGAAATCTAAAAGGGGATATAGTTCACAAAACCTGCCTGTGGGTGTTGTGAACTGAACAGAAAACACAGGCTGCACTCGGAGACGCCCGGGGGTACTCACTCTCGGACGGGGGTTCGATTCCCCCCGCCTCCACCAGAATTATTCGTATCTCAGTGCCTCAACAGGATTGAGCTTGGCTGCCTTCATAGCAGGAAAGACACCGAAAGTCACGCCGACGGCAATCGACACAGAAACTGCTATTATTATTACCAGCGGTGTCACGGCAGTTTGAATCGAGCCAACCAGTGCGATTGCTCTGGAAAGTGCAAGGCCTACTCCCACACCAATGATTCCCGCTACAAGGGTGAGAATGATCGATTCCAGCAAGAATTGTAGCAAAATGTGCCTTCTGCTCGCACCGACTGCTTTTCTTACGCCAATTTCGCGTGTTCTTTCGGTCACCGTCACCAGCATGATGTTCATTATGCCGATGCCACCAACCAACAAGGAAATACCAGCAATACTACCGAGCATAAAACTCAACAATGCCATCGTCTGATTTATCGTTTGTAGCATGGCATCCTGACTTACTATTCTGTATCTCTCAGTGTCTTGAAATTTGCTGTACAGTACCGCATCAATCTCAGTAACAGCTTGAGCCGCTAGTTGTTCAGATTGTGCTTGCGCAACGATCGATGAAACATACGATCTTCGAAAGACGCGTTGTTCAGCCGAAGAAAACGGTATGATGATCGATCTGTCCGGATTCAAGAAGAGCAAGTTTCCACTTTTTTCAAGAACGCCTATGATTTTAAAGTTCTGTCTGGTGTTTTGGCTCGTGATTCTAATCGTTTTTCCCACTGCATCGCCATTAGGGAAAAGCTCACTTGCAATCTCTTTGCCTATTATGGCAACTCTTCTTCTGGCGATCTCATCTTCCTCAGTGAAGTAATCTCCATCGAACAAATTCAGATTCATCATCTTGAATATAGCTGAATAAGCAGCCAAGACCGTTGACATAGTATTCTGTCTTTCGTACTGAACAATGAAATTCCCCTGCTGTATGGGTGTGACATAGGCAAGTGAAGGGCTCATTTGGGCAATCCTTTCTGCATCCTCTTTCGTGAGAAGATCGCTAAAGGCTGTTGAAACCCGACCACCACCACCCCTTGCGAAACCCGGACTGATCAAAATCAGATTTGAACCAATCGTAGACAGCTGTTGTTTTATACTCTGACTCGTGCCTTCTGCCACAGAAACCACAGCAATCACGGCTGCGACACCTATGATTATGCCTATCATTGACAGCGTGGTTCTTAATTTATTGGCTGCGATCGATTTGAACGCTTCTTTAAACATTTCCAACACTTGCCCTCACCTCTTGGGAAACGATCCTTCCATCCCTCATGTGTATGACACGTTCTCCCAGTTCTGCAATCTCTGGATCGTGAGTCACAACAATTATTGTCAGTCCTCTGTCATGAAGCTCTGAGAAGATCTTCAGTACCTCTTCACCGCTCTTGCTGTCAAGATTGCCGGTCGGTTCATCTGCCAGAATGATTTGAGGTTCGTTTGCCAGAGCCCGAGCGATGGCAACTCTCTGCATTTGGCCACCAGAAAGCTGGGTTGGCCTATGATGCATCCTATCTTGCAATCCGACCAGTGTCAATAATTCTTTCGCCCGTTTCTTTCTTGTTTCCCTGGGCACTTTCGCGTATATCATCGGTAGCTCCACATTTTCGAGTGCAGTCAGACGAGGCAAAAGATTGAACTGCTGAAAGACAAACCCTATCATCTTGCTTCTCACCCTTGCAAGTTGTGCATCGTTCAGCTTTGATACTGCTACGTCTCCAATGTAAATCTCACCAGCCGTAGGTTTATCAAGACATCCCATCAAATGCATCAGTGTACTCTTGCCACTGCCAGAAGGTCCCATGATCACCAGATATTCACCTTCAAAGACGTTCAAACTCACACCATCGACGGCTTTTACAAGATTATCACCCATTTTGTATATCTTTTGAAGGTTTTCTGCCTTTATCACTGTCTTCAAGGTATACCCCACCCTTCATCGCGGTGGTGCAAACCCTGGTATACCGATCTGCACTCCTCGATTGGTCGAATTGCTTGAAGTTCTGTTCACCAATATTACTTCTCCTTCCTTCAGACCATCGACGATTTCATATCCGACTGAAGTTCTCTCTCCAACGGTGATTTCTCTTCTCTCAGTTGTTTCACCATTTTTGACGTTCACATAAGCCTTCCCACCCTCGAAGGTTACAGCTGCCGTTGGCACAACAATGACATCGCTCTTTGAGAGGACAATGATCTGAACTTCACAGGAAAGACCTGGAATGATCCTGTTCAAAAGGTCTCTGAACTGTGTTCCTGATTGTCCGGTTCGTTCCGCAAAGCGTTGTGCCAGCGATTGCGAAGCTTCTGAAGGCCTCTGAGATATGGAAGATTGACCAATCCTCGCACCAGTTGCCTGAATGTTTTGCACCATAAGTTTCAACTTTATCGGAATCGTCACAATACCACTGCTACTCTGAGCCTCGCTTCCAATGTATGTAACTTGAACAGGAAAGCTAACTCCTTCAAAGGCATCAAAGGTTAAAGTTGCCATCTGTCCCACTTTGATCTTTGAGTAATCCACCTCCTCAACAGCAGCAGAAACATACAGATTGTTCAAACCAATCACCTTTGCAATAACACTCGTGCCTTTCGATACATAATCGTCGATCCTGACATTCAAGGCAGTGACAGTTCCATCAACAGGTGAAGTAATCTTGCATCTGTCGAGATCTCTTTTGGCTATCTCAAGTTCCAATTGCCGCTGCTCAACCAGAAGCTTCGATCCAGAGTTCTTCGCCGTTTCATAGTTCTGAAGAGCTTTCAAATAGGAAAGTCTGTAGTCTGTATCGTCTATTTCCACCAAGATATCCCCAGCCTTCACACTGTCCCCTTCTTGCACGTAGATCTTTTTCACCACGCCACTGACAAGTGCTTTGATCTCAGCAGAACTTTCAGCCATGATCTTCCCAGACACAGAAACTGTGTCAGTCAGATTGGTTTTTCTCACCGTGTATTCAACAGTAGATGGCGTTGTGCTCGAAGTTTGTTGCGCAGACCTGTTGCAAGACCAGAACAGAAATGTGATGGACAAAACCATAACAATGAAAAGACCTCGTTTTTTCATCTCACTTACCTCCTGCGAGTCTGATCAAGTCATAACCTAAAGCCTGTAGCAAGCTCAGCCTTGCGATCAGAAGATTGTAGTTAGCTTTCAGCAGTTCTGCTTCTGCATCCTGCACGTCCAATCTTGCACTTTCAAGATCACCAGCCGAAACAAAAGCAGAAGCCTTCAAACCTCTTTCATACTCGATTTTCTTCAATTGCAAATCCAGTTCAGCTACCTTTTTCGTTGATTCGGCAATCTTCATCGAAAGATAAGCCTTCTGCACTGATTTTTTCAGGCTATCGATCTTTTCGTTGAGAATACGCTGCTGTAGGGTGTAATTGTCTTTCGCAGAACTGTAGCTGTGGGCTCTCTCACCACGATCGATTATGTTATAACCGAAGGAGAAACCAAGTGAAAGAGAAAAACCTTTGTCTGAACCTTCGTCCTGCTTCACAGTAAAGCTAAAAGCAGGGTTTGGTAGCCATTGTTGGTATGCCCTTTCATCCTTTCTTCTGGCGATCTCGACAGCCATCAGTTGAGCTTTCAAATCTGGTCTGTCTAAGACCAATCTTTCGGCTTCTTGCTGTGATGGTATGATCGAAGTGATGCGTTCAAGGCAGGCAAGCATTGTGTTCAGAGTATCTGTCGAGTACTCTGTCAAAGCACCCATGAGATTTTGACTGATTTGATAGAGCTGATTTGTTGTCTGGTAAATATTCCTTTGAATTTGCATGATCTCTTCCCTAGATGCCGTGCCAGCCTCATAAGCCTTTTGTAGAGATTCAAACTGATTTTCCAAGATCTCTATCTTGTCTTTGGTGATCCGTAATTTTCTCGTGTAGTAATGATAGTTGAAGACGTCGTTTGCAAGACTCACGAATACCTCGTTTCCCACTGAGATTAATTTCCATCTCGCTGAGATGTACTTCATTTCATTCTCAAGATCTGTTATATCAAAATTGGAGAAAAGTTCTCTTGAAATGGTCAAAGCCCATCCACTTTCGGTCCATTCTTCTTTTCTGCTTGAATAACTCCAGTTGTTTGAGACGGTTACATCAAAACCAGCTATGTCTCGAAAGCCAATCGAAAGGGGAATAGACAGCGAGTAATTCTCAAAGTCTGTGTTCAAAGAGAATTTATTTGCACTGACATATGGAATGAAGAAGTTCTTATTCTTCTCGACGATGAACCGTGCATTCTTGTACTCCATCAAACTCGAAAGATATGAACTGTCCCTCTCAAGCCGCTCTTGTACCAAATCTATAAAGCCTCCATAAACAACAAGTGGCACAAGCAAGGCAAATAAAGCGAGTTTTTTCATGAAAAATCACCCGCCGAATACTTCACTGAGTAAACGTTGATAGTTCCAATCCGCGTCGATGTAAAGCGAACATAGGTTTTTCAAGAACGATCTAACATAACTTAAAAGTGTCTTCTGAGCAGTGAGGTAGGCATTTCTCGCGTTCAACAGATCCTTTTCAGAACCAACCCCCACCTTGTAGTTGTTTTCAGCACTTTCAAGTTGAGCCCTTGCCACGCTCACAGTCTCCCGCTGTGCCTGTATAGTTTTCTTCAAGTTTTCTGTGGTCAACAGCAGAGATTGATAGGACTTCTTCGTACTGTTCTGAGTATCTTTCAGGGCGTTCTGGGCTATTCTCAACGTTCTTTCGTATTTGTCTCTTGTGTACTGCGATGGACTCACAAGGCTGTCGTAATCCATTTGAGCAACTTGGACATCGATCTGTGCCATCTGTATTGTGAGTGATTTACTGAGTAATTCGTCTATCGAAGGAAGCTTCACATCTATACCAATCGTCGATGGGTCAATTATCGACATCTCCTTACCGAGTAAGATCAACAGATCTTCTTTTGATTGCTCCAAATTCAATTTCGCTTCATTTAAACTGACTTCGGTCTGAAGTCTTGTCGAACTGGCACTCTGAAGATCTTGTAGCGTTGCAGCCCCCGTCTTGTAAAGATCTTGCATTTCTTTAAAGTCAATCTCAGCAATCCGCAATTTGTTCTGTGCTATCTGGGCTTGCAAGTTGTTCTCCAGAACGCCAACGTAAGCATCGAAGAATTCATTGTAAAAACTTTTCATCGATTGCCTATAACTCTGCTGAGCATTCAACCAAGATTTCTGCGCAACAAGTTGTTGTCTTTTGTTCTTTGCCTCGATCATAGCTTTGTCATAGTCGTTTTTCGCCTGATCGAAGTTCAGCACAGCCTTCAAATATACAACGCTGTTCTGCTTTGCGAGCTCTACTACATCAACGATGCCGGCGTAAGCGATGATCAAAAGACTTAATGAAACAACTACTAAGAGTCTTCTCATGGCGAAACCCTCCATTCTGTCTATTTTCAGTGGCTTCTAATAAGATTTTAGACCTTTGCGCACTATAACGTTTTGAACTCTAATCTTTTTCTAATTCTATCGTTCACCGTGCACCAACGCGGCTTCCACCACCACCGCCACCAATTCCTGAACCTCCTGAGCCAGAGGAACTCGAGCTCACAGTTGAGGCTGCTACAGATCTAAGACTCGAAATGTTGCTGATAACAACGGGGTGCTTGTAAACAGTGCCTGCGACCGGCGACGAAGGAGGCTCAGGGTAGAGCTTCTGCAAGTTCTCGATAACTCGCTTTGCCACGCCCAAAGCTGTTGCGTATACGATGTACTCATCCCATATCGCAACAGACTGCGGTGGGTAAGTGGACAGTGCAGAAAAGTCTTGAATGAACTTCTCGAAATTTCTCCACTTCAGATAGTAGAGTAAACCATCTCGATTCCATCGCGAAAAGACACTCTTTTTCATGAGTAAAACGACTACACCTACACCCACGCAAGCAATCATTAGCACAGTGCCATATCTGGCCAAGATCGAGTAAGCCGAACCCATATTGTTTAAGAGAATCATTATCAAAAACGGGACAAAGAGACCAAAGACCACGGCAAACACCTTCGCGGCAATGTCTCCCGTTTCATCCAGATAATTTCTCTTCTTCACGTTGTTCAAAACACTTGTTCTCCAGTTGCTGACCTTCTTGAGAAACTCTTGGGCTTTGTTGGTCTTCTTCAATTCCTTCTTCATCGCGTTGAAATCTACTACTCCGTTTGCTGCAAAATCAGTGAAAGCGCTAAAAAGTTCTCTTCTTTCTTCACTCACGTTGAGTATCTTCAAACCAATCACTTGACCTTTCTCGTTCTCGACAAACTGGCATTCACCCTTTCTTACACCATCTAAGACTGCTGCAGCTATTGCATCATCGTCTGGTCTTGAACAAGATTTTTTTACAACCGAGTTCACAAATTCAGGCAAGTCTTTATACGGTAGCTCTCGTTCGTACTCTGCTTCATAGTCTATCGATATTTCTCTTCCATACTTTCTGTAAATCCAAATTGGAATGAACAAAACAAAGAGCGTGTAACCTATGACACCGATGATGGTGAAAGTTGTGCGAATCAAATATCCTCGCTCGGCTTTCTCAATCTCAGAGAGTTTTAAATCTTTGTTGAGAAAACGTGTACCTGTCCCCGTCAAAGCCGGAAAGACAAATCTCCCTTCTATGAAACTACTCGCTGGAATTCTTGCAAAGGAAAATTCGTAAGTTCTTCCCAAGATGTTCTTGTCTTTCGTCTGAATTCCCCATGGATGGTGGTAAACAAGTGGCTTTGGAAAACTCTCAGGGAACACAACACGCACATCTAAATGCTTCGTACCGGCATCATTGTTTTCACCGATGTATTTGATGAACAACTGCGTGAAGTCAGCACCCTCTTCAAGAACATCGATCAATCTGTATTTGAAAGCGACTTTGACGATCTGCCCACCCTTTGGCACAGGCACATAGACATCCATTGACTGACTGAAACGAATCTCAACATCGATATTTCTCTCGGTCTTTTGGTTGTAATAGATTCCACCCTGTAAAGGTGGACCTTCGAGAATTTCTATTTGAAAATCCTCGATCCTCGTTGGATAGTTAAAGTCAATCGCCCAACTCACCAAGCGAAATGGTTTGTTAAGCTTGTAGGTGATCGTTTCAACAACTTGTGCCGTGCCGTCTTCATTGAGCATCAATGAATATGATCTGTGAGGCAGTTCCAGCAATCCAAAAGAGCCGTAGACAAGCCCAACAACCACGCCAAAGGCCACAAGACTTATGAAGAAAACAACAAAGATGATTTTGAAAAGCTTCACAGGAGCACACCCCCTTTGTGCTCCATGATACCACAACTCAGCTCAGTTCATCGAGTATTTCTTTTGCCTGCTCGTATGTGAGTTTGCCACTCGCGACAAGCCTCAAGATTTTCTTCTCTATGCCTTCGGCTCTTTCGGCTCTATTTGTCGATCTGATCACTACGTCACCAGATGCTGTACTGACAGTGACCTTCATTTTACCGTTCCCAAAGAGGTAATCTCGACCTTGGCGAGTATAGCCAACATTTGTGCTCAATTCACCACTGGCTGTACGCATCATCAATTGCATATTTGGTATACCCACCGTTTCAAAGGTTATATCTCCACTCGTCGTGCTTATAATCCATTCACCGCTCTGAGTGATGAGATTTCTCACGATCAGATCACCACTGACGCTCGAAAAGACCAACTTTGCAAAGTTCGGGGAGTCGATCGTAATGTCACCAGAGACAGTTTTTATTTGACATTCATAAGACTCTATGTCTTCCAACGACGCATCACCAGACACAGTTCTCAAAAGCAAAACTTCGCTTTTTACTGAACTAATGGATACTTCCGAAGAAACACACCCAAGGGAGATCTCTTTCATATTAAGAGGTACTGCAATTTCTAACTTCTCTTTTGACTCCAATACAGCGAAACCTAAGAAATGACGGTCTCTTGTACTCACCACCAAAGTACCGTCTTTGAATTCCAGAGACGGTTGTTGTGATTCATAAGCAACGTAATTCTCTGCTGACTGCGTTCCGAAGATCTTTATCTCACTGCTGACAACTTTGACAATGAGCTTTCTGATTTTTGCAAAGTCGATCAGTTCTTTCTGCACTTCAATCGCCTCCTAAAAACCCATGAAGATCACTATAACCCATATGACAACCAGTTCACCCGCGAGGTACACGATTATCGGAACTATGTTTCCAACGATCAAAAGCAAGGCGTACAGACCGACGAAAAACGAATAGACCAAGGTCACAGATTTCACTTTCATCTGCAACAACTTTGAACCAATATAAATCAACAACAAGGCACCTATCACTCCAGTAACCAGCAGGGCAATCTTCATTCTTCTCTCAGCCTCCTGATCTTCTCGAGTGCCTCTTGTGCTGAAATCTCTCCTTTCTCCAATTTGTCAAGCAATTCATCTACTTGTTTTTCTTCAGTCACTTCTTCTGCTTCATAACCCAGCGTTTTGACGATCCCTTCAAGTCTCGACCGTGCTGTTGGATAGGATATGCCCAGCTCTTTCTGAAGATCACTCAAATTTCCCCTCGCCTTTATGAAGATCCTCAAGAAGTTCAACTGTTCAGGAGTCAGTCTGAAAAATTCTTCCAGTTCAAATTTCCCTCTTATCACAGTTCCACAGGATTGACAACTGAGCTCTGTAACGATCAGATTTGATCCGCATATGGGACATTTTGAGATAACACGAGCCATTGAAATCTCTCCTTTCATATTTTTAATCTACAACTAAATATATTTTATCTCAATACTCAAATTCTGTCAAACTCACAAAGAAGTAACAAAAAACTCCTTTTCAAGACCGTCAACTCTGATAAAATCTGTTGGGAGGGATTACAGTTGTACCAAAAGGTTTTGATAAAGCTCAGCGGAGAGGTCATGTGTGGGGAAGGTTCAAGGGGTTTTGATCAGAGGAACATAGAATTTCTTGTAAAGCAGATCTCTCAAGTAGTCGATTATGGTGCAAATGTTGGCATTGTTATAGGTGCTGGGAATATCTTCAGGGGCGAAGAACTTTCAGAGATTCCTCATTCTTTGGCAGATCAAATAGGTATGTTGGGCACAGTGATAAACGGCTTATACCTGAAAGGTTCACTACAAAAGCATGGTGTGAAATGTGTTGTTGTATCGCAGATATCTACCCTTCCTTCGATCAGACCCATACACTACGATGACATAAATCTGTATTTTGATGCCGGTTATGTGGTGATCTTTGCCGGAGGCACCAGTAATCCATTTTTCACGACCGATACTGCGGCAGCATTGCGAGCAGTTGAAATGGGAGCAAACCTCTTAATAAAGGCAACAAAGGTTGATGGTGTCTACGATTCTGATCCCAAGAAACATAAAGGTGCACACAAATTTGAAAAGATATCATACCAGGACGCGATCAAACTTGGCTTAAAGGTGATGGACATGGAGGCATTCTCGATCTGCGGCAGGTACAGATTACCAATAATAGTTTTGAATTTCTTTGAAGATGGAGCTATCCTGAAAGCAGTGCGCGGTGAACCAGTTGGTAGTATCATATTACCTGATTAGGAGGTGAAGGCATGTACAACGAAGTCATTGACATCAGGGCAAGAGAGGTTCTTGATTCAAGAGGAAATCCAACTGTCGAAGTGGAGGTCTTTCTGGAAGATGGTACTTTCGCATCAGCAATAGTTCCTTCCGGAGCGTCGACTGGAAAATTCGAAGCGCTCGAACTGAGAGACAAAGGTAAGAGGTACATGGGTAAAGGTGTCCAGCACGCAGTCAAAAACGTGAACGAGACTGTAGCACCTAAGGTCATCGGTATGAATGTCTACGACCAACCGGCTATTGACAAAGTTATGATTGAGTTGGATGGAACCGAGAACAAATCAAAACTCGGTGCAAATGCAATTCTCGGTGTTTCGATGGCTGTTGCTCGTGCAGCTGCTTCGAGCTTGAATCTACCCCTTTACAAGTATTTGGGCGGTCCAAACGCCAAAGTCCTGCCTGTGCCTTTCATGAATGTCATAAACGGGGGAAAACACGCAGACAACAGTCTTGATATTCAAGAATTCATGATAGTTCCAGCCGGTGCACCTTGTTTTGCTGAAGCGCTCAGATACGGTGCAGAAGTCTTTCATAGCCTGAAGAAAATCCTTCACGACGCCGGACATGTCACAAGCGTTGGTGACGAAGGTGGTTTCGCTCCAAATCTATCCTCGAACGAGGAAGCAATAAAGGTCTTGATCGAAGCGATAAAGGCAGCAGGTTATGAACCAGGCAAAGACATCTTCATTGCCCTTGACAGTGCTGCATCTTCTTTCTACAACGGAGAAACGAAAACGTATCAGATCGACAAAACAGAAAAGACTACAAAACAGTTGGTTGAATACTACATTTCTCTGGTAGAGAAATACCCAATCATAAGCTTGGAAGATCCGTTTGATGAAGAAGATTGGGAAGGTTTTGCACAACTCACTGCAAAGGTAGGGAGCAGAGTTCAGGTAATCGGTGACGATATCTACGTTACAAACATAAACAGGCTCAAGAAGGGTGTAAAAGAAAAGACATCCAATTCCATCTTGATAAAACTCAACCAGATTGGAACGGTGACCGAGACACTCGACACCATAGAATACGCGAAACAACACGGCATGACCTGTGTCATCTCTCACAGATCTGGTGAAACTGAAGATACTTTCATAGCCGACCTGGCAGTTGCGACAAACTGCGGAATGATAAAGACTGGTTCACTTTCGAGAAGTGAAAGGATTGCGAAGTACAACAGATTGCTCAGAATCGAAGAAGAACTCGGAGTTGCGTCACAGTACAAGGGTTTAGGAGCTTTTTACAGTATCAAGGGATAAACGGTAAGAATCGAGCGTATAATATAAGCTAATCGGTATTAAAAACTCTGCGCGGCAGACAGCCGCGCTTTTTCTGACTGGTGATGATAATGGAGGAAAGAAGCGGTCTTTCATCAAGAGCTGCTTGGATTGGAGTTTTTGCTAATGCAGCTCTGTCTCTTGCAAAGATCTTGGTAGGATGGGTTTTCAACAGTGCTGCGATTCTTGCGGATGGAATTGACACTGGCACAGACATTTTCACATCGATGACTACCGTGGTATCGAGCAAGATATCAAATCGTCCACCCGATAAAACTCACCCCTACGGTCATGAAAGGGCTGAAACAATTGCAGCAAAGGTTGTCTCTTTTGTGATATTCTATGCCGGTGCGAGTTTGTTCATGTCATCTTTAAAAAGAATCTTCGAAGGTGAACACACACTTATAACTGGTTTCTTACCACTCGTTGTTACAGCAATTTCGATCGCAGTGAAAAGCTGGTTGTTCTTGTACAAATATGCAGTCGGAAAGAAGATAAAAAGTTATGCATTCATAGCTGATGCGCTTAATATGAGGAACGATATCTTCATATCTTCAACTGTTTTCTTAGGGATAATACTCAACAAATTTGGCCTTCTGTGGGTAGATGGCATAATTGCATTGATCATCTCGCTGATGATCATCAAGACCGCCTTTGAAATCTTTAAAGAGACCACCTATGAACTGATGGATGGTATGACAGATCTCCAGATATACAACCAAATCTTCAATGCCATCGAGACCGTGGCTAAAGCAACTAACCCACACAAAGTTCGTGTCCGCCAAGTGGGGTACAAGTACTTCGTTGACTTAGATATCGAGGTTGATGGCAATATATCAGTAAAAGAGGGCCATGAGATAGCAACTTTGGTGAAGAATGCTATAATCAAAGAAAACGATAGAATTGCTGACGTCATGGTCCACGTCGAGCCAATAGGAAACATCGAACGCGAGGCTTATGGCTTAGATGAACAACATACAAATGGGGGGAAAAGAGATGATTCTCAAAGGTGAGAAAATCGTTCTCAGACCAGTTGAACTCTCTGATATTGACCAATTGTTGAACATCAACGACATGGAGGTTCGAGAAAACTTGCTTTCGGTTTTCCCGTTGAATCACATCCGCGAAGAAGAATGGGTGAGAAAACTGTATTCCACTCAAGGTGACGTGGTTTTCGCGATCGTCCCAATCGAAGAAGAAAAACTTGTGGGTACAACAGGTTTACATGGCATTGATTGGGTCAACAGAGTTGCAGAGTTTGGGATCGCAGTAACAGACAAGCGGTATTGGAACAAAGGCCTGGGAAGCGAAGCAGTATTGCTCACGTTGAAATATGGTTTCGAATACCTCAATTTGCACAGAATAGCTTTGAGAGTCTATGAGTACAACACAAGGGGCATTCACGTTTACGAAAAGTGTGGTTTTGTACATGAAGGTAGGTTGAGACAGGCAAGATACATCAAAGGCAAGTACTACGATGTTCTGATCATGAGCGTGCTCAGAGATGAGTATTTCTCCAAGATATCAAATAGATGATTCAGAGAACAAGACAAACAATGAGTTCACGATCTATCACGATAGTTATTCGACCGGTTGTCGTTTCTACCTTCAAAAGATCCCAAATTATAATGATTGTTGTGAAATGCTAATAGAGATCAATCTCCCGAGGATACTTTGACCTCCGCCGGGGACTGAAAGAGATCAAAGGGGTGATACTGTGAATCTGAAGATCTACAATGAAAAGATGCGGCTTCTTGATCCCATATGTTTTCCTGTTTTTGAGAAAGCTGGTAAAACTGGCGTTTTGCTCATACATGGCTTCACAGGCAGCCCGCACGACATGAGTTATTTGGCAGGTAAACTTCATCAATCAGGTTTTACTGTTTCAGTCCCTCGCCTACCAGGTCATGGTACAAGCCATAAAGACTTCCTCAATTGCAAATGGCAGGACTGGCTTCGTCGCTCTATTGATTCATATCTTGACTTAACCCTTCACTGTGACAAGATTCATGTTGTGGGCCTATCGATGGGTGGGTTACTTGCAGCGATCGTTGCAGCTTTGTTCAAATCACCAAAGCTGGTCTTGGCAGCTCCAGCCTTCAAAGTGATGGACAGACGACTGTCTTTAACCCCACTGATGAGTTTGTTCGTCAGTTATCGCGGAAAGGAAGCACCAACCTTCGAGGATGACTCTTTAAATAAGCTCGCGCAAGAATACTGGAACAAGGTCTTCGTCAAACCAGCCGCCCAGTTGTACAAACTGCAGAAGACGGCAATCAAACATCTTGAACTGATTCAGTCAGAGACACTGGTAATCGTGACGCAAAAGGATAACACTGTTCCAATGTCAGTCTTAGACGTCATCAGATCACATTTGAAATCTCAGTTCAAGACGATCGTTCTCGAAAAAAGCGCTCATCCGGTGACGAACGACATAGAAAAAGAACTGGTTGCTGAAAAGATCGTAGAGTTTCTCAGATCGTGAAATCATTCGAAAGGAGTACTTCGTGTGATTAAACTCGCAGATGTCAAGAGTGCAATGCAAAGGGTATCAAAATGGTCTCATAGAACACCTCTTTTCACTTCGCAAACGCTGAATGAACTTTCCAACAACTTCGTCTATTTGAAGGCTGAGAATTTGCAGAAAAGTGGTTCTTTCAAATTTCGTGGGGCTATGAATTTTCTCATGTCTATGAGCGAAGAAGGACGCAGAAAAGGTGTTGTAACTGGCTCTTCAGGTAACCACGGACAAGCTCTTGCCTGCGCTGGGAAATTGCTCGGTGTAAATGTCACCGTCGTTGTTCCTGAGGATGTTTCAAAGGCAAAACTCTCTGCGATGCTCAGTTATGGTGCAAAGATAGAACGGTGTGGCAAGACCTCAAAGGAGAGACTCAAACGTGCAGAAGAGATCTGTGCACAAACTGGAAGTATCTTCGTACCACCCTTTGACCATCCTTGGATCATGGCTGGTCAAGGAACGATAGGCTTAGAACTCGTTGAAGAGTTTGAACAGTTCGATGCAGTCTTGGTACCATGTGGTGGCTGCGGCTTGATCAGTGGCATTTCCGTTGCGGTGAAAGAACAACTGCCAACTGTGAAGATCTATGGAGTGGAACCAGAACAGAGTAACAGTACCTATCTATCATTCAAAGCAGGTCATTTGGTTGAACTTCACAAGATCGAGACGATCGCTGATGGTCTGAGAACGACAGCTCCTGGGCAGCTGACCTTCCCCGTTGTTCAGAAATACGTTGAGGATATCCTTCTTGTCTCTGAAGAAGACATAAAGAAAGCAGTTGTCTTTTTACTCGAGCGGATGAAATTGCTTGTCGAACCTTCAGGTGCTGTCACTGTTGCTGCTCTGCTTGCCAAAAAATTCCCGTTGAAAAACAAAAAGGTTGCCGTTGTACTCTCAGGTGGCAATGTCGATCTTTTGACACTGACTTCTTGGATCGAAGAAATCAAAGAGAAAGAGAGTGACGTAAAATGAAAGAACGTGCAATTGAATTGTTTGAAAATGGCCTGAGCTGTGCACAATCTGTCTTTACAGCATATGCTGTACACTTTGGTATTGAGGAAGAAAAAGCACTGCAAATCTCCTCTGCCTTTGGTGGTGGTATCGCACGACTGGGAAGTATCTGTGGAGCAGTAACAGGAGCTTTCATGGTAATAGGTCTTAAGTATGGTGGGAAAGACTCTCAGTCAAAGGAAAGGACCTATCTTCAGGCAAAAGAGTTTGCTCACCGCTTTGAGTCGCTCAACGGATCTATCTACTGTAAAGATCTTCTCGGTTGTGATATAAGCAATATCGAAGGGCTTGAGCTTGCAAGACAAAAGAACTTGTTCAAGACACTATGCCCAAAGTACATCAAAGACGCTTGCGATATTTTGGAAACTCTATTTCAGTTTCAAATACAGAGGGAATCAAATGAAGATCGTTGAACTTGAGAAAGAAAACTGGAAAGATTTCAAACTCCATTTCAGATGGTGTAGCAAGACTTATTATGCTGTGACTGTGAGAAGCTCTGAAGATAGCTGGATCATCGAATTGAAGCGGCACAAAAGTGATAGGCTCATCTCAAAAGATTATTACGAACCTCTTTGGCAGCAATGGATGGATGACGAGAGCAATGGTACATCGCAAATCTTCGGTGTCGAGATAGATGGTCAGATCATCGCCTGGATGACCGTTGCAAAGGAGAGTTGGAACAACAGGCTGAGAATACACGAATTGCTCGTTCTTGAAGAGTACCGAGGCAAAGGTGTTGGCAAGATGCTTATTGAAAAAGCCAAGCAAACTGCGCGAGAACTGAACTGTCGTGCAGTTGTTTTAGAAACACAAACCAACAACAGCGCCATCGAGTTCTACAAGAAGCAAGGTTTTGAACTCAACGGTCTTGATCTCACTGCCTATTCAAATGACGATATCGCCAAAAGTGAAGTGCGGATTGACATGATCTACAAGATCGAACGCTGAACTCAAGTGACAACGAATCTCTGCAATTTCTCAAAGTGCCATTGTGAGCAAAACGAAGTCTTTATTAGAAAACTCCCTTTGAAATGGGATAATTCCGGTGCTCAATAGCCTCAAAATCTTTGACTCGTTTGATCGATATGCGACATCACAGCATGAGCAAGAAGTAATTCTCCTTCAACCATTGGCGGCGCTCTCTATAGTCTGGTATTAATACCTGCAATTTATTCCAGAAAACTTTTGAGTGGTTCTTTTCAACTAAGTGAACGACTTCATGCGCAACCACGTAATCTATGATCTGCAAAGGTGCCATAACAAGACGCCAAGAAAAGTTTAGGTTCTTCCCCGTACATGAGCCAAGGATTTTCTTTGCACCGGTGATCTTTATTCTGCTGTACTGCAAACCCATCATTTTGGTGTAAAAATTGACTCTTTGAGATATTTCTTCGTAGGCTGATTCTTTGTACCACTTGACGAACAGATCTTTGGCATAAGACAGAGCATCTTTTGAAAGATGAAAACCATCCTGAAATCTTAACTCTGAGTCCTGTTCGTCTACAATGTGCAGTTTGTAATACTTTCCAAGATAGAGAAATTCTTCTCCTTCTACGAATTTCTTTGGTGAATACTTAAGTTTTCTTGCTCTCATTTGTTCTATCTTTCGTTCAATCCATTTGCTGTGATGATTTACAATCTCTTGTATGATCTTGTCCCTCACTCTCAGAGGGGCTCTTACGATCAAAGTTGCATCTTCTGTTATCTGAAGAGCTACTGTTTTTCTTCTCTTTGTGCGTATGATTTTCTCGATCTTTATCTTCACTATGACAGCCTCCTGTGGTTATGACAGATCAACTTCATAGAGCTTCGAGTTCTTCAAAACATCACTTTGAGGTGTTTTTGAACTACTGGTTTTTCACCAGCCCAACACGATTAAAACAACTTGCCCTTTAAGAGCTTTCTCGAACATTATCTCAAAAGATCTCCCAGATAGACTCTGAAAGTAATTCATTTCGGTTGAAGTGCTGCAGCAAAAACTTGCCAAACCAATATAGATTTCGAGACAAGGCTCAGGATTATATAGACCCTCTCACCATAAAGATAGTCTGCCTACTCACCAACTTTCTTGTACTGCAACAGGATGAAAAACAGCGGCAAAGATCTTCATCTTCCTCAGAGTGTAGAATTTTTCCACTGTTTACACCTGTTTACAGTAACCTGTTCAACTGATTCTCAACACCAGAACGCTTTTAACAGACTAAAATTCTCAGCAGACTTCAGCAACTTCAATGAAAGAATCTCGCTGATATAACCACACCGATCAAAAACGGCATCAATCTTTAGATAGAAGTGGAATCTAGTTCTTCATACAGAAATTCCAACAGGTCTTTTTCTTTGAACAGTCTTTTTCTGAACTCTATTATGGGAAGATCTCCTTGAACGAGAGTGTCTGTTCTTATATCGTGCTGTTGTGTCTCTACAACCCTTTTATCTTGATGCAATACTTTTTTGTTAAAAGGCATCCCGAGTTTGGCGATGAGTTTGTCAAGCACCTTGATCTTTGTTGCGCGCACATAGAAACGAAGATATATCATTGTACTCGATCTATCTACAGGAACAAAGAACGCAATAACTCTTATTCCTTCTGTTATATGGTTTTGCCACGTGTTTGGAAAGATGAATTCAAGATACACTCTCGAAAGGTCTGGGTTTAGTTCCTCTGGTTTTCTCGGTCTCTGGCCATGATCGACTTCATTGAGAACGTAGAAGAAAAATTCATCTTCATTTATCCACTTGACGACAGGACCATTTACCAATGTCCTGTTTCCCCTTCCTATGGTGTTTCTGTGAACGAAAGGAAGGTGCATGACATCCAGTTGGTTTTCAACCGCTCTTGGATACGGCACTTTCCACAGTTCTTTGAACTCTGCATAGACGAAATTTTCATCGATATCGCTGAAAAATCTCGGCTGATTTCTTGGTTCCTGATCGCCAATCCAAAGCCAGATCATTCCTGCTTTTTCACAAACTTCATAGCTCTTCACTGCAAAACGTTGGGGGACTTCATAGCTCTTTCCCAGCGCCGGGATGACTTTCACTTTCCCATCACCATCATACTCAAAACCATGGAAAGGGCATTGCAGTCTTCCACCAACTACCTCTCCGGCTGAAAGTTTCGCTTTTCTGTGGACACAAATGTCCTCTAATGCCTTGATCTCGTTATTCGCATCCCTCCACAGCACGAGCTCCCTATCAAGTCGAATGACACCAACAGGCTTTTCTGAAATTTCGTTTGAAGAAGCAATTGCAAACCACATGGTCTTACCTTCTTTCATATACCCTGTCTGCTTAATTTTTGCCTTTTCATTTCATACATAAGTTCATCTGCCCTTTGCAATGAGCGAAGGTACTCTTCGCTCAGATTTTCTATTCCATAGCTGAACGTCACAGAATGATTGAAAGGGTTGTTCTCTTCCACAATTCTCTTGATTCTTTCAACAAATTCGTGCGCACCGGCCGAATCAGTATTTGAGAGAACTACCAAGAACTCGTCTCCACCGTATCTCACTGCAAAATCTGAAGCCCTTGTGTTTTGTCTCAGTACCTCGGCGAAAAATTTCAACACCTCATCACCATGAAGATGACCAAATCTATCGTTGATCTCTTTGAAATGGTCAAGGTCCATCATCACGATACTCACCTGAATGTTATGAGTTGAGCTTTCAGCATATTTACCAAGCCATTCATTTAAGTGTCTCCTGTTGTAAAGCCCAGTTAACGCATCCAACTGTGAAAGCTGCGCATATCTGTGTCTTTCTTCTTCCAATCTGCATGTCAAAATCTTGGTAGGCTCGATAAAACTTTTCATGGCCATTCCATCGAGCACGACATAGTAAGAGAGAAATCTTATCAAGTGGCCAAGCATGTTGAAAAAACCATAAACATCGTTGTAAAGAGTGAAAGATAGTTCAGCAAAGGCCGTGAGCAAAAATGCAGCAAGAATTGCACTTTTGACTTGCAAGATTTCTATGTTCTTTGTCCTGTACAGAAAAATAGAGCTCAAAAGAAGTACAGCCACCATTACATACTCTGTGACTATCTTGAAAGCAGTGAGACCTTTTCCCTCGATAAAACAAGCTGGGAAAAAGCCCATGCTCACTGCCGCCAAACCTAAGGAGCCTAACGCAAAGACCGTGACAGCCAATGGATTTTTTCTAAGCCTTGGAAAAAACACTGCTGCGACTAAACCAAAGGTCTCCATAACTCTACCTAAGATCCAAAGCTGTGTTGGCTGATTTGCAGACCAGCTCTTGAAAACCCCCAAACCTTTGTATGCCAAGGTGTGAACAAGGTCGATGAGCCCTACCATCAAGTACACATAAGATATCTTGGCAAAAAGATTGTTCTTACAGATCTTCTGGGAAAATATTCCTATATAGAAGATATTCATTGCCACACTTATTGCAAACATCTCTATAACTGTATGAAAAAGAAGATAATTGTTCTTACTCAGAAACCACAACAACAACACCGCACAGCTGATAAATATCGGTTTTTTCACAGTCTCACCGCCTTCTCACTTCTCAATCTTTTGATAATATTATTACACAAGGTTTTAGAAAAATCGAGCAACCAAAGAACTTAGACAGGAAGACTATAAAGAGTCTTGTGGTTTCTCACGTTACAAACTGCTTTTAGTACTAACTTATAAAGAAAGGCTTTCAGATCTGTTCACCATGACAATGTCTTGTGTATAATTCATTATGGACTTCACTGATTCAGAGTGAACCTAAAGCATAAACGATGTTGCATTCTGAGTAAAACTTACTGTGACTCAGTCCTTCCATCCATATATTTCAAGAAACTGAATCTTTCAGTCTAACTTTAGAGCCATTTGCTTTGTTGGTAGAACTTGAATTTATGGAGGTGTGAGTATGCATTACAGAAAATTCGGAAAGACAGACTTTGATGTCTCTGTACTTGGCTTCGGAGCAATGAGGATGCCAGTATTGAATAACGATGAATCGCAGATTGATGAGACCAAAGCCATAGAGATGATCAGGTACGCGATAGATAAAGGTGTGAACTACGTTGACACCGCTTATCCATATCACAGGGGAAGCAGTGAAAAAGTGGTAGGAAAAGCTTTGCTGAATGGCTATAGAAACAAAGTCTTTCTTGCCACAAAGTCTCCTGTATGGCAGGTTGACAAGTTTGAGGACTTCGAAAGATTTCTCGACGAGCAGTTGGAAAAGCTTCAAGCAGATCATATCGATATGTATCTCATGCATGCTTTGAACGCCGAAAGATGGGAAAAGATCAAAGCTCTGAGGTTCTTTGAATTTTTCGACAGAGCTAAAGCGAGTGGAAAGATAAGATTAGTCGGCTTTTCCTTCCACGATAAGTACCCTACTTTTAAGAAGATCATCGATGAATACAGTGAATGGGACTTTTGTCAAATTCAACTCAACTATATGGACATAAACTATCAAGCTGGTTTGAGAGGGTTGCAGTATGCTTCATCGAAAGGTCTGGCTGTTGTGATAATGGAACCGCTCAAAGGAGGAAAACTGGCAAGACTACCAGATAGAGCGATGAAAGTTTTGAACAGAAATGGGAAAAATTGGTCTGCTGTGGAGTGGAGTTTCAGGTGGCTTGCCAATTTCCCAGAGGTTTCTGTGATTCTCAGCGGGATGAGTACCTTTGAACAGGTGAAAGAAAACATTGAGATAGCAGAGCAAATGACACCCAACAATCTCTCGAAATCTGATCTACAGTTGATAGAAGAACTGAGAAATGTTTTGGAATCTTATGCGGTTATCAATTGCACAGAATGTGGTTACTGTATGCCCTGTCCAAGTGGTGTTAATATTCCAGGTAACTTCAGGTTGTACAACGAGGCGATTATGTTTGAGGACATACAGATGTCGAAGGGTGAATACGCCTGGTTCACAACCCAAAAGATGTCGGCAGCCTTTTGTACCGAGTGCGGACAATGTTTGAGCAAATGTCCGCAGAAGTTGCAGATTCCAGATCTTCTAAAGAAAGTTCATGCAGACCTTGCGTGACCCATCCTTTCAGCTTCACGCACAGATCCTTGGTGTTTTCCTCTTATAACACGGGGAGAATTTCCATCGCGTGTGTTGATATCAGAATGAAGGAATAAATATGGTCCTGAAAAAGTTTTCATGGCAATTGTTGAGAAAGCCTTCATCGAAGCTTTAAAGGTGACGCTTTAGACCAAGATCAAAGATCTCCTTGCAGTCTTGAAGCTTCTTTTCTCTTCGACTGCCGAACTTATTTATTATACCTTTAGAGAAAAACGCCTTAGCGCACCCAAAAGATGGTTAATAGACGTAGAAGAGTTGACCAAGAAAAAAGTGAAGCAACTTAGAGAACTGTGGAATAACCTGACAATGCGGTAAGAGATCGACACAATGGTCGATGCTGCGACAGCTCTTGCGATAGCTTTATTGGTCACTGTGGGTTTAGACATTGAAGGCGGCTTGCCGGACCTCGACTTAGTTGGAGGAATCAAGAAACACAGGAATATTTTAACGCATACGATACTGGTCGGCTTGGCGCTTGAGTTCTTGATGAGATCTTTAGTGATATTGTCTGATGTAGTCCAAAAGAATGGTTTCATGCCAAGATCGAGACTTTTGAAAGCTGTTTCGCGTTTCTACGAAAAACACCATATTGTTGGCATAAGAGGTATGTGGTTTGGACTATTTCTGCACTATCTCAAAGATTCCAGCTATTTTAGTTTGCGCACCAAACCATATGTTGGGGGTCAAAAACCCTTCTATGAGAACTCATCAGAGTATTTTCACCTCCAACGCGTTGTTGTCATTAGCACTCTCAGAATAAGTTCAGAGTGAAGGCAAGAGCCAATGAATCAGATGCTTCAGCTACACAAAGCGATCGACTCTCGAGTTATAAGTATCTTCGAAATTCATAATTATTGCAGATGATCATCCAGAAAGCACATGTTGTTCAGTGGATTGTGATGAACAAAGATGAAAAATCAAACTGTGGTGCAATTGTTAGTGTAAAATGGTGCCATTTAGTGGTGAAACTCATAGGCTGGACCAATCGAAGTGAAGATCGTAGAGTAGGAAAAATCTGCCAAGATATTTGGGAGTAATCTCTATATTTTGGTAAGTTTTGTACGATGGGACAAAAAACCAGACCTCTGAAAGGGAAATCTCATCTACTTTAGGGGATCGGGAGGAAGTCAACTCTCTGATTGTTCTCAAGATGGTGAGAAGCTCACATGTGTGTCATTGCCTTGATACCATGATTTTCTGCAAAGATTTTGCCATGAGTAGAATTCTCTTAATGTCTCACTTTTTGCAGTATGTTCATAAGATCTTTTTCGTGGAAGATGAGCGAGCAAGGACCATTACCATCTTCGAGCAATTCACTTTGCCTTATCTCCTTTAACAACTCCCCGTTGAGGGCTTCTCTTAATGTACTCTGCCTCAGATTGTGTGTACTGGCTGAACTGACAGGACAAGGTGTCAGATCTCCAAACGCATTCACGTGTACGAATCCTCTTCCTGCAGAAACACATCCACCAAAAGGTTCTTCATCGCCAGGAGAATGAATAATGAAGATTGGCTTCGTCTCCTTGTAATGTAGTATCTTCTCTCTAAAAACATTGCGCTGCTCACAACTCAAAGATTTCTCGTCCTTCTCAGCAGTTATGTATTCAATGAAAAAGCAAAGTTTCGCCCCCAGGTCAACAATTTCATCAATGTTTTCATCTTCCATCCAGAAAGTGTAGTTGTCAGTTGTTATTGTGACAGAAACACCACTGAGTATGCCATGTTGTGACAGTTTTCTCAAAAGGCTCACAGCCTTTTGGTAAACTCCGATGCCTCTTCGTTGGTCTGTCAATTTTTCGTCTCCTTCTAAACTAACTACGATCATTGTATTTGAAATTGCTTCAAGTCTTTGGATGTCTTTTTCAGCGACAGTTGTGGCATTTGTGAAGATCGCAAAGACCCTGTCTTGATGTGAGCGAACGATAGTCAACAGATCATCAACCAAGAACGGTTCGCCACCGGCTATGAGAAAGGCAAAGACTCCTATCTCCTTGGCTTGGTTCACAATCATTTGCCACTCTGAAAGCTCCATTTTTCTACCATGAACTTTTTGCACAAAACATCCTTGACATTGCAGGTTACAGTCATTTGTGATGCTCAGTATCATGACGGGGGGAACCAAAAGCTTTTCTTCATCGAGTAATTGTTTGCGCTTTGCCGAGCACCAATGAAAGCTTTTGATCAAAACAGTTGACCGACGCAAGTATCTTGGATTTCTCAAAAGCCATGGCACAAGCACCTTAGAAAATCTTGGACTTACAAAATCTGTCACTTTCGAAAGATCCAGAAGAAAACTCAAGATGATACCTCCTTAGTTGATTTCACTATACTCTCCAAAGTGAGTCCCAACTCGACTTTTGTGTAACAATGTGCCAAAACAATGTCCTTCTTGTATTTGCGGTGGTGCATTTGCTTTCGTGAAAGGAGAATTTTCCTTTTTCTTAAGCGTTCTTGAGAATCTTTGTATGAGTCTTTGGAATTAGTCTTACGACGGAGTAAACATAACAGCATCTCACGGATGTACCTATTTTGAAACCAGTTGTAATACAATGAACAAGCTCGTTTCAAGGAGAAAAAATGAGTATTTCGCAAGATATTAGGTCTAAGTCAGAATTTTTCATCTTTTCCAAGAGCAAGATATGAAAAACAATAGTTGAATTTAAGGTTTCAATCGGCTATCATTTATTTCTGAGAAAGATATCTATGACTGGGGGCATTGTCGTGCACAAGAAGTTGAACCCAGTGTCCATGAAAAGAGAAAACAAAAGAATGATCCTGAAATACTTGGTAGAAAAAGGCTGTGGCAACAGAGTGGAGATCGCCCGTGAAACTAAGTTGGCACAAAGCGCTATTTGGAGAATTATGGGTGAGTTGGTGAGCGATGGTCTTATAGAAGAAAAGGGGTTTTCCACGGGCAGGAGAAGAAAGCCAGTTGCTTATAGCCCAACGAAGTCTTTCATTACTTCTGTGATATACAACGTCGAAGTCCTAGAAACACTTGTTGCTGTGGGCTTCTTAGACGGCTCATGGAAGATCATAGAAAAATTCCCAACGCCACTCGATTTTGAGCTTTTCAAAGAGAGAGTAGTGACATCTTTCGGGAAAGTAACAGCAAATCAAACCATCAAGGAGGGTGTTACTAAAGTTGTTTTTTCACTGCCAGGGATGGTCAACTACGATAAGAAATCCTTAATTTATGCTCCAAATTTGAAATGGAAAAACATTGACTTTCAAAAAGCCTTTGAAAACCTGAAGTTAGAAGTTTTTCTGGAAAACGATGCAAATCTTTCACTGATGGCTGAGCAATTCTTTTCACAGGACGTTAAAAGATCAAAGGTTGCTTTCTTTCTCTATTTTGGGGAAGGAATAGGCGGGGCGATTTCGGTTAATGGGAATATCGTCAGAGGGAAAAATTCTGCCGCAGGTGAGATAGGACATGTGACTCTGAATGGGGAGAACAGCGAGATAGAGAGTTTTCTTTCTGTTTCAAGACTTATCAACAAAGCACATGTCTGGGTCGCACAAGAAAATTCCCTTCGCGAGAAATTCGAGCAACTTAAACGCCTCTGGTTTCATGGAGAGAAAGATGTCAAAGATTTGATGAAAGACTACCTACACTACACCGCTCTTGTTCTGAGAAATGTCATATACTTTCTGAACCCAGATGTCATAGTCATGGGAGGATTGATCAACGACATATACGAGACATTTGGTCCATACATAAAGAGAGAACTTGAAATGAATACAGAGAAAGAGATATTAGCAGGCATTCTCCTGAGAGACACGATTTTCAAAGAAGTTCCACCATCTCTTGTGGGCGGGAATGTGTTGGTCATAGAGCATTTTTTAAGAAGTTTGTGATGGAACACTCAATTTCGGGGAGGTGCTGTTATGAGGCGATTGTTCGTGTTTCTCGTCTTGGTTATGGCCCTGACTTTGATAGCGCAAGTCTCCATCCCAAGGGAAGAAACTGTGTACATCGCTGGCGCTCTGTGGGGACCAGCAACTACCTGGAATCTGTACGCACCGCAGTCTACATGGGGCACAGACCAGTTCTTGTTCATTCCGGCTTTCCAGTATGACCTCGGAAGAGATGCTTGGATTCCATTCATTGCAGAAAAGTACGAGTTTCTCGATGACAAAACCTTGAGAATCTACATCAGACCTGAGGCAAAATGGAGCGATGGGCAACCCATTAAAGCAGAAGACTTCGTTTACGCTTTGGAACTCTCAAAGAAACTCGGCTTAGGTCCCGGTGTTGGATGGGATAACTATATCGAGCATGTGAAAGCTGTTGACACGAGAGTAGTTGAATTCAAAGCAAGAGCCGATGCGCTGAATTACTATCAGTTCCTCTCGTACTCACTTGGGGCTCAACCGATGCCCAAACACGTTTACGCAAAGGTCGAAGCCCAGATAAAGGATTGGATCAACGATAATCCAGCAGAGCAAGTTGTCTCTGGTCCTTACAAACTTTACTTCTACGACCCGAATATCGTCATCTACCAGAGAATCGACAACTGGTGGGGCAAAGATATCTTTGGACTGCCAAGACCCAAGTACATCGCACATGTGATCTACAAAGATAACCCGAGTGCAAGCTTGGCGGTGGAGAGAGCAGATGTAGACTGGGCTGGTCTCTTCATTCCAAGCGTTTGGGAGCTCTGGGAAAAGAGAAACTTACCCATTGGTACTTGGTACAAACAAAAGCCGTACTACCTGCCAGATGGTGTTGGTTTTGTTTACACCAACAACACAAAACCAGGATTATCCGATCCTGCTGTGAGAAAAGCCATTGCACATGCTATACCCTATGATGAAATGTTGGTGAAAGCTTACTTCGGATATGGTAGTCAAGCACATCCTTCGTTGGTCATAGATCTCTTTGAACCCAACAAGCAATACATAAACTACGAACTTGCCAAGAAGACCTGGGGCACCAGCGATGGAAGGGTCCCACTCGATCTTGAGAAGGCAAAGAAAATCCTTGACGAAGCAGGATACAAAACTGGTAAAGACGGTATCAGAGTTGGACCTGATGGTAAGAAACTTGGTACATACACGATATCCGTTCCCTATGGATGGACAGACTGGATGATGATGTGCGAGATGATCGCCAAGAACTTGAAGAGCATAGGAATTGACGTTGTAACAGAATTCCCAGATTACTCTGTGTGGGCTGACAGGATGACAAAAGGAACCTTCGATCTGATTATCTCTTGGAGCGTTGGTCCAAGCTTCGATCATCCGTTCAACATCTACAGATTCGTACTTGACAAGAGACTCTCTGCACCTGTTGGTGAAGTGACTTGGGCAGGAGACTGGGAAAGATACGAGAACGATGAGATCACTCAACTGTTGGACCAGGCAGTCTCCACGCTTGATCCTGAGGTTAGGAAAAACGCTTACTTCAGAATTCAGGAGATCGTTTACAGAGACATGCCAAGCATTCCTGCTTTCTTCACTGCTCACTGGTACGAGTTCTCAACGAAGTACTGGATCAACTGGCCCAGCCAAGATGCTCCATTCTGGTTCAGACCAAGCCCATGGCATGCCGATACTCTGCCGACACTCTTTGGCATTTCTTCCAAAAACAACCCACAGCCTATTCCCAAATGGATAGAAACAACTGACAAAGGCGGATTTGGTATACCCACTTCCAAGGTATTCGCAGACCTTCAATCTGCGGCAAAGTGATTGACTCCGGTCCCCGTATGGGGACCGGTTCGCAAACTCTCACAGGGAGTGAAAATAAAATGACTCTCAAGCCCATGTTCAAGTTCCTCGCAAAACGTTTTATCTTTCTGTTGATAACATACATTGTCGCGACAACAATAGTTTTCATACTTCCCAGAGCGATCCCGGGAAACCCACTGGCACAAATACTCTCAAATCTTTCTCGAATTGCTCAGGCGAATCCTGAGGCGATAAGAGCTGTCGAAAAGGCTTTGATGAAAGAATTCAACGTGGACAAGCCCATTTTCGTTCAGTACTCAAATTTCATTGTGAAGGCACTGAGTGGTGATCTTGGAACGTCCATAACTTACTATCCACGAAAGGTGATCGATCTGATAGTCCCAGTGATCCCTTGGACTTTGCTTCTTCTATTGCCTGCCACACTCGTTGCTTGGATACTTGGAAACACTCTCGGTGCGATTGCCGCTTACAGGAGAAACTCTTGGATAGACAAAGGCGTCTTGACATCTTCGCTCATTGTTTCACAAATACCCTATTACTGGCTTGGAATGATCTTCATATTTCTCTTTGGTGTACGGCTCGGATGGCTTCCGGTGCAAGGAGCATACTCCCAAGGAACTATACCCAGTCTCAGTTGGAACTTTTTTATCGATGCTTTTAAACATTACTTGATGCCCTTTGCATCCATTGTTATCTCGGCGATGGGTGGCTGGGCGATAGGAATGAGGGTCATGGTTGTCTATGAACTTGGGAGTGACTATGCGTTGTTTTCAGAGTATTTGGGGATGAAGGACAAGAGAATCTTCAAATACGCCTTCAGAAATTCACTTCTACCACAAATAACTGGACTTGCTCTGAGCTTGGGTGGAGTACTCGGAGGAGCTTTGATCACCGAGATTGTTTTCAACTATCCAGGAACAGGTTTTTTGTTGTTCAAATCTCTGACAACCCTTGATTATCCAATGATACAGGGTATATTCGTCATACTCATCGCGTCTATTTATTTGGCGAACTTCATTGTGGATTTTCTGTATGCTCTGATAGATCCAAGAATAAGACTCGGTCAGGGGGAATGAGCATGTTCGCAACGATGATAAGACCTCTTCTTAAGAATAGGAAATTCATCATAGGTATTTCCATATTTTTGCTCTTCTTAATGTTGGGCGTTTTGGGACCGATTTTCTACAGAGTTGACCCCACCGAGATGACATGGGACTACGAACAACCTCCTTCTAAGAGTCATCCACTTGGTACAGACACCTACGGCAGAGATATCTTGGCACAACTCTTGTACGGAATTCGCGCCTCTCTTTATATAGGCTTTCTTGCAGCTATTATCTCGCTGATCATTGGTACCCTCGTGGGCAGTCTTTCTGCGGTCAAGAGAGGGATAGTTGACGATACATTGATGGCTATAACGAATATTGTTCTGACTACACCGTCTATTCTTATAGCCATATTGATCGCGAGTTACCTGAGGATCAGAAGCATGGAAATCGTGGCGATCATTTTAGGTCTTTTCCAATGGCCATGGTTTGCAAGGGCTATTAGAGCGCAACTGATGAGCGTGATGTCGAGAGAGTACGTTTATCTATCGATCATGGCAGGTTATTCTGACTTGAAATTGGTGATCGAAGACTTGTTGCCCACCATAGCAACTTATGCTTTCATGTCTTTCGTACTTTTCATAAACGGAGGAATAATGGGTGAGGCAGGTTTAAGCTTGATCGGACTTGGTCCGACTCGAGGAATATCTTTGGGATTGATGTTACAGTGGGCAGTTCTCATGGAAGCAGTGAGAAGAGGACTCTGGTGGTGGTTCGTTCCACCCGGTATTGCCATCGTTGCTCTAACGGCATCGTTATTGGTCATCAGTACGACGATGGATGAGGTTTTCAACCCGCGCCTGAGGGAGGAGTAGATAGTGAAAGAAGTGCTTCTGAAAGTAGAGAATGCAAAGGCTTACTATAAACTGGAAAAAGTTTCTGTCAAAGCAGTAGATGGCGTTTCCTTTGAGATACTCGAAGACGAAGTCGTTGGAATTGTCGGTGAATCTGGTTGTGGAAAGACAACTCTTTCAAATCTCATTTTTATGAACATACTAAAACCCCTCACTTTAGTTGAGGGCAAAATGCTCTTGAGGGTCAACGGGAATTTCGAAGAGATCTCATCTATGTCAAGAGGAGAAGTAAAGAAAAGGTTTTGGGGAACGCAGATAACCATAATTCCACAGAGTGCTATGAACGCCCTGATGCCAACCATCAGAATGGCGAAGTACGTTGAACACCTTGCACAATCGCAACAAATGGATCCACGAGACCTCTTGGAAAAGGTCAGCATAAGGTTCGAGGAGGTCGGCTTAGATCCTCGTTGGATAAAGAGATTTCCCTTTGAACTCAGCGGTGGAATGAGACAAAGAGCCGTGATAGCCATAGCTACCATTCTGAATCCAAAGCTTCTGATTGCAGATGAGCCAACCTCTGCACTCGATGTCGTCAACCAAAAGGTGTTTCTCAAAACGTTGATGAAACTTAAACAGATGAAAGTGGTTAGGAGTATTGTTTTCATAACACACGATATCGCTACAGTTCGTCAGATAGCAGACAGAATGATCGTCATGTACGCAGGCAAGATTGTGGAATTTTCTGAAATGGAGAAGATACTGGAAAAACCTTTTCATCCATACACGCGTGGTTTGTTCAGTTCTGTTTTGACTCCCGAACCAGAGATTAGAAAGAGAGGCATCAGTGTCATTCCCGGAGCGCCACCCAACTTGATAAATCCACCGAGTGGATGTAGATTTCACCCAAGATGTCCATATGTGATGGAAGTGTGCAAAGCTGAAGAGCCACCGTTGAAGGAAGTGGAAGAAGGCAGAAGAGTTGCGTGCTTCTTGTATTCGGAGGAGAGATTATGAAAAACCTTGTCGTTGAGAACCTCACGAAGATCTTTTCTTTAGGCTTTTTCTCCAGAAGGCACGTGGAGGCGGTGAAAAACGTCTCATTTACTGTCGAGAAAGGAGAAATCGTGTCTCTGGTTGGTGAGAGTGGCTCTGGCAAAACCACCACGGCTAAGATGATTCTGAGGCTTCTTCCTCCAAGCTCCGGCAAGATTCTCTTTGAAGGAAAAGATGTATGGAAGGACTTGAAAGATCAAGAATCGATCAAAAGCTTCAGAAGAAAGGTTCATGCAGTCTTTCAAGACCCTTTTGCAAGCTACAATCCCTTTTACCCAGTTGAGAGAAGTCTTTGGCAGGCTGTGAATTTGCTGGAAAAAAAGCCTACAAATAAGAAGGAGGCATTAGAACTGATTGAAGATTCACTCACTAAAGTCGGGATAGACCCAAAAGATATCCTCGGCAAGTATCCACACCAAATATCAGGTGGTCAAAAACAGAGGATAATGATAGCAAGGTGCTGGATCCTCAAACCCCTGTTGATAGTAGCAGATGAACCAACTTCGATGATAGACGCCTCTTGCAGGGGAGGAATAATACAACTACTTGAGGAACTCAGAGAAGTGCAGCAAACCTCAATCATCTTCATCACCCACGATCTTGGACTTGCGTACTATGTTTCTGACACCATCTTCGTGATGAAAGATGGACAAATTGTTGAGCGTGGTCATCCAGACAAGGTAGTTCTCGAACCAACACACGAGTATTCGAAATTGCTCGTCGAGAGTATCCCAAAGTTGTACAGGAAATTGGAGGACCTCTGAAATGTTGACGCGCGCTATTTTGATGATCTTTGCTTGGGCATTGGTGCTTGAAATTTTAGTTTTCACATACTATATGTGGCGAGGAGTTAAGCCATTGGAATTCTATCTAAACCTTGGTTTGATGATCTTCACTGTCTCTGTCTTGATCATCCTTGTTTTGAGGGAACTGAAGAAAAGGAGGGATGAGGATGATAAACGTGGATGAGGTGCTTTCACAGCTGAGTTTAGAAGAAAAGATCAAACTCGTCGTTGGTGTTGGATTTCCTGGTTTGTTCTCAAATCCACCTTCTAAGGTTGCGGGGGCTGCAGGTGAGACATATCCCATAACGCATCTTGGACTGCCGAGTGCGGTGTTTGCAGACGGTCCAGCGGGGCTCAGAATAAATCCAACGCGCGAGAATGACGAGAGAACCTATTATACAACAGCATTCCCTGTGGCGAGTATGCTCGCATCCAGTTGGAATAAGGAGCTTCTGGAAGAAGTGGGTAAGGCAATGGGCGAAGAAGTAAGAGAGTACGGCGTAGACATACTCCTTGCACCTGCGATGAACATTCACAGGAATCCCCTGTGTGGCAGAAACTTCGAGTACTATTCTGAAGATCCTTTGCTGTCTGGAGAAATGGCTTCTTCTTTTGTCAAAGGTGTTCAATCACAGGGTGTTGGCGCATGTATAAAACACTTCGTTGCGAACAATCAGGAAACAAACAGAATGTCTTTGGACACCATCGTCTCTGAAAGAGCGCTTAGGGAGATATACCTCAAGGGTTTTGAGATCGCGGTGAAAAAATCAAGACCTTGGAGTGTCATGAGTGCATACAACAGATTGAACGGAACATATTGCTCTCAGAACAAATGGCTCTTGACGAAGGTCTTGAGACAAGAATGGGGATTTGAAGGCTTCGTCATGACCGACTGGTATGCAGGTGACGATCCTGCTGAGCAGTTGAAAGCCGGGAACGACAGCATAATGCCCGGCAAGATCAACCAAGTCAATCCGATGAGAAGAGACGAAACAGAACAGCTCATGACAGCTCTAAAGGATGGAAAGCTGAGCGAAGAAACTTTGAACGAGTCTGTGAGAAGGATTTTGAAAGTTCTTGCGAATTCTCCATCTTTCAAGGGTTATAAGTATTCGAACAAACCAGATCTTGAAAGTCATGCCAAGATAGCCTATAAGGCAGGTGCTGAAGGCGTTGTGCTTTTGAAAAATGAACAGCTTTTACCTGTTGATAAGAGTTCGAAGATTGCGATCTTTGGAACTGGCCAGATAGAAACCATAAAAGGTGGTACAGGCAGTGGAGATACACACCCGAGGTACACACTCTCTATTCTTGAGGGATTGCGAGAACGAAAGCTGAAGGTTGATGAAGAACTAATAGAAAGATACGAGAAGTACATAAAAGAGATGCGTGAAACTGAGCAGTATAAGCCAAGAGAGGGTTTGATCGGAGCAATCGATATGCCGAAACTTCCAGAAGATTTCCTACCCGAAAAAGATCTCACGAACTTTGCCGAAAAGAACGATCTTGCGATCGTCGTGATCAGCAGAATCTCGGGTGAGGGATATGACAGAAAACCAGTTAAAGGAGATTTCTATCTTTCTGACGATGAACTGAAGCTCCTTCAAAGTGTCTCAAGAGAATTCCACAACGCTGGAAAGAAAGTAGTCGTCTTCCTCAACATTGGTAGTCCAATCGAAGTGGCAAGTTGGCGCGATTTGGTCGACGGCATTCTTCTCATCTGGCAAGCTGGTCAAGAAACTGGCAGAATTGTGGCAGACATTTTGACAGGTGAAGTGAATCCTTCTGGAAAGTTGCCCACTACCTTCCCGAAAGACTATTCAGATGTGCCCTCTTGGACCTTTCCGGGAGAACCAAAGGACGATCCAGACAAAGTAGTCTATGAAGAAGATATTTATGTCGGCTACCGCTATTACAACACCTTCGGTGTGGAACCAGCCTACGAGTTTGGATACGGTCTTTCTTACACAAAATTCACCTACAGTAATCTGAAACTTTCTCTCGATGGTGAAACATTGAAGGTTTCGTACACCATCAAAAACGTCGGTGAGAGAGCTGGCAAAGAGATATCGCAGATCTACATCAAAGCACCGAAAGGAAAGATAGGCAAACCTCTGCAAGAACTCAGAGCATTCCACAAAACAAAGTTGTTGAACACTCAAGAGTCTGAAGATATTTTCATCGAACTACCATTGAGAGAACTGGCCAGTTTCGATGGTAAAGAATGGGTTTTGGAAACAGGAGAATACGAAGTGAGAGTTGGCGCATCTTCAAGGAATATAAGGCTCATGCAGGCGTTCTATCTAAAAGACGAAAGAAGGTTCACCTCTTGAGATCGTGAGCGCTATCAACCACGCACGGCTTAAAGAAAAGCCTTATTTGACAGCTCTATCGGGCTACTAACGCCAACAACATTATGGAAAGTTACGGCGAGTTTTGAAACAAGAACTTGCAAAGCTCGTCAAGCGAGAACCATTTACTATTCAACTCTTGTGCGATACCACCAATTACACGCAACCTGTAACAGTAGCATCGATATAGGTTCTAAAACAGTATGTGTATCAGCAATTACAGAGAAAAAAGAAATGTTCTCTGCAGAGATAAAGCTGAGTGATGAGATTAAGGTATCTTAAGCACTGTTTTTGAACAGGAAAAGAGATGAAAATTGGCTTGCTTCAAGTCTACATACAAAATATCGTCCCTCAACGTAAACTGTTTTCAGAACAGGGCTTCATGTGCCTTTCAAGACAAGATTGAGCTAAAATCTTTCAGGGTGATCGAAATGTCGCAGAAAAGGGTAGCCGTTGTAACTGGGGCTGCAAAGAACATAGGCAAGGGAATCGCTTTAGAATTTCTCAACAGCGGTTGGCAGGTGGGCATCATCGATGTGGACGAGCAAGGACTGAAAGAGTTTCCTGCCTGCGAAGATCTCCTAACTTACTGGGGCGATGTTTCTGACGAATGTGCAGTCAAAGATTTCTATGCAAAGGTGAAATCAAAATTTGGCAGACTCGATGTGATCATCAACAACGCAGCCATTGGAGGTTTTAAAAATTTTCTTCAGTTGAGCGTTGCAGAGTGGTCTCGCGTGATTCAGGTCAATCTAACTGGTTATTTTCTCATGGCACGATTTGGTGTTCCACTCATCTTAGAAAATCCAGGTAAAGGTGCGATCATAAACATCTCTTCAACAAGAGCTTTAATGTCTGAACCTGGCAATGAAGCCTACAGTGCCTCGAAGGCAGGTATCTTGGGTTTGACTCACGCTTTGGCAAACTCACTTGGTCCAAAGATCAGAGTTAACGCCGTCTGCCCAGGGTGGATCTTGCATGAAAATGAAGTCATAAGTGAAGAAGAACATTCACAGCATTTGGTCGGTAGAGCTGGTACAATAAAAGACATCGCTCAGTTAGTACTCTTTTTGGCAGATGAAGAAAAGAGTGGTTTCATAACTGGGCAGCACTTTGCCATCGATGGTGGTATGACAAAGAAGATGATCTATCTGTAATAATAGAAGTACAAAGGGCTTTCAATCTTTCTTTAGCCCGCTCGTGCGCTAAGCTTATTGATGATCCTGGAGGTGTAGCCTTTGAAGATAGTCAGTTTGGTTTCTGGTTTTACAGAAACTTTGTTTGAGATAGATGCCAAAGATCAAGTGGTCGGTGTTTCAACTTATTGTTCTCGTTACGTCAAAGATCTTAAAGCCGTGGTTGTAGGAGATTACCTGAGCGTCGACAAGCAACAACTTCGAGCTCTCAAGCCAGATCTTGTTCTGCTCACCACCGGTATCCAAGAAAAGCTCGCAGCTCAGCTGAAAAATGAAGGTTTTACGGTCTTCGTCCTACCGCTGGCAAAGTCTATCAACGGCATTTGGGAAAACATTATCACCTTGGGTGGACTGGCAGGCAAGTTGAACGAAGCTAAACAACTGGTTCACAAACAACAAGTGAAACTTTGTCACTTGCAAGCGCAAAATGGCTTCAAACACGAACCTGTTTATGTCGAACTTTGGCTTGGTAGAAATCTTAGAACCATAGGTGGCTTGAGCTTCATAGACGATCTTGTCTACTTCGCTGGTGGAAAGAACGTCTTCTCAGAGATCTGTGAAAGTTACATAACACCTGATCTGAAAGCTGTTCAAATGCTTAAACCTATGACAGCCATATTCTTTCAAGAACCTGATTTTCCCATAGATGTTTCAGAAGTTCTTCGCTCACGCAGATGGAATTGGTTTGAAAAGATCATACACTCAGAGACAACAAAGGGTAGAAACATCATTCACGATGGTCCTTCGATACTCGATACGATCTTTTGGCTCAGCGAACAACTCAATAGATCTTCAACCCAAAAGCTGTGTTAACTGAAAAGCTTCACACCATCGAGCCATTAGAACAGCTAAGAAATCACATTTGAGTATTGCCTGTCACCTTCCAAGATCAACAGATCAAAGTCCCATATAGTCAACATGATAAATATCAAGTTGACGATCTCTTGGGCTTTTCAACCTTAAAAAGAAGGCGGCAAAAGCCGCCTTCAAATGATTTACTCTTCGGCTTCAGCGAGTTTTTTCTTCGTCCAATCCTTTCCTTCGAGTAATCTTGTGACCATCATCGATGCGACTGTGTCTCCCGTGGCATTCACCATCGTTGCTGGGGGATCCACAAGATAGCCTATCATGGCGATGATCGGGAAGGCTTCGGGAGGAAAACCGTACAGACTGACGATCAACATCTCGCCGATGAGCCCACCACCAGGAACGCCCGACATAACGACTCCGCTCAACACCGCGACGAAGAACGCAGTTACGAAGGTACCAAAACCGCTGAACCTCATGCCGAATATACCGAAGAGGAAGGAAATCTTCAGTATCGCGCTGATGCAGGAACCGTCCATGTGCATCGTTGCACCGACTGGGAGCACGATTTCCCGGATGTCCTTGGGTACCCCGAGCCTCCTGGCTGCCTTCAGATTCACTGGCAGGGTTGCCAAGCTGCTCTGCGTAGCTAATGCCGTGATCGCTGGTTCAAAGATGGCTTTGAAGAAATTCTTGGGACCCTCTTTGCCAGCCGCGAAGTAGGAATAGACGGCAAAAGCTATGAAAAAGTAAGCTATGCTCAGAGGATAGTAAACGAGCATCGCCCTTCCGTACGCACCAAGAAGTTGTGGCCCGAAGTCCCCCACGAGCGCAGCAAAGTAAGCACCCAAACCTATCGGAGCGTAGTACATGATGATCGAGATCATCTTGATCATCGCCTCGGACAATATATTCAAAAGCTTCACCAACGGCTCTGCTTTCTCCTTCAAAAGGCTTATGCTCAGACCCAGAAGGATCGAGAAGACGATCAAGGGCATCATGTTCCTTCGTGAAAGCAACGCCTGAAAGTCGTTGACGGTGAAGGTCTTGACGATCTGATCAGCAGTCTTCAACGGCTGCACTTGTTCTGCCTGTGGTAAATCCAACTTTACACCCTTTGCAGGTGGATAGACGACCACGACGATCGTCGTGATGATCGCGGCGATCAATCCTGTGATGATGAACACCGCGAGCATGGTGCCTAAGATCTTACCCAGTCTCCTGAGGCTCGCCACACTGGCAACGGCACTGGTGACCGTGATCAACACCAGAGGCACAACGATAGTGAACATCAAGTTCAAAAAGATGTCGCCCAATGGCTGCAAGACGGTTGCCTTCTTGCCCAGGATTAAACCGAGAACACTACCGATGATGATGGAGAGTAACAAGATCATGGGAAACCGGTAAGATCTCCAGATGGTCCGTCTGTCCAGTTCAGCCATCCATAACACCTCCACAGAAGAGTTTTGAACACAGCTCTCATGAATCAAGAGGCTTGTGTTGATAAGAATTCTATCACATTCCCTTGCATTCAAAAAAGATCATCATTTTGGGTGACCTGGCAGATGGTCCTCACATATTCAACACGATCTTTTGGCTCAGCGAACAACTCAATAGATCTTCAACCCAAAAGCTGTGTTAACTGAAAAGCACCGAGTGTTAACTTAAGATCCAAGGACACAAGACCAAGAGAAAAAACGCTAACAGCGAAGAAAAAGAACCCTACAAGCTCTTTTTTCTTCAAATCTTCCATCGATAGATAATAATCACTATTTCTTGCGTTTGACAATCTGAAAGAGAGTAGTACTATGAAGTTAGTAATGTATGTTAACTAACCGGAAAGAACCACAATTCCTTAGGGGAGGGGTCAGCATGAAAAAGCTCTTTGTAGCAGTGTTTCTGTGCTTTGCAGTTGTCACGCTCATGGCGAACACGATCGAGCTGAACACCATCTTTGGGCCAGAAGACCTTGGCTACTACATCCAGAGGAACCAAATGTTCTACGACAAAACGGGCGTACGAGTAAACATCACCGTAGTTCCGTATGGAAGAGATCAAAACATCAAACTCATCGCCTCGATGCTTGCTGGTGGCTCACAGTATGACATTTTCATCATCGACTGTGTAGAGGTACCTATGTACGTTGAATCGGGCTGGGTCTTACCAATCGACCAATGGCTCACCGAAGATTTGAAAAATGACGCAGTTCCTTTTGCGCTCAGCGGCATGGCATACGAAGGTCATTGGTACGGTTTGCCGTGGGTTTCCGAATGGAAATCCTTCGTTTACAACCGAGAACTCATCAAAAAAGTTGGTTACACCGAGTTCCCGAAAACCTGGGACGGTGTGGTTGAACTGTCAAAAAAGTTGCAGCAAGCAGGGCTTGTGAAGTACGCCACCGCTTGGTCTTGGGCACAAAAAGAATCACTGATATGTGACTTTGTGGCAATTCTTTCAAGTTTTGGAGGCAAGTTCTTCGATGAAAATCTCAACCCTGTCTTCAACGATGAAAAGGGTGTTCAGGCAGTTCAGTTCATGGTCGATATGATCTACAAGCATCAAATTGTGAATCCAGAATCACTCGCATGGACTGAACCAGAAGTGTACAAGGCGATCTACAACAAGGACATCGCCTTTGGTATGATGTGGGGGCTCCCGCTCATCGATTTGGATAACCCAGAGATATCCAACGGTCCTGGTGAATGGGAAATCGGATTGATGCCGTCTGTAGATGGTAGACACCCATACAGTGTCTCTGGACCAATGGGCTGGGCGATCTCTTACGGTACGAAAAACCCAAAGGAAGCCTTCGAGTACATAAAGTTCCTCGCTGGACCACAGGGATCTCTTGACGCAGCGTTGAAGGCTGGAATCGTCCCCGGTTGGAAATCGGTGTGGGAAAATCCAGAGTTTCAAAAGACCATCAGAGGCTTGGACAAAATGTATGAACAGGCGATGTACATCGTCCACAGACCACAGGTACCGTGGTACTTAGAGTTCTCCTCTGTACTACAAGAAGAGCTGCACAATGCGTTGACTCGCAGAAAATCTCCTCAAGCGGCTCTAAATGACGCTGCAAAAGCTGCTATTAACATCCGCGACGAATGGCAAAAGCAGAAGAAGTAAGACAAGGCGGGCTTAGCCCCGCCTTTCTTAAGTAAAACCAGAGGGGGTAAACGCACTTTGGAGAAAAGAAAAAGAAGACTTGGTTATCTGATCATCCTGCCTGCTGTCTTGATATTGATCTTGGTTCTTTTGTTTCCTCTTCTGTATGCCTTTTATCTGAGTCTTTTCAATGTAAGATTTTTTCGTGGAAAGATATCTTTCTCTTTCGTTGGCTTGAACAATTACTTGGATGTACTCATCGATAGAACGTGGTGGCGTTCTTTTTTGAACACCGGCTATTTTGTGATTTTTGATGTAACTGTAGGCATCTTTCTTGGTTTTATTGGAGCTTTGATCTTGAACAGAAGGCTTCCACTGAAGTCTTTGTGGATCTCCTTAGTTCTTCTGCCCTACGTACTACCCCCAATTGTTCACGCGTTGATATGGAAATGGGCTTTCAACGCCAGTTATGGCTTCATAAACCACACTCTCATCTTGTTTGGTGTCATTGAAAAGCCTATCTCCTGGCTCACAAACCCAAATTGGGTTCTGCCCTCTCTGATTGTTGCAAATCTTTGGCAAGGTACCGCATTTGCAACGATCATATATCTTGGAGGAATGAAGTCGATTCCAGATGAGCTTTACGAAGCCGCCAAGATAGATGGTGCAGGCCGCATTCAATCTGTTTGGTACATAACAGTTCCACTGCTCAAGCCGTTCACTCAACTTCTTCTGGTGATGAAGACTATCTTGACCTTTAAGCTTTTCGAATTGGTCTACGCAGTCACGGGTGGTGGACCAGCGGGTTTAACCAGGGTTGTTTCGTTTGAGATCTACAGAACGGCTTTTGAGGCATACAAATTTGGTAGAGCTTCTGCAATGTCTTACATCTTACTTGGCATAGTTTCTCTGCTTGTGATCCTCTATCGAAAACTGCTCTTCACCTACGCAGGGGAGGAATAACTGTGCGCATACTCTACAAGATAGTGCTTGTCGTCGGCTTGCTGTTGATGATGTTAACTTCAGTCATTCCAATATATTGGACCTTTGCCACGAGTATTTCAAAAGATCGCGACTTGTCAAAAACATCGCGCAACTGGTTCCCTCCATATCCAACATGGGAGAATTACAGGAACGTTTTGGGACTAACGAAAGGCGTCTACAGTGTTGGGCACCAATTCAGAAGAACGATTCTTAACAGTATTGTTGTCTCTGTTTCTGTAACCATTGTGACGCTTTTTCTTGCAGTATTGGCTGCCTATGCCATCGAAAGGTTGCGAGTGCCACTGAGAGAGTACATCAGTTTTTTTGTTGTCCTGACACAGATGCTTCCACCTGCGATCTTAGTAATTCCCATCTACTTGATATTCTCGCGGCTCAATCTTCTTGACAGTAAGCTCTCTCTGTCGATCGTCTACATCGCATTGAACCTGCCGTTCGCTATGTGGATAGTCGGCTCGTATTTCAGAAGAATCCCTGCTTCTATGGAGGAAGCCGCGATAATAGACGGCTGCAGTTACCTCAAAGCACTTTGGAAGATCCTCCTTCCAATCGCCAAACCTGCTCTTTTCACATCAAGCATCTTTATCTTTTTGGCGGCTTGGAATGAATTCATCATAGCGTTAGTTCTCACAACCAGTCTGAAGGCAAAAACAATGCCCATCAGCGTTGCCGAGTTCATGGGCAGATTCTACACCAGCTACCCACTCATGACCGCGGCAGGAATCATATCGATGATTCCACCAATCGTGTTTGCGATCGCTTTCCAACCGTTCTTGGTAGAAGGTCTTGCAAAAGGCGCTGTGAAAGAATAAAAATAAGGGAGCTGAGTAAGTTGAGGAATTCACAAATGGTTGTTCTCAAGTTCATAAGGCAAAACTCTTTGGTCTCACGGGCGAAGATAGCAAAGTCCGTTGGGCTGAGCAAACCAGCTGTGTCTGAGGCGGTAGATCATCTGCTCAAAGCTGGTGTCATCAAAGAAGTGAAGAAAGGTGAAAGTTCAAAACATGGTGGCAAGAGGCCCATTCTCTTGGAGTTCAACCCACTGTTTCGCTTGGTGATCGGTGTAGATCTTGGTGGAACAAATCTGCGTGTTGCAATGACAGATCTCAATGGAAAGATCATGCAGAGAAAGGATTTCTCCTCTAAAGGCATTTCCTCACCTGAACTTTTGCTCGACAAGCTAATCGACGCGATCAAATCTCTGAACTTTGAACCAAAATCGGTTCTTGGGATTGGTGTTGGAGTGCCTGGCACCGTCGATCCAAAGAGTGGTTTGGTCAGGTACATGCCTGCCTTTGGCATCAAAGACTTTCCTTTGAAAGAGGCTCTGCAAAATGCATTTAAGAAACCAGTACTTTTGGGCAACGATGTGACTCTGAATGCGCTGGGTGAAATGTGGAAAGGTTCTGCCAAAGGAAAGAAGAATCTCTTACTGGTCTCTCTCGGCACCGGTACAGGTATGGGAATCATCATAAACGGTGAACTGTACGAAGGATCAAACGGAATGGCTGGTGAATTAGGTTACACAATCACAGATTGGAGCAGGGAAAAGGATCACAACTTTCCATTTGGAAGACTCGAAAGGTGGTTTTCTGGATATGCCTTCGAAAAGATCTTGCTGAAAGACTCTGCCCACACCTCTGTCAAAGATTTCTTCGAGTTGGCACAGAAAGATTCAGTCTTAGGGAGTTTCTTAGAAGAAGCCTGTGAACATCTTGCGTTGGCAATCTCTAATGCAGTGTGTCTTTTTGATCCTGAGATCGTTGTTCTCGGTGGGGCGATAGGGTACAATCAGTATGAAAAGATCATAAGCAAAGTCATGCCGATTCTCAAAGAGACGGTACCAAATGAGATACTCGAACACATTTCTTTTGAAAGGGCATCTCTTGGTGACAGCGGTGTATTACTCGGTGCTGTGAACTTAGTTCAACGTGAGATCTTTGTCGTTTAAAAACGATCTACTGCTTTAGGCGGAGTGTGATAGATCTCGAGTCATCAAGAATATATCTTTCTGCCATCTTCATCATCTACTCCTGTCTTTCTGTAGAAATAGACCTTGATGACGTCTCTTCACTCTTCTGCACTCTGCAATTACATTTTCAATCTTCCAGTACGCGCTCGTTTAACACCTTCAAAGTGCAGATCGTGAAAAAACAGCGAAAGATTTTCCAAAAATCTGAACTCTTACAGATTCGCCCAACAATCGGCAACGCTTCAAACATTGGGAACCTAATGCCACAACAAAGATTACAGCTAAAAACTTGCCGAGAAGATTCATCGGTGCTCATCTTCGTGTGCATCAAAGAAACAACACTGCAGAAGAATTTATATCGAAGAGCATTTGGAACGACAATGGCTCATTGACAAAAAAGTAAGCAAGAGCGCCTTTCAGGCTTGTCCCTCTCGAAAAGTTTCTTTCAAGACATCATACAGCTTTCTGAATCTGGTATAGACCTTCTCGTAAAGTTCTCCATTCTCGCGTCTTGGATTAGTTGTTTCCCTTAGAGTGAACCAATCTTTTGATATCTTTCTCACGTCGAGATTGAAATAACCAGAGCACGCCAGCATTGCTGCACCATAAGATGCCCCTTCATTCACAGAAGGTTTTTGTATTTCAACACCGAGCACGTCTGCCAACATCTCATTCCACACCTTGCTCTTGGAGCCTCCACCAGCAATGCGCACTATCTTCACTTCCAAACCAAGCTCCTTGAGAATCTCAAAAGAGTCCTTTATGCCAAAGCTTACCCCTTCGAATATTGCTCTTACAACATCCCACTTCGAATGAAAAGAAGAAAGCCCAAAGAACACTCCTCTTGCGTATGGATCTCTGTGTGGTGTTCTTTCACCGTTAAGATATGGCAGAAAAAGAATTCCACTTGAACCAATCGGTACCTTTGCCACACACTCGTTTATCTCATCATATTCTTCGTACAAAAAGCGCTCTTTAAACCATTCAAGAGAATATGTAGCTGTGAGCATCACACCCATGTGGTATCTCATATTGGGAACCGTATGTGCGAAGAAGTGAACTCTACCTTTTGGATCATACGAACCAGCGTGTGTTGGCGCCACCACCGTTCCCGACGTACCAAGACTCACCATCACATCGCCCGCTTCAGTCACATTAACACCAAGTGCCGCACACGCGTTATCCGCACCCCCTGCGACAACCATCACATCGTCAAAATTGAGCTCTTTTGCGATCTCACTTCTGACCTTTCCCACGATCCCGTTAGAAGGCAAGATCTCAGGAAGGATCTCTTTCGGCATTTTCAGCGTTCTGAGAAGATCTTCATTCCAACACATCTTCGAGAGATCGTACATCGTTGTTCCAGAAGCATCTGAATGCTCCGTTTTTATCCTTCCTGTGAGCATGTAGTTAATGAAATCCTTTGGAAGCATGATCTTGTAGATCTTTTCGTACACCTCAGGTTCGTTTTTCCTCAACCAAAGCAACTTTGGCAGTGTGAAACCAGTCAAAATCGGATTACCAACCATCCTCAAGACCTGCTCTTCTTTTCCAAGCAGGTTAGTGGCTTCCTCGCACTCAGTGTAAGTTCTCTGATCGCACCACAGTATTGCATCTCGGAGCACACGACCTTCTCTGTCAATGACCACCAGACTGTGCATCTGTCCACTCGTTGCAAGTGCTTTTATCGTTCCTCCAACCCTCGCCGCATCGCTTGAAAGTGCCTTCAAAACTTTAAACGCTGCGGTCCACCATTCGTTGGGATCTTGTTCTGCCCAAGCAGGCTTTGGGGTCGACAAAGAAAGCTTTTCACCGTGCACGGCGAGCAGTTTTCCATTTTGATCAACAAGAATTCCTTTCACTCCAGTTGTTCCAACGTCTAAACCTACGAATAATTCCACGAACATCACCTCACGTCACATTCTCGATGATATTGTCAACAGCGAGGACAGCGGCACCTACCAGATTTGAACTTATGGTTCTGAAGATCGAAGGTCTTATCTTCAATCCATTCGCAGCATCCTTCAATGCCCTATCTTTAACCTCTTCTTCTATGATCTTGTAGAAATACTCTCCAAGATCTTGAACCTCTCCACCCAGTATCACTATTTGTGGATTTAATATGTTCGCGATGTTCACGATACCGATTGCAATGTTCTGTGCCAATTTCTCTAAAACCTTTCTACTATCCTTCTTCTTCAGGGCTGCGAACCTCTCTATCGCGTTCTTACCTTCCAGTTTGCCATCGTAGTGCTCTATTGCCCAATTAATAGAAGCGTAGAATTCCCAGCAGCCTTTGTTCAAACAGTGACAGCGCCTGTTGGAGTTCATATCCACTGTCATGTGTCCAGCCTCACCGGCTGTGTACGTTGGACCTCGGTACAACTTTCCGTCGATGAGCACACCTGTGCCAACACCTTCTCTTACTACTATGAAAACTGCCTCTTTCACTTCTTTCATGTCCGCCGAGTGATACTTCTCGGCGAAGACCGAAAGATTGGCTTCGTTGTCTGCAAGTATCGGAACGTCCAACTGCAGAAACTTGCCTATGGACACATCGCGCCAACCAAGATTCGGTGCCATCAGTATTCGATTTTCTTCCATGTTGACCATGCCCGGCACGGAAAAAGAAACACGACTGACCTTCTTGCTGGCGGAGTACTTTTCATAGATCTCTCCCACTTTTGCGAAGAATTCTTCAGGCATCTTAGGCGTTTCGAAGGAACCACCAAGCACCACTGTGCCGTCGAAGTACCCCAATCCATAAGTAGTGACGTTGACACCGACATCGAAGACGAGACTTATAAATACCTCGTTTTTTATGTCGAGCAAGATTCTGCGCCGTCCGGGAGAATTCTTTCCCTCTGAGCCTATCTCTTGCACAAAGCCTTCATCGATCAGTTCTTTTGTGATTCGCGTCACACTGCTTGGCGTCAATCCAGTGATTTCCGAAATCTTCGAGCGTGACACAGGTCGATTTTCGTGCACTATTTTCAAGATATTTCTCTTGTTAAGCACTTTGATCCACGGTGAATTGTATTTCAAGCTCATACCTCCCGCGATGGAAAAGTTTCTTGTAGAAATTGTATCTTACAATTTGTATGGTACGATCCTCCTCCTTCGTGACCTGCGAAAGGATAAACTTCGATTCGCTTCGGTCCAGCGTAATGATTGTATGCGGCGAAGACCGTTGAGGGTGGACAGATATCGTCCATGAGTGCCACGGAAAACAAGGCAGGAGATTTTGCCCTCGCGGCGAAATTCACTCCATCGAAGTAAGACAAAGTCTTGAAGACTGTCTCTGTTTGTTCTGGATGAATCTTGCAATATCTACTGATCTCAGCGTACGGGTTGGTGTCCACCAGTTTCGTCGCGCGCTCAAAGTGGCACAAAAACGGTACATCACAGATCAAACCTTTCACCTTTCTTGAAAGAGCCGCAGCGGCGATCGCTATGCCACCGCCTTGGCTCGCTCCCCCCACGGCTATTCTCTCTGCATCAACGTTGGGAAGATGTACGACAGACTCAACAGCCATAACTGCATCGGTGAAGACCCTTCTGTAGTAATAAGTTCTTGGATCGAGTATACCCCTTGTCATGAAACCGGGATACTGTGGTCCTTGAGAAGGTTCGTAGTCTGGAGTGTCGCCTTTGAGCCAACTACTTCCCTGACCACGCGTATCCATGACGAAGTGTGCGAAGTTTGCACAAGCGTAAATTAACCAATCATGAGGAAAACCTCTCCCTCCACCGTAACCAACGAACTCGACCACACACGGTAGCTCCTCTTTAGCATCTTTTGGAACGATGAACCACGCTTTGATCTTCTGACCCATATATCCGCTGAAGGTCACATCGTAAGTCTTCAGCACTCTCAAACCAAAGTCCGCTTCATTGAAGATTGGTGGCTCAAATCTCTCTAAACTTTGTCGTACCGTTTCACGCCAAAACTCATCGAAATCTGGTTCTTCTTTTCTCTTGGGAAGATACTGCCTCAACTCTTCCAGCGGCAGATCGTATTGTGCCACTCACAATACCTCCGTTTCGCTGAAGAATCTCCTCAAAGTTGGAACTTTTCTTTCTCCACCAACCAGCTCCACCTCTTCGGAGAACTTGATATCGGCAGATGAAGCCCCCACCATGAGCTTGTACATGCCCGGCTCAACGACAAGCTCCATCCTCCGGTTGTAATAAGCAAGGACATCGGTGTGTATCTTCAACTGCACTGTCTTACTCTGCCCTGGTTCGAGCTGCACTCTTGCAAAACCTTTCAGTTCCTTCACAGGTCTTGTCACTGAACCGTTCTCTCGACCAACGTAAAGCTGAACCACTTCTTCTCCTGCCCTCTCTCCAACATTCTTCAGATCAACCTTCACAATGATCTCGCCGGCTGTAGGAACTTGCTTAGATTCGATACAAAAGTTCGAATACTCAAACTTTGTGTAAGACAGACCATGTCCAAACGGATAAAGCGGTTCGACAGGTTCATCCACATAGTCCTTGTGCCAGTGAGACCTGCCTCCAGACGGTTTCACATAGTGGAAAACAGGAAGCTGCCCAGCACTCCTTGGGAAACTGATCGGAAGTTTTCCAGACGGATTGACCTTACCAAGCAGTACGTCAACGATCGCTTGTCCACCAGCCTCTGCCGGCAGCCATGCCTCCACGATTGCATTCATCTTGTCCTCAACATTTTCTAAAGCATATGGTCTACCTGTCACAAGCACCAACACGATGGGTTTTTTCGTCTTTGCGAGTTCTAAGAGCAATTTTTCTTGAAGTCCCGGCAGTTTCAAATTCGCACTGTCTCTCGACTCACCTGAAGTGCAGTCCTTCGTCAAACCAGATCTATCACCCATCACTGCTACGATCACATCACACTTTTCTGCCAAAGTCACTGCCTCACGAATAGCTTGTTCATCTCCCTCGAGCACACCACAGCCTTCAGCCCACTCAAGATCGATACCTTCATTTTTCAAAACATCGTACACATTTCTAACGTGTTGAAGTTCCTTGTTGACAATTTCCTCAACTTTTCTAAGATTGAAAGTAGGTGTGTTGATCGCCCCCAGATTAGCGCTGTCAAGTAGAGCCTTTATGTGAGTGTAATAAGAATAGTCGCCAAACATGTTCCGCACATTCCTTGAGTTTGGTCCAACCAATGCGACTTTGAGACCTTTCTTCAAAGGCAATACCCCGTCATTCTTCAGTAGAACAATTGACTTTCTTGCCACTTCGAGTGCAAGATCGTAGTGCTTCGGCAAGGACGCACATTCCTTCACATAAGGCTGCTCAAAGAGTCCAAGCTTGAATTTCATCAACAGCACTCTGAAAACCACTTCGTCCAGAATGCTTTCGGGAAGTTCACCGCTCTCAGCAAGTTTCTTTAGTTCGTAGTAGCAATCCATCTTGGGAAGTTCTATGTCTATGCCTGCCTCAAGTGCCAACTTTGCTGCGTGAGCTTTGTCCTTTGCGATCCTGTGATGACTCCTCAAAACCTCGACTGCAAAATAGTCAGAAACAACGATTCCCTTGAACCCCCATTCTTTTCTGAGCACTCTGTCCAAGAGTTCCTCCGAACAAGCGCATGGAACACCATCGATCTCGCTGTAAGAGTTCATCACCGATAGAACATTTCCACACTTCACAGCAGCTTCAAAAGGAAGCATGAAAACTTCTCGCAACTCTCTTGGTGCGACGTTGCTCGGTGCCCAGTTTTTACCACCCTCAGCAGCTCCGTACGCTACGTAATGTTTTGTGGTCGCCATGACTCCATTCGCCTGAACTCCTTCAACATACGCAACACCCATGCGCGCCACAAGGTAAGGTGATTCACCAAAGCTTTCTTCGGTCCTTCCCCATCTGGGATCTCTGACCACATCCACCACAGGTGCAAGTCCTTGGTGTGCACCTATCTTTTTCATATCGCTTCCAATAGCGTGTCCAACGCGATAGACAAGATCTGGATCCCAAGTGCTCGCAGCAGCTATGGGTTGTGGGAAATTCGTCGCACCCAAGCCCATGTATCCAGCAAGACATTCTTCATGAACAATCGCTGGGATACCGAGTCTGGTCTCTTCAACCAAATACCTTTGGATCTGGTTTACAAATTTGATCACCTTGGCGGGCTCCAAATTCGTTGCCCCACCAGGTCGTGTTATCTGTCCCATGCCGAGTTTCAAAAGTTCGTCGGCTTTTTTCTTAGAGAATTCTCCTTCCCCATCGAGCAACTCATAACCCCACACGGAACCCAACTGTGCTACCTTTTCCTCTAAGGTCATCCTCGATAATAAATCTTTCGCCCTGATTTCCACAGGTACATCTGATCTCTTGTACAGTTCCATCTTGTCAACCTCCTTCATCGATACAGAAAGCATTTCACTTTTACTCCATCGACCTCATAATGACTTGGTGACTCTCTTTTGCAAATTTCCATCGCGGTCGGGCATCTTCCAGCGAACTTGCATCCTGCCCTCAAATATTCCTCATGTTCCTGCTCTCCGAGGACTACCCTCGAGGTCCAACGTTTGGAAGGATCGGGTTCTGGCACAGAGTCTCTGAGTAATCGAGTGTAGGGATGCTTAGGTTCTTGAAGAACCTTATCGACGGGACCAAGCTCGACGATCTCACCACGGAACATTACTGCCATTCGGTCGCTAACGTAATACGCCGTGGCAAGATCGTGCGTTATATACAAAACACTCACCCCAAACTCGTCGCGCAAGTCTTTGAAAAGGTTCACGATCGACATTCTGAGCGAAGCATCAACCATCGAAACCGGTTCGTCTGCAATGATCAAACTTGGATTGGTCAGCAACGCCCGTGCTATCGAGATTCTCTGAAGTTGTCCTCCAGAGAACTCACCCGGATACTTCTCGCAAAACTCCTCATACGCCACACCAACGGCATTGAGTTTCTCTTTTATGATCCTCACAGCATCACTTTCTTGCTGAGTGATTTCGAAATTTCGAAGCGCTTCAAAGAAGTACGTATCTACCTTTCTCAATGGATTGAAGGTGGAAAAAGGATTCTGAAAGATCGTTTGTATCTCTTTTCTCAATTTGAATCTCTCTTTTGACTTAATGTTATCTATCCTACGACCATTGTATTCGATAATTCCTCCCGTAGGAAGCTCAAAACCCAGCAGAATCTTTGCGATCGTCGTTTTGCCACAACCACTCTCTCCCGCAAGCGTGAAGATCTCTGCCTTGTTCACACCAAAAGACACATCGTTCACCGCGACTATCTTTACCCTGGAAAAGATGCTACCGATGGTGAACACCTTCGTTAAGTTGAGAACTCTCAGCATTTCAGTCAACTGTCATCCCTCCGCGAGCCAACATGCAACCTTGTGTGATTCGCTCACCCTAAAGGTAGCAGGTTGTTCCTTTTCACACTTTTGCATCTTGAACGGGCATCTCGGATGAAATGCGCACCCGCTCGGCAGGTTGAAGAGCGATGGAGGACTGCCTGGAGGACTCTCCCTTTTTGATCTGTCACCGAATCTTGGCAACGATTTGATGAGATACTGTGTGTAAGGATGCTTTGGATCTTCGAAAAGTTCTTCGGTCCTTCCTTCTTCAATGACCTTCCCTGCGTACATGACGCTCAACAAGTTCGTAATGTTAGCGTGCACACCCATGTCGTGAGTGACCAAAACGAGCGAACTACCTTGTCGCGATTGTATTTCCTTCAAAAGCTGGATGACACCTCGCTGTGTCACCACGTCCAATGCAGTGGTAGCTTCGTCGGCAATGATTACCTTAGGTTTCAAGACCGTGGCGAGCGCTATGGTGACTCTTTGTCTCATACCACCAGAAAGCTGGTGTGGGTAAGCGTCCAAAATCTTGAAAGGCAACCCCAGTTCCTTAAGGTGCTCCTTTGCCATTTCGTACGCTTCGTTCTTACTCCTTCCCCTCAAGTGGCTTGAGATGAAGTCTCTGAAAGTGTCTTTTATCTTCAACACAGGGTTGAGTACACTCATCGAGCCTTGGGGCACATATGAAGCAAAGGACCATCTAAACTTCTTTCTCTCAGACTCATCAACCGAGTACAGATCGACCGCTTTTGCGTCATTCACGTAGTAAACCTTTCCATCGACCATTCTCAAAGGTGGTTCAACAGCTGCGAAGAGAACCTTAAGAAACGTGGTTTTACCACAACCACTCTCACCAGCGATCCCGTGTATTGAACCCTCCTGAACATCCAAATCCACTTCGTCTACCGCCTTGACGGTCCTCTGTTTGCCAAAGATTTCAAGCACATAGTACGCTTTGACCTTTCTCGCTTCGATCAACGTCTTCATCGGCAACACCTCAAGCTCTACCTACTCGTTGAATTCTCATTCGTGGATCGAGGTATTCACTAATGCTCACAGACATAAGATACAGAGCGATGAACAAGAAGACACTCGTCATCACTGGCGTGAGGATCCACCACCAATAACCCAAGAGAATCGACTGGTAGTTGATTGCCCAGTACAACATGGTGCCGATCAATGGTGTTTCAAGATTCAAAACGCCAAGAATCGCCAGGACGATCTCCATCCCGATCGCCCAAGACATATTACCAATCAGCGTTGCAAAGACCAAGGGAATCAAGAATGGCATATACTCTTTGAAGACTATTGAGAGCGTGGAGGAACCCGAAAGTACGGCAGTGTAAATGAAATCTCTTTCACGCAGGCTCAACACCTGTGATCTTATCACTCTGGCATCCCAAGCCCAGCCGAACATACCGAGCAACAATCCAAGCCCAGCTAAGTTCATCCTTCCTCTAACCATCACAGCAAACATGATTATGATCAAGAGCAAAGGGATGATCAAAAAAGAATCGCTGATGAACATGAGAGTCTTATCGACCTTGCCGCCCTTGTGACCAGCCGTCAGACCGATGATGATGGCTATGACACGTGATACCATGCTGGCGATCAAAGACATAGTCAGAGAGTTACGCACGGCAAAGGTGAGCAGCCAAAAGATGTCTTGACCAGTGGAGGTTGTGCCGAATAGATGAGGCCACTGGGGGGAAAGATCGCGTGGCACAACGTTCCATCTGTAAGGATCGTAAGGCGAAAAGAAACTCATCACAGACAAGATCAATAGAATCAAACACACCGCGAAGGCGAATTTGAATCTACCATCTCTCAGAAGATCTCTCAGTGTCTTCATCGCATCCACCTCATCTGTATCTGACTCTCGGGTCAAAGATCGGATAGAGCAAATCTATCACAAGGATGCTCGTTGTTATGACGAAAATTGACATGCTCATTATACCCATGAGCAGGTTGTAATCGCCTGTGAAGATCGCGTTGTAGAGTAGCGTGCCCAACCCTGGGTAAGAGAAGACGATCTCTGTGATCAATGCTCCACTGAAGATCTGGCCCAACGAGAGAGCTAAACCTGTGATCTGTGGAAGCATCGCATTCCTCATAACATACCTTCTTACGATCTTCGACTGGCTCAAACCTCCAAGTTTCGCGTAAGAGACGAAATCTTCATTTTTCACACTCTGAACAACGAGTTTCATGGCTTGGAACCACAGAAAGACACCCAAGAGTATCAAAGACATAGCCGGCAGAAAAGCATGCTTCAGCAATATCAAAATACTTCGAAGATCAAAACGTATCCTTCCACCTATAAGAAATCCCCCGCCCAAAGGAAAGACCGGTATGAAATATGCAAAAAGTAAGAGCAACGATAGAGCCAGAACGTAATATGGCATTGGTCTTATCACCATCGAAATAACGTCCAGAATCTTTGCCCAACTTTTTTGAGGAAAGTAACCTCCCAACGCTCCTAAGACATTACCAAGGATCCAAGAAACCAGTGTCGTCGTCAGCAAAAGTCCGAGCGTCCACGGCAAGGACTGTCTTATCAAAGAGATGACTGGCACAGGAAATTGAAAGTATGACGGACCAAAATCACCTCTGAACAATCTTTTCCAAAAAGACCAGTACTGCTCCCAGAGAGAACCCTTTAAGCCATACAACTCTTTGAGCGTCTCGATCATGTAATTCATTGCTTTTGGGTCCAGATAAGCTCCGGTGGATGTGATCTGTCCTATCATTTGCTGAATTGGGTCCATCGGAAGCAATCTTGGAATTACAAAAACAATAGTGACTCCAACAACGATCACAAGAAAGTAAATGAGGATCCTGGGGAGAAAATAAGTTCTAAAGAATCTCAAGACTTCGACCTCCTTTGAAAATATGCCGGGGCGTGTAAACGCCCCAGCTTGCGTCATTTCTTACCTGTTGGTTTCAAGAATGGCAACATGTACTTGAAGTTTGGCCAGTGATGGTACGGCTGACAGTACATGTTTTCTGCACCTGGATAGTTCGTCCAGTAATATTCGTCCCATGCCACGACACCTGGATAGTTGAAGGTGGGTATGCCTGGCATCTCCTTGATCAACAATTTGAGCCCTTCCAAGCCCACGGTGACAATGCCTTCAGTGTCGTTCCAATCAGTGTCTTTGAGTTTAGCGATGACAGCATCCATCTCTGGGTTGGTCCATCGTCCATAATTCCCCCACGGCGCATTTTCTCCAATGGGTACGAGGTACTCAGAGTTATATGGATCAAAGACTCTGAAGAGATCTGGGTGACCTCCCCAAGGTTCTGCAGCGGGCCAGTCGGTAGTGATTTCGAACTCTCCACGCTGTCCCAGTGTTGCCAAAGCATCGCTGGTCATAACGGTAACATCGATTCCAAACTTTTTCCAAGCTTGTGATGCAGCAAAACCATTTCTATAGCTTGGATGTGCTGGGTTCGTAGTCGTCAAGATCGTGATCGTCCATGGTTTACCATTTGGCAGCAGCCACTTACCAGTCTTGGGATCTCTCTTGAATCCGTTCTTGATCAGCAACTTTTCTGCTACATCTGGTGCATACTTGTACCAACCCGGTCCGAAGATTTTCTTGATCTCCCCTGGATCGGTTGGAACTTTGTAACCTCTCTTTTTGGCATACTCAGCCAGTCTTTCACCTGCAGTTGGATCGTACGGTTTGAATTTCTGCCCATCACCAAGATCGAGTTCAAGGGATTTGAGCCATTCTTCAATTCGTGTGAAATACCAATCGTAGTAGGCGCTCGTAAGCGGTAAGTGAATTGGACTGAGCGTCACAGCACCATCAAATGCGTTCCCTGCGTATTCAACGATGTCTATGGCGAGTGTCAGAGCCCATCTTACCTCTGGATTGTTGTACGGTTCGACCGCGTTGTTGAAATGCAGCCCTGTAACACATGGGTCTATGTTGACACTCCATGGAAAGTCTCTTCTCCATGCCCTTGCGGTGTTGACTCTCTGCAAGACAGCTCTGAGACCTTCCATTGTCAAGTCTGCGGCGTCCAGTTCATGTCTGGCCATCGCAAGTACCTGTTGTTCTGCCGTGCCGAAGGTTTGGATCAAAACATACTTTGGAGCAGGTTTACCGTACAGCATCCCGGTGGGAGTCCTCTCCCAATCTTTTCTAAGTTCCCAGAGTGTCCAGTATCCGCCTGGATCGTACCCCTTCAACACGTAAGGTCCTGTACCTACGGGTGGGTTGAACTCGAAGGTCATCGGGTCTTCTACCTTCTCGAACACGTGCTTTGGAAGTATTCTGAGCGCGCCCCATCTGTCGAGCAGATATGTGTGGAATCTCGAGTTCGATCCTGTGAGCTTCACCACGACGGTGTAATCATCGAGCTTCTTCACTTCTGCGACTTCCTGCAGCTGTGCGTTGTAGCTCATGCCGGGTACCCTCTTCAACAGTTCGATCGTATAGACCACATCGTCTGCAGTGAACAGCACACCATCGCTCCAGTAGACGCCCTTTCTCAGTTTGATCGTCAGTTCTGTGAAATCGGAGTTGTAGATTGGTGGTTCTGCCGCCAAGGCGTTGATGATCTCACCAGTAGCGTACTCTACACACCACAACGGTTCAAGCAACAGGTTCTGAATGCCTCTGTCTTGCCAGCGCCAACCTGCCCAGAGGTTGAAGTTGCCTGGTGTTCCAACGCGTCCTGTGAGTTGGTTCGCAATGAATGTTTCGTTTCTTGGAACATCGGCCGCAAGCTGTGCCATGACTAAGCAGGCAAAGAGCAGTGAGACTACTAACAGCACTTTCCTCATGAATACACCCCCTTACATTTGGTTGCTTGCTGAAAAAATTATAATATAACTGCATTACTAAGTTCAAACGTCATTTCAGCTGGTCTCTCTGGAGAAATTCCAGCTGTCTCTACTTTTTTCTCTCCAGCTTCTATTTTCATTCGTTATCTCGTTTTTTCTCCTTTTGCCTCTCTCATACTTGCGAAGCTATAATTAGCTGCGGGAAATTTGAAGCTTGCACGGAGGTGGCACCATGAAGAGGTTGTTCATTATGACGGCACTGTTGCTTTCTGTAAGTTGTTTTACATCGACTGAGTGTGGAGAAGAATCTTTAAGATCAATAGCCGACAAAGTAGGAATCTACATTGGCTATGCCTCTGCGAACAGTTTTTGGTTTCTACCTGATGCCAGCAAGTACACAGAGGTGGCAAAAAGAGAGTTCAACATACTCACACCGGAAAACCAAATGAAATGGGACAGCATTCATCCAGAGCGTGACAGATATAACTTCAGTTACGCAGACCGTCATGTCCAGTTCGCCTTGGAGAACAACATGCTCGTTCACGGTCATACTCTGGTCTGGCACAATCAACTTCCGTTCTGGCTGAGCACTCAATGGACCAAAGATGAACTTCTTAAAGTCCTCGAGGACCACATCAAAACGGTTGTCAGTCATTTCAAAGGTAAAGTTAAAATCTGGGACGTGGTGAACGAGGCAGTCAGCGATACAGGCACTTACAGACAAACCATCTGGTACAAGACAATAGGACCAGAGTACATCGAAAAGGCTTTCATTTGGGCAAGAGAAGTAGACCCAGAAGCGATACTAATATACAATGATTACAACATAGAAACGATCAATCCCAAATCGAATTTCACCTACCAGTTGATCAAAGAACTGAAAGAAAATGATGTACCGATCGACGGTGTTGGCTTTCAAATGCACATAGATATCAATGGAGTAAACTATGAGAGCTTCAGAAACAATCTTAAGAGATTCGCCGATCTTGGATTGAAGATCTACATCACAGAGATGGATGTAAGAATACCCAAAAATGCGACTCACCAAGATCTGCAGAAGCAAGCCGAAATCTACGCAAAGATCTTCGAAATCTGTCTGGAAAATCCCGCAGTCCAAGCCATACAGCTCTGGGGTTTTACTGACAAGTACTCTTGGGTGCCTGGTTTTTTCACTGGTTATGATCATCCCCTGATCTTTGACAGAGATTACAACCCCAAACCTGCATATTTCGCGATAAAAGAAGTACTCAAAAAGAGAATAACCCAGGGTAATTGATCGCACAAGTTTTTGCAGTGCTTATCGCGGTTTTCATTCTGTCTTCTATTTGTACTCTTCAAAGTGCGAAGGTAGAATATTGCAAGTGAATCTTGCCCTTGGAAAGCTCTTGATCATCTGTGCAAACCAACGCAACTGCTAAGAAGTTCCCAAAACGAAAGTACTTCAGAAATTTCTTCGAGTTGGCACAGAAAGATTCAGTCTTAGGGAGCTTCTTAGAAGAAGCTTGTGAACATCTTGTGTTGGCAATCTCTAACGCAGTGTGTCTTTTTGATCCTGAGATCGTTGTTCTCGGTGGGGCGATTTGAATTTCTATCATAAACTCAATTTTAATCCTTTTTAACACCTCTCTGGCAAAGTCCCAAGATAGGCACAAGGGGGACAGATTCTCTAAAAACCCTGCTCACAAACTCTGTAACGTGGTCTCTCTTGGCAGCCGTTATCCACAAAGGGGGGAAAGGTATGTTCAGAAAATTTCTCCTCATCACCATCGTGCTGATTTCAATCGCTCTGAACGCCGCACAGTTTAAAAGGATCATCGAAGAGCGTATAGAAATCAACTACAACGGTTCGGCAGTCATCACCAGAACCGAATCAATTCTAGACCCAAAGTTTTCAAAGTTCTACAACACTTGCTTTGAACAGTTTCAGAAAGACATGACGCTCTTTAAGAATCTTCACTATGAACTGACGAAAGAATACTACTTCCTCTACGGAACAACACCTTCCTTCACAGCCAATGATTTGGAAATTTCATTTGGCGAAGACTTCAAATGGACCGTAAAGATGAAAGCCGAGGGTTTCTTGAGCTATGATGACAAGCGATTTATCTTGAGACGGAAGGGATTCAACGGCGATGAAAAGCTGGCTGCATTACTCTTACCTAAGTACTTTGAAAATGAGCTGGATGAAAAACTCTTTATCTCGGCATTTCTTGGTTCTGAGAAAAACTCTCTGGAAACTATAAGGACGACAGAGGTAATCCTGCCCGAAGGCTCTAATATTGAGAAACTAGCCCCTGCACTCCCGACGAAAAAGGAATTTGAAGACACATGGCGTGTAGATTTTGGTGGGCAAAACAGCTACAAAGCCACTCTGGAAAAGACAAGCAGAGGTTATGTGTTGAAACAGATCATTTACATAACCGGTGGTGCACCAAAGAATTTGCTAGATCAAAAACAGAGCATTAATGTACTCAGTGAGCTTCGAAATTATGCAGCTTTTCAATGTGTTTTTTCAACGAAAAGATCAAACCTGATACTTTGACCAAACCGCTGGAGCATAAAGTGAAGAATGACTTTTCTGGTAGCTGGGGCTTCAGTGTTTCCTCAGGTGAGCTTTTCTCATACACCTTCACCTATGGAACGCTCTCTGTGACACCAAAGATCACCGTTACACTCACCTTCAATGTTTCACTTCTTTGGGAACACGAGTGGGTTAAGACAGGATGGTTGAGCTGGAGCTATAGGTTAAAAAAATTCGAAACGGTTGTATCATTCTCACCTTCTCTGAAACCTTCACTGGAGGTTTCTTCAGGTGGCAGAATAGAGAAAAGCTGGTCTAAGAACCTTGCCACCAAAACAAAGACCGTCACCCTTTGGGTTAGTGGTGTTCCAGTAGTACTGGTCTTGGAAGCAAAGCTTGATGCCGAAGCGATGGCAAAGATCTATGGTTCGATAGGCTTCAACCTCTCGGCAACTTATACCTTCAACACTTCTTTAGGGGTCACATACGAAAACGGCAGCTGGAGACAAACACCATCTTACAGCACAAAGTACTCAGGTGTCAGCTTTCAAGCCAATGCCAAGGTTGGAGCTCAAGCAACCGGCAAACTGCCGTTCACACTGAGTGCGTACGTGTATTACGTCGCCGGACCATTTGTGAGACTCACACCTTGGATAGAAACTCAGACAAGTGCCTCTGTTGGATCTTCAAACCAAGTTGGTTATTCGATAACAGGTGGTCTAACAGCATCTGGTGGAGTTCAGATGGCTGGATGGCTCCAAGGTCTGTGCGGTGGTATTCCATCGATTAGCTATGATTTCTGGAGTTGGCAAAAGACACTTGCAAGTGGTACGTATACCTTTTAAGTTTGTCATTTCAAAATCTTCTTCACAGAGCTTTTAATGAATTTCTAATACCGAGATTTTACTCTTTAGACAAACGCCCATCTCAGTGAATGGGCTGTCGTAAGGGGGGATTGAAGATGGTCAAGAAACTGGTCTTGCTTGCAGTGGTAGTCTTCGCAGTACTTTTCACAGGTGGTGCTACCTTCAAAAACAAAGAATGGGGGACAGACTTTCCCTACATCGGCGCGTTCTTCCAACACAACGATGACTATGTACGATTCACCTGCACCGAGGATATGCATCGCTTCTACTACATGACAGCAAAGAATGCAGATGCATACGTGGAGTTCTACATCGATGGGAAAAGGCAAGGAGTAGTGAACGTACTGCCAAAGAACCAATGGAATTCGAGGCACTTTTCCATCGCAAACTGGGCATACTTTGATTTAGGAGGAGGTTTCATCGGACATGAAGTCGAGATTCACTTTAGAGAAAACACTACAGTTAACGGCAAATACTGTCCAGAGAATGACATAATGATCAAGCTGCAAGAAAACAGTTTTGCAATCAAGTGGAAAGGTGTTGATTCAACAACCTACTGCGACTTAGATCTCTTTGCAAAATGAAAAAGGCTGCCCTAAGGCAGCCTTTTTCACAGTCTTCAAGTCATACAATCAAGCTGAAAGCTTTCTCATATCCAAATTTGTACAACAAAAATCTGCGTGCCTTTCTCAAAGCTTTCGCAGATACTTTGAGTAACATCTTTGAACTGTAAGCCTTTCTGACCATTCAACTGTGAAGTTCAACCATCCCAGGTGATGAAAAATTCTCTTTAAACTGATATCTTTTCCTGTTCTTGACCCTCGCCAGCAAGAATCGCTGCGTTTGTATTAGTTCACCGAATCTATCACTCGCATCTAAATTTGATCCAGATACAGTTTTTACCCCGTGTTTTTGTTTTCATCTGCACACACGAACCTTTGCCTGAAACAATTTGCACCGCCAATCACAGATCATCTGGGTTATTAACATTGGCTCGTTTTGAGAGAGTTTTGATCTCTCCGTTAACTGTTTCTCACTCAAGAGAACATTTAGCTGTGCATCTCTTAAATTCCTCAGCTTTTGGACTACTTTTGAGCACTATTTTTTGCATGAACGCTGTATCCACAGAAGATGTCTAAGATTATGAACTCTACAAAAGAGCGAGCTGGCTTCAAGATGCAAAGCAACCAGCACAGGCAAAATGAGGTAAAGTTCCCAAAAAGACGCTCTTTGCGTTGTACTGTGCTATAGTTAGCATTTTCTATTAGAAAGAAGATCTACAGATTCCCTTAAGATCGCATATCTCTCTTGCTAAGACTCTCACACTTCTAAACATAGTATCGCTTGTACACAAGCCATGAGCTAAAAAATCTATTTATTGAAAATAGATTCGCAGCTAAGAAGGTGCAGGTGAATCAAACTCTTGTTAGAGATATCAATTTCTTGTTAAAACGACAGAGTCAGACCTTGGTTAGTCTTGATTTACGTTATAATAATATAATAGTCTGGGCGATTGCAGAAGTGATGGAAATCAGAACGCAAAAGTGTATATTCAAAACAAACATGCTTTAAGAAAATTGAAAAGTTCACAGTCAGAGATTCAAAAAAGAACGCTCTAAACCTGTGAACACCTAAGATGAACAATGGGGGCATTTGGTGAGTTTTTTAACGTTTCTGGATTATGTGATTGTAGTAGTTCCAAGTATTTTTTTAACAAGCAGAATATCAGAGTCTTTGATCTATTCAGCAGTCATAATCTGTGCTCTGTACGCATTCAGGTTATACGACTACACTGAAAATCTTATCAATTCACTGACAAGATCTCTTTTCGGAGTAGCCTTTGGCTCAATTTTTCTGTTTGTTATCTGCAAGTTGTTTAGAAGTTCTTTCTTTTCCATCAAGGTATTCTTTATGTTCCTTGCACTGGTTTTTGTCTTTCCTATCGTTAATTACGCACTGTGCAAGCTGGTTTCAAAAAACATTAAAACCATCAGGTACTTAGTCATCGGCAGGGAGGATGAGTTATCTAAGGTACTGAAAGAAATCGAAGAAAAGTCAAACAAAAGGTATCGCTTTGTCGAGTATATGAACCCTTCACCTGTTGTTCTACGCCAAAAAATCTCACATTACGATCGTCTTCTGATAGCCGATCCACAGCTTGAGAAGAGTATAGAAGAAGAACTCATAAATATTAAGCAAAACCACAAAGTTGAATACCTACCAAATTTGGCAGAAAGAGTACTCAAAAGAATACCAATCGAGGTGGTCGAAAAATTTGAAGATTACTACAAAGTCTGCTTTGATAACATAAAAGAATCACCAGCAAAGAGAATTCTCGACGTTGTATTGGCATTGGTAGGGCTAATTCTCTACTCACCCTTTATACTTCTTTCTTCATTCTTCATTCTGCTGGAAGATGGAAGACCTGTTGTCTTCAAACAGCTCCGGGTTGGAAAAGACAAAAAAGAATACTTAATGCTGAAACTGAGAAGCATGAAAGAACAACTTCGCGAAACTGTGAAATTCGCAGATGACGAAAATCACAGAATACTGAAGATAGGAAGAATCATACGCGCAACACGAATAGACGAATCACTCCAATTCATAAACGTACTCAAAGGCGATATGAGCATCGTTGGTCCAAGACCAGAACAAGTACCTTTTTCAAGATTCTTCGAAGACGCCATCCCCTGTTACTCTCTTCGGTACAAAGTAAAACCTGGCATAACTGGCTGGGCGCAGATATGCTACAAATACTCATCAACGGTTGAAGAAACGAGAGTGAAACTCAGCTATGACTTGTACTACGTAAAAAACAGAAACATACTTTTAGATTTTAAAATACTTCTGCTCACCTTGGAAACAATAATATTCGGGAAAGGGGCAAAATGAGAATTTGCAAAAGGAAAACGGTAAAATGAGCAAAAAGAAGATCTTGCAAATCATAACTCGCTCCGATTGGGCAGGCGGACAGAAGGTTCTTTTTGCCTTGGTTTATGGATTGAAACAGTATTATTCTGAAGAATATGACGTAGAAGTTGCCTGTGGAAAATTTGACGGACAGCTGATACCAGAACTTGAAAAGATAGGTATAAAGGTTCACCTAATCGAGAACCTCATCAGGGAGATATCGCCTCTGAAGGACATTAAAGCGTTTTTCGAGATCAAGAAACTTATAATAAATGGTCATTACGATGTAGTGCATCTCCACTCTTCGAAAGCTGGTTTTTTGGGCAGAATAGCTGCGAAGATGTTGAAAGTTCCCCTCGTTGTTTACACAGTCCACGGCTGGTGGCCAATAGAACAATACAAAGGCTTGAAGCGCAAGTTTATAATCCTCATAGAAAGATTCGCTGCAAGATACTGCGACAAGATAGTTCTTCTGTGTCAAAGAGATCTTCAGAAAGCAAAAAGCTGGAAAATAGGAAAGGAAGATCAGTATGTCATCATTCCCAATGCTATAATACCAGAACTCTTATCAGAAAGGCGGATCTTAAAAAGTGAACTTGGGTTACTAACAACATAAAAGTTGTAAGAATCGGCAAAATCATCAGACTTACCCAACAGATGAATCACTACATTTCATGAGAGTACTTAAGGGTGAAACGAGTATGGTTGGTCCCAGATCCGAACAAGTAGCTTTTGTGAGAATGTTTGAAAGATGAAAACAATAAAGCACTCGAAATGATGTTCAAAGTGGAACAAAGTGCGCGAAAACAGAGCTGTTCAGGCTGCGAGTATTTCGACAGAACTTCAACTGTTTTTGGAGGTATCTTAATGAGAGAGTTAACTGTCGTTTTTGTCACTCAGGATGATCCGATATACGTGGGAACATTCTGGCTGGAATTTTCCAAGTTTGCCAACGAGTTGAGAGAGAATGGGATAGAAATTAAGAAAATAGTCGTGCTCAAACCTCTCGGAAAAAGCAGCAAAACTGAACTCTTGAAACAACTGTTCAATTTCTATGGTCTCGTTGATACATTTAAACTCGGACTGAAGTTTATAAAATCAAATCTTACCAAGAATCCAATGGTCTCAGTTGTACGAGACTTAAATACGGAATTAATTTACGCACAAAGTGTTAACACCAACGACTTCGTTCAACAAGTTAAGGAAGTCGACATTGTTTTTTCTATAGCGGCTTCAGAGATCTTTCAATCTACATTACTCAACGCTCCCAAATACGGTTGCTTTAATATTCACAGTGGGCCTCTTCCAAACTACAAGGGTATGATGCCGGTTTTTTGGCAAATGCTTAATGGTGAAAAGAAAATAGGTATAACTATCCATAAGATGGTAGAGAAGCTCGATGCTGGTGAGATTGTACTCCAAGATTTCGTCGATATAAGCGACGTTCGGTCGCTTGATGAAGCCATAAAATCCACAAAAAAACACGCCGCATCGATGGTGAAGAAATTCCTTTTGACCTTTGATGACATACTTAGAAATTTAAGTGCTCAGGAAAGAATTCTGCAAAAAGGAAGCTATTTCAGTTTTCCAAGTAGAAAACACGCGAAGCAGCTTAAGAAGAGAGGATATAAGCTGATATGAAAAAACTTTCCAAGATTGCTCTAACAATAGACGTTGAGGATTGGTTTCAGGTTGAGAACCTTAGAAACGTCTATAATCACTCTAGATGGGATTCATTAGAATCACATGTTGAACGAAATACCTTACGTATCCTGGAATTACTTGACCTCACTAAGATAAAGGCTACATTCTTTGTCCTAGGATGGATAGCTGAAAGATACCCGAACTTAGTCAGGACCATATCAGATGGTGGGCATGAGGTTGCTTCGCATGGCTACTTACACGTGCTAAATTATCAACTTTCGGAAAAAGAGCTAAGGGAAGACCTTGACAAATCTAAGAAGCTCTTGGAGGATATCACCAGTAGAGAAGTGCTAGGATATAGAGCTCCGAGTTTTTCGATTAGCGAGGAAATCATGTATGCTCTCGCAGAAATTGGGTACAAATATGATTCAAGTTTAAACCCATTCGCTATGCACGACCGGTATGGTTCTCTCAACACATATGAGATTAACAAACCCTTCCTCCATAGATCGGGAGTTATTGAGTTTCCAATGCCTGTTTTAAGATTCCATAAGATGAATATTCCTATTTCTGGAGGGGGATACTTTCGAATTTACCCGTACTCACTCTTCAAAACTCTTGTCCAAAGATTTTTGGAAAAGCACGATCTGTATGTTTTTTACATTCACCCCTGGGAAATTGATGCAGAGCAACCCTTTGAAAAGAACATAAGGTTCTGGTACAGAATTAGACACTACACAGGATTAAAACAATGCCATAGAAAATTTAGCCTATTCTTGCAGGACTTGTCAGGAATCTATGCTGACAACCAACAGGATGACAGCTACCTCAATCTGAAAATTGTAAATGTTGTTGCAGAAATGACAAGAAGTCGGTGAATGTCAGATTGATTAATAAAGAATCAGCAAAGATGAAGCTCTTGAAAGCATATAGTAGAATAATTTCACTGAAGAAATATTTCGTCTCTGAAGAAATTAAAAGTCAAAAGCTTGCTTCGGATTGTGTTCTTGTGTGTGCATTTTCGACATGATATGACTAATACACATGGGAGGCAAAGAGAACATGAAGAAACTGTCAGTTTTACTTATAAATAACTATTTTCCACCCGAGATTGGCGCTGCTTCTCATCAATATTACTATCTAGGAAAAGAGCTTGTTAAAAGAGGTCACAACGTTGTAGTATTGACTGGAATACCAAGATACAATGTCCCCAAAGAAGTGTACCAAAGGTATTTAGTTGAAAACCTCAGAAAAAGCAAGGTAGTACTAGATGAACTCAACGGTATGAAAGTTATTAGGGTGAGGCTACCATACGTCCAAAGGGATCAAATGATACGCCGAGGACTTGAACACTTTGAAATCGCGTTCAAACTGTACAATTATGCAAAGAAAATTTTGCGAAACTTAAGCTTAGACATCAGTCTTGTATATTCACCTCCACTGACGTTATATTGGACGGCCAAACAGATTAGGGAGATGATTGACGTCCCATTTGTTCTTAATGTTCAAGACATTTTTCCACAAGAAGCAATTGATCTTGGAGTGCTTAAGAATCCAATCCTAATAGGCTTCTTTCGAAAAATGGAAAGGATTGCATATAAAAGTGCCGATGCCATAACTGTTCATTCGGAAAGAAACAGGCACTTTGTTCAGTCTGCAATGATAAAACAAGAGCGTGACAAAGTATTTGTCATAGAAAATATGGTTGATCCCAACGAAGTTAAACCAGCTAACAGGGAGAATACCTTCTCATTAAAGCACAGACTGTCTGAAAAGTTTGTTGTTTCGTACGCAGGCACGCTGGGGGTTTTTCAAGACATCAATATCGTTTTAGAGGCTGCAAAGGAACTTAAAAATTTTAGAGACATAGTGTTCCTAATCGTAGGAAATGGCATAAAGTTTGACGAAGCAAGAAAATTAGCAAGTGAGTGGAATTTGACCAACATACTTTTTCTACCTCTTGTTCCTCGTGAGGAATATCCGTTGGTTTTACATTCTTCGGATGTTTCTTTAGCTACTCTAACAAAAGAACTTAAAACTCCTCCCGTACCTTCAAAAATCTTAAGTATAATGTCTGCTGGGATCCCTGTTATAGGTGCAATGAACCTCGACGGTGATGCTCCGCGGCTTATTGAAAGAGCTAAAGCAGGATATGCTATTCCTGCAGGCGATTACAAAGCACTTGCCGAGAGGATACTATTACTTTACAAAAATCCGGATCTCCGCAAAGAAATGGGCGCTAACGGGAGAAAATATGTAGAGGAGCATCTGTCTGCGAGCAAGATCGCTGAAGAGTATGAAAAATTATTCGTCAAGCTAATAGAAGCTCGAAAGTAAGGAGGCGAATGTTATGGAAGTTGAATATCTGGGCTACTACAAGGGGAAGCGTGTTCTTGTCACCGGCGGTGCTGGTGCTGTTGGTTCTAACCTCGTTAGAAAACTTGTCGACCTCGGGGCTTTTGTAATTGTTATTGATAATCTCAGTTCGGGGTATATGTGGCTGTTACCAGATGATACTTCGAACCTTCTCTTTGTTGAAGGTGATATAACTAATGATATCGATTTGAAAAGAGTATTCAACGAAGAGCCTGAGATTATCTTTCATCTAGCCGCGTTCTTTGCGAATCAGAACTCTGTGGACTATCCTGAAAAGGACCTCTTAGTAAACGGTTTCGGAACGTTAAAGCTTCTTGAATACAGCAAGATATATGGAAAAATAGAACGCTTTGTTTACGCCTCTTCAGGCTGTTCAATTTATCCAAGTGATGCTCCGATGCCATACAAAGAAGAACTGCCGTTGTCTTCTTGGATGAGTACACCATACCAAATAAGCAAGGCTCTTGGTGAGTTGTACGGAAACTATTTCTACAAGATTTATGGTGTGCCATTTACCAAAGCAAGATTCTTTAACTCGTTTGGACCCGGCGAGGTCCCAGGTCAGTATCGAAATGTTATCCCAAATTTCGTATACTGGGCATTGTCCGGAAAGCCGCTTCCAATAACTGGGACCGGAGAAGAAACTAGAGATTTCACATATGTTGGTGACATCGTTGACGGATTACTCAAAATGGGGTTTTACAAGGAAGCCATAGGCGAGGCTTTCAATCTAGCAGCAGGCCGAGAAATAAAAATAAGGTACCTTGCAGAAAAGGTCAATGAGCTTACGGGGAACATAGCTGGCATCGTCTTTAAGGAGAGGAGAAAATGGGATACGAAACCAACGATGCTCGCATCAAACGAGAAGGCAAAGAGAGCTCTCGGCTTCAAACCAGATCTTGATTTCGACAAGCGACTTGCAGAAACCGTGGAATGGTTTAAACAAAACTGGGATAAGATCGTCGCTTGTGCCGATTTTGGCCCAGGTGTGAGTTCAGCTGTGAGGTGATATAGTCTGACGGCATTTGATGTGCAAACTATGCAAGTTAAATCTTTGACACAGCGCACTACAATAGTACGGTCAAAATTAGGGATTTTCTTAGCCAATTTGTTCTTTCTCACCATCCTGTTCCCCTATGTATCCTTTGGTCTTCCTGTCCCCTCAGATTCTCAACCTTGGGCTGTGTTGGTAGGATTCACGTTGTTACTACTCAATATACCCAGGTTAAAATCGTACAAATTTCGGCCTACAGAGGTGGCATTGATAATTTTACCAACAATGTGTGTTTTAATTGTCTCAGCCTTCTTCTTGTGCGAAGGTGGAACGAGTGTTATGTATCTCCGCACTATTTTCAAATACGTAAACCTTTTCCTCGTACCATATGTAACCTTGCTTTATGTCAATGAGTTTTCTGTGAGACTCTTTGTTCTCTCTGTTTGGATATGGGGGACTGTCGTGATTGGGCAAGCGTTAAGCGGGAATATTCTTGTTGGCTTCCTGCTTCCTCGCGAGTCGATCCTCTTCGGACGGAACTTCGCGCTGGGGTTCGCACCCGAGCCGGCTTACATGGCCAAGGTAGCTGTACTGTTTTTGTTGTTAACGGATTACTTTGCTCTTGAAGCGAAACTTTCACGTCTGAGTACGTTACTGCTCAGAGTGATGTGTGTGATTATGATATTTTTGAGTGCGAGTTTGACTGGATTTCTTCTGTTGATAGCTTACGTCTTGATTGCACTATTTTTGAGAAAAAAAAGTGTTCTTCGCGGCCTCATCTTGGCTATAACCATCTTACTGGTATTCCTTGCCGTTATGCTTTTTGAGGAAGAAATAGCAAACTTTGTTCTGGAGTTCTCGTCTAAACTTGGCAAATTGGGGGACAACATCCGAGCGCTTATTGAATACAAAACACTGCTTCCACTGCTTCTTGATCCGAGCTTTCAGGCACGATTCGGTGGCTTTCTTTCAAATGTGCAGGTCATCAAAAGTGGACACATCTTTGGGTTGGGTGTTCCTTCATATCCCACCGGAAGCATATTCGCACCTGTTTTTGACTCAGGAATAATAGGATTGATATTCGTGGTAACCATCCTGTGGAGTTTTACTTCTAATATGATGCACTTGAAACAAGAGGTGTTGAGAAAATACACTCTGGCGCTTTTGATCATGTTCTCATTGTTTACTTTTTCTGAGTCTTTGGCAACTTCGTATATCGGGTTCTTTTTAGGCCTAAATTTCTATATGACTAGGCTAGACCGTGCTGGATTAGTAAAGGCTTAGTGGCTTATGGGGAGGTTACCTGAGATGGTCACCACAAAGTTTCTCATAGCAACAGTGCCTGGTCAGGCGACGAGGTCAATTCCAGAGACAAATTTATCCCGATTCTTGCTGGGAGTTTTTTCAATTTACTTTCTCCCACATTGATGCACCTCTGGTTGACCATAGTTGGTCCTTATTTTGAAGGGAGCAGAGAGACAAAATTCTAAGGAGGGCTGATAATGAATATCATCATAGTCTCACCCTACTCGCCTAAATGGTCGAACATCGCCTCTGTTCGCTGGGAGAAGTTGGCGAAATATTTGTCCCATAATCATAATGTGACCATTGTCACTTCTGCATTCCCTGAAAAGTTTCCCGAAAGGACATTTGACGTTGGCAAAGCGCGACTGATCGAGATACCGCTGAAATGGTATCTTAGAAATCCATATATGCAGAATGTACTTTCTGAAAATGAAATCTCAGGCGTGGCATTGAAACATAAGCTAAAAGGGGAAGTCAGGGTAATACTTGAAAGAATTCTCCCATTTTCTTCTGGAGGTATGCTTTATCATGATTTTGAATCTTACAGGAAAGAAATCGAAAGATTGATCTCTCAAGCGGAACAATCAATCTTAATTACAACATATGACCCTTGGTTCTCACTAAGGCTCGGTTCCAGCTTTAAATATAAGTATTACAGTAAAATTATCTGGATAGCGGACTTCAGAGACCCTTCCTTTGACGTTCATGAATCGGCGATATCTAGACTTTCACTTTTTAAAAACGGAACTAAAAAGATCCTGAAATACGCAGATATGGTCACGGTCGTTACACAGAGGATGGTAGATGATTATATGAATCTAGGGATCGCTAATGTGGTCTTCATCCCTAATGGTTTCGATGGTAGCTTATCCCTTACCGACGAGAACATTGTGAAGGGAGTTAGGTCCTTAGAAATAACCTATACTGGAAGTTTACACCCTTATACTATAGAATTGACACCCTTTCTGGAGGCCCTTAAAAAAGCCATTTTATCCAATGGATCCATCAATTTTGTCTTTAATTATGCAGGAATGCATTCAATCAAAGTAAGCTCGGAGTTCAAAAAATTTGAGCTTGAGCAGTATCTTGTAAATCACGGCTTTCTGACTCGAGATGAAGCCATAAAACTCCAGCGAAGTTCTGACGTACTCCTTTTGGTAGCATACACGGGTGATAATGAGCTGGTTGCGAGGTCTGTAAGAACAGGAAAGGTTTATGAGTATCTGGCATCCGGAAGGCCAATAATAGTAATAGGTCCCAAAGACTGGGAAATGAGGGAAGAAGTTGAGGCAGACGGGATCTCGAGAGTTTTTCATAAATCAGAAACACACGAAATTGCCGAATATTTGACTGGACTGGCCAGCAAGAAAACACTTAAAATAAATTTGGATGCGCGTAAGCGAGTTCTGCAACAATATTTGTACAGCAACATAGCTAAAAAGCTTGAAGAAAAGATCCACACAGTAATGGGACTAAAGAAAACAGTTGAATGACAAGCGAAACAGCTTACCGAAAGATCCTATGAAAATTTGGCCTTTGAAAGTTGCTTTTTCACAAAGTGATACGAGACATTTCGTTTTTTGTTACATAATCTATGTAGTTCGATACACAGTCCGGCATATAAACAAACTAAAAAGCTGCTTGCGAGACATCAAACGGAGAAGGCGATGACTTTGCAAGATTCACTGAAGCCAAATTATCAATGAGAAGTTTAGAAAGAATTGAATTTTCGGATGAAACATAAAAATGTTTAAGCAAATCGAACCACAAAGAATACGGGTAAATAGAGCAAATAAAATAACTTCACTTCGAGTTCAGCGTGAGGTTTAATAAACCATCGCGACGTTGAGCTGCAGGGCGCAAAAGTTGGGAAATTGGCATCTTGTGTTTCGGTTGAACAAAGAATCAGTTAAGCGTTCTGTCAAATCTTGCCTATCCAAAGGTATGAAAATAAGGAGTGGTAGTATTGAACAAGTTTACTATATCGGCAAATGAAAAGAGAATACGAGAAAGTGAATACACAGCAAAGGTTATATTTGAAGATTTTCTTGGGACTCAATATGAGTACGTTAGCTCGGCCAGCTCTGACTATGTTTTGTATCTCGGAACGGGAAATTCAGAGAAAAAGCTAATTGTGAAGAACCTCTTTTTGAATACACCGAATGGTCTTTGGTTCAGACATGAAAGTCTTCCAAAACAGCCTTTAGAACTCTGAAATGTAAAAAAAGACTTACCTGAAGCTGTTGTCTGTGAGGATTACGTCCCCGTTATATACGGCGAAAGATTAGATAACGACAATTGCTTCAAGGAGACTGATGACGGAGTCGAAATTGGTTTGGATATCTTTGGTTCTATTTTTTCATGCTGACCAGGTACGAAGAATACGTGATTAAGAAACGAGACCATCACGATCGCTTTCCAGCCAATGAATCGCTTGCTTTCAAAGAGAATTTTCTAATGCGACCGATTGTAAATGAGTATGTGGAAATGTTGTGGGCTGCGATGAAAAGGTTGTGGCCTTGGCTTCAGAGGAAAAAAAGAAAGTACAGGGTAATTCCGACGCATGATGTCGATTCACCTATCTTGGCATACGACAGATCTTGGTCTAAGGTGCTTAAAGGATGTGCGGGAGATTTAATTAAGCGAAGAGATCACAGCATAGCGTTGAAACGTCTAAGTGCCAAACTTTTCGGGCGATATACAGAAGATCCAGCCTACACATTTGACTTCATTATGGATATAAGCGAGATCTATGGTCTGACCTCCGAGTTTTACTTTATGGTAAACCATCAACACCCTCGGTACGATACTTTCTACGACTTTGAAGCTCCCTACATAGTAAACGCACTAGAGAGGATACGCGATCGCTGTCACGTGCTTGGACTTCACGCAAGCTATAATTCGTAGAACAATGCACAAATAATAAACACTGAGTTTGAAAAGCTCACATTGATAATGAGTAAGCTAAAGATGCAGCAAGATGAAATCGGGAGTAGGCAGCACTTCCTTAGGTTTCAAGTCCCGCTCACTTGGAGATTATTGGGTGAAGCGGGTGTAAGTTACGATACAACAATGAGTTACGCTAACATGTAGGCATCAGAACAGGAAGCTACTACGAGTATAGCGTCTATGATTTAGAGTTGAGAAAACCTTTGAATATTAAAGGACGCCCGCTAATAGTTATGGATGGTTCTTTACTGGATGCTAAGTATATGAATTTAAGACACAGCGAGGCTTTGAAATATATAAAGACTCTTGTAAATCGCATTAAAATGTTTGATGGAGATTTTGTCTTGTTATGGCACAACACAATGTTAACAACACGAGAGCTAAAGAGTTTTTATGAAATGGTAGTAAAAACTGCTCTTTTGGACGACTCGTGCGAGGAGGGAAATTATGGGGGAGATAGATAAAGAAAAGTACAGGGAATTCTGCGAAAACGAACCTATACCCATTTTTTCCCAACCTTGATGGCTCGATCCCGTCTGTGGTCCAGGAAATTGGGACGTGATCTTGTTTGAAAAGGGTGGAACCATATGGGCGAGTATGCCTTATTATGTGACAAGGAAATATGGTTTAAAACTTATACAGATGCCACCGCTTACCCAAACGATGGGACCGTACATTAAGTATCCGGACGGCCAGAAGTACGATACAAGGCTTTCGCGGGAAAGAGAGATAATGAATTACTTTATTGACCACCTTCCCAAGTTTGACGGTTTTACAGTCCAATTCAGTAAGAAAATCACAAATTGGCTACCGTTTTATTGGAGAGGATTCAAGCAAACAACGAGGTATACTTATGTGATCCCGAAGGAGCTAACTGAGAAAGATTTGAGAAATTTGCTGGTCGGGAGACACGCGGTCCAAGCTTAACAGACTTGAGAGAAAGGATTTGAAAGTGGTAGAATCATACGATAGTACCGAGCTGTACAAACTAGCAAGTGCAACATTTTCGAGAAAATCAAACAGGATTCCTTTTAGTTATGAAGTACTTGAAAGGATAGTCATTGCTTGTAAACAAAATAATGCCTGCAAAATGTATTTTGTTAGAGATGAGCGTGGGGGAAACATTGCCGGAGTACTTTTTGTTTACGACAAGGAGACAGTTTACTATTTAGTTGGAGGAATGAATTTCGTGGGGAAAGAACTTGGGGTTAAAACGCTGCTGGTATATAAAGGTATAGAGTTTGCTCTTGAAACTGGGTGAGATTTCGATTTTGAAGGAAGCATGATTGAAAGCATAGAAATGTTCTTTAGGGGCTTTGGTGCAAAGCAAGTTCCCTACATGAGAACCTTCAAATGTACTAATCCACTTCTAAGAGCCTATCTGTGTGCACTTAACGAGCTGTGAAAACAGCATGTGAGGGAGTTGACAACACGAAAATAGTGAGTTTTTCACACGTTTTTCAGAGATTCGCTCCATACTGCGCTAGATCCCATGGTATAATATCATGGTGCGAATATACCCCGTGCACAAACAGTGTGCAGTGGGAAGGACTGCTTGCTTCGAGATTTACTCAAACAGCTGCTCCATAGTTTGCTAAAACAACATTGAGGTTATAGTAAAACGAACAGCAACTCTACCTAGCATTAAACTCAGCTGTAGCGACGCTGTTAACTCGTAGTGGTGATATCATACAAACCACGAACAACTCGCTCAATATCATTTTCGTTCTGCTTTAATAGATTTCGTACTACACAAAGTTGTTCACATACTTTGGCAAGTTCTCGATGTTCTTCAGTCCTTGCTTTGACCGTAGAAAGTCTTTGAACAACGAAAAATTCGATTCACATTGCTTGTTTTGTCCAAGTCGCACCACTACGTGATTGATGTGGTTAAACACAATCTTTACAGATTCATACGCACAAAGTCCGTCTGTGATCTCTCTTTGGTATGGCAAGGTTTACAACGGAAGACAACAAAAGCGTTTTTGATTTTGTAGTTTCCATAGTTTTACCACATTTAGGGCAAGAAGGTCTTGGGTTTTGCATTTTGGGACGCCTCCTCCCCCGAGATAGTGTGGTGGGGTGTTCCGATTTTGGAAGATAATGCGTTTTTTAGAAATTTCCGATACTTTTAGTTAACAGTATCGATTTCATGTGGGAGGAGTTTTATGAAAGTTCTTGTACTAACAAACCTTTTTCCCTTTCAAGGCAATTTACAAGCTGGAGTCTTCATAACAAGACGGCTTGAACTCTACAAGAATCTAAATATTGATTATGTCGCAGTTCCTGTATCTTTCGAAGATACCTTTGCGCTGATGTTGATAAGGCGTATCTCACGAAAAGGGTTGCGCAAGCCCGTTGAATCGGTAGGCAAAGCAAACTACACAGCTCCAACCTGCAAGAAGACAACGACTGCATACCTTCGCAAATTGTTTCGAAAGGGTACAAAGGCCGAAGGGTACTTTGTTAGGATTTCATGTGAACATTTTGTAAAATGTCTTGAGAATCGTCTTGATATTTCGAATTTTGATTTAATCCACGCCCACGGAATGTATATGCCTCCTGCAGGTCTAATAGCATGGATATTGGCACAAAAGTACTCCAAGCCATACGTTATAACACTCCATGGTAGCGACGTGAATGTTGAAATGGAGAAAAGAAAAGACTTATATATCAAGGTTTTAGAATCCGCTGAGCGGGTCATTTTTGTTAGTAATGCGCTTTTGGGGAAGGCAAAATCGTTTGGTTACTCAGGTAAGAATGCGGTTGTCATTCCAAATGGTTATGATGCGCAACTTTTCAAGCCACTCGATAAGGATGAAGTGAGAAAGAGCTTGAGAATTTACGAGAACGGCTATAAATATGTTGGATTTGTGGGAAATCTGATAGAAATAAAGCGCGCGGATAGGCTTATTGAGATCTTCGAAAAAGTGAGGCAGACGATACCGAAGGTTAAATTCATAGTTGTCGGTGATGGACCTTTGAGAATCAAGATGGAAAAAGAAGCAGAAGAGAAAGGTCTGGACATCCTCTTCGTCGGGAATGTCCCCCAGGATATTGTAGCACAGTTCATGAACGCAATGGATGTAATGGTATTGCCAAGCAGAAATGAAGGCTTTGGTGCTGTTGTAATTGAAGCTCACGCATGTGGAACCTGTGTTGTGGGAAGTAGTAATGGAGGAATACCTGAGGCGATAGGTTTTCCAGAATACGTAGTCGAAGAGGGGGAACATTTTGAGGAAAGGTTCGCAAAAAGAGTTGCAGAGGTTCTAAGAGATGGTTATGATAGAGATGCTTTGATAAACCGTGCCAAGGAATATACATGGGAGAGCATTGTTTTGAAGGAAAAGCAGGTATATGAAGATGTTTTAGGGAAATGGGCAGATTATAGAACTTTTTCCACGATGGGAACTTAGCGAACGATGCACTGATTAATATACTTTAGAAACTTAGACTGTCCAACAACATCCGTAGTCAATGGGAGGAACGGGATGAAGAAGTACATCAGGTCTTTCGTTTCTTTTTCCTTAGGCACATGGTTGAGGGCAATCATCTCGATCTTTACGACACCGATTGTAACGTACCTCATTATCCCTGAGGAGTTTGGGAAGAGCGCAATGTACGCTACGGCTTTTGGCGTGGTGAATTTACTTGTTTTCCTGGGAATGGACCAGACATTTGTAAGGTTCTTCAATGAGTATGGAAAAGATTCGAGAAACAAGCTACTTTGGTCCTGCCTGTTCCCTTCTTTGATCACTACAGGTTTGCTTTCACTGGTAATGTTGATCCTTTCAAATACAATAAGCATCTTGCTTTACGGAAAAGTTTATCCATACATCAACCTAATCTTTGTTTTGAACATCTACCTTTCGCTGTTCCAAAGGTACAATCATTTGATCATCAGGATGCAGCAGAAAGGCCTTATGTATTCGACTATAGAGGTTGTTTCCGCTGTTTCTACCGTCGTCTTCACAATTATTTTCGCACTCTTCAGTAGAACATTCTACGCTGTAGTTTTGGGCGGTCTTGCCGGAATGGCTGTCGCACTGATGGTAGGAATAACACAAGGAAGAGAGTACTGGAGACCGGCAAGGCTAGCACGTGAAGAAGTCAGAAAAGCTTTGGCATTCGGGCTACCTTTTATACCAACGTCTTTGTTATTTTGGTTGTTTGCCTCTATCGACAGAATAAGTTTGAGACAGTACAGCACTTTCGTTCAAATAGGGCTATATAGTGCCGCTTTTAAGATTGTGAGTATAATGAACTTGGTGCAAAGTGCTTTTACTACATTTTGGGCTCCGACAGCATGTGAACGCTACAGTAAAAGTGGTGATGACCCGAGGTTTTTTGAAAGAGCGAACGAGATGGTCAGCTTTGCAATGTTTTCAGCAGGATTTTTGGTACTTGCATTTAAGGACTTGCTATTCTTACTGCTCGCAAGGTCGTACCGGGAAAGTAGTATGATATTTCCATTTCTTCTTTTTTCTCCGATAATGTATTCCATTTCCGAAACGACGGTTGTATGGATAAATTTCAAAAAGAAGACCTACTGGCACATAGTGATAGTTTCGGTTGCTGCACTGGTGAACTATGTTGGCAACACCCTGCTTGTACCAACCTATGCGGCAAAAGGTGCGGCCGTTTCTACCGGGATTTCGTACATCGTGTTTTTTGCTATGAGAACGCTCGTTGCGAAGAAGGTTTATCCAGCGGTGAGATACAAATTGGGGAAAATTGCACTGGTAACGGCTGCGATGTGTGCTGTAGCATTTGTTCAGACATTGCAGAATAATGTTTTGGCAAACATCTTATCCGGGCTTTTGGGAGCGGTGGTAACAATCATCGTGTACAAGGAAGTATTCAATTCACTCAAACGCGAACTCAAGGATATATTAATTACAAGGTTTGCTAAGTAATTGCCATTAGAAAGGGTAAGGTAAGAAAACTCTCTTTCATAACAAGTCAAAGCTGCGCTTCCACCTGCCTTTTTTAATCATCTTTGCCATCGCAATAGAACAGTTCGTTAACTTCAGCAGGATTGTCGGGGAAACGTAATCAAATCTGATAGATCTAAATGGCAAGTGTACATTTCACCGGCTTTTTGTCATACATGATTGTCAAAACTATCTTGTTTCTGATATTCCAATTCAAAAACTGCTCTTCATCTGCCCTTCCGTCGAATTCCTTAAGTCTCACCATCGGGATGTACCAAATGGTCTGTTCGAGGTTTTCTTAGGAGTAAAGGAATGCTTTGTCGATTCCCCAAAAGTATGCCGTCTATCTGCGTGCAAGATGTCTGCAATGACAAATGTTCTTGAATTAGGAAGTCATTAGATATCTGTCGAGCTTGTTAGATTGGAGTTAATGCAAATGAGAATCTAAAGACGCTTACGTTGAATTTATACGTATGGAATGTCCCTAATTCGGCTTATGCAAGTATGCTTGTAGGTTAGTCCTGTTCTGATTTCCTCCTATTTTTGAAATGAACGGCTTTACGCCGTTTGTGTGATTTGAAATCGTTCTGATAATAGTGACACTCTCTATCGAATTATATAGGAAGGTAAAACCTCAAACACATTAAGTAAAGCCGGCGACATAACCAGTCTATTGGAAAATTTTGTGAAATTTTTGGTGTAGAAAGATAACAATATTAGACGATATTTTTCTGGTAAGACGCGAAAACCTTGATAATACTTTAACATGGTTTGGTTCACGTCTTTCACAAAGTTTTCTTTAACCAATGTATGGACGACCTATAGAAAAAAGCACTAACAATATAGAGTTCTCTTACTTTTAAAATTCCAAACCGTGCATTTTTTGTCAAAATTTTAGCTTCTTCGCTTTCTAAAACCCACTCAAAAAGATGTAAGCATTTATAAACTGTATTCTTTGACCACTGAACGAAAATTCTTTGTGCAGATCCCAAGTTATTATGTATCGTCCATCGACTGCGTACGGGAATTTAAGCAAACCTTTCAATTCTCTTTTGCTTACTTCGTTCTCATTCGAAACGTACGATACGTTGTACAGGTCCAGTGTGTTTTTGTTTCTGCAAACGAAATCTATCTCACTGCGTCCTTCCCAGTAGTATATCTCTTCGTACATGGTTCTTAGTTTCAAGTAAACAGCGTTTTCAACCAGTCTACCACGATCGGGAGTGAACGATGGGGAAATTGCGTTCCTCAAGCCTGTGTCTACTAAATAGTATTTCGGAGGTGTTTTGGTGATTTCTTTAACAGAATAATCGAATTTTTGTACTGCAAAGCAATAGTACGCACTTTCCAGATAAGCGATGTAACTGGAAAGGGTGCTTGTGAAGGATTTTTCACCGAAGATGTTTTCGAAGTCCCGCTGGAGTTTTCTTATGGAAATTTTGTTGCTTATGTTTTGGGCTATAACTTTCGAAAGGGCTTTCAAAAGTTTTATGTTTTGGATATTGTATCGACTCACGATGTCTTTAAAGATTATATCCTCCACATAATGCGAAAGGATGTTGTACGCCAGTTGTTCATTGCTTTCACGTGAAGCTATCTCTGGAAAGCCACCAAATGTGAGGTAGTCTTTCAATAAAGGGAGGTAGGTGCCACTGTTTGCCAAAAGCTCGATTTTGGTTGATGGATGGTAGCCTCTTGCAGCCAAATACTCTTTGAATGAAAAGGGCAGTAGTTCTATATCGAGATGCCTTCCAGTGAGCAACGTTGCAACTTCACCAGAAAGCAGTTTGGACGAAGAACCGGTTATAAAAATTGTCTTCACCAAACCAGAATCTACAGCAGGTTAAAAATTAATAGATTGCGAATTTTCAATTGTTCAGGACATACCTTGCTGCCCCGCCAGTTCCTACGCGTTTTATCTTTCCGCTTTGGACGAGTTTCTGTAATATTCTCAGAGCGGTTGAAGGGCTCACACCCAGTAGTTGAGCAGTTTCTGAACGCATGATAGTACCGTGGGAGCGGATGTGTTGTATAACAGCTTCTTCGTGTGTTCTGGGTTTTGATTTGAGTTGTTCTACCGCAAAAATACTGCCGTTTTGTCTTTTAAGCAGCTTCCGTTGTTGCAAACGGTCTAAGAAATACTGGACTTCTTCTTTATGTCTTTGTAGAAGTTTTGAAACTTCGGCGATGTTAGTGCTTCCGCCGTGTTTGTAAAGTTGGTAAAGTATCAAAACTTCTTCAGGCATCAAGGTTTCACCAAGAAGTTTTTCGGCAATGAGATGCTCCCACTTGCTACCTAAGAGAGTGACTGAAACGTGTCTACTATCGATGTTCCATACAGGAAGTGGTTTCCCGTATTTTGCTTGCCCAACGAAGATTTTATCAACACCGCGTCCTGTTTTTTCTACTATTCCCGTTCTTCTAAATATTTCAGAAAGTAGTGGGTTTCTTGGATATGGCGGAACTGACAATATGTTTTCCACCGTGACACCCTCGACAAATCCACCTGGGTTTGAGACAACAAGTCGACCGTCTTCATGCCAGTTGATAGAGACGGTGCCTGGGCTTGAGAAATCCCGATGTATCAGTGCGTTAGCAACGACTTCTCTGTATGCTTCGGCTTCGATTAGCGGTATTTCGTATCTGATACCATTTTTAATTATCTCTCCGATTCCCCTGTTATAGAGTTTATGGAGTTCTATAAGTTCAACAAAGATTTTTATCAGGTTTGTGTGGTAGACTCTTTGTTCTTTGAGCTCGGTGCCAACAAAGTGGTTAAATATGACTTCGTGGAAAGGCAGGAGCGTTCGCAAGATGTCTTCTCTGCCACCCACCAGCAATCCGGCAAGTGTTACTTTGCCGTCGAGGGTCAGAATTCCAGTTATGCGAAGAATTTCTTCGTCTGAGAAGTTCCTCAGCTCAGGTTGGTTTTCCTTTGTGATTTTTAAAATGAGCTCAACTGCAAAGTTGTCTAAGGTTTCTTTCTGCATGTCTAATCTTTCTGCGGTTATGTCCTTTTGACCTGTGAGACTTAATAGCGAAAGAATTTCGTGAGGTTCAATCGGTAAGCAAGCAGGTCGACCATCGCCTTGAATACCGCGGCGAATGTATTTTCCATCTGCTGTTGCCGTTAGTATTTGCTTTGGTACTTCAATAACTAAGACTTCTTTTTCTTCAAAGACCTCAACCCATATTTTTACCCAAAGGTGCGGCCTTGTTCTGGCATATATCTTTGCCCTCAGTTCTTCTATCGTCTCGGTCTTCAACCTCGTAGTTCCGGTAACTCCTCCATCGTCTTCTACACCAACTAAAAGGTACCCGCCTTTGTGGTTTGCAAGACACACAACGGCTTCTATGATCGTATCTAACTTCAATTGTCCCTTCTTATCAGATTTGAATTCTACAGTTTCACTCTCGCCATTATGGATTAATTCTTCAATCATAGTTTCACCTCTTTTACCGGATGATGCATCAGCTTGCCAAAGTGATGCATCATGATGCATCAGTGATGAGTCAACATGTCTTTGTGATGCATCAATATTATACGATGATGCATCAATTTCGAAGCAAGTGCCAGGTTTGAGTATCTGAAGTTTACGGATTTTAAAAACACTGAAGAAGTGAAAGATGAGAGATGAAAAACGCTCGGCACCTGCCTGGCCTTTCCCAATCGTTCAGTCATCCTCACCATCGAAGTAGAATAGTTCATTAACTTCAGCAAGTTCGTCTGGGGAAAGGTAGTCGAATCGAATGGGCGTTAACGGTAAGTGAGTGCACTTTGGCGGTTTTTTGCCGTACATCATTATGGACACCACTTTGTTTCTGATATTCCAATTCAAAAATTGCTCTTCATCTGCCCTTCTATCCACAAGAATATAGCAAACAGTCTGCTCAAAGTCTTTACAAGAATACAGGGATGCTTTGTTGATTTTGTGGAAATAGCCTGGTCATTCACGAACAAGGTCTTTGTTGCAAAACACGTTCGTGCTACCATTTTAGTTCTGAAGAGTCTTAGTTAGCTATCTGTTCATCATCGAGCTGTTTTGGATTGTTTTTTCTATATGAAACCTGCACGGCTGAACTGAGTTGAGTTTTTGTAAGTATTACGTGCATTTGTATACCTCTTATACCAAAATCTAATCCTTCTTGTTAAGGAAGAGAAAGTTTCAACTTCAGTCAGATGTATCACTATTTGATTCTTGCATTTTTTCGTATATATTCTCTCTTTGAGTTGTTCTAATACTTCACACAACTGTGCCGTCGTATCGTTTAGCTGTAATTTTTTCAATAAACTGCAGAATTTCTCAGTAATGATAATTCATCCTATCATAGAATATTTGAGTAAACTCACTGGCAGGGACCAGCATTTGTTATGTGCTTATCTGTGAGCCTCGCTATGAAACAAAAGTCAGCGTTTTTGGACTAACTTCATCAGAGAGCAAAAAGTAAGGCTCATAAAAAAAGCTTATCCGTAAGTCTGTGGTAAAACATAGCGAAAGCGCGTGTCTGCACGTTGTTCAGTTCTTGAACTTGCAGTGGGTGAGTTTGGCTGTTTCAGTTAACTTAGGTGTTCTATTTTATTTCTCACATTAAACATCTGTCCGATTGTCGGTATTTTGATTCAAACAGGACAAAGTTGTCATTCACATGAACATACCACAGATGTGTGTTTGAGAGATCACGGTAACATATCTTTGTGAAAACCAAGACAGCTTCACGAGGTGTGATTATGAAAGATGTGTTAACCACACTGATTGAATGCAGAAAGAGTGTTTTCAAGCCAGCTCTTATTCAAATACCAAATAAAGAATGGTTGTACATGCTGAAAGAGGAAACAAGAAATTCTCTGATGATAGAAGGTATTTTCGCCGATGAAGACGAACTGAATAAAGTAATGGCTGGTACGTATAAGTCAGGTAATGATGTTGTGAATTATTTTAGAACGGCGAAGTTTTTCTACAATCTTGCTTTCGAATATTTGAAGACACAGGAAAAACTTCAGAGTCTTGCTTTGGTAAGAACATGCCACAGGATGTTGTTTGAGGGTATCATCCAAAATGAAAGCAAACTTGGAATTTTCAGATATGGACCGATAACAATGACTGAAGCGAAAATCAGACCACCTGAATATGATGTTTCCGACTGGGTTAAATTGTGGCTGAAGTATATAGAGTATGCTTATCAAAAGCATTCAGTACAAGAAGCCACGGCAAGGTCTCATGTGCTTTTTGAAAGTATACACCCTTTCGAAGACGGTAATGGTAGAATAGGTCGGATTTTGATGAATACGTTTTTGATCTATTTCGGACACTTGAATATGGTAATCAAAGGCGTTGAACCTCAAGAGCGTGAGGAATATATCAAAACATTGGAAAGTGCAGAAAGAGGGATTAGAAAGTTATTCGAAGAATCCGTACAAGAACAATCGCCAGAGAAGATAGATGGTATGTTCTCAAGTAGAGATACTCAAGCACTTTCAAGATTGATAGGATACAGATTGATCGATGCTTTTGATAGACAAATTTGTCTTGTGAATAAGGATAAGCTGGTTAGGATAGATGAATTCGCCAAACGAGTCGGAAAGAGTACGGATGCAATCAGAAAGATGATAGATCGTAAGCAAATCATTGCGATAAAACCAGAAGGAAGATGGTTAGTGTATCCGGAAGAATGCAGATATCTTACCCATAACCTTTGGGCATATTAATAACAACTGTTGCACACGAAAAAACCTTGCGCTCTTATCTTTTTATGGAAAGCCTATGGGTGATGAGATCAGGGAAGTCCACTTAAGTGAAGATAATATCCAAGTCTTTTACGGAAAGGATGTGCACTTGTTCTACATGCTAATGAAAAACGGAGAGCTTCCAGATACGTGCGATCGTCTACTCGAAGAAGCGCGAAAGGGATATTTTGAAGCTGTGACAACGAAAAGGAACGCACAGTCTGTAAGAAAACTGTTGAAATTTCTCAATTTGCACACAAGAATAGATGTGGTAGGAGACTGGCTTGTTTCCATGCGAATGTACATCGAATACAGACCTTCAATGGTTAGAAACATTTTTTACGCTGAGAAGATTAGCCGAGCCAGATGGTGTACAAAAAATATTGAAGATGCGAGAAAAGATCGAAAGGGAGTAATCTTAATCACTCGCAAGAGTGTACGAGACAATTTTGAAAGGATTCTTTCAAAGCGTGGCATGACATGCTAGGCATAACTGAATTGAGCGGAAGGTGATGCACACGATGAAGATAGCCTTGGTCTCCACAGACAACTCGAAAATTGTCAGGTTAGGCGGTAAACATGTGCACCAAAATCTGCTGGAACAAGCGTTGACAAAGTTGGGTAATGACGTGGCAACGTTTTATCCGTCTCCCGTTGCCAGAAGTCACAAACTTAGGGAAGGTTTGTTATCGGTTCTGCATCATCCAGCGATAATTTTCTCGAAGACGCTTGCTGAGCTTAAATTCAAGGCTGCGATAGGATACTATCAAAGATTTTTCAGAAAACTCGATCTTGAGGATTTTGATATAGTTCACTGCCACGACGCTTTAGCGGCTGCTTCGATTCGGGCTAAACGCATAGTCTTGACAATCCATGGCTACCTTGCAATGGAAACCCTTAATTATGGTTCTTTCCGAGGTGATTCCCAGGAGAGAGTGTACAACTACTGCCTTGATATTGAAAGAAAAGGCGTTGGGAAAGCTGCTCACATCATATGTGTTGATACACGAATAAAAAACTACGTTGTCGAGAACTTCGGCTACCCAGACGAAAACACTGCAGTAATATTCAATGCTATAGACACGGACCGATTTTGTCCTGTTTCTCAGGAAGAAAAAATGCTTCTGAGGAAGGAGTTGTCTCTGCCCGTTGAGAAAATAATAGTTTTCGTACCACGAAGATATGTTGACAAAAATGGCGTTCATTATGCAGCTAAGGCGTTTAGTAAAATGGAGAGTCAGGACTTTTGCTTCATCTTTGCAGGAGAAGGGCCATTGAAAGAGACTGTGAGAGAAATTCTCAAAGGGAAGGAAAATGCTGTGGTTATGGGAGGTGTGGCGAATGATCTGATCGCGAAGTATTATCAGGCGAGTGACGTAGTGTTAATACCCAGTATAACTACCAACGAAGGCATTGAGGAAGCAACATCGCTGAGTATGCTTGAAGGCATGGCGTGTGGGAAAGTTGTTGTTTGTACAAATGTTGGTGGAATGAAAGAAGTTATCAAGGATGGAGAAAATGGTTTTCTGATAGAACAAAAAAACGAAGACGTAATAATTGAAAAGCTACTTTTTATTAAGCAGAACATTGGTAATCTTGCAGATTTAAGGAAAAATGCAAGAGAATACGTCGTGAAAAATCACAGTTACATTGAACATGCAAAGAAGGTTTTAAAGATATATGAACTCGTTTTAGCAAAGGATATAAGGAATCATATGTAAGTTAATGGAAAAAAGCCATATAAAAGTAGGAATAGAAAACAAATCTGTCAAGTCAACACAAAAACGGGGAGAGGGCAGAATGTCAAAAGTTAGTATCTTAATGCCTGTTTACAATGATGAAACCTACTTGGAAGAAGCCTTAAAATGTGTGCTAGAACAGAAAGGAATTGATTTCGAGTTGATAATAGTAGATGACGGGTCAACGGACAAGACGCCTGAGATTATTCAGAAATTTAAAAGTCATAACGTGATTTACGTTAGACATGGTCAGAACATGGGACAACTACAAGCCGTGTTTACTGCTTCAGAGTACATAACAGGGGATTATGTAACACTTTTCCATGGTGACGACAAAATTGCAGATGATTACGCGTTCAGGGATTTGGCAAACGCGTTAGAACGCATCAAAGCGGATGGGATTTACTCTGATTTGATAGTAATAAATCCTAAAGGAAATGTAAAAGGAAAGCTCAACGTATCAAAAAAGGTCAAACGCAAAAGCTTAGTTACTTTGCTGGCCTCTGCTGGTTCGAATATAGTTTCAGATGTTTTCTTTGTAACTAAAGAGTATTTCTTTCATAGTGTAGTTGAAAACTACGTAAAGTGGAATATGCCATATTGGTTTTGCTTGAATGGGAATGAATTAAAGCTGGGGAAGATAATATACGTGAAGCGTCCATGGTACATGTACAGAGTGAGTGAGCAAAACTATGTGCGTTCAGAGATTGGAAGGTTTGTTGCAGCGAATGGCGTTATTCGAACAATTGTTAATCTTTCTAAATTTATTAGGTTACCTAACATTCCTATCCCTTCCCGGAAGTTAAAAATAAGATTGTGGCGAGTCATGGGAAAATTTCGAAGAAGTGAGCCGAAAGATTTAGGATTCAGAAGACAGATAGTTGAGCTTTTACGAATTGTGGGTGATACTTACGATGTTGACTGGTTAAGTAATTTGTATTACAAATCATTAATAACTTTTTACTCCGACAATAGATTAGAAACTGTTAGGAAGGTCTATTTAACTGAACCGATTCAGGATCCTATTTTTTATGGAAAAGATGTGAATTTATTCTACCAAGCTCTGAAACATAATAAAGTGCCGGGGATTTACAAATATCTGCTTGATGAATCTCAAAAAGGATATTTCGAAGTAGTAACAACTGCGAAAAATGTATCAAAAGTTTCCGATATTTTGAAGTTTCTTAACTTGGCAACAAATATTGAAGTCAAGTGAGTGTGCACATTGCACCTGAAAATGCTGTGTATAAACAAGAAATGACCCATAATATGCTGGGAGGGAGTGTTTTTGAGGAATTTACTACGATCCAGCTTTTTTAGAAAGTACCTCTCTTTTTCAGCTGGTTTATGGATAAACGCGTTGATAAGCTTTGTTACGGTACCGGTTGTGAGTTGGTTGATTAATCCTAGTGAGTTTGGAAAGGCTGCAATGTTCTCAACTGTATACTCACTGGCAGTTTTGATTTCAGTATTCGGTATGCCGAATGCCCTGATGAGGTTTTATCATTCTCAAGAACGCAACAATGTTTCAAAACTGGTATCTTCCACTTTAGTAGTTCCAATGGTTATATTTTCAGTATTCTCAATTTTGGTCCTTACTTTTTCAAAGAAATTGAATTTCTTTCTTATTGGTGATCAGAAGTCAAATGTTCACTTGATACTGCTGTTGGCGGTTTTTTTCGGTATTCTTCAAACATTTAGCCAGACGCTTATAAGAATACAGGAAAGAGGGTGGTTGTTCTCCACTGTCAGTATTGTCAGCTCTCTTAGCAATGTTATAGTGATAATCTTGTACAGTCTATTGATTAATAGAAGTGTGTATGCTGTTCTCTATGGACAGCTTTTTTCTAATATCATGGCATTGGTAGTTGGGGTGTATTTTCAAAGAGGAACGCACGATTTTAGAATTTTTGGAAATGTTGACTGGAATTTGCTAAAGGGAGCAGTACTATACTCATACCCGTTTGTTCTTACCGGGTTACTTTGGTGGATTGTTGGTTCGACAGATAGGGCGTTTCTAAGGTTGTTTCGTGATTTTAGAGAGATAGGAATCTACTCTGCTGCATTCAAAGTAGTATCTGTCATGGGTTTATTTACCACTGGTTTTTCGAATCTTTGGGTACCACTTGCTTTTAAGAAGTACGAGGAAGGTTCAGACTACAAGGAACTGTTTCGCAAAGTATTTCGTTACGTCTCATTTTTCTCATTTTTTTTAGGTCTTTTAGTGGTTCTAGGTAAGGATTTGATTTTTCTTTTGTTTGCCAAGCAGTATCGCGCAAGTTCTTATATTGCACCATTTTTGTTACTCACGTCTATTCCAATGGTGTTAGCCACCGTAGTTGCGAGGGGGATAGATTTTGAAAAAAAGACCTATTGGTACATCATAAGCGATGGGGTGGCAGCTTTGTTTAATGTCGTGGGTAACCTTCTATTAATACCCATTCTCGGAGCAAAAGGTGCTGCTATTACAACAGGGCTGTCGTACGTGATCGTCTTTCTGATTGAATTCTCAATAGCTGAAAAGGTACATTACGTGGGATACGACATCAGGACAACGTTGATTTCTATGGGGGTGTATATCTTCGTTGCTACGGTAGCTACTTTCGCTGAAAGTACTTTGATAGGTTCATTGGGCGCTATGCTTGGAATTTTCGTCGTCTTCTTTCTCTATCGTCGGTTATTATACAGCGGGTTCGAGTTTCTAAAAAAATTAAGCGATGATAAAGACGTTGAGTAGTTAAAATTAGCATCGAATTGGTTCGTAGATATCGCATCAACATGGTATAAACAGTAGTCGTGACAACCCACAAGATTCTGGAAAAGAGTATTCTAAACTATCAAAGGTGGAGGAGAACTTGAACGTTCTTTTATTGACTAACTTATATCCTTGCATCGATATACCATCTAGAGGAATATTTATTACAAAAAGATTGCAGCAGTACGCAAAATTTCAAGTTCAGTTTACTGCTGTGCCTGTTGGTTATGGAAGTTCGGGTTTTCAACGGCTTGTGAAAAAGGTTTTCGGCGGTATAAATTACGAACCTTTAGCTGAACATTACGGAGTTAAATATTTGACACCAGGTTGCAATGGAACATTGGAGTGGATTTTGGTTAGGAGTTCCGGGAGGATAAGTAGGACTCTGGAATATTCTGTTTATTTTTCCTATTTAAAACGTTTTGAAAAATATTTAGAGCGAACGCTTGTTGTTTCTTCATACGATATTATCCACGCACACGGAATGTTTCAGCTACCCGCTGGTTTGTTAGCGAAGATGATGGCAGATAAGTTTAAAAAACCGTATGTTATTACGCTCCACGGCGATGATGTAAATTTCTTGATGAGTGATAGAAAGTATTACTTAAGCATATTTGAATCCGCTGCGGCTGTTATTTTTGTTAGTAATTCGCTATTAGAGAAAGCAACATCTTTTGGATATTCTGGTCGAAATTCGTTAGTTATCCCCAACGGCTACGATCCAGAAATTTTCAAACCTCTTGACAAGAACGACGTGCGAAGGCAGCTTGGGATATATGAGAATGGTTGCAAATACGTTGGATTTGTTGGTGCATTACAAGAAATTAAACGTGCGGATAAGTTGATAGATATATTCGAAAAGATAAGGCAAGAAATAGGTGTAGTTAGGTTTATTGTTGTTGGGGACGGGCATCTAAGAAGTAGAATGGAGACGGAGGCAAAACAAAAAGGACTGAAGGTTCTGTTCACTGGAATCGTTCCACAAGAGGAAGTAGCGAAGTATATGAATGCAATGGATGTGATGGTATTGCCAAGTAGGCAAGAAGGATTTGGTGCTGTCGTGATTGAAGCTCAAGCTTGTGGAACATGTGTAGTTGGAAGTAATAACGGTGGAATACCAGAAGCCATAGCTTTTCCAGAGTACATAGTAGACGATGGAGAAGACTTTGAAGAAAGATTTGCACAAAGGGTTGCGGAGGTATTAAGGAATGGGTATGATAGAGAAACTTTTGTTAGGCGTACAAAAGAGTATACTTGGGAAAAAATAGTTTCAAAGGAGATAATGGTGTATCGAAGTGTTTTAAACAATACTTTCTCATAAAAAGATGTTATACCAGAGAGGTAAATAGGGGGACAAAACTATGTGCGGAATTGCAGGAATTGTGAAGACTGATGATTCTCCAGTGCGTCAAGAGGAAATAAAGAAGATGACTAATATAGTTGCACACAGGGGACCCGATGGGGAGGGGTTTTATTTCGGAAAAAACTTTGCATTTGGACACAGAAGGTTGGCAATAATAGATTTAAGCGATGCGGGAAGACAGCCGATGAGGTACGAAGGTAAGCACGGCAGTTATGTGATTATATACAACGGAGAAGTCTATAATTACGTTGAGTTGAAAGAAGAACTTATTAAGGATGGATATGTTTTCAAAACGCATACAGACACCGAGGTAATTCTTGCTGCGTATGATAGATGGGGAAGAGATTGCGTAAAGAAGTTCAACGGGATGTGGGCGTTTGCGATCTATGATGAGAAGAAGAATGAAATATTCATGTCAAGGGATAGATTTGGGATAAAGCCGTTTTATTATACAAAATTCGCTAATTATTTTGCCTTTGCTTCTGAGATAAAACAGTTCACAGTACTTGATGGCTGGAAGGCTAAACTAAACAAAGCAAGGGCATATGATTTTCTTGCACTGTCAATTGCAGATCACACCGAGGAAACACTTTTTCAAGGTGTGAATCAATTGTTTCCAGGATACAATATTGTATATGATCTCTCAACACATGAATACGCAGTTATTAAATGGTATGACCTGAACGATATTGAAGAAAATAAAGATATCACCTTCGATGAGGCATGCCGAATGTTTAGAGAACTTGTGTTCGACTCAGTGCGAATTCACCTAAGAAGTGATGTGAAGGTCGGTTCCTGCCTTTCTGGTGGACTCGACAGTTCAACCTTAGTGTGTGTAATGAATAGGCTGATAGATGACAAAGAAAATCAGGAAGCCGTTTCTGCGACAACTGAGGTGAAAAAACATAGAGAAATTGAGTATGCCGAAGAGGTGGCAAGATACACCGGCGTTAAACTGCATGTTGTCGTACCAGAGTTTGAACATCTCAATAGAGAATTAGAAGATATTGTTTGGCAGCACGATTTGCCTTTTGGCTCAACTTCAATATTTGCTGGATGGAAAGTTTTTGAAGAAGCTCGAAGAAACGGCTTGATCGTTATGATAGACGGGCAAGGAGCAGATGAAATTCTCGCAGGATACCACCATGCTTACGGTCCATTCTTGGCCGATCTTTTCAAAAAAATGCATTTTGTCAGAGCATTTAAAGAACTCAGAGCCATCGGCAGGATAGGTTATTCGAAAAGGACGATGCTTCAAAGAGCTTTCGTCAACATGATCCCATCTGCTTTAACTTCAAAGTTTAGAGGATTGAGGCGGAAGGAATCGATGTTCAAGAAAGAAGAAAAATCTTGTGATTTTTCATTCACATACAACAATTTCAGAGAATACAGGATAGATCTATTTTACAAAGCAAGTTTACTCCCACTTCTAAGATACGAAGACAGAAATTCCATGAGATTTTCTGTCGAAGGAAGGGTACCCTATCTTGATCATCGCCTTGTTGAGTTTATGCTTTCGCTTCCAAATAAATATCTCATTCAAAATGGCATCACAAAGTTTATTCTTAGAACTGCTATGAGAGGAATCGTACCGGATAAGGTTCTTGATAGAAAAGACAAGCTGGGGTTTGAAACACCAGAAAGCTTTTGGATGCGAGAACATAAGAATTTCGTCGTTCAGAAGGTTGGTGAAAGTATAAAGCTCTCAAAAGGACTGATAAGTGATGAGTTCATTAATTATGTAAATGATTTTCTCGAAGGAAAGATAGAATACGACAGGGTCATATGGCGAGTGCTGGTTATTGGAGAATGGATGAAGAAGTTCGGCGTCCAACTTTAGTGGAAAAGTTGCCATTTTATTTTGCTTTGTTGAAAGATAACAGTATTTCTCTGAGAACTCTCTAGCTGCTGTTGTCTGGTTACCAAGATGGGATAGATCATAGACTAGTACTTTTTGGATCTCCACAGATTCTGTATTATTTTCTCTTGTGATCATATCGATCTTCAGAGTTATCGCCACAGGACAGTGTGTAAGTATGTTTTCACAAATTTACACACGTTGGTAAATAAATAAACTGTGAAAGTGCAAGGAGTTTGCGTGCTCATTAAGTGGTGCCTATACTTTCATCAGTTTTTATACAGGAGAATGTGAAGTAGAATTTGATCAGATCCACACAGGATAATCGTAAAGATGGAATATGATGATATAGAGACACTTAACTACAAGTTTCTAAAATGCACGAAGAATAAAGAAACAAGTTGCTTTGCCTGACAAGCCGAAAAGATATGGATTTGAAATACCTGTTCGCTGAGCAAGATGTTTAGAAAATCTACCGAATACTGAGTAATTGTGAAGGCCGGCAAGCGCAATACGAAATAGTTGATTCTCGATGACTAAATATTCATACGAAAATCACGACAACAAACCAAACGTTAAATGATGTAATGTACAAGGCAGCTCAAACAAATGCTATTGAAAGCAGACTTTGAATCGAAATTTTATTTCTCGGTAGTACTGTAATGATGGACCATGCCAAAAGTCAGTCTAACCTTGAAGGTGTGATGAGTAAGATAGTCGAACATAAGATTATTTCTCTGAGCGCTTCACAGGAAAAAGAGAAAATTTGACAACGGGTAAAAGTGTCTTTCTTGTAATAGGGATCCGAACTCAGAAAAGTACCAAATCTGTTGCTGGAAATACCGGCGAAATGCAAGAGAGAAAGTTCGTTGTGTCTTGTAAAGAAAAAACTGAACGGTCTGAATCGACAGATATCGTTCTTAGAATACTTGACGGTGCACAAGAAGAAGGCGTATTAGATAGCGACTAAATGTGAAGCAGGTAATATGAAAAACTTATCTGATGATTGTAAATCATCTGAAAGAAGCTTGAAATAAACCATGGAGGAAAGGTTATGAAAAAAGTATTGGTGATAGGATACATGCACCTAAAAGAAGATAAGCGTGTGTTCAGAACGGTAAAAGCACTTTCTAAGTGCGCAGAGGTGATCTATCAATACCTAACTGATAAACCAGAAAAGGAATATAAGGAAGGAAATATACACTACATTCCAATTGAATGGCACGAAAATCTAAATGCGAACGCGGTAGTAAAGCTTTGGAAGAGGAGAAAGCTTGATAAGAAGATATTGGATTTGATTGAAAGCATGGATTTCAATATTCTTTACATGCACCACTTCTTGCCTTCGAAACCACTTGAACCTTTTAAATATGCGAAAAGTATGGGCAAGAAGGTAGTGTACGATATTCACGAATATCATCCGGAAAATTTTCTATCAAATTTTTCAGGAATAGTTGGCAGATTGAAAACGTCAGTAATGAAAAGGATATTTGATAGGCAAATGGAGTTATCCGATAAACTTGTTTTCGTTTCGACAAGGCATATGGAATATTCATTGAATGGAAAAAGCAAAGAATGCTTAGTTGTTCCAAATTATGCCGACATGACTTTAAGTAGCAATGAAAAGAAAAAAGAGATCGCCTTTGTTGGAAAGCTTGCAAGAAAACTTGAAAATGAAGTGTTGATAGTGAGAAAACTAATCAAGAAAGGATTTGTTTTTAAAATAATTGGAATGGATTCACAATTCTTCAAAAACGTCGAGCATGTTCATACAGGTTTTCTTCCGTACAGTGAGATGATGAGGGAGCTGTCAGTTGCCAGGTTTTCACTTATTTCTTACAGTCCACCGAAAGCAGAATTAATGAACTATGCTTTCGCACTCCCTAATAAGTTCTTCGATTCGCTTGCCGCTATGACACCTGTTATTGTTAAAAATACATTTGTTTCAATGTCCAAGATAGTTGAAAACTTAGGAGTAGGTGTTGTTATCAACCCACAAGATGTTGATGGTTCAGTTCAAAAGATTCTTGAGGTGTATGAAGATTATGACAAAATTATTGAAAATATTGAAAAACATAAAGATAAATTCATTTGGGATGAAAAGAAGGAGAGAGAATTTATTGAGTTTGTTCTCGATTAGATTTATTTCGAAGCGTGAAATTCAAAGGAGGCTGCTTCATGAAAGTTCTATCCTTAGTCGGTGCAAGACCACAGTTCATTAAAGAAGCTGTCTTACACAAAGAGTTTGAGAAGGCAGGAATTCGCGAAGTTCTTGTGCATTCAGGTCAGCACTATGATTTCAACATGAGCGATGTGTTTTTCGAGGTGCTCGATATCAGAAAGCCTGACTATTATCTTAACGTAGGTTCCGGACTTCACGGCGAGATGACGGGTAAGATCATGATCGAGTTTGAAAAGATCGTTCTTGAAGAGAAGCCTGATGTGGTAGTTGTGTACGGCGATACAAATACAACTCTTGCTGGTGCTATTGTAGGTGCGAAACTGAAGACATCAGTTGCGCATGTTGAAGCTGGTTTGAGGCAAGAGCCGAAAGATATGCCGGAGGAGATCAATAGGGTATTGACAGATAGAATTTCAAAGTACTTATTCTGCCCAACTCAGTTGGCTGTTGAGAATTTGAAAAAAGAGGGTATAGAGAATGGTGTTTATTTTGTTGGTGATGTAATGTACGATTTGTTTTTGATGATGAAACCGTTGTTTAAGTACGATGTATTCAAATCAGTAGGCCTGGAAGAAGGAAAGTACATAGTTATGACTCTCCACAGGGATTTTAATGTGGATAATAAAGAGAAGTTTGAAAAGATTTTGAAGGAAGTTGCGAAGGTTTCTGAGGAAATTAAAGTCGTATTCCCAGTTCATCCGAGAACAAGAAAAAGGGTTTGGGAATTTGGGCTTTATAAGTACTTGAAGAACATAATTGTTATCGATCCCGTCGATTATCTCAATTTGATGGGGCTTGTGAAGAGGTCTTGGAAAGTTGTAACCGACAGCGGCGGACTTCAAAAGGAGGCTTATTTTGCTGGTAAGAGAGCAGTTGTTGTTATGCCCGATTCTGGATGGCGTGAGCTTGTCGAAACAGGTTGGAACATATTAGCCGACGGTGAGGGGATATACGATGCGGTGTTTAACTCTGATGAAAAGCCATATCCAAAGGGACTGTATGGAAATGGTGACGCGGGGAAAAAGATAGTGGAGATTTTAGTAAGATAGTGAATGTGTATCTATGTTGTCTCCTCCTCTGAGCGTGTTCTGGTCACAATCAAGACTCATAATTGAAAGGAGCTTGGTCTTTGAACCTATAAGGCAGCAATTCGTTCTTGAGTCGAAGGTTGCTCAGATTCAAAAGGACCGCTTCGTAATACTTTCACTCGATGATTTTTTTAACAACGATGGTATTGCTACACCCATGAAACCAGGCAACTTCGATAATTTGGGCTCAAGATTTGGTGCTTATTATCCTGAAGAGTTGATACCTGAAGAACTTGTCTTGGACGGAGTACCCTTCTTTCTAAGCAAGGTCAACGAAAACAACGTGAGGTGTAACTCTCAGATACTTTTGATTGAACCAGCGCTGAACGTTCTTAGAGTTCATATCTTGGCCTCAGCAAACCACGGTGATTACAAAACCTTTGTGCTTCTAAACGACCAGCCAGTATCGATCAATGTCAGCGATTGGTGCCGACCCCCAAAGGATTATGAACTCGAGTACAGATATATCCAATCTGGTGAAAAACAGCACATAAAATGTGGTCTCGATCGCATCGTGATCGATCTAAGAAAGCCTACCGTTCTGTACAAAATAGGTCTTCCAGACGACATCAACGTTCACATCTTTTCTATCACTCTCGAAATCTCGGAATGAGACATGCAAGGGCCATGGAAAAACTTCAAGAGTCTGTTCACACAATGGAACATTCACCAAGCTGTGCAAAACTTTTTTAGGAAGCAAGGTCTGATAACACTACTTCTTCATCTTCTCGAGTTCTTCCTGTGCAGTTTTGACCGCACCGGCCTGTGCTCCTAAGAGTAATGGATGTGGCTCCATCTGAATGACCTTTTTGAACATCTCTTCTGCCTTCTGCTTGTTGTTTGTCTTCACATACAAAAGACCTAACTCGAGGTAGATGTTTGGATAGTTCGGCGTCAATTCTGCGGCTTGAAAAAGCAGTTGTTCAGATTTCTTGTAATCGTACAGTGGCCACGGAACGTCTCTGTATCTCATGCCTGAAGCTATCAAAGCAAAGGTCTTGTAGAGCCTTTCTTTCTCATCGTTCTCGTTTAAAAGCGTTATCGCCTTGTTTATGTACTTGTCAAAATCTCCGAGCATGAACAAGCTTTGAATGATGCCTTTGTACTGGGCAAGTCTTCCTATAGAAGCTCCAGCGATGTAGTGTGCCCTACCGTTCTGACCGTCTAACTTTACAGCGGCTTCTGCATACTTTCTTGCTTGTTCAAGCGTTTTTTCTTTCAATTCTTTTGCAACACCCCAATCACCGTACTCAAGATAGCAGTCGGCAAGTATTGTAAGCAGAATGCTGTTTTCGTTCAGATTACTCTGCGATTCGAGTGTTTGAATTATCTGTAAGATCTTTTCGGTACTTCTTTCAGATCTTGCCTGGTAGAAAAGTGCATCGATCTCCTCGAAGGCTAAAGCCATAACTGACAGACACACCAAAACCAGCAAAAAGATCTTTCTCACAGGACCCCCTCCTTTTTGATGTTTTTTCTCGAGTACTACTATACAATACAAGACTGAGTATTACCAAATCTTCAAACACAATCATCGGAAGGTAGAAAACTTTATGAGATGCGTGGCGTGATACCAAAAGAAAAAGCCCCCAAACTGGGGGCTGATTTCAACAGATGTACATATCAAAAAACTCATCTTCGAGTAAGTTCGTTTCACAGTTTCCACTCTTACGGACTACATCTTTCAGAAAGGTAAAAGGCTTACCATCATGCCAGGGAGCGTATTCACCTTTCAACATGGATTTCAATTTGAACGACAAGACCCTTTTCAGGTGACTTGCAAAATTACCCTTTTCAGGCTGCCAAGTGTGGTATGCATAGATGAAAAGATAGCAGGCAGTTTGGTAGAGATCTTGATAGCTGTCGATCTTGGGAAAGTGTTTGTTCCAAAACTCTTTGCACAAGCTCTTCAAGATCGGGTTGTACTGCTTGAAGAGCTCTTCACACAAAGAGGAGGGACGAGCCCTCCTCAAGCTGCCTGCTTTTTCCATAGTGTGTTGTTCAGAAACTCTACCAAATTGTCTATCATGAAGTCGAGCACGTAGTCAAGTACAACATCGGGAATAGGCAGCCTAATGTTGAAATCACTCAAGAAATCGAAAACCATCCTCTTGACTTCTTCTTTTTTCTTTGGTCCGTCCTTTGGTCTTTCTACCAGAAAAACTCCCAGCGAAACTATTCTGCCTATCATGTAAAAAGCCTCAAATGGGTTCACAGTATCACTTCCTAAAGAAGATTGAAGAACTCGTTGGTGGTGGTTTCAACTATTGCAGCTCTGTCTTTTACATAACCGCTTGGTATAGCACCCAAGGTGATAAGTTGGTCCATTGCCTGTGAGACCTCTTCGCTTGTGAGATCTTCTTTTGGTGCCTGAACGGTGATTCTCCTTCTCTTACCATCTTGAGGATTCACAAAATCCAGGAAAAGTCTTTTCATCTCTTAGCCTCCTCTCATCAGAATACCTGTGTTGTGGTGATCAAATAGGCTTCTTGTAAAGTGTAGTCTGTCAGAGAGTCGATGATCTGGGCAATCTGTAACGCCGCTTGTGAAGTGATAGAGTCCTCCACATCGATCAGGTTTCTGCGCAGCACAGGTCTGCCGGTTTCAGAAAGTGCTCCGGTGTTGTAAACAATCCTCAGCTGTTTCACACCAACACCTCCCTCTTTTTCTTGGGAGTACCCGGGTACTTGTCCCACTATATAGTATACGGATGTATATTATAGCAAAAGCATCGCGGTCTCTCTCTATGAGCAACAAAGTTCAGCAAAACCTTCAGAACTCTCTTTATACAAGCAGGATGGCAGAACTTAGTTGTGATTAACTTGAGTTCAACGGGAATCTGAGATCTGAAAATCCAGCCGAAATGCCGATGGATTGACATCTTCTCAAACTTGGAATTAGGTGCTATAATTCTACTAAACTCTTGTGGGAGGGGATTAATATGAAGAGATCTGTGGTGATACTCTGTTTGGTCGTAGCAGCAATATCTCTTGCTGCGACAAAACTGAATGTCTCTACTTGGGGCTTCAACTTAGATCTTTTGGACAAAAACATCAGCAAACCTTTTTTGGAGAAATATGGTGTTGAGATCGTTCGCGAGGTTGGCAACAACTCCGTCAGGCTGACAAAGTTGATCTCTCAGAAGGACAATCCAGTTATCGATGTTGTTCACTTTGCGGATTATTTTGCGGCTCTCGCGGTGAAAAATGGACTTTTACAGCCCATCGACGTGACCAAACTCAGCAACTTCAACGACATCTACGATTTTGCGAAAGACCCAATCAAAGGCAACTATGGCATAGGTTATACCGTTTACAGCCTCGGTATTGTATACCGCACCGATAAAATCAAGAAGCCAATTACTTCATGGAAAGATTTTTGGGCAAAAGAAGTGGCTGGTCACATAAGTCTGCCTGATATCACGACCACCCAAGGACCTGTCCTAATGATGCACATCAACAAGGTGTTTGGTGCAGATCCATACGACCCTGAGTTGAAAGTGGCATACGAAAAGGTGCGAGAGCTTTCGAAAAATGTCGTTACTTTCTACAAAACTTCTTCAGAGCTGATAAACCTCTTCAAAATGGGTGAAGTTTGGATGGCACCCGTTACGAGATTCTCTTGGGGACAGTTTCTTGATACAGGTTTACCACTAACTTGGGTAGTTCCACAGGACGGCATGCTTGGCTTTTTGAATGTCATAAGCATCGTGAAGGGTGCGAAAAATCTCGATGCAGCTTATAAGTACATAGACTTTCTCATAAGCTATGAAGTGCAGTACGCCGAAGCGATGGACTTAGTCGATTCACCTGTGAACACAAAGGTCGTCGTACCCAATGAAATAGCAGAAAAATTGACTTACGGTTTTGACCACATTAACTCTTTGGTTTTCTACGATACCAATTTCATCGTGGAGAACTACGACAAATGGATAGACAAATGGAACAACTTGATAGCCCAGTGATATGAAAAGATATTCACTCTTATTACCGGCATTGATCTTTTTGTTTATTTTCTTCATCATACCTTTGATGACCGTTCTTGTTGAGAGCATTTACCAGCCCGCCAAGGGCTGGCTCTTTGTCAATTATTTAAAATTTTTCACTCAGAGAATTTCGCGAGTAGCGTATACAAGAAGTCTCCTAATGGGGCTTCTGGTCGTCGCAGTTTCTGCGCTAATTGGGTATCCCACAGCTATGGCAATTGTGAGTGTTAAGAATGATTCGCTGAAAAGTCTTCTTCTGACTTTGGTGGTCTTTCCACAGATGACTAACTCCGTTGCGAGAACTTTCTCTTGGCTTGCCGTGTTGGGCAGAGAAGGCATGGTGAACAATCTTCTTATATCGCTGAGAGTTATCGATACTCCCATTAGATTGCTCTACACGCCTGGCGCTGTCTTTTTGGGACTTCTGCAGCTCTTTCTACCTTTGATGATCATCTCGTTGACCAGTTCACTCGAAAATCTACCAAAGGACGTGCCTTTAGCGGCGAAAAGTCTTGGTGCTACTGGTTTTCGCCTTTTCACGAAGATCTATCTGCCTTTGACAAGTGAGGGAATTGTGAGCGGTTGCACCTTGGTCTTCACCGGCTGTATTACTGCATATGTAACACCGGCTGTACTCGGCGGTAGTCGCGTTTTGATGCTCAGCACCTTACTCTTTCAGAAGGCTTCTGTGACATTAGACTGGAATATGGCTACCGTGATAGCCGTTGTGATGTTCTTGACAACACTCGCCGTCAACTATAGTTCAAAGCTCTTGAGCAAGGCAGGTGTTAAGAGTTGAAGCAGAGTAAATGGCTAACGTTCATGCTTTTTGTTGCGTTCATCATTTTGCTTGGGCCATTTTTGGTAATCTTCTTCGCTTCCTTTGAGCCAACATCTACCTTGAGATTTCCCCCAACTGGTTTCACGCTTTCTTGGTTCAAAAAAGTTATCGCGATGCCCATGTTTCAAAAGAGTTTTCTGCTGAGTTTAAGACTTGCATTACTTTCATCATTTTTTGCTTTGCTACTCGGAGTACCTGTCGGTTATCTGACAGCCAGATATGATTTCAAGTTGAAAAGATTCATTGAGTTGCTAACGACTTTGCCTGTGATAATACCTGGTATGGTTGCGGGGCTTGCTCTTCTCAAATTTTTTGTGCTGCTGAACGTTTTTGACGTAGAAACGACGTTGCTCGTTGGTCACACGGCAATAGTTCTCCCTTATGTTGTTAGATCAACTGTTGCAAGTCTTGTGAATTTTCCAGCTTCGGTTGAAGAGGCCGCTATGAGTTTGGGAGCAACTCCACTGAAAAACTTTTTCTTGGTAGTTTTGCCAAACATAAGGGTTGGTATTGTCTCAGCCTTTATATTGACCTTTATCACTTCTTTCAACAACGTTCCTATCTCACTGTTTCTCACAGGACCAGGTGTGAGCACACTCCCAATTGTGATGATGACTTACATGGAGTATTACTACAACCCGAGCATCGCAGCACTTTCAACACTGTTGATAGGTGCGACACTCGCTGTAGTCTTATTGGCACAAAAGATTTTTGGTATTTCAAAACTCTTGTGAGGGGATGATGATGAGTTTTCTAAGACTAATCGATATAACAGTAGGCTATCAAAAAGACAACACAGTTCTGAAGAACTTCAATCTCTCTGTCGAGAAAGGAACCTTTCTCTCATTGCTTGGACCATCTGGGTGCGGAAAGACTACTACACTTAGGTTGATCGCTGGTTTCCTTGAACCTTTGGCAGGAAAGGTGATCGTGAACGAGATCGACTACACAAACTTACCGCCGCACAAAAGAAAGATGGGAATAGTTTTTCAGAACTATGCACTTTTTCCACACATGAATGTTTTTGAGAATGTTGCCTTTGGCTTGAAGATGAGAAAGATTGAGAAAAATGAAATACAGAGACGCGTCAAGCAAGCAATAACAATGGTTGGTCTGCAGGGTTTAGAGAACAGATTTCCATCACAGCTCTCCGGTGGCCAACAGCAAAGAGTAGGAATCGCACGGGCTATAGTGATTCAACCGGACCTGTTGCTCATGGATGAACCTCTTTCAAACCTCGATGCCAACCTCAGACTTGAGATGAGAAACGAAATAAAGCGCATTCAGAGAGAACTGAAGATCACAACCATCTACGTGACTCATGATCAATCAGAGGCAATAGCGCTCTCAGACCAGGTGGCTGTGATGAATGAAGGTAAGATACAGCAGTTCGGCACACCTCAAGAGATCTATTTCAATCCCAAGAACAGATTCGTCGCTAAGTTCATGGGTTTTCAAGAGATCGCCTCCGGCGTTGTGAAAGAGATCTTTCAAAATCACGCACTTGTGACAGTTGAAGACAAAGTCATGCAAACCAGATACACTGCAGATTTGTCAGTAGGAGAAAGAGTTGTTCTCGTTACAAGACCAAGAAAGATAAAGATTCAGAGAGAAGATGGACAAAATGCATTCTGTGCCTCTGTTCTTTCAGAATTATTTCAAGGAGAAAATCTCGCTGTTGTTGTCTCATTTCAAGACAAACAGTTCGTCGTTGAAATGTACGAACAAAGAGAACTTCCAGAGGCAGAAAAGATATTTCTTCACGTATCGGCTGACGACTTAATAGCTTTAAAGGAGGCATAGCCATGGATCTACAAAAGCACATTAGGTGTAAGCCAGGCGATGTAGGTGAGTACGTCTTTGTTCCCGGAGATGAATCGCGTGCAGAGAAGATCGCACAAAGACTTGAAGGCACTCAACTTATCTCAAAGAACCGTGCTTACCACGTTTACACTGGCACGCTGAAAGATACAAAAGTCAGTGTTTGTTCAACTGGCATCGGAGGACCATCGGCATCCATAGCCTTCGAAGAGCTCATCAAAGTTGGTGCCAAAACGCTGATCAGAGTTGGGTCTGCTGGCTCAAGACAGCCAGAGATGCCCATAGGTTCTTTAGTGATAGCGAGCGCTGCCTATCGCGGAGAAGGTACCTCCCACGCCTATGCACCTGCACCGTTTCCAGCTGTGGCAGACCTCAGGGTGACCTTGGCACTGCTCAAGGCTGCTAAGAAACTCAATTATCCTTTCTATCACGGTATTGTCTACACACGAGATGCATATTACGTTCAAGACGATTCACTGAACAGATTTCTGACGGACTGCGGCATTGTGGCGGCTGAACAGGAGTGTTCAATACTCTTCATCGTGGGAACTATAAGGCGCGCCAGGACTGGGGCGATCTTGGCAACAGACTCGAATATTTGGCTCAAACCACAACCAACTCTGCAAGAAAAGGAAAGACTCTTTCGTGTTGCGGAGCAGAATGCGATAGACGTTGCAATAGAAGCGATGAAAATTTTGATCGAGGAGGACAAAAGTTGTACAGAAAACTCTTCAAAAACGCTTTGATAGTTGATGTTTTCAGACAAAGAGTTTTCAAAGGTTCATTCACGGTCAAAGGTGGAAACTTTGAATTTGTCGAACAAGACGAGATGACAAGTAATGAGCCGTCTGAGGTAGTCGATCTGAATGGTAAATTTGTGGTACCGGGTTTGATCGATGCGCACATGCATGTTGAAAGCAGTCTCGTTACGTGCCATAGTTTTGCAAAAACTGCCTTGAAGCATGGCACAGTTGCTGTTCTTCAAGATCCTCATGAGATGGCAAATGTCTTTGGAAAAATGGGCGTACAGTTCATGATAGAAGATGGTAGAAAACAACCTCTCTCTTTCTATTGTGCTATTCCCAGCTGTGTACCCACAACACGCAGTAACTTGGAAACTCCAAATGCATCCATAGAACCAGAGGACGTTGAAGAACTTTCAAAAAATGGAACTGTCATTGCACTCGGAGAAGTGATGGACTATCGCGGGCTGTTGAACGGTGATGAAAAACTGTTGAAGATCATCCAAATTGCGAAAGACAAAAAGTTACTCATTGAAGGCCATTGTCCCACACTTTCTGGTGAAGAACTCTCCAGGTATATCTCGCTCGGTGTAAGCTCAGACCATACATTGATGAACCCGCAAAAAATTCACGAAGAACTTTCAAAAGGTATGTGCGTTATGGTTCAACAAAAGTCTTTGACTGAAGAGAATATTGCGACAATCTCAACTCTTGCAGATAGAACAGGTGTTTTGCTGGTAACAGACGATCTTCCTCCAACCAAATTTGTCAAAGGACATCTCAACAGAATCGTGAATGAGGCGATAGAGAAAGGTTGGGAGCCACTGGATGCTATTGCCTCTGCCACAATAAGGGTAGCGAGATACCTCGGCTTGAAAGACCTTGGTGCCATAAGCCCTGGTAAAAAAGCCAGTTTCTTCACGTGCGAAGATCTGCAACACCTTCAGCCATTGGAAGTGTACTGCGATGGTAAAGATCTTTCACAACTGAACTTTGAGCCAACCGTTGGACACTTTGAGAATTCTCTCAAAAGAAAAGATCTTTCTCAAGATACCTTCAAACTCACCTCTGTATCAGATGGCTTGAGAAGAGTGAACACAATAATCATGAACGCTGAAAACACCTTCACAGCTCTCAAAACGGAAGACCTTCGTGTAGAGAATGGCTTTGGAGTTGGTGATTTTGTAAATGTTGCTGTGTTGCACAGAAGCACATTGAAAGGACATGTGGGTTTGCTAAAAGGACTTGGTATGCAGAAAGGAGCTTTTGCCTCAAGTTTTGCGCATGACTCACACAACATTCTCGTGATCGGCAAGTGTAGTTGGTGCATGAAAAGGGCAGTTGAAGAACTCCTCGAAATGGGCGGTGGTATGGTTTACTTTGATGGTGAGAATCTCGCAAGACTGAGACTTGAGATAGGCGGAATCATAAGCGATAGGGATGTTGAAGATGTCGCAGAAGATCTCAGAAAAATAGAAGAGCATCTAAACAAAAGTGGTGCTTATCACAAGAATCTTTTGACCTTCTTGACAGTTCTGTCACTCACTGTCAGTCCAAAGTACAAGTTTTCAGACCTTGGTATTATTGATGTGGAGTCATGCAGAATTCTTCGAAATCTTTGATATGAGATGGTTTATCCTTTCTTCGGGCGCTGGATGTGAATAATACCAGATTTTGTACAACGGTAACGGATTTAGATTTGAAAGATTCCCTTTGATCAATCTCTTCAGCGCGTTCATTAAAGGAATTGGGCTTTCAACCAACTGTGATGAGTAACTGTCTGCCTCGTACTCCATCTTTCTTGAGAAATAGTTCATGACAGGCTCAAAGAAATAAAGTATGAACGAGATGAAAAGGAATGAGTACGAGAAGATGGAGTAGGGCTTTTGAACACCGAAGGCATTCGTCTTCAGAATATATTGATGCACAGCGTTTGCAAGATAAAGCGTAATAGCGGTATAAGCAGAGAAGAGCACGATATCTTTTGGAATATGTTTTTTCACATGATGTCCAAGTTCATGTGCAACAATGGCAAGAATTTCATCGGTGGGATAGTTCAAAAGTGTGTCGTAGAGTACAAGCCTGCGTGATTTTCCAATCCCCGTGAGATATGCATTCTGCTTCTTAGTCCTCTTAGAGGCATTCACTTTGAGAATATTCGGAACTTTCATCGGCGTCTTTTCGAGCAGTTCTCTGATCTTTCTTTCGAGTTCTTTGTCTTCAATTTGTGAAAACTTGTAGAACAGAGGTGCTATGAAGATCGGCTGAATGAACCAGAAGAACAAAATCACAGCAACAGCAACGAAAGTGCCCTGCCACCACCAGATTTGGTACCTCAAAAGCCAGAGTAGAATTGGCACTATGAGCAAAGCAAAGGCTATGAAAAGAACAACTGTCAACAGCTGGTCTAAGACGAAGGTCTTCACTTTGGTCGTGTTGAAACCGTATCTTGTTTCGATCACAAAGATTGAAAAAGTCTTGAAAACAATGTTAATCGCGAAGAATATCAAACCAACTGTGCCAAAAAACATAATAGCTTGCAGCAGAGGAGAATATTCAGAAAACGATCTTTCGATCTGTGCAAATCCGTAGAGAATCAAATACAGCGTAGCGAAAAACTGAGCGACCTCTGAGATCACCTTCAAAACTACCTTTTCCTTCAAATACTGCTTTGATCTTTCAAAATCTCTTTGGTCGAAATGATCTTTCAAGAGTTCTGGAACTTTAGCCTTTGAACTCGTCGCATAGAAAAGATTCAGAAGCTCTAACGATACCTTCCAGGCTGTTCTAAGCACTAACAGGCTCAAGAAGATCGATTTGAACAACTGTCAAACCTCCAAGTTATATTATCTCATGCACAACAGCAGACCCATGACATTTGCCATGAAGTTTTGTTGAGCTCAATGACTCTAAAACAACCATGGATAGAAAAAATGCACGAAGAACCAACCAACGACAAGAAAATCTGTGAATCTGTGAAAGAGTATCCATCTTTTCTTCAACTGTTTTCTTAACAAATAATACACAAAAAGCAAAAGCACACCAGTCCAGAGTAACCAGCCGGTGTGCAGAGCTATTCGTCCCAGCGCAAGATAGCCATGTAATGCACCTGTTGTTAACAGTGCAAAACCTGTGAATCGATGTAGCTTAGATCCAAAGGCAAGAAATTTTTGAGCGCCTTTGTAGCGTTTCAAAATTCTACGCAGAGGGAAAAGTGAAAAGTTGTAAAAGAGCAAGATCACACTGATCCATGCAAAGACTTTGTAAGCCATCTCATTTCACCAACTCAAAACCAACTATATTGAAGGATTTCAATACATCTGAATCTGGGTGATCGTGAGTGCAACTGCCTTCAAGCTCACATTCGAACTGAGAGGTGTAGTCTTTACCGGCTGTGGCATCTGCATTGAGATTGAGTCTTTCTCTCCAATCGGCAATATCTGTGACATCATAGACGATATTGCCAACTTTTATGAAGCTCTTGAATAGATCTTTAGCGAAGGCTTTGACGTTACTTCCATCGAACTTTGCAAGACTTTCCTCTGTAAATGCCAAAAGACCAATGGCGTAGACTCTTGAGAGCAACTGTGTGTGATTTGGCATCTGCAGGATCTCGAATGTCAACTCATTTCCCATGGGATAGTTGTAGTGCATACCAGCTGAGACTCTTTTCGAATAACTCATATCGTAGACAACACCAAATACAGAGGCATAAGACTTTGCACCGCCTTTACCGTTGAACTTTGCGAGTTGCTCTGGTGTGAGGACAAGAACTCCAAAGGGTCTTACATTGTCAAGCTTCCTAATGCCGTGAGGAGACTGTCTGAGTAATTCATAAGTAAGCTCTTCTCCAGCGTTATGCAAATTTCTGTGAACACCATTCGCCCACAACTTAGAGGCAGATACATCATAGACAACACCATTTGCGGCTACCAACGCTGGCTTGCTTTTTCCCGTGTAAGTTGCAAGTTCATCGATAGTTATTGCAAGAATGCCAACAAGGTTTTGCTCAATCAGTAATTTTTGATCTACTTCTTTAATCGTCAGAAACTTTTTCGATGCACTGATTCTGTAAACGATTCCTTCAACAGAAACAAACTCATCTGTCTGTAAGAGTTTTTGCAAACTTATCAACGGAAACTCGCCTTTGAAATTCTTGATGTCAAATTTTGCAAGATCAAAGCCGAAAAGCATAGCCACAATGAAAAGCAACGTGATAAAGACGGCCAGTTTTCTCACAAAAACACCTCCTTAACTGTTCTAAACATATGATATCACATCAACTAAATACTTGTTTGTAATAAGTATGTAAATCATGATCACAAGGAGGTTGTACTCTAAACGGGAATAGGTGATCAGAAATTCTGTTCTGTATAACTCAGTCACTTTCTTGCTGCTGATTTGAAGTTGAACCTGTGGAGATCCTTGCCTGCACTATCAAATTTTTGATCTCATTGTTTGCATTTGTGACTTGCTTGATGGCTCTTTCTAAGGAATTAGATTTCTGTTCTACTTGTTCGAAGATGTTGAGCAATGTTTGAACCAAATGCTTGTACCTGGCTGCTTCATCTTCTCTTGTTGTCACATATCTTGCTTCCAGATAATGTGCTATGGCAAAAAGTTCTTTGTGTGTACACAAAAAGACGTTCTGTCTTTTTCCATAACTAACAAGTTCTGGTGCCATTTCAATCACCGCAGATGGAACTACCATTATGCAACAATCAATCGTGTTCGACTGGTTTTGGTACTTTTTCACATTTTCTATCTCTCGCTGGATCTTTTGAATTATCTCCTTTTTCTTTTCCTCACGACCTTCTTGTGCTCCATCGTATTCCTCAATGAGATTTGAGAGATCTGGTAGCTTTGAATCTATGGGAATGTATTTTCCGTCACCTAAATGCCACGCAAACTCAACCACCATGGAACCAACACGTAGATCTTTCACAACAGTTCCAACTTTGATCGACTCACTCAGAGCTTCACTCAAAAGCATCTCGCCCACTTGACCTCGTGTCTTCGTACCCGATACAGTTCGCACAAATTCATCTATGATGCGTCTCATATCTTTCAGCTCTGCATCTCTGCGTTTCTCTATTTCTTCCCTTGATTGCCCTTGTTGCATGAGAAATCTTTCAATTGAGGCACGTTGTTCATCTGAAAATTTTTTCATGTGTTCTATCAACTCAGAGATTCGCTTCTCTTTTTCTTCATCTATTCTCAAAGTCTTGTTGGAAACTTCTTCAAAAGAGCTTCTTATATTCATGGTGAATTCTTCAAGCCTCTTCTCACGTTCGTAGCTCAATCTCTCTTCTGTTTTTTTCATCTCTTCATATCGTGCCTTCAGTTCGGAGACCAAAGTCGAAAGATTTCCCACAGTGCTGAGAGACGAAGAAACCACACCTTGTTGTCTGATCAACTCAGAGACAAGATCAGTGAGCATCTTCAAGGATCTCTCCACATTTGTTTGTCCTTTGTTTTTCAAAACAAGACTTATGAGATACCCGATCACAACTCCAGCCAATCCAGAGAGCAAAAAACCTATCCACATTCTTCACACCCCCACAACACTCTTACTGACAGAATCATATTACACCATGCCACAAATACTTTAACCTACACACAGCCACAGGCATCGAAAAACACTCTTAAACACAAGTGCTCTAAAAGATAACGCTCAAAGTAATTTCCCAAGTGTGAGAATGATCATTTGCCTTGAATTCACGATCTATGTTGGAAAACCACACCCAGCCAGGCTCTGTACACAAAGAACTGTGTATCTTGGAATAGGTCTAAGACATCGATATCTTCCTATCTACTGGCTATCGATGGTATAATGAAGTAACCTATACCATACTTAAGGGGGGATCAGTGTGAAGTATGTTTTGCTTTTCACCGTGTTAGTAGCAGTTTTGATTCTTAGTGGTTGTATGGATCTATTTGGACCATCTCCTCAGACCTTAGCTGAAACACTTAAAACAAACACCAAAGCTTTGATTGACAAGGCGATGCAGGGTGACACACCTACTTACAATGATATGCTCAAGATAATCTATGTACGAGATGAAGACAAAGACGACAGCGACATAAAGAATAAGGTCGAGAGTTCTTTAGAAGATTTAGCCCTTTTATTTTTAGCATTCTCATCAGCAGGAACACCCACCAATATCGAAGTGGCTGGTGTAGTTGAAACAAAGTTCATCCCTGTGGTGATAACGGGCAAACCAAGTTTTATCGACAAGGTCTATTCTGTAACCTACATAGTGACAACAGATTCAACAAAAACTTATGTAAACCTTCCTATGATAACCGTCACAGGTCAGAACACAGGTTATTTCTACACAGTATACATCAAGACAACAGGCAGCGCTACGGAAGTAGGAATGTACCCAGAATGGGCAGTATCTTTTGAATGAATCCTAAAACCTATCTTCTTTCCAACAAAAGTGGTCCCCAGGTGGACCACTTTTTTATTTCATTCAGCTTTCTTGACTGTGTTAAACTATTCTTGAATCAAAGGGGGGAGTTGATCATGAAGAGAATCGTTTTGTTCATTTTAGTGTTGGCTTCAACTGCCTTTTGCTGGTCTGCTCATGAGGTTTTGACTTACCTTGTGGTGAAAGATTTTTTACCCAACGCGGAAAAATTGATCCAGATAACACCGTACACATACCAAGAGAAGCGTGTTTATAACACTGATTATCTAAGGCTTGAAGATTACTGCGGACAGTTTATCCGACAGTTTGTACCAAAGACGGCGATCTTTTACCCACCAGATCCTGAGCCTATCGATAACAAAGTCTATATGTGGCAAATTCTGACGATTTACTCAGTTGAACCTGATCTCGGCATGGACGAAGGACTGAATCTTTCACCGCTTCAGTCGGTCATAGGGAACAGTCAGGGTGTTAGACACATGAAGTACAGGCTGTTATTCTTGGATTTCTTCGAGGGCAGCGATAGTTTCTACTATTTCGTGAAGATGTCAAAAGAAGCCTTCAAGAAGGGTGACGAATACTGGGGTTATAGATTCTTGGCAAGGGCACTGCACCATCTTGAAGATCTCTCGATGCCCTTTCACAATACGCCAGGTACCTTCTTCGACACTCTGAAGGCACTCTTCGACAAACAAATGGCAAGCTATCTATCAAATCTACACTATTCTTACGATGACTACTTGGCATATCTGCTCTACAACGCCGACGAAGAGACGCTAAGCGCTATCTCCAAAGCTCAACCAAAAGGCAGCAGAAACAACAGACAGCTAATTCAAAGGGTGAGGCTGCTTGGACTGAATAACGTTGGCATTGTGACGAAGATCTTCAACGAGAATTTTTCACAAGAACTACAGACCCGTACAATCGGCTTTGAAGATTTCAAAGCGAAGGAATCACAACTCAGCGGGCTAAAGAAGGTGACAGTCCAGATTGCTGCCGAATTTTCTTCACTCGCCAGAGCCTTTTTGATAGAGTTTTTGAAGGAAGTAGGACAACTCTGAATCTGGCTGTATCTGTACATCTCCAGAAAATAAAATTCATTCTTGCGGGGGTATAATTGTGAGAAGACAGCTTTTCCTCATGCTGATAGTTCTTTGTGTCACTGTTTTTGCCTCAACGACAATCGTTGTTCACTACCACAGGTTCGATGGAAAATACGACGGTTGGAATCTTTGGATATGGCCCGTTGAACCTGTCAGCCAAGAAGGCAAGGCTTACAATTTCACTGAGACAGATGACTTGGGATTGAAGGCTGTTGTTACTATACCGATCGATCTCACAAAGGTTGGTATAATCGTGAGGTTGAGAGAGTGGGAGGAAAAAGATGTGGCAAAAGACAGGTTTATAGAGATAAAAGACGGCAAGGCTGAGGTATGGATTCTTCAAAACGTTGAAGAGATATACACCAGCAAACCTGATACAAGCCCAAGAATCTTCTTTGCAAAGTTGACAGATTTTTCAACCATAGAAGTCTACACAACGAACCCCATCGATTTGAACACATATCTTGACAAAATAACAGCTACTCTCGATGAAAAGCCCTTACCAGTGAGTGCTCTACAAAAAGCTGACCCAACGGACATAACAAGGACTAATTATTTCAGAGTGAAACTTTCAGAACCACTGAAAGAAGAAGATCTTTCAAAAGATATCTTTTTGCAGATAGAAGGTTTCAAGAAATCGAGAGTCTATGCCATAGAAGTGCTTGACCATTTGTATTACGATGGTCCTTTGGGTGCATTCTACACACCAGAGTATACAGAATTCTTTATCTGGACACCTGTGAGTAGATCTGTCAAGGTGTTGTTGTACCAGACAAGCGAACAAGATGAGCCAGATGTCGTTCTCGATATGGAAAGAAAAGAAAAAGGGGTTTGGTATGCGAAGATCGATCAAGACTTGGAAGGATGGTTTTATAAATATCAGTACGAAAGCTATGGCAAGATCAGAGAAGGAGTAGATCCGTACGCGAAGGCGTTGTCTGTCCAAGGCAAACTTGGTGCAATCGTCGATATGAAACAGACAGATCCCGAAAACTGGCAAGAAGACAGCTATGTAAAACTCGATTCATACGTTGATGCGATAATCTACGAAATACACATCGCAGACATGACAGGTTCTTCAACAAGCAATGTGAAGAACAAAGCGTCCTACCTTGGCTTGACAGAAGGAGGCACAACTGGTCCAAACGGTGTTACAACAGGACTCGAGCACATAAAAGAACTCGGTGTGACACACGTGCACATCCTGCCTATTTACGATTTCTACACAGGTGATGAACTGAACAGAGATTTTGAAAGACAGTACAACTGGGGCTATGATCCATACAACTACATGGCACCAGAAGGTTGTTACAGCCTCGATCCAAAAAATCCAAAGACGAGGATATTTGAAGTCAAAAAGATGATCCAAACCTTCCACAGAAACAACATCGGTGTGATTTTGGATGTGGTTTTTCCACACACTTATGGTGTCGGAGAACTTTCTGTTTTCGATCAAGCGGTACCTTATTATTACTACAGACTTGGCAAAATGGGGCAGCATTTGAACGAAAGTGGCTGTGGAAACACCACAAACAGTGAAAGACTCATGATGCGTAAGTACATCCTGGACACAGTTCTTCACTGGACAAAAGAATACCACGTCGATGGCTTTAGGTTTGACCAAATGGGCCTCATAGATCGACAAACGATGGTATTAGTCGAAAAGACCTTAAGGCAGATCAATCCAAATGTGATAATCTACGGAGAACCTTGGGGAGGCTGGGGTGTCCAACCAAGGTTTGGCAAGGCACAGTTGCTCGATGTGAGAATTGCGGTTTTCAACGACGGAATAAGGGATGCAATAAGAGGTTCTGTCTTCGATCCAAAGGCAAAAGGTTTTGTCATGGGTGCAGTTGCAAGAGAAACGAGAATCAAAAGAGGTGTGGTTGGCAGTATCAACTACGACAACAAGTTGATCGTTGACTTTGCCAACAGCCCAGAACAGACCATTAACTATGCTGCGTGCCATGACAACCACACGCTTTGGGACAAGAATTTCTTGGCAGCAAAGTCAGACAAAAGAGAGTGGAGCGAAGAAGAACTCAGATCAGCTCAAAAACTCGCAGCAGCTATCCTACTCACATCCCAAGGTGTGCCGTTCTTCCATGCAGGACAAGACTTCTGCAGAACTAAGCAGTTCAACGAAAATTCTTACAACGCACCTCTTTCGATAAATGCACTCGATTATGAAAGAAAAGCGCAGTTCATCGATGTCTTCAACTATCACAAAGGACTGATAAAGCTGAGAAAGGAGCACCCCGCTTTCAGACTCAAAACGGCAGATGAAATAAGAAAACATGTAATCTTTCTCGACTCACCGAAGAAGACCGTCGCGTTCGTGATAACTGATCATGCCAACAGCGATCCTTGGGAAGAGATCTTGGTGATCTACAACGGAGATGTCAACGAACAAGAGATCAAATTGCCTGAAGGTGAATGGACTGTCGTCGTTGACAAAGATGAAGCAGGAATAGAAGCTCTTTACAAAATAAGTGGAACGATAAAGGTTCCAGCAATATCTGCGATGGTTATGTACAGAGAAACCAAGTAAAATTGGTGCTAGTTACGTCAAGGCATTGAGGTTTTCAATTTTCAGTAATGCAATTTTGATACCCTCTCTTCTTAGGAGAGGGTTGTGTGATAGAGAACATCGTTTTTGACTTGGGGCGTGTTTTGATTCAGTGGGATCCGTATGGCTACATGCTCAAAAACTTCGGTGAGCCTGCTGCTACTTTTTTGAACGACAATCTCTTTGAGGCAAGAGAATGGAATTTGTTGGACAAAGGCGAGCTCGAAGAAGATCTCTTGTGGCAGATGATGCTCGAAAGATTTCCCGAATATGCTCAACACATAGAGCACATGAAAGAAAATGTCTTACAGATACTCTTACCGATAGAAGAAAATACAAGACTTCTCCCTCAGTTGAAAACTATGGGCTACAAACTCTACGTACTGTCCAATTTCGGTAGAAGAGGCTTTGAACATGTCTACAAAGCCTACGAGTTTTTCAAGCACTTTGACGGAATGGTGATATCCTACCGTGTAAAACAGATCAAACCAGATCTTCAGATATACGAAACCTTGATCAAGAACTACAATATAGATCCATCAAAGTCTCTCTTCATAGACGATAAACTTGAAAACATTCGCACAGCCAAAGATATCGGCTTCAAAGTCATTCACTTGAAAGATCACACAGTTTTGAAAGATGAACTTCAAAGAGTTCTTGGTAAAAAGTTGATATAGATGGAACTTTTTTGTGATGAAATCCTCCGCTCCTCAAGATGATTTGGTCTTTCTTGAGCCAAAGAGGCTCCTCTCATTGCCACCGCTGAACTCACACTTTATTTGCAAAGCCACAGACTGCAGTGCGTACATGCTTTATCTTTTGCGAGATCTGGAGGCGAGAACGACCAAATCTGTGAAAGATTGGAGCAAGATCTACAGCCACTCAGCTCAACCATCGACTTGCCCAGTGGCTTTCTTGAGTTGTGCAAGCAAGAGAGGTAAGGAGACATTTCAGGGGAACTTAGGCTTACGAAAGCTGAGTCTCAAGATGATCCAAACCACTACTACCCTTTGAGAGACATTGGTATTCAGTTTGAAATGTCGCTCAAAGTGGCTGGTGATGAGATTCCAAGAGGTCAAATTTGGTACGATCAACTCATGCGTGAAGCTTATCCAGGAGCAGTGTACTACTACGCTACACAACCTCACAGAGTGTGTTATGTAGATCTGAGGAATCCTAAAGTGATACTCAAGAAGGAAAAGTACTGCACTACCAAAGCGATATCTGTACCAAGCGTTGCATTTCCGAACTTTTCAAGACCTATTCAGGTTTTGAAAAGAGGGAATATGATTTTGGCAGAAGTAGAACTGCAGATCAAAACCATCATTCAACGATTTACTGGAAAACGTGGACCAAGTGAAATAAGAAGGATGTACCCCATCAAAGAAGACAAAACAACATTTCATCAGTCGAGTTTCACAAGATTTTTCTTTACCACAAGTGTTTGATCTACCATCCCTTTTTATGCAGTGTTCACATTCAAGAACTGGCGCAGTTGATCCATTGGGCTTTCCACACTTGCACTGATCTTGAAGCAAACGACACAAATTTCACAACAGGAAAAACTGGACAACCCAACGGTGCCTTTCCCGATAAAGAGACACGCTATGTCGTGATATATGATGAATCACCGCAAAGTTGCTTGAAGACGATGTAATAGTCGACGTACTCGGAGAAAGTGTGGCAGATGACTAATCGAATCGGCAGGTTCGTTATTCGCTGCAGTGGTATTTCAAGAGCTCGCTATTGAAAAAGAGGTTTTCAACTTAGCAGTGTACGGTGGCTCACCAGACAATTCTTGTACTATTAAGGGTTCACAAGTAGCATTAATACAAATAGATAACGAAGGAAATCTATAAACGATCAAACTTCACAAACTACATGCAAAAATTATATGAGAAGTCTTTAGAAATCATCGAGGTTGAGAAATCAGATCAGAAGAGTATGCAATAGGAGTTCAACAACTATATACTTCGATATTGTTTTGATCTCTGACCTGCTTAACTGATGCAATTAGGTCTCAGAGACGTAACAGCTTCAGTAGCAGCACTTAATTTTAAAAAACATTAAAATCGCTTTTGTGAACTATTTTAATGTGGAAGAGCCAGAGAGGAAGATGATTTGGAATACACAGCTCTTTGGGAATTAGCTCGCGAAGGATATATTTCAAGAGCTCCAGAGAGGTATGAGTCGAAAATAGAAAAACAATCTGACTGTCCTATAAGATATCTTGTTAGAGCGATTTACTTCAATGATGATACAGACTTCTGGAGAGTTGTTGTGAAGTACTATGGTGGCGTCAATAAAAACCACGACCTTTAGTTTGAGACCGATGAGTATGGGAGCATAATCTACAAGTTCACAGTGGAAGAATTACCTTGGTAAAAAACATCCCAAAAGTTGGGGGAGTTTGATTTTAAAGCCTGTTGATATTCTTTTCGATGTAGCTAATTTCTTCTTCCGATAATTCATACAATTTGTAAACAAGCATATCGATTTCATGTTCAAATTTTGTTGTATCGGCTTGGTGATTGTTTTTCTTAGTTTTAGTTATTTCATCGACGAGTTCTTCTATATGAAGTTCGATAGTTTGTTTATTGCTACTTGTTAATACTGGTATTGGTAGATTTTCTAGAAAAGCCTTTTTGTATCTGTAGCCATCACTTCCTAATCCTCCACCGGCATACCATTTTTTAAAAAAGTAACTAGCAGGTATTGAGTTCAGTAAACCACAAAGAAACTTTGTATTTTGACCGATCATTAGGAATCCTGTGGCTTCTATATAGAATTTCTCCGTATCCCAGCAGAAACTTGGCTCACGTACAATTTCAGAATAAATCAGTTTTTCTTTTTCAAACTCGTTGTAGTAATTACAAGGGCGAAGCTCCCACCAATAGTCTCCTTTATCATCTCTGCTTCTGGCTTTGTCTTCAAAGATTTTTAGGTAATTCATCAATGTTCCAAAAGCCTCAGACATAAAATCCTCAGGGGAGGTGCTTCCCCTATTGTTGTTTGTCCAACCAGCCGGAAATGATATTAGCCACAATCCTGCCCACTCGTAATAGTACTTCTTAATATCCCTTCCACGAAGTACAGGTTTTATCACCGCTTCCGTTCTTCGCCTTTCTTCGTCAGTTTTGCAAGCTCTAAGAATTTCATCACGTTTTTCAGTGGTAATAATGAAAGCTTCATTTAGTCCTGTTAGTACTCCCCGATAAATTATGAGATCCCATTCTTTTAGAGGTTTACCAACATGCTCTATCTTTTCTTTTATGCGTCTCTCAATATTCGGTGCTATGAACCATACATCTTTTGTAAGGGAATCAAGCACAACACTCTGTGTTTCGAATAGATTGGTAAGACTACTTTTGCTGATAGTCTCTTCGGTTACAGTTACCGCTCTTAGTTTCTCTTGGTTACGACTGTTTTGAATCATCAATATACTTGTATCTACTGTTGCGCTTTCAAATACACCTGGTCCCAAATCGATTAATACCTTTGGATTGTACTTTAAGAAGAACGCTCTTAACTTTTCACCGTAACCTGCTCTCATCCATTTGTTTGATGTAATAAACGTCAATATGCCATCATCTTTAAGGAGTTGCATTCCTTTTTCGTAAAACAAGCAGTAGATATCACCCATTCGGTCAAATGTTTCAAAGCCTTGATTTTTGTACAAATCAGCGTATTTTCTCTTCCCATCAAAGGATTTTTGAAGTTGAATGTATGGCGGATTGCCTATAACTGTGTCAAACCCATCCTTGACGCCGAACATCCATTCCGGATCAAACCAATCTGCAGAGGAATTTTGATCGAACGGGTCAAATGAAGCTATCTTTTCAGCGTCTTCTTCACTGAATCTCAAAGCCAGAAGCTCTTTTTTGATCTGTTCCCTAAGCTCCCTATCTTTTTGCTGCAATTGGATTTTTCTTGACCTTGTTTTCGCAGTGAAGTATTGATGTCTTAGACTTTTCAGTTCTTCTTTGTACTGTTCCGTGTTGCAAGCAAGTGTTATCTGTCCCTGTTTCTGTAAGCCAATAAGCGTGTTGGCAGCAACGAACTTTGTTTCCAAATTGGGTAGAGGCCTAATTCCGAGGTTTTCCTTGTTTGGGTCTATCTTTTGGTCCAGTATCAATGATATGAAGAATCTTAGCTTTGAGATTTGAACAGCTATGGGTTGAATGTCCACACCGTAAATACAGTTCTCTATTAGGTAAAGTTTTCTGGAGTAGTTGGGATAATTTAAGGACTCATCAAATGTCTCAGTTAATTCCTTTAATGCCTGATTGATTTCTTCCATTTCACTTGATTTAAGCACCTTTTCTATGTCTTTTATGTCTTTTTCGATTTTCTTCTTTTGTAACTCTTTCCAGTGTTTGTTATCCGGGTCAAGTCTTTCCAAGATGTGCACGAGCTTGTGCAGTGCTCCCATCAAGAACGCACCAGAACCACAAGCAGGGTCTATTATCTTGACATTATCAATAGCTTCCAGAAGTTTCGCTCTTTCCTCTTCAGAAAATGATGGAATCTCATCGCTGTAAGATATAAGTAGTTTTAGTCTCTCTTCATCAACTTCTGGACATTTGTTTTTGAGGTACTCAACAAGAGTTGAGTCAACCATAAAATCGACAATTTCTCTTGGTGTATAATAACTTCCTGTTGCTTTTCTTGCAGTCTCGTGAGTCTCAGGGTTGTAAGAAGCAAGCAAATTCTCAAAAACTTTTCCTAAAAGTTCAGGGTCGAGTGCGATTTCTTCGTCTATTGGTGAAGCCTCGTCGGTTGTCCAGTTGTACTCTCTGAAAATGTTAAACAATCCCCTAACTTTTTCATTTTTAGATAGTCCGTAATTAGAAAGGTCGGCAATGATTTCTTCTTTGCGGAAAAACAAATAGTCTGGTATCACAGCCTGCTTGTTTGGATTTCTCGAGAAGCCGTCGATGTAAATAACTCTTTTTTTCTCGTCATTCGGATCTTCTTTATCTAGACAATCAAATAACCCGCCGTTCAGGAATGGCACATCTTTAAAGAGTTTAAGGACTTCTTCTTTTGGGATAAGGAACTTATCAGCGTAGCGATACAGAGTTTTTACTCCGTAGTGCGGGTTGTTCGGTTTGCCTCCATCAGAAGCAAAGTCGCGTTCTGAAGGCTTTTGATTTAATGTTGCAAAAAATAGGTTCTGCAGAATGGCATTGTAGTAATTGCTACTACATTCATCCTTCAAGAAGTCTTTTACTATGCCTTTAAGTTTAGACTCATCGAATATATCCTCCGGAATAAGATTTCTTTCTTTCATGAACCAGACAAAAATTACACGGGTTAGCAATCTTATTAGGTTAGTTGCATTCCGTATTTCTTTGTCCTTACAAGGATCCTCTGAATACCTATAGTCTTCTGGGAACCTGATTTTCTCGAGCGCATAAAAGTACCAAGCCTGTAGTTCTTTGTAGAATTCTTTTGTCACTGGTTGCACTGAGAATGCTTCTTTTATATCATTTAGCTTTTTCCAGTGATTTCTACCCATTTGGATTACAAAGGTTTTGTAAGGTTTGTTTTTTGAGAGATAAAACGTAAATCTTTTGTAGTGTGAGTATTCTTCTCTTGTTCCATAGTACTCTTTATAAATAAGAGAGATTCTAAAGTTTCTGTTAGCATCATGGAAGAAAAATATTCCAGCATCTGCAAATTCTCTAGACAATATCCTTTTTGCTATCTCATACTGCCTTTTCTTGGATGCTCTCTCAGACAATGCCTCGTTGAGTCGAACACAATAAAAGTGTACAACTGCGTTGTCTTCTAAGGTTAGAGTTCCTATCTTAGAGGCATTTACTTGCTCGTCCTCAATATTTTCCTCTTCTTGATGGAAGTCTGGATTTCGTTCTTGAAAGTACTTAATTACAAGCTCTTCTATAGGTTCGTCAGGGTATAATAACTTGTTCACGAATTCCTCTGTCTTCATTTAATTCTTCACCCCCCCATGACAAATTGACCAAATCATATGTTTTCGATGGATACCATTATTTCAATTTTATATTTTGATGAATTCATTCTTTCAAGATAATCTTCGCCACCCAACTGATGAATTATCTGGTCTAACTTTTGTTTAGCTTTTGTGATCTCATCTTCTGATTCATCCAGGCATCCTGTCTTAAATTCTTCACCTAATTTCTTTATCTCTTTTTGCATAGTTTCCGGCAAACTACCAAAGAACTGAATGTGCGTTAACAGTGCCTTTATTTTATCTTGATAACTTGAGAACTCATCGAGATTTAGTAGTGTCTTTAATGCGTTAAATACTTTTTTATCCTGTTCGGTCAGTTTTAATTTCTGATCTTCGTAAGATTTGAGTTGCTTTTTCAATTTTTCATATGCATTCCAGAACTTTTCGCTTAAGTACTCGTTCCGGCGGTCATTATCTGTAGCTTTTATGTCCTCCAATACATCAGTCAAATCTAATGTGTCTTCTATTTGACGTGTATTGTAATCATAACGCAGGATGAAAATACTGTTTCCTTTTTTGACAAATAGCACTTGATTTTGGCGGTTGCCATTATTTGCATTTTTAGAAAGTTTTACTTTTGATGGCATCTTTTGAATTTTATCTTCTATGCCTGGGTACTTAGTTTTCAGGGCTTGAAATTCTTTCACAGCAATTGTGAAAGAACTTTCGTCACCATTTGAGATTCTTTCAATTTCATTGTAATTTGACAGTCGACCGTAGAGCTTTGATGGACTTGGTTCTTCGTCTTCTGAAAAGATCTTCGCATCTTCACCAAGTGCGTTGTGGATGAGAAACAGCTTGGTTTCTGCTATTTCTCTCTGTTTGATTAGTTCTTCACCTTTTTCTGTTGGGAAGAAGTTGATTATGTAAAGTTCGTTATATATCTTCTGACCAATTCTGTTCATTCGTCCAACCCTTTGGATTACCCTAACCGGATTCCAGGGTATATCGTAGTTAATCACAACTCCTGCCCTGGCTAAGTTAAATCCTTCCGAAAGTTTATCAGTAGCTATAAGAATGTCAAAATCGTTTTCCTGCTTCTTGTATGTTGCATCGAAATTAGCGTTTATTTTTCTCAACAATTCATCGGTCAAGTCTTTGGCAACAGCGAGTATTTTAAATTCTTTTTCTAACTTGCTCTCCAAATAATTCACTGTATCTATGTATTCACTGAATATGATTATCTTCCGTTTTGGATTTTTCGACTGTAATTCACGTAAAGTTTTCACTAAGGCTTGAACTTTGGGATCATCGGTTTTTAACTGTAGTTTTGCCATCTCATCGAGAATACTTTCGAGCAGTTCTTTATCGTTTTCAATATACCTAATGAATTCTTCTTTTCTTTTGAAATCGCTGATATCGTAGATTGAAGTTCGTCCTTTACCTGAACTCTTCATATCTTCTGTCAATTTTTGTTGGACAATTTCAAATATTTCATCATCACTAAGTTCTTCAATAGCCTCTAAAATCTTTTTGTCGAAAGTGTAGTAGCCGTAGTTCTTTATAAAGTTCAGCACCCTCTCACAAGTATTTTTAATAGCCATTACAGAGTTTTCGAACGCCCCAAAACTGCTCTCAAATCGTTTGACTAACAAGCGCCTAATTAGATCTTTCAAGTTCTTTTGACTCAAATATTCGAAATTAGATTCTTCCAAAGCACCGTCCGCTTCCTTATAGAAATATGGTGTGTATATGGCTCCCTTGAACTTGCCGTACTCTCCGAAATAGTCATTTACTATGGTGTCATAAAACTTCGACTGCTCTTTTGTAAGTTCGTAGAACTCGGCTATTGGGTCATTGATTTCTGACATCGATCCAATTTCGTTTCTGTACCTTGGATTTTCTCTTAAGTCAATTCTGTTTCGTCTGATTATAACGGGTTCTATAAACTTCCGAATTTCTTTGGATAGTTTTTTAATTCTTTCTTCCACATTCTTAAGTTTCTGTTTGCTAATTTTATCGGGATTTTCCTTAAATTGTTTTTTGTAAATTTTGAGAGCGGCTTCTAACTTGTTAGGGTCTTTTGAGTATTTCTTAATTTTAACAAGATTAGAGAATTCTGTCTGGAATTTTGAAATTTTAGTCTCTATATTTGGTGATAGATCCATAGTTGAGCTCTTGGACTTCTGGAAAAGTTTGATAAGTGAGAAGATGTCTGAAGGTCTATTGTTAAATGGTGTTGCGGTGAGAAGGATTACCTTTCTTCCAAGGCAAGTTGTATACAGTTTCTCGTAACCCTCTGTTTTAGGATTTCTGAATCTATGAGCTTCATCAACCACAACAACACTAACTTCAGGGTTTTCTTTGACGTAATTGACAGCGTCATCCAGTTTCCCAATTGAAAACACTTCCCAATCATCACGCATTCTAAATTGCTTTAAGTATGCTTCCCACATTTGTATCAGACCTGGAGGGGCAATTATAATCCCTTTTTCTCGAAGGATTTTTGCTATACCAAGGGCTATAATTGTTTTACCAAGCCCAACCACATCTGCCAATATAACTCCAGAGTGATTCTCTATTTTTGAAAGAGCATCCTTTATGGCGTCCAGTTGGTATGTAAAGACCTTATAATCATTCCTCTGCAACAATCTTTCAAATTCATCGACAGAATGTTTTGGTATAAAGGAGTCAATGTAAGTCTTTAAGACATACGCATACGCTTCCAATGGTGAAATCTTTCTTCCCAGATGTGTGTCTTCGTCAAGTACTTTAATGAGTTTGTCAAAACGTTCCCTTTCCTCGGTAATCGGAATTGATTCTTCCCAGAGCTGTGAGAAGAATTCTTTTGCGCTATCCAACCCATAGTCTGAGATTTCAACGTTGAATTCCGTTTGTTCTTTTAATCCGGCTTTCGTAAGATTACTGCTTCCAGTTATGAACAATCCTGATCTAATAGTCTTGTCTTTAAAGTTGAAAATATAGAGTTTCGAATGGTTAGGCTCTTTTGTTTTCCTAATTTGAATTTTTCCGTTTTTCAGATGCTTGAGAAAACCAACGAATAGTTCGTATGTTTCTCGGGTATCTGTTGAATCATCATTAAAAACATGTTTCACTGAATTGAGAAATGCTTCTACCTTGTCGTTTCTGGAAGTGTTATCAGTATTCTCGAGCTCGTATAGTACTTTATCAGTTCGTGCTACATCCAAGCCAACGAGTATTCTCATTTTTACATCTGGATTTTCATCTATGGCCTTATGAATGAGGTTGTAACCATTCATGTAGAAAAAACCAACCAGGATGTCTATCTCCTCAGATTTTCCTATCAGTTCACCAAGCCTTTCGTCCAGAGTCTTCTGACCGTGTTCTGGTTGATTGGTAATTATGTAGTACATTTGTGACCCCCTTGAACAGCCGAATGAGATAAACCTAAACTCCAAAGGAATTATACCATCGTGTGAGGAATTTGCTTAGGTCTTGCCATTTTCCTCAAAAACATCAGAGGCACATTTTAGAAGAAAGCATACCAAAAATGTATTCCTTATACTCAGAAGCATTGATTTTACCTCTGAGTGTGTCAGCGACTTTGAAAAGATGTGCTTCGAGTTGCCTTAGAGTTATTATATCGTTGGCGAAATCAATCGCTCAAATCAGGCGCTATGTTATACACCAACAAGCTTGAAAATTATACTTGCGACTCAACTTTTAATTCTCGTTCTAAATGAGTAGGAGTTGTACAATTCAGCTGCTATGACCTCTGTTGATTTCTGACAGTTCAGCTACTCGTTATTTCAAGACATTTTCTGGGCCTGCATTCGTTTGAATATCTCGCTTCCAACTCACTCAACGGCATTCTTGCACAATCTAAAGCCCAAAGAACAACTGTCCTGTGTTATTGATGAGTTGTCGATTTTGCTAAGTCTCGTAAGCATACGCTTTCGCGAAAAAAGCGTATTTTGTTGTTCTTTTCCCACCTCATTCTTACATCTGCAAAGTCATTGATCATTCTTCTTGCCCTTCTTCGTTCTGGTCAGAAGAATTCTTTATCTTTGTTTTTCTTCTTTCACGATCTTTCCATCTCTTATGGTTAAGACACGGTCAGCACGCTTTGCTATGCGTTCATCGTGAGTGACAACTACTAAAGTTGTTCTGTGTTCAATCCTCATCTTTTCGAGTACTTTTATGACCTCTTCTCCTGTCTCTGAGTCAAGATTTCCCGTAGGTTCATCTGCCCACACTATCTTTGGATTGTGAACCAACGCCCTGGCTATGGCAACTCTTTGCTGTTCACCACCAGAAAGCTCAGATGGGAATCGGTGAAGTTTTTCTCCCAAACCAATCCTTTGAAGTATTTTCTTCGCTCGTTCGACCGCTTCATCATGGTTCACTCTTAGGATTTTCAACGGCAGCAAGACATTTTCTATGGTGGTCAGTACAGGAATCAAATTGAAAAACTGAAAGACAAACCCCATATATCGTGCCCTCAATTGAGTCTTTTTCTCTTCGCTAAGCGAATGAAAAACTAAACCATCGAAAAAGATCTCTCCTCGCGACGGTGAATCAATACCAGAAAGACAGTTCAACAAGGTAGTCTTTCCGGAACCAGACGGGCCAAGTATCGCAATGAACTCTCCATCCTCTATTTTCAGAGTTACTCCTCTGAGCGCCTCGACTTGTTTTACACCCACACCGTAGACCTTCCAAAGGTCTTTAACCTCAATCATCTCAAACCTCCTCATGCAAGAACGATTCTTCTCATCACTCTTGAGTTCTTAGAACCTCCGCGATGATTTTTCGCTTCAAGATGACAGGCAGAGCAATTACTACGATTACAACTGCGTAGACCGCAAGAACTAAACCAAGAAGCTGCCAAACTGGAAAAACAAATCTCCCCGAGCCAAAGAGTGTGAAGATCAAGTCAATTACATCTCTCGACGCGAGTAAACCAGCGAAAACGCCAACCACTATACCCAGCGACGCAACAATTATGTTCTCCAAGATAAAAGCGGCTCCGATCTCTCTGCTTGACATACCTACGGCCGTCAAAACTCCTGATAGACGCCTTCTGAGCACTATGCTCCTAACGGTGTGAAAGGCTATGCCACTGAAACCACTGATCAGACCAAAGTAGAGCAACATCACGGCAGTTTGTACCAGAAGATCTATGCCACTGAACAAGCGATTGAGTTCCTCTGTAACGTAGAGTGGAAAATCAAATCTCTTATTGTAGAACTCTTTTACTTGCGCAACCTTATCCCTGTCCACTCTTCCCAGCAGTACGGGTATTAACCTGACTCTCTTTGGTAGGCTGTTGGTCGATGCCACATACTTAACTGGTACCATGAGTTGACGCATGTCAAAGGAATCTATCACGTTGAAAACCATCAACTCAGAGTCAGTAAAGCCAAAAAGTGATTTCAAGCTTCCTTCTATTCGTTTTGGTTGTGTGCTATCGTTGAAGTAACCTAAGACTAATGTGCCTGCCTCAAGTAAATCCTTCCTCCACTCGGTGTTTTTCTCTACAGGAATAACTGCACTCTTCAAAAATGATGAATCTGCAAAGGCAATGAGATCATCGTTCATCTGCCCAACGTACACTCTTGCAGGATCTTTCAAACCTTCGGCTACTTCAATCTCACCTCTTGCAAAGATCAACTTCAAAGGGTTGTAGATGACCATGAAGTCATACCCAAAAAGTCCCGTTTGAAGTCTCTCTTTCACGAACCTCTGCATGTTGTACGGTATACATAGGACAAGAATCATCACGAAGAGCAACAAACTGAACATCGAACTGATCACCAGAGTATTTCTCCTGTGACGTTCAACATAGGACACTGCAATGAAAGCAGAAACAGATGATCTGGACAGCGATTTTGAGAAGAGTTTTCTCAAAGGATTCAGAAGTGAGAAGAAGATCATCCAACTTGATACGAAAAGAACTAAAGCCCTCTGTAAGATATCCCACGCTGTCACAGTTTCGCCAGGTTGAGCGAGTGAAACAGCAAAGATCAAGAGCACACCAAATGCAAAGCTCAAATACACTGAGGGCAAGATCAGCAGAATACCAAAGACAGCGAGCAAAAACAGAGCCAGCCAAAATTTCGAGTATAAGAGCATCAAAAACAGCGCAACACTGAGCACTAAAATTCCTATGTGCCAGCGCTTTATGCCAAAAGCAGAACCGCTGTCTTGTTCTATTCGGAACAATTGCGCAGGTGGTTTGTGAGTTGAGTTCCAAAGCCTCCACATCAAGATTGCCAAAGGGAGCGCTAAGCCACCGAGAACGCCCAAGATTAAAGTCACCGGTGAGATCTGCAAAGACAATTGTGGCACAAGGAAAAAGACTTCACTGCTCAAAATACTGGAAACTTTCAGCAATCTCTTGAGCAAAAAGTCACCTACAAATACCCCCAAGATCCCACCAAGCAGATTGGCAGCGATTAAATAGAAAAAACCTTCGTTCAAAAGTGTCGCGAAAATACTCGTGCTTTTGAATCCAATCGTCCTCAACGTAATAACAGTTGTTTTTCTCTCATCTAAGAAGCTTTGAGTGAAGATATAGACCAATATCAAAGCCGCGATCAACGAAAAACCACTGAAAGAGATCGTCAAGTAACCCAATGCCTTGTTTGCCGGCGAGTTTGAAAGACGTGATTTCAACGCAACAGCACTGAGTCTGAGTTCTTGTTCAAGTTTTGCCGTGATCTGTTCGTGTTCTTCGAGACTGCCAGCCAGGTGTAGATATACTCTTGTTGGAAATCCAAAAGAAGGCTCTAAGTCACTCACATTAACAAAGATCGTCCCGCTGTACTGCAAATGATCACCACGGAAGTTCAGAAAACCGCTTTCACCAATCTGTGAAACGAGAAGTTCCAGGGTTTCTTTTGCTGTATTGATAAAAACTTTCTCACCTTCTTTTATCTTCAGAAACTGCGCAAGGTCCTTTGAGACAATCACACCCTTCTCAGGTAGATGAAGTTCTGAACCAACAAAGTTGCTCAAATCTTCTGCGATTACACCGATGGCAAGACAGTTGATCATTCTGTCGTTGTACTCAAGGCGAACCATTGTTTCAAAGACAGGAAGAACCGACAAGATTTCTTGGCGTTCCCTGAGCGAAGATAAGACCTGCTGGCCTACAGGTAATCTCAAGAAGATGTTGCTTCTTTGGTTCTCAACGTATGCATCCACAACACCAAAGTTCTTCTCGAAACTCCCCCTAATCCAGTTCGAAATCGTATCGTTGAGTGAAAGACCACCTACAAGAAGCATCGATGGAACGCTCAAACCAATTATCAAGGCAAAGACAGATCTGAAGTGCATTAGAAAGTTTCTAAAAGATATCTTCAAGATTGTTCTGAACACTCGAAAGATCACCTCAGCATTCCAGATTTTATTCTACACCTGGTTGAAGAACGAAAAAGTCTCGATCGTGTGCTTATGGCACAGGGTGAGCTATGCTGCGAGAGACTATCTTTGGTAACTGCCTTGCTCCTTTCACTTGTGCCAAAGAGTGAGAGAAAAGATCTCTTGACAGAGAAGAATTCAACCAGGACAATTCAAAGCACTATCCTACAGTAACCTTGTAGGGTTTCGAAGCAGTTGAATTAAAGTTCGAAAATCCGTATTGTTTCTCAGATTTCCGATTTTTCCAAAATCGCTCTTGACTTTTTGTGGATTTTGTTATATATATTAAATTAGCATATATATACGGAGGGTTGCGATGAGATCTTTTCAACACGGGAGATTCAAAGGAGCGGGACCAAACTTTTGGATAACAACCTTTGTACTGTGCGTTCTTTCAAAGAAAGAAGCGCATGGCTATGAGCTCTTTGAAATGCTGGCAGAGCATTTTCCCAATCTTTGTCCATGCAGAGGACCGTCGTGGATGGGCGCCGGTTACAGAATTTTGAGAGAGCTTGAGCTTCAAGGATTGATAACCTCACGCTGGGAGACTGGTGAAGGGCCTGCAAAAAGAACCTATTCACTGACACCAAAAGGGAAGGTTTTGAAAGATCAATTGGTCGATCAGATGAAAGATTTGCGGAATCAAATAGACAGATTCCTTCAGCTTGTTGAAGGAGAGGAGGTGTGAAGGATGAGATACTTCCCTGGATGGCATCTTCGCAGAGCTGGCTTAGGCGGTTTTGGTTGGAGAGGAGCTTATTGCCCTTGGCGTCTTGCAAGAGGGTACTGGACCCGTTATCCTTATGGTGTCCCAGCAAAAGAAGAAGAGAAACAATTTTTAGAGTCTTTGAAAAACGAGTTGGAAGAAGAACTTCAACAGATCAACAAGCGACTTGAGGAAGTAAAATAGACTCTGCGGAGAGGAGAGAAAAAATGAAAGTCGCCATTGCCTCAGACGACGGAATAACAATTTCAAGTCATTTTGGAAGAACCAAAGGCTTTGTGATAGCTGAAATTGAAAACGGACAGTTGAAAAACAAAGATTATCTACCCAATACCTTCACGGGCCACGCGATGGGAATGCATCACGATGGACAAACACACCACTACGGCAGTCATGCCAATATCATTCGTGCACTGTCAGATTGCAAAGCAGTTATATCCCACGGTATGGGCAGAAGACTCCATGATGACCTAACTCAGGCAGGCAAAGAAGTTTATGTCACAGACGAAGTAGAAGTCGATAGAGCGATCGAACAATATTTGAATGGAAGGTTGAAGAATGTCTCAGAGTTGCTGCACTGAACTCACCGTGCTCTGCGATGACGGGCTTGAAAAGCCACTTTCTGCAGAGCACGGCTTTTCGCTTCTTATTGAAAAACCTGGTGAGCTTTCAATACTCTTTGACACAGGTAGCAGTGATCTGTTCGTAAAGAACGCAAAGCTTTTGGGCAAAGATCTTTCAAAGGTTGAAAACGTGGTCATAAGCCATGGGCATTACGATCATGCAGGTGGTTTAAAGTTTCTATCAGCTTTGGGAAGAAATTTCAACGTCTTTATAAGAGAGGAGATATTCTTTCCAAAATACAGCGGTGAGAGATTCACAGGAATAGAATGGATTGCTCTTCAAGATCTTTTCAACTTTGTCAAGGTGACTCACAAGGTAACCCAAATATCTGATTCCATGTACATTTTCGGGCCAGAAGATATGAGAAATGATTTCGAAGAGCCCGACCCAAATTTCTGTATCGTTAAGGAAGGCAAAAGGATCAGAGACTATTTCGACGAAGAACTGAATTTGGTGATCGACGAGGGTGATGGCATAATCCTGATAACAGGTTGTGCACACAGAGGCATCGTCAATATAGTCGAAGAAGCCTTACAAATCTTTGACAAAAAGATCAAGCTCTTGCTTGGAGGCTTTCATCTCTACAAAGCTTCAGCTCAAAAGATAGATTTAATTGCAAAAAGGCTCAGTAATTATGGAATTGACAAGATCTTGCCCTATCACTGTACGGGTCAATTAGCGAGTGAAAGAATTTCATCTCTCAAGAGTTGACTTACTCATCAGTTGAGGTATAATAGGTTCAAAGTATAGATCTCTGAGCTTTCACTTTCAATTGAGGATGTAAGTTCTTAGAATCTTGGATGTCAAAAAGGGTGAGTGTATTGTTCACAGTGGAAATGATCGTTGTAATTCTGCAAAACCATCATAGTTACAGAGGTCCCACGGTTTCTCCACCGTGAGTTCGTTCATGCCAAAACCGTAGGGGCCACGTTAGAGATAACGTGGCTCTTTTTTTTTTAGGAGGTGGTCGTCTTTGAACTTTGAAAAGGTCGTCTCTTTCTACCATAAGGCTTTGAAACACGGGTACAGTCCATTTTTTAGCCCTGCCCTCGAAAAAGTGCAGACAGTTCAAGGTGAACCAAAGTTTTTGCTCGACAGGCGCGGCAATCTCTATTCAATTCGTGAAGACTTCACAAAATCTGTCTTGAATCATCGAAAGAGATACTCACCTGACCTCCCAATCAAGGTTTGGTATGCTGATTTCGTTTACAGATACTCCGACGGTGATTTAGTAGCCGAGTATCAAATTGGTTTGGAGAAAATTCCAAGACAAGACATTGTTGATACCCTGCAGATAATGGAGATCATATTAGAAAGCACTTCAGAGTCATTCACGGGTCCCCTCATCGTGGAGATAGGGCATACCAATGTGTATGAAGATCTGCTCAAAAAGATACCGAAGTCCCTCCAAGAAAGGGTTTTGAATATAATAGACACAAAAAACCTTGCAGAGATAGACTTTCTGTCCAAGATGGAGCGAATAGACCTTTCTCAAGCTGAAAGAATAATCGAAGCGAGTATTTACCGGCGAGCTTTGAAAGACCTCCAAAAGATGGAGATTCCCTTCTCTGTTAAGACTGAACTCCTCACAGTTGCGACTCACATAGAGAAAAACTTTCAGCAATTCACGGTTGAAATAGATTTGGCTCTGGCAAGAACAATTGAAGAATACAGTGGGATCATCTTCACCGTTTACGATATACCTTCTTCCAAGATCGTGGCTGCAGGAGGAGAATACCTGGTCAACGGTGAAAAGGGAGTGGGGGCTTGTATATATCTGGAGGGAAGACCATGTTGAGGATCGTTGTACCAAAAGGGAGACTCGAGGAAAAGCTGACTGAGTTTTTGCAGAAAGCAGGTTATTTCCTTGAAGGAGATTCTTCTATTCTGAAAGAAGGTAAAGATTTAAGATGTTTCATGACCAGACCATTTGATGTCCCAACCTATCTCGTTCAAGGTGCGGCAGACATAGGTTTTTGCGGTACTGACGTTCTTCTCGAAAGAGAGATAAGTCTCATTCAACCCTTTTTCATTCCCACCAGCTCGAGCAAGATGGTACTCGCAGGACCAATAGGCAAGGATCTTCCAAGAGGTGAAAAGAGTATTGCAACTAAGTTCCCCAACATCACCCGAAGATACTGCGAATCAAAAGGCTGGCACTACAGAATCATTTCGCTCAAAGGCTCTGTAGAACTTGCGCCTGTTGCTGGTCTATCGGATCTCATCGTTGACATAACCGAAACGGGAAGAACCTTGAGAGAGAATAATTTGCAAGTACTCGATGAGATCTTGACGATAAGAATACACACCGTTGTCAATACGGTGAGCTATAGAACCAAGAGAGGTGAGATTATAGACTTTCTCGAAAGACTCAGGAAGGTGGTGGAAGATGCTGAAGCTCAAGAACCCGAACGACGATGAACTTCTAAGTCTCCTTGAAAAAAGGCGCCAATCTTTTTCTCAGTTCGAATCCATCGTCGAGGAAGTGGTTGAAAGAATTAGAGTCGAAAAAGATAAGGCACTGAACGAATTCATCAAGAGGTATGAAAAATGTCAGCTCGACACGAATAACTTACTCGTTACAGAGAAAGAGATAAAAGAAGCTGTTGTAGAAGAAGACTTTCTCAGAACAGTAGACAAAGTCGTAGAGGATCTGAAAGAATTTCACCTCAGACAGAGAGAAAACTCTTTTTTCTTCACAACAAACAATGGAAGTTTTCTCGGTGAGATGGTAGTTCCTCTCGAAAGTGTTGGGATATACGTTCCTGGGGGGAAAGTGCCTTATTTCTCGACTCTTATGATGTGTGCGATCCCAGCTATCATCGCGGGAGTTGGTCGAATAGCTGTAGCAACACCACCAGACAAAGACGGGAAGGTATCTCCCTACATTCTCAAGACCTGCGAAAGATTGGGCTTAAGCGAGATCTACAAAGTAGGTGGAGCACACGCAGTCGCTGCCCTGGCTTATGGCACAGAGACTGTGAAACCCGTTGTCAAGATAGTGGGACCTGGCGGTCTTTTTGTCTCCCTTGCCAAGAAGAGGGTCTATGGTGATGTGGGAATCGATTCCATAGCAGGTCCATCTGAAATCCTCATAGTCACCGATGGCACTATACCTTTACAGTTTGTAGCTGCAGACTTTCTCTCGCAAGCAGAGCACGATGAGTTTTCTATGAGCGTTGTGATAACCATCTCTGAACAGGTCTTTGAAGAACTACCAAAGGTCTTAGAAGCCCAGCTTTACTCAATTCCAGAAGAAAGAAGGAAGACAGCCAAGGTTTCAGTCGAAAACTTTGGAACTATCATTTTAGTTGAAAGAATCGAGAGGGCTTTCGAGATATCAAATATCATAGCGCCAGAACACTTAGAGATATTGACTGAAAATCCCTTTGAACTACTCGGTTACGTTAAGTGTGCTGGTTCTGTTTTTCTTGGCAAATACAGTTGTGAATCAATCGGTGATTACGGTATTGGCCCAAATCACGTTCTTCCAACCTTCAGGTCTGCCAGATTTTCTTCGGGGCTGAGACTCTCTGATTTCACTAAGAAAATCTTTGTAACTCATCTTTCAAAAGAAGAGTTCGAAAGAAAGTATGAGCGTTATTCAAAGATGGCGAGATGGGAAGGTTTCGAAGCTCACGCTCGTGCAATAGATATAAGGAGGGATCTTAAGTGAAAACGCTCGACACGGTCATAAACAGAGCAGATCCCTACGAGACCGAAAAAAGAACCACGATATACCTTGCACTGAATGAAAATCCATTCCCTTTTCCTGAAGAAATTCTACAAGAAGCTTTGTTCAGAAGGATGAACTGCGACAGATTGAGAATTTACTATGACTCACCAGATGATGAATTGATAGAAAAGATAATGCAATACGTCGACTGTGATTTTCTAAAGAAGCAGAACATTTCTATTGGAAATGGTGCAGACGAAATCATATACGTCATGATGACCATCTTTGACCGCATTGTCTTCTTTCCTCCCACTTACAGTTGTTACAAGATCTTCGCCAAGGCACTCAATATCGATTACGTGGAGATTCCGCTCGATATAGATCTTCGCATACCATCAGCCGATCTCAGAGAAGGTGATCTTGTTTTCATACCCAATCCAAACAACCCCACAGGACATCTCTTCGACAAAAAAGAAATTGAATTCATACTCAAGAAAGGGGCTTTTGTCGCCTTAGATGAGGCTTACTATGAATTTTCCAAGGTCACCTACATAGATCTTTTAGCAAAATACGAAAATTTAGCCGTCTTGAGAACTTTCTCAAAGGCATTTTCTCTCGCCGCACAAAGAATAGGTTATGTTATCTCATCCGAAAGGTTCATCGATGCATACAACAGAGTGAGACTTCCTTTCAACGTAAACTATATTTCCCAGCTACTGGCTAAGACAGCCTTAGAAAATATCTCGCTTTTCCAAGAAAGAATACAGTTCATAATAAATGAAAGAGAAAGAATGAGAAAATTCCTTAAATCGGTTGGTTATTCCACGACAGAATCACATGGAAATTTTGTCTTCATCTTCATGGAAGGAGAAAGGCAAAAGGCTCTCACAAAAGCTCTTTCGAAAAAGAACATCACAGTTCGTAGATTCAAGGAAGGCATCAGAATCACAGTAGGAACCAAGGAACAAAACGATTTGGTTTTGAAAGAGTTGGAGGTGTTCAAATGAACGCAGAGAAAAAGGAAAATGGTACATCAGTCCAAAGGACCACAAAAGAGACTGAGATCTCACTGACACTGCGCTCTACATCGGGTGAGTTCTACGGCAAAACTGGCGTAAACTTCTTGGATCATCTGTTGAAGACCTTCTGCCATTACTCGGGTTTGAGTCTGATCATAGACAACTGTGAGAGCAGAGATGGAATCATGCACCATTTGATAGAAGATCTTGGTATAGTTCTTGGACAAGCTTTCAGAGATCTCTTCGACTACACGAAAGTGAAGAGATTTGGAGAAGCAGTCGTTCCTATGAATGAAGCCTTGATCGGGTCTTTTGTCGATCTCTCGGGAAGGTCTTTCTTTCAGAAAAACTTTGAGTTTTCTTCAGAAAAGATAGAAGATATGCCTTCAGAGGCCTTCGAAGAGTTCATGCTCGGCTTTGTGAATCACGCAAGAATAACTGTGCACTTCTACAAGTTCTCTGGAAAGAATGACCATCACGTATGCGAAGCTGCGATGAAATCTTTTGCTTTGGCAATCGCGGATGCATTAGAACTTTCTGAAACAAGAACGACAAAGGGCGTGATAGATTGAAAATAGGAATCATCTCTGTTGGACCAGGAAACATCATGAACCTTTACCGTGGAATAAAAAGAGCCGTGGAGAGCTACCAGAATATCACGATAGAACTCGTCGATAGAGAAAACGAACTATACGATCTGCTGTTCATACCCGGTGTGGGCAACTTTGGTGAAAGTATTAGAAGATTAAGACAAAGCAAATTGATCGGCTTTGTACGAAAACACTATGAAGATGGAAGAAAAATAGTAGGAGTTTGCCTGGGAATGCAACTTCTCTTCAGTCGAAGTGAAGAGGCACCTGAGGCTGAAGGTCTGTCGCTTATAGAAGGTGAGATCATCAGATTGAAGAGCAGAAGGGTTCCACACATGGGATGGAATGAGGTGGCTTTCAAAGATACTTATCCTTCTGGTTATTACTACTTCGTTCACTCCTTTCGGGCGTTGTGCAATGAGGTTCATGTACTGGCAACTACAGAGTACGATGGTGAGATCTTTCCGTCTGCGGTCAGAAAAGACAATGTACTCGGATTTCAATTTCACCCTGAGAAAAGCTCGAAGATAGGCAAAAGACTCATTCAGAAGGTGGTAGAATGCGCGTTATACCCGCAATAGATCTGTACAAAGGTAAAGTAGTCAGAATGATAAACGGCGTGAAAGAGAATACTATAATCTACGAAAAAAACGTTCTCGATCTTGTGAAAGAGCTCCTTGATAGTGGGTTCACGCTGATTCATCTGATAGATCTTTCCAGGGCAATTGAAAGAACAGATGATAACCTGCAACTTCTTGAAAAACTTTCTTCGTATGCGAAGTTCATTCAAATTGGTGGTGGTATAAGAACCATTGAGTATGCACAAGAACTCTTCAACATGGGTTTCAAAAGACAGATCGTTAGCTCAAAAGTGATACAAGAGCCAAGCTTTCTGTTGAAGTTGCAAGAACTCGGTATTCATCCAATCTTCAGTCTTGACACAAGAAGCGGCAGTGTGTTGTACAAAGGATGGTTAAGCGAAAAGACCGTTGAGATCTTTCCCCTCGTTGAGGAGTTGAAAAAGTATCGAGTTACTGAGATTGTTCACACCGAAGTGGAAAAGGACGGGACACTTCAAGAACACGATTTTTCAATCGATGAAAGGCTTGTCACTGAAACAGGCGTTCAGGTTATAGCCGCAGGTGGAATATCTTCTGAAAGATCTTTGAGAAAGGCTCAGGAACTCTACATCAAAACAGCAGCTCGTTTTAAAGGCGTGATCGTGGGTCGAGCCTTCTTGGAAGGAGTTCTTACGATCGAGGTGATGAAGGAGTATGCTGACTAAGAGAATAATAGCTTGTTTAGATGTGGAGAATGGACGTGTAGTGAAAGGGACAAACTTTGAAAACCTTCAAGACAGCGGAGATCCTGTCGAACTTGGAAAACATTACAGTGAAATCGGTATCGACGAGCTTGTTTTCCTTGATATCACCGCTTCTGTTGAAAAACGAAAAACGGTTGTCGATTTGGCTGAAAGAGTTGCAGAACAGATAGATATCCCGTTCACAGTTGGTGGAGGAATTTGCGACTTTGAAACAGCTTCACAGCTTATTCTCTCCGGAGCAGACAAAGTGAGTCTGAACACGGCGGCAGTTGAGCAACCACTGCTCATCACTAAACTTTCACAGACATTCGGGTCTCAAGCAATTGTTGTTGCGATAGACTCAAAGAGAGTAGACGGTCAATTCTTTGTCTTTACATATTCTGGCAAGAAGAACACAGGTATATTGTTGCGTGACTGGGTGAGTGAAGTTGAAAAACTGGGTGCTGGAGAGATCTTGCTGACCAGCATCGACAGAGATGGCACGAAGACAGGTTATGATACAGAGATGATATCTTTTGTGAGAGACCTTACAAACCTTCCCATAATAGCCTCTGGTGGTGCAGGAAAGATGGAACACTTTCTAAATGCCTTTCAAGCAGGTGCAGACGCTACTCTGGCAGCTTCAGTATTTCATTTCAAAGAGATCGATCTTAGGGAGTTGAAGAGCTTTTTGAAGACTCAGGGAGTCAGCGTAAGAATGGAGGGACAGTGATGGAACTCTATCCGGTGATAGTTCAAGAATACCTAACTGGAGAGGTCTTGATGCTCGCTTATGCGAATCAAGAGGCTTTGGAACTCACAAAAGACACAGGCTATGCTCATTTTTTCTCCAGAGAAAGACAGAAGATATGGAAAAAGGGTGAAAGTTCTGGAAATGAAATGAAGGTGCTTGAAATAAGAAAAGATTGCGATGAAGACGCATACCTTTATATAGTGGAGTTTCCAGAAGACAAAGTTGCCTGTCACACTGGAAGAAGAAGTTGTTTCTTCAAAACAGAGTACGGCTGTGAAGGAAGATCTTCGACCAATCCTTGGTTGGAACTTTACAGATTGATCAAGCAAAGAAAGAAAGAGATGCCAGAGGGATCTTACACAGCAAATCTCTTTAGAGAAGGCAAGCAAAAGATCGCGAAGAAATTCGGTGAAGAATCAATTGAGGTGGTTATTGGCTATCTTCAAGATGACAGAGAAAATCTCATTTGGGAAACAGCTGATCTTCTATATCATTTAACAGTATTGATGGTGCAAGCTGAAATCACCATTCAGGATGTGATGAAAGAGCTTGAAAGACGAAAAAGGTAGCTGGTGTGAGTGGAAAGTTTCTCAAAAGCAATTTACAATGTGAACTACTCAATGAATTGGGGAGCTTCGGGTTCTCGATATAACCTTTAGTTGAGTTATATCGATACATCGCTACTGATGCACAAGGTTTGCTCATCCTAAGATACTTTCTTAATATACAGTCTGTGTTGAATATCTGCCTTCATGTGACAAACAAACCTCTGTGTTTCCTTTGTACCTTGCTGTAACTATTTTCGTCTACTTCCTTGTAAGGGCTGCACCCACTGGCATGAAATACAGTATTCTATTTTTGACACTCCCAATCCCCTAAAGGGGATGGGATTCTTAGTAGCTCAAGGCTACCTTCCATGGAGACACGGATACCCCATGGCTACGCAGGTGTGGACTGTACCTAACACCTGCGACGGGTGCCAATCCCGCTACTACTTGGCTTTTGCCAAGATACCTTTTGTATATGTTTATCGCTCCTACTCCGTCCCTGTGGTATTCAAATCCACAATTGGTGCATTTGTAGTTGCGACCTTTTGGTTTATTCTCCGCCCCGCATACAGGACACGTCTTGCTGGTGTATGCTTCTGATATTGCCTTTACGTTAATCCCAACCAATTGCGCTTTGTATCTAACCATGCTTGTGATCTTTCTAAAGCACCATTGGTGAATCTTTTGGCTTGCATTGTCGTTAGCTTTCGTTCGATCTCGAATGTTCGTGATATCTCCCATCACGATGGTCTTTGTGTTCTTTTGGAGGCACACTCCTACAAAGTTGCTGGTCATCTTGTGCAGAAGATCTTGTATCTGTAGGCTGATACGTCTCAACAGTTTTCGCTTTGCCTTTAGAAGCTTTCTGTACCTTCTTGAGCCCTTTTTGCATTTGCTGAGCATTCGTTGAAATCCTGCAAGCTCCTTATTGCGGTATCTGAGCAAACTGTTTAGTATGCCACCGTGATATGAGACAACTTGTGCCCCATCATAGCAGGTTATAGGGCGGAGTATTCCAAGATCAACGGCGATGACTCCATTACTCGTATTTTGGTATTTGTTCTCCACCTCTATCGCAAGGTGGAGATAATACCTGCCAGCCTCGTAGACCAGCTTCGCTTGTCTCATTTTGGTATTTGACGGCAACGTTGTCTGAATGACGATTGGTTCTCGCTTGCTGCCCATTGAAAGTTTTAATTTCCCGTCTGGCATAAGTTTTATGGCGGAGTCTTTCCAGGTGAATGGTGTGAAGCTCTTTCTCTTGTACGGTGGCTTTGAATCTGGATTTGTTTTG